>Ga0209190_1001353_pt1 | contig 17144 bp, 18 predicted proteins | sample M_140205_XF_Meta_FD_187315 | JGI IMG/M metagenome (GOLD analysis project Ga0209190, IMG submission 187315) | Freshwater microbial communities from Lake Montjoie, Canada to study carbon cycling - M_140205_XF_MetaG (SPAdes) (version 2) | ecosystem: Environmental > Aquatic > Freshwater > Lake... | reverse complement strand
GATCGCAAAGTCCATCGCCTCGACCACCGCTTTGTAGAGCGCGGGCCTGTTACCGCCACCCGACGCACCATCGGGCGCCTGCAGCGGACCGTGCGCCGCGTTGAACGCGAGATGCAACAAGAACGGTTTGTTCGTATCGCGCGCTTTGATGAGATCGATCGCTTCGCTGGCGAGCAGATCGGTGGAATATCCCTTCTCCGCGACGTGGACGCCGTTGCGCCACCAATCCAACACACCGCTCTCCCAGTTGATGTGGGTCGAATAATCGACGGCCCCGCCGAGCAAACCGTAGAAATGGTCGAAGCCACGCGCGTCCGGATGATATTCATGGCCGGTCATCGTATTCTCTGCGGATCCGCCAAGATGCCACTTACCGCACATCCACGTCTGGTATCCGGCCGCGTGAAAATCGGCGGGAAAGATTCGGTAATCCAGCGGTAGGCCCGCATGATTATTTACGCTGGTGCGCGCGGCGAATTGTCCGGTGAGGAAGGAAACGCGGGTGAGGCTGCAGATCGGATTGACATAAAACCGATCGAGACGCGCGCCGCCTGCGGCGAGACGATCGATGTTGGGTGTCTTGATCAACGAGCCGTGGAATCCGACATCACCCCAGCCAATGTCATCGCCCACGATCGTGATGATGTTCGGACGCGGCGGGGAAGGAGTCTCCGCGGCGGGGATCGCGGCAGAGGAGAGCGCGAACGCGGCCGATGCGGCAAAAATTCCGCGGAACATGACAAGTCAAACCCCGTGAGCGGCGGTGAGTTGCGCCGCGAAAAGCAAAACCCGCCCCGCAGCTGCGGGGCGGGTTTTGCGGTGATTTGCCAAGTGGAGCGTGAGCTTACTTTTTCTCCATGACCGGGATGAGATCGGTGTGGTGCCCGATCATTTTCCAATGTCCGTTTTCCTTGCGGTAAATGCTGGTCGCGCGCAGCGAGACAACACTCTTTTTTCCGCGAACGACATTGGCTCCCTCCTCCATGTTGCTCACCGTGGCCAGATCGCTGCCGGCCGTTATCTTGACCTGCGAGGGCTTGACCGAACCGCGTAGCTTCATGGCCGCTTGGGATGCCAAATCTTTGCACACCGCATCCCATCCGACCCGAAATCCCCCGCCGGGACCCATGTAGGTCACGTCCTTGCGGTGCGACCAGATGGCATCCATCGACGCCATGTCACCGATGAAGAGCTTGTTGAGCGCGACATAAAACTGGTCGCTCGCGGTGCGAACGACCGTTGTGTTGTCCTCGGCCTCGCGGGCCGGCGATGTGGAGACAAGAAACGCCGCGCAAAGCGCCGCGCTGACAAGATGGAGGGAGGTTGGTTTTTTCATGGAAAGCTTTCCGATAGTGTCTGAAAATGAATAAGGTGACAAGGTAAGGCGGGTCCGACAACATCGGCGACGGATCTTTCGGTCGCTTTTTGGACCAGAACAATCTGAAAAGTGCGCTGTGCGGGGTTAAGCCTCAAACCGAAGTTGACCGTTGAGGAATACGGGTTTAGGGACTGAGCATGAGCGATTTACGTCATCGGCTTGCTTCACTCTTGGGGTGAGTGCGCCCAGATCGACAACACGTTGACTTTCAACCACTCAATTTGCTTCGGCCGTCTCCGCCTCGCTCCGGCTCTAAACCATAAACTCTCAACGCTCTTTCTAAGCTAAGGCGCGTTGCCGCCGGAGATCGGATCCATGAGGCCACCGGGTCCTAGCGCCTGCAAGGCAGGTTTGCGATCGAAAGGATGCTCGGTCGGAGTGAAGGGAAGTGTCATAACTTTCCCGTCGCGTGCGATGCGCACCTGAATCGGATCGCCAGCGGTCAGGTAAAAGGATGCGTCGAGGGCATCCTCCGGTTCGCGGATGATGATGTCACCCACCTGCAGCACCACATCGCCGGTACGGAAGCCGGGGGCGGCGGGACCGGAAGGATCGATCACATCGATCGCCATGCGCGAGCCTTCGACGGGGGCGGCAACTTCCTGCAGGGTGACTCCGGCCCATCCATGCCGAACGCCGCCGAAGCGCGCGAAGTCCGAATGGATTTTCTCGGCAGCACGAATTGGCAGGACGTAGCCGCCGGAACCGCTCTCAAAACCGCTGACGAGAATGCCGACAACCGCGCCGTTGAGATCGAGCACGGGGCTGCCACCCTGTCCACGCTGCACAGGAACGTTGGCGCGGATGTGGGTCGTCGCAAAAAATTTCCCGTTCGCCTTCCGGTCGATGCCGCCGACCAAGCCGAAGCTCGGGGTGACCTCATGGTCGAAGGGAAATCCGACGACCATCAGCGGAGAGGAAGGCTTGAGTTTTGTGGAGTCACCTTGCAAGAGGAAGGGCTTCGGTTCGGGGTCGTCGATCTTGATCAAGGCGACGCCGGTACGCTCGTCTTGGGCGAGAAGTTTGGCCGGCATTTTACGGCCGCCGTGGGTGACGGTGATGCCGGTGCCGTCGCCAATGACCGAGGAGACGGTGAAGATGGTGCCATCGGCATCAGCAAAAAATCCGGTGCCGACGACTTTGCCGATTTGATCCTCGGCCTCCACCCGGACAACCGAGGGCGAAGCGCTCTCGAAAATGCGGGTGGTTAGGGCTTCAAGCGCCTCGCCGAGGTTTCCCTCCGCGAGCGACTTCGGCGATTCCGCCGGGTGCATTTCGGCCGAACACACCTGCACCGCGCAGGCCAGCGCGGCCCAAAGACTAAAAGCTATAGGGCGTCTCATAGCTCACAGGACGCGTCTCGAGCACATAATGCGGAGGCAGATCGGCGCGCATGGAGAGAGGCAAGCGCTGGGCTCCTTGGCTGACCGGCAACACGTCAACCGCAGGACTATTCAAGGCAAAGGAGCGAGCTGGTTCGGCTTCCTTCTGAGAGGAGAGGATGGTGGCAGAGAAAAGGACGGCGGCAACGGCGACCCCGGCATAGGCCAAGCGCGGGACTTGGAAGTCCGGGAAAAAACTCATGAGGCGCTCGAAGAAAATATGAAGGGTTGGACGATTGATGAGATCGGCCCTTTGGCGGTCATGAAATTCGTCGAGAAAACGCTCGAAATAATCCGAGCTTGGCATTTCGTAACGCTTGATTTGCAACAGTTTATGTACGTCTTTATTCATAGTTCATGCCGCCAGAAATTCCTGCAGGTAATTTTGCAGTTGGCGATGGGCATAAAAGAGGCGGGAGCGCACGGTTCCTTCGGAAATACCGAGGATTTTCCCGATTTCAGCGTGTGGCATACCTTGGATATCGAACATGGTGACAACGGCTCTGTGTTCATTCGACAGCTTCATCATGGCTTCGTTCAATCTCTGCTGCAGTTCCTTGAGATTGACCTCTCGCCGGGCATCCGGACCGGAGGTCAACTCGATGAACTCCGGGTCGTTGTGTACCCCGCTGTCCACATCATCGAGGCTCATCCGGTAGTTGCGCGACCGCTTCTTGAGGAAGTTGATCGTCATGTTGGTCGCGATGGTATGCAGCCAGGTGTAGAAGCTGGACTTGCCGCGGAAGCCTTTGATCGAACGATAGGCCTTGGAAAAAATATCCTGCAGCAGGTCGTTGGTGTCCTCGTGATTGGAGGTCATGTTGTAGACCAACCCGTAGAGGCGTGAGCTGTATTTGCGCACCAGCACATCGAAGGCCCGCGGATCGCCGCCCTGGGTGCGGGCGACCAAATCCTCGTCGGAGATTTCTTCTTTTGCTTCCGGTTCGGCCATAGCAAGTGAAGATGCTACCAGACAGAGTCCCGCGGGGGGAAGCCGCGGGGAGGTCAGACGCTCGTGGTCAGCCCACCCCTCAAGGCCGAATCCAACAGGCGACCCAGAACCGAAGCGGCACGGCGCCCTGTCTCCAAGACCTCGTGATGCGAGAGCGGGGAGGATGTGACTCCGGCGGCCCAGTTGGTCAGGCAGGAAAAGGCTGCCACACGCAGCCCGAGGGCACGGGCCTGGATCGCCTCAAAGACGGTGGACATGCCAACCGCATCCGCGCCGAGCGTGCGCAGCATGCGGATTTCGGCCGGCGTCTCATACTGCGGCCCAGGCATACACGCATACACGCCCTCGTGCAGGACAATCCCCAACTCCTGCGCACGGCGGCGAAAAACCGAACGCAAGCCCGCATCGTAGACCTCCGACATGTCGAAAAAATTGGGCCCGCCCGAGAGCGGCGAGGCGGCGATGAGATTGAGGTGGTCGCTCAGCATCATCCACCCGCCCGGCGAAAAATCCGGGTGCAGCGTGCCGGCCGCATTGGTCAGCACCAGCATCTCCGGTCCGAGTGAGGCCATCAGCCGCACATGCGCTGCCACCTGCCGGGCACTGTGCCCCTCGTAAAAATGCACGCGCCCCATGCCGAGGAGGAGCGGCACACCGCCGAGCTCGGCGCCGACAAACTTTCCCGCATGACCCGGAACTTTCGATTCCGGCAGACCGGGTACGGCCGCGTAGGGCAGCTCGAAAATTTTTTCGCACACATCGACGAATCCGCCGAGGCCGGAGCCGAGGACCAAGGCAACCCTGGGCCGAAAGTCGGCGAGCTCGGCGGGGAGCCCGGGGAACTCTTCCGCGCGGTCCATGGTGTTTGCCACGACGGCCTCAGACCGCCTTGATCAGCAACGAGGAGTTGTGGCCGCCGAAACCGAAGGAGTTGCTCAGCGCGATGCGCACCTTTTTCTCGCGCGCCTTGTTCGGCACGTAGTCGAGATCACACTGCGGGTCGGAGTGATCGAGATTGATGGTCGGCGGGATGATGCCGTCGCGCATGGCCATGACACAGGCGGCCATTTCGACCGCACCGGCCGCACCGAGCAGATGGCCGGTCATGGATTTGGTGGAGCTGACGAGGAGGCCATTGCGCGAGTAGCTGCCGAAGGCACCTTTCACCGCCATGGTCTCGCAGGCATCACCGATCGGCGTCGAGGTGCCGTGGGCGTTGATGTAATCGATCTGCTCGGGATTGACCTTGGCGTGCTTCATCGCCATGCGCATGCAGCGCGCCGCCCCCTCGCCTTCCGGTTGGGGTGCGGTCATATGGTAGGCGTCAGCGGTGAGCCCGTAGCCCGCAAGCTCGCAGTAAATTTTCGCACCGCGCTTTTTGGCGTGCTCGTATTCCTCAAGAACGAGCACACCTGCGCCCTCGCCCATGACGAAACCGTCGCGGTCCTTGTCGAAGGGGCGAGAGGCTTTTTCGGGCGCATCGTTGCGCACGCTGAGGGCCCTCATCGCAGCGAAGCCGGCGATTCCGACCGGCACCACGCAGGCTTCGCTTCCGCCGGCCAACATGACGTCAGCATCGCCGAACTTGATGATGCGCCAGGCTTCGCCCATGCAGTGGTTGGCGGTGGCGCAAGCCGTGACGATGGCCATGTTGGGACCGCGCAGCCCGTGCTCCATCGAGATAAAACCGCTCGCCATGTTGCTGATCATCATCGCGATCATGAACGGCGAGGTGCGGTCTGGACCGCGGGTGATGAGCTTTGTGACCTGCTCCTCCATCGTGGCGAGCCCGCCGACGCCACTGCCTATCATCACGCCGGCTCGATCGAGATCGATCGAGCCCAGATCAATCCCGCAATCCTCGAGGCACATCTTGGTCGCGGCCACCGCGAACTGCGTATAGCGGTCGGTGCGTTTGACATCCTTCGGCGTCTTGAAATAAGGGGCCGCGGTAAAATTCTTCACCTCGCCGGCAATCTGGCAGTCGAATTTCTCGGGGTCGAAAGCCGTGATTCTACCGATGCCGCTGCGGCCCAACTTGAGGTTTTCCCAGAAGGTCGGCAGGTCGTTGCCGATGGGACTGATGACCCCGATGCCGGTGATGACAACGCGCCGCTCGCTCATCGCGCCATGCCCACGTTCTGAACCATCTGGAAGAGTTTGCCCTCCGACTTGATCGAGGGTGCAATGATAATCTCGGTCTCTTGGAACTCGCGCAGGTTGGACGCACCGACATTGCCCATGCATGTGGTGATGGCACCGACGAGATTCTGGCTCCCGTCATCCACCTCAGCCGGTCCGAAGAGAATCTGCTGCAGCGAACCTGAGACGCCAACCTTGATGCGGGTGCCGCGGGGAAGATTGGCGTGGGGCGTCGCCATGCCCCAGTGGTAGCCGCGGCCGGGTGCTTCCTCGGACTTGGCGAACGCGCTGCCAACCATCACGGCATCCGCGCCGCAGGCCAGTGCTTTGCAAACGTCGCCGCCCTTGTTCATGCCGCCATCGGTGATGATCGGGACATAGCGGCCGGTTTTTTTGAAGTGCGCATCGCGAGCCGCCGCGCAATCGACTGTGGCCGTGACCTGCGGCACGCCCAGCCCGAGCACTCCGCGCGAGGTGCAGGCGGCCCCGGGGCCGACGCCGACGAGCACACCGGAGACCCCGCACTCCATGATCTCAAGCGTGCCGCCGTAGGTGACGGTATTGCCGACGATGACCGGGCACTTCATCTCGCGGCAGAAGTTGGCGAGGTCGAGCATCTGGTATTCGGTCGAAATATGGCGCGCGGTGGAGACGGTGCTCTGCACCACGAAAACATCGACCCCGGCCTCCTGCGCAATTGCGCCGTAGCGCGTGGCCTTCTGCGGGATGGCGCTGACCGCCGCAACCACACCCGCGTCCTTGATTTCGAGGATGCGTTTGATGATGAGTTCCTCCTTCACTGGCGCGAGATAAATTTTCTGCAGCAGCGATGTGACCTTGTCCTTGTCGGCCGCGAGCACCTCGGCCAGCACGGCGTCGGCATCCTCGTAACGGACCTGCACTCCCTCAAGGTTGAGCACGGCCACACCGCCGAGACGACCCATGGCGATGGCAAAACGCGTGTCGACCACGCCGTCCATCGCGCTGGCGAGAATCGGCAGAGCGACGCGCAGCGCGCCGCCGTCGGAACGCGGGATCTGCCAGGTGATGTCCACCTCGTTCGGGTTGATCGTCACCGCTCCGGGGACGAGGGCGATCTCGTCGAACCCGTAGGTGACGCGCGCCTTGCGATTCCTGCCAATCCACATGCCCATAAATTAAGATCAGATGTCGTTGATGAAGTTTTTCTCGTTGATTGCCCCGCATGCCGGGCAACGAAACAACGTTGCCCCCGAAACATGCCGCAACCACTCGGCACAGAGTCGGCATTGGCACAATTGCCGCCGCGCACTGCGTCGACGCCGCTCGCGACGCCACCCGTAAATTAGCCAGAGCACGAGGATGACAGCAAGGAAAACACCCGCATAAAGCAAAGGAAGAATATCGAGCGGCAGGTTGATCATGGCTTGTCAACCGCGGAGCCCCAAACGATGCGGAGCAGGCCGCGGTATTCTTGCGGGGAAGGGCCGAAGCGCGAAAGCTGCACGGCCCGCTGGGCGGCCAGGTCCAGCGAGGCATCGCCGCAGCTATGCGCAACCCAAGCATACCTCACCTCGCCCGACACATCGAGCACGACCAACAGTTCGGTGGCTTGGCCCGGAAGGACAACCGGGGCGGAAGCCCTCAGGCGGGCCAAAACGTCCGCTGTCACCTCAGGCCCCCCCGAAGCAAAGCGTGCCGTGACCGGGACAAATGCCGGGGCAACCGGGCGCATCAGACCTTTCTCAAACCACGGGCGCAAGGCCAGCGGGGGCAGGAAGGGAACCCAGACATCGGCGGATCCGATGGAGGGAGCCGACTGCAGGGGCGGCAGCTTGGGCTCCAGCGCGCGGACAACGCGCACGGGCCGCAGCGAAGGCAGAAGACGCTCGCGGTATCGCCCGGGATCAAGCCAAGAAGGGTCGCGCGCTGCCAGCAGGACGGAGGCGGCGGACGGGAGCAGGGTGATCTTGGCCGGCAGCGGGGGCAAGGGCGCAGGGCGCTCCGAGGGCGAGGCGCCGACCAGATAGAAAAATGCGCCATGCACCGCCAGCGAGATGGCGATCATGGCAGGAAGCAGCAGGCGGATCGGATGGCCGCGCGGCCAATGGAAAACGTGGACCAGACGATCGGCCAACGCGGTCATGGTACGGCGGGGGCAGCGGCCAAGCCTACCGAGAAGCCGCGCTGCAGAGCCAAGTCCGTCACGCGCGCCACGAGAGAGAGAGGAGCATCTTTGTCGGCCTTGATCACGACCTGCCGGGAGGCACCTCGCAATCCATCGAGGCACGCGCCGAGTTGTTCGGCGTCGACCACGCGATCATCGAAGTAAATGGACGCCCCCGCACCCCCGGTCACGGCCAGCACGATCGGATCCTGCATGGCGGGTAGAAGCGAGCGCGACACGGGCATTTCCACAGCGATGCCCGGACGGAGCAGGAACGATGTGGAAAGCAGGATAAAAAAGACCAGCAGCAGAATGACCGCCAGGGCACCGGTGAAGACGGGAACGGCACCGCGCAGGCGGAACGCGCGCTCAAGCCTCATGGTTCTTCGGCCGGTTCTGTCTCCATGGCCAAAATCTCCGCCGTCGGCAAGGTGCGGTTCTTGATGAGGTTGACCATCTCAATCCCTGCGCGCTCCATGTCATGCACCAGATCCTGCACGCGAGCGGAGAGGAAGCCCGTGCCGATCAGCGCGGGAATAGCCACAGCGAGACCGGCAGCGGCGGAGATGAGACTTTCGTAAACCGCACCCGAGAGATCAGCCACCGTAGCGTATCCGCCCTGCGTGGAGACGAGATAGAACGCCTGGAGCAGCCCCAGCACTGTACCGAGCAGGCCAAGCAGGGGCGTGGCATACGCGATGCCTCCGAGGAGTAGAAGGTGCCGCTCGAGGCGCGGCACCTCGAGCTGTCCCGCCTCCTGTACAATGTCGCGCAATTCGGAACGCGGGCAATCGCGAGCCAGCACGGCGCTCAAAGCGACCCGCGCGACCGGACCGGGGGTGGCCAGGCATTGCTTGCGCGCCTCATCCAGGCGCCCGTCGCGCACAAGGTTGGCCAGGCCCCGTAGAAATTCCCCCACCCGCACCTGTGCCCGGTGCAGAAAAACCAGCCTCTCCAGAAAGACGGCCAGGCCGATCACACTCGAGGCCAAAATGACCCACATGACGGGTCCCCCTTTTTGCATCAGTTCAAGCATCCCCCGCATCATTCAAACGGATGAAGCCTGCGGCAATCCCCATTTGCTCGCCACAGGGCCTCCGGACAAAAAAAAGACCGGGGCAGAGCCCCGGTCTTCGCGAGGAGGAAAGGGTCAGTTGGCCGAAGCAAGCACGTTGATACGACGACCGCCGCGGTCGAACTGCACCACGCCGCTCTCGAGGGCGAAGAGGGTGAAGTCGCGCCCGAGACCGACATTGCGGCCGGGAAGGAATTTGCGCCCGCGCTGGCGGATGAGAATGTTGCCGGCTAGCACTTCTTGCCCGCCGAATTTTTTCACGCCGAGCCGTTTGCTGACGCTGTCGCGTCCGTTCTTGACGCTGCCTTGTCCTTTTTTATGGGCCATACGATGAGAGGGTTAAGCTTGGATTTCGCCGACTTTAACGCGGGTCAATTTTTGACGGTGGCCGACGGTGCGGTGATAGCCTTTGCGGCGGCGGAATTTGAAAGAAACAACCTTGGGTGCCTTGCGCTGCTCTTCGATGACCTCGGCGGTCACCTTGGCTCCCTTGACGAGCGGGTTGCCGATTTTGACGTCCGAGCCATCGCTGGCCAGCAGGACTTCCTCGAAAACGGCTTGGCTGCCGGCCTCGATGCCGAGCAGTTCGACGTCGATGACATCACCTGGTTGCACGCGGAACTGACGGCCGCCGGTCTGGATAATTGCGTAAGACATATAAGACTCCCCAAAGGGATGTAAAAAGTAACGGGGCCGCAGGCCCTTGGCAATCGTTTTCCTTCCGTTGGCTCCGGATTTGTTTTGCCAGCGGACAGGGGGCCAGCCAGAGTTCGTCAGATATATGAAATACCTTCTTTGGCTCGCCGTTTTGGGACTCGGGGCCTGCGCGACGATGCAGCAGCCGCAAGTGGACCCGAAAATCCTCAATGAGTTCACATCCCGCGGCGTCTCTGAAGAAACCATCCTCAAGGTGCGGTCGGGACTGCCGCTGAGCGTGGCTCAGGTCGCCGAGTGTGCTCGTCGGGGGGTTCCGGGTCCGGGCTTGGTCAGCTACATGCAGAGCACCCGCAAGGCTTACAACCTGAGCAATGCCGACCTGAGCACCCTGCGATCCGCCGGCACCCCGGCGCCGGTCATCAACTACATGCAACGCTCCCACGAGCTTTACACCAAAGGCCCTAATGCCGTGGCGCAGAACCATGCCTATTTCACCGATGACCGCAACGATATCGAGGCGCCCTTCGCCTACGCCCCACCGCAGGTCGACACCTTTTTCAACTCTGGCTACGAAGAATCGCTCTACAGCCCGTTCTCGAACCAGTAAGCCCGCAGCATTGGGGGTCGCCTTCCCGACCACCCCGCTGGTCCGTGTGGCTGGAGCGGTGCTGAAGTTCGAAGTGGAAACCTCCACCCGCGAGGAGAACGTCGACCATTGCTACGTGTCAGTGGACGCCGGTCTGTCCTCTCCGATCACCCTCTCTCTCAACACCCTATCGTTCCGCAACCGCGTGGCCGGGTACGATCCTCGCATCCGAATCGCCACCCTCGTGTGGCGGTGGATTCATCTTCCCGCGCGCGGACTCTATCCGCTTGAATTCTTCGATTACGAGACGGTCGAGTTGCTGGAAAACGTGGAGTTCCGCGTGTTGGAGCGGAGCGCGATGGAGGACTATTTCGCCATGCGATGCGCCAACTGCCGGCGCATCGAGGCATGGGGCGTCGCCTACCAGCGAGCACATCCCGGCCTCCACCAGATCCACTCGCGCCGCGCCAGCGAGGCGGTGGCCGAGGATTTGCGCGGGCGCGACGGCGCGGTGCGCTTCTACTTCGACGAGGGACAGCGCGTCGAACTAGCGCTGCTCAAATTCAGCGGTCAATAGTGCGAGGCAGCGCCGCGTCAAAGTAGACCTTGCGGCGGTTTACCCGGCCGCCAAGCGATTGGAAGAAATTTTGAAGCTCCGCGTCCATGTGGCGTCCGTCGCGGCGCACATTGAGTTCGAACTGCATGAGCCCCCCCGGTTTGAGGTGCGTCTCGACATCGCGCAGGAAGAAATCCCATTCCACCTGACCCCAGTCGGTGCCGCCTTCGTGCCGGTTGAAGCAAGTGAGATGCCCTGTGACGATGTCGAAGGGTTCCCCGAGATCGGGCAATCTTTCGAATGCCGTGATGCGGTGGATGACGCGCGCCAGACCAAACTCGGCGAAGGTCTCGCGAAAAATCTGCTGAGCGTCGATGTCGAGCCCCAGAGCGTCATGGCCAAGGCAACGCATGATATGCAGGAAATATCCGGCCCCGGAGCCGATATCCAGAACGCGCAGACGCGGAGGTGCTGCACGGATGCGCTGGTTGCGCACGCGCTTCACGTTCACTTTCATCCATCCTTCCAGATCGAGATATTTCTCCTGATTGAAGCTTCGCCCTGGCCGGGCATGGCGGTCGCGGATCTTGGCGAAACTTTTGCGGTCCACCGCATCAAGGAAAGGCTGCACCGGCAAACGATAAGACCAGCGGGCTATCGCAGCCTTGGCACTATGCCATCCGTCGGGACCAGTCAGTTTCCGTAGTTTTATCCCGATTTGCATGGTGTCCGCAAAATGGCATAGCGGTCTTTTCCTCCCGCCACAAGGCGGGCATTGCCGCGAGAACGCGACAGAACTAGAAAATCACAATGGATGCCAAGCCCCCGTCGCGCCTGCCGCTGGTCGGCCTCGCGCTGGCTGCGGTCGCCGGAATCGCGGTCGGAGACATTTTCGATCCCGATCCGCGGTTCGCGGTGGCCGTCGGCCTGCTCTGCCTCGTCGGCGGTGCGCGCAAAACATGGGCGCTTCTGCTCGCGACCGCCGCGATCTTTGCAGCGGTGCACGTCTGGCAGTGGCAGGACAATCCCTCACGCGCTTGGGCCCGCGCGATCGCCCCCGAACCTCGGGCTGTCCGCGTCACGGGCATCATCATCGACGAACCGGAGCCGGTGCAGGGCAGCGTGGGACGCTGGCGCACGAAGGTGAGGACGGAAAAATGGGAGGTCGATGGGCGTACCTTCCACCGGACCACGGACCTCGTCGCGCGATGGCAGGGAGAGAGCACCCCGCGCTACGGCGACCTGTGGTCGATCGAGGGTGTCGTCGCCGCGCCCGAGGCACCGCGCAATCCGGGCCAGTTCGACGCGCGGCTCTGGCGGGAGCGACAGAACGTCTTTCTCGAACTGCGAGGGCGCGAAACGGATCGCTCCCGCCTCATCGCGCGCGACCGGGGTTCTGCGGTCAAGGCGGCGGCCATCGCCTCACGCGAATGGATCATGCGCGCGCTCGGTCTCGGACTGGAAAACGACGAAAGCGTCCGCGCGGTCATCGCCGGCATCACGCTCGGAGCGCGCGAGGATGCGGCGGAATCTTTTGCCGAAGCCTTCCGCCAGACCGGCACGATGCATCTTTTTTCCGTCAGCGGATTGCACGTCGGCATGTTCGGCCTCTTGCTTTGGCTGGCGCTGCGTCCCCTCGGGCTCACGCGCCGGCATTCGGTGCTGATCATCGTGCCGACGCTGCTTTTTTACGCGATGGTCACCGGCGCGCAACCGGCGAGCCTGCGCGCAGCGGCGATGATCTCCATCGCTCTGGGCGGACTGCTGCTGGACCGGCCGGTGAGCACCGGCAACAGCCTCGCCGCCGCGGCCTTGTTGCTGCTGGGCGCTGATACCAACCAACTCTTCCAGCCCGGCTTCCAACTCTCGTTCTGCGTAGTGGCGTCCATCCTTCTGCTCGCGCCGTTTTTCGACCGGCGCCTCGTGCCTGTCTTGCGGCCGGATGCCTTCATCCCCCGACGTCTCTACACGGCCGCGCAGAAGTTGCAGTCCTCGCTCGGCCGCGCGCTCGCAGCCACACTTTCCGTCTCGCTCGCTTCGTGGTTGGGCAGCCTCGGGCTCACCGCCGGATATTTCCATCTTGTGCCGCTCGCCTCGATCCCCACCAACATGGTCGCCGTTCCTCTGGCCTTCGCCATCCTCGCGCTCGCCATGCTGGCCATCATCGCCGCGCCGTTCAGCAGTTGGGTGGCCGTGGTATTCAACAACGCCAACTGGGGCGCGACCTCGGCGCTGTTGGCCGTCGTGCCATGGGCCGCATCGCTGCCCGGCGCGTACCTCAGTCTTCCTCCGGGATGGCTGCTGCCGCCCGCCCAATTGACCGTGTTCGACCTCGGCACCGGCGGCGCGCAACTCCTCCGCACCCGCGAGCAGGCGTGGCTCCTCGACACCGGTGCAACGCGCGATTTCGAATCGGTGGTCGAACCCGCCCTCCGCGCAGCCGGCATCGCGCGCTTGGATGCCCTCGTCCTCACGCACGGGGACGCTGGCCACATCGGCGGGGCCCCGCTCGTCATGGAGAGCGCATCACCCCGCCGGATTTTCGACTCGACGCTGCGCGATCGCTCGCGCGTGCGGCGTGATTTCCATGCCGCGCTGGCCGCAGGAAAAATTCCAAAATCGCTCGTTCTACCAGGTGACCGGGCGCGCCTCGGACCGGAGACATCGGTGGAATTTCTTTTCCCTCATCCCGGACGCGGCGGAAGGACCGCCGATGACCAGACGATCATCGCGCGACTCGACCAGGGCGCATTCCGTATCCTGCTCATGTCCGATGCCGGAGCGGAGACGGAGAATTTCCTGCTGCGCACTGCTCCCGAAACATTGAAGGCCGACATTCTGGTGCTCGGTCGCCACGGCGATGACCTGATGGCCACAGCAGACTTTCTGGCTGCAGTCCAGCCACGCGCCATCATCCTTGCCGCACCGGATCCGTTCCGCGATGGTTCGGACGAGGCCGCCTTGCGCGAAAGACTGGTGGCCAGCGCCGCACAAATTTTCGACCAGCAGGAGTGCGGAGCGGTGACGGTGACGTTCAGCGAAGATAGCGCCGAAGTGCGGGGTTTTCTCGGCGGACAAGCCATCGAGTTCTCTCCCCGGTGAGGGTCATTGCGAGCGCTTTTCCCGTTGACTCCAAGAGTCCGTCACAATTGAATTAAGAACATATCATTTATGAGACTCATATTATTACTGATTGCATTTACCTTTTTATCAATTACTTGCAAATTATTTGCTCATGGCGTGCCGCACCAATCGCGTAGCGAAGAGCGCTCCGCCTTGGCCGAGGCCGTCGACGTGCAATCGACTGGCGTGCCGTTGAACCGGAAGTCGAATGACCGCAACGGGGGGGTCGAGGCAACCACAGGATGGGAAAGTCGCCATATGCACTATGGTGTGGACGAATCGGGTCCATCGGGCAATTACGTCAACGAGGTGAGCGTGCAGGTCGGCAATTTTTCCTTCAACGCGTGGAACGGTTTCGGGTTGGGCAATGACCTTGTCGAATGGGATTTCACCGGGGCCTACAACCTCGCGCTGGGTCCGGTTTTTCTTATGCCCGGCTACAACTTCCGTTACGTGCCGAGCCAGAACGAAGATGGCCATGACCACGGCCACGAGGCGGAGCACGAGGAAGGACACCACGAGGGACACGCGGACGAACATGGTGGCGGACACTCGCACAATCTTTACAGCAACGAGGTCTTTCTCACGCTCGGAACGACGGCGATCCCCTACGTGACGCCAAGCACGGTCTTTGTCTGGGACCTCAATAATACGCCGGGTGTTTTCCTGGAGTGCCGCCTCGACGGCGATGTGCCGGTCTACAAGGATGTGGTTAGCCTACAGCCCTACGCGCTGCTCGGGCTCAACTTCGGCTACAACACGAACGACGCCTACGGTCTGAACAATTTCCAGTTCGGCCTGCAGACCACCTGCCGCCTCTGGCGCTACATTCGGGCCTTTGCCGGCATCAACTACAGCGTCGCGCTCGAAGCGCTTCAAACCATCGGGCAGGAGAATGTCGTCTGGGTCAACGTGGGCCTGACCTTCGCCTACTGACCGCGCCTCTGCTCTCGCCACTCGTCACTCTTCACCCGTCACCGCGTTGCCGCCGCGGCACCGCTAATACCACCAATCCTTACCGCCGGGCTTCTTGGCGGGCGGGGCGGCGGATCGGCGGGGAGCCTCGTCAGCCCCGGGTTTTTCTAGCAAGTGGGCGGGAATTTCGGCGAGGAAGCGCGAGCGGCGCTGGAAGGGGTCGCCGTAGTTGCTGTTCAAACGGATCTGCGGATAGCAGAGGTGCAGGTGGTCGCGACCGCGCGTGACCGCGACATAAAACAAACGGCGTTCTTCCTCGAGCGCATTGGGATTTTCCAGCGAACGGGACCCGGGAAACATGCCCTCGCTCAGCCAGATAACAAAAACCGCGCGCCACTCGAGGCCCTTGGCCTGGTGCACCGAGGTGAGCACGACGCGGTCGGTATCGGTGTTCCGCCGCGCGCCCGCACCATCGACATTGGTCAGCAGCGCGACCTGCGAGAGGAAGTCCTCCATCGAGGTAAATTGCCGCGCGTAGCCCGCGAGCGTGCGCAGATCCTCGCGACGGTTCTCGTAGTTGGCGAACTCCGCCTTCATGTAGTCGTCGTAGAAGGCCTCCAGCACCACCTCGATGGCGCGGTCGGGCGAGATGGGCTTCCGCTCCGGCGCGATCTCATCGAGCGTCGCGGCAAGCTGCTCCCAGATTTTCGCCGCGCGGCCCGGCGGCTGCGCCATGCGCAGCACCTCGCCGAAGGGAGCGGCGGATTCGGCGCCGGCCCGCACCGTCGACCAGAGGTTGTCCGCAGTTTTTTCCCCGATGCCGGGGAGCAGCCGCACCATGCGGCGGAAGGCGGTCTCGTCGGACGGATTGAGGGAAAACTTGAGGAACGCGGCGGCGTCCTTCACATGGGCCTGCTCGAAGAAGCGAAGTCCGCTGGTGACCTCGAAGGGAATACCGCGTCGTGTGAGCTCGAGCTGAATTTCCATCGAGTGGAAATGCGCGCGGTAAAGCACGGCCATCTCACGGAACTCGAGGCCCTGGCGGTTGAGTTCGAGCATCTGCTGCGCGACGTAGGAGGCCTGATCGTTGTTGGTTGGCAGTTCTGCCAGCACAGGCCGGCCACCCGCCTTGCGCCACGCGACCAGACTTTTTTCGAACTGCCGGACGTTGCCGCGTATCGCGGCGTTGGCCACGTCGAGAATGCCGGGCACGCTGCGATAGTTCGTCTCGATGCGGTAGGTCTGCGCGCCGGCGTAGCGCTGGGAAAATTTGAGGATGTTCTCGAAATCCGCGCCGCGCCACGAATAGATCGACTGCGCATCGTCGCCCACCACCATGATGTTGCCGTGCTTGGAGCCGAGCAGGTGCACGAGCTCCGCCTGCACCGCGTTGGTGTCCTGATATTCATCGACAAGCACATGCCGGAACTGCTCGCGGTAGTGCTCCGCAACCTCCGGCGTCTCCTGAAGCAGGCGGTTGGTGCGGATGAGGAGATCGTCGAAATCCATCGAGTTGGAAGATTGTTTGCGGCGCTCGTAGGACGTCCGCACCGCGCTGATCGTCTCGGTGATACCCTCGAAGTAACCGAAGCGGTCGCGCACAATCTGCTCGAGAGGGGTGCCCGTGTTGGACGAGAGCGAGAACAGTTCGGCCAGCACCTCCGGCTTGGGGAAACGCTTGTCCTTGAGCGGCGCACCGGCATCGCGGGCGGTGCCCTTCAGCAATTCGGCTTGGTCCTCGCGATCGAGGATGCTGAAGCCGGGACGGAACCCGATCAACTCGGCGTGTCGGCGCAGGATGCGGTTGCCGATGGAGTGGAAAGTTCCACCCCAAATCCCCTCGGCGTCGGGTCCGAGCAACTCGGTGACGCGGCCGGTCATCTCGCGCGCCGCTTTGTTGGTGAAGGTAAGGAGCAGAATATTCCACGGCTTCACCCCGTTCTCCAGCAACCATGCCACGCGGTAGATCAGCGTGCGTGTTTTGCCGCTGCCCGCACCCGCGATGACGAGCGCCGCGCCGCCCGGCGAAGTCACCGCGGCCAGCTGCTGCTCGTTGAGTTCGGCGGCGTAGTCGATGCGCGCGTCCCCGCTCAAAGCCGCAACCCCCACTCGAGCAGGTTCTTCGAATCATCCCAAACGTGCGCCTTGCTGCTGCCTAGCACGACGGCAATGACGTCACGTCCTTTGTCCTGGCCGCTGGCCACAAGGCAATGCCCGGCGGCATCGGTGTAG
>Ga0209190_1001351_pt1 | contig 17169 bp, 20 predicted proteins | sample M_140205_XF_Meta_FD_187315 | JGI IMG/M metagenome (GOLD analysis project Ga0209190, IMG submission 187315) | Freshwater microbial communities from Lake Montjoie, Canada to study carbon cycling - M_140205_XF_MetaG (SPAdes) (version 2) | ecosystem: Environmental > Aquatic > Freshwater > Lake... | reverse complement strand
TCGCCAAGTGTCCAAATTTTTAATTGGTCTCTTTCTCGAAGCACACAAGAGATAGCTACAATTTTTTGAAGGTGATGTTGCAAAAAATCAGAGCCATTTTTCTGTCTTCTTTTATATAAGGCTGCATTAACTACATCATCATCAGATAAATTCTTATCTAATGCGTATAAAGATCTAATGCCTTGAATATCAGGAATAGTTTCAATATCAAAAACTAAAATAGGGACCAAAACGTTAGCCTGAAAATAAACTGGAGGACAAATATCGATCGCCGCGATCACAGCAAATGGAAACAATCACTGCATTTTTATGTGCCTTCGCAATTTGAAGAGCAATATAGAGGCCTCCGCCTGTAGATGCCCCTGAAAAAATACCTTCCTCTTTAGCAAGTTTTCGCGCAGTGTCTTCCGCATGTTGTTGACTCACATATTCAATACGGTCAATATTTTTTGCATTGTAAATTTTAGGCAAGTAAGCTTCTGGCCATTTACGAATCCCAGGAATTTGCGACCCTTCTTCTGGTTGCACGCCAATAATTTGAATATCTTTATTTTTTTCTTTTAAAAATTGAGATGTGCCTACAATCGTACCTGTGGTCCCCATGCTTGCTATAAAGTGAGTGATACGACCTTTGGTATCTTTCCAAATTTCAGGTCCAGTCCCTTCATAATGCGCCTTAGGATTATCGGGATTGCTAAATTGGTCTAGTACAAACCCTTTACCTTCCTTTTGCATCTTTAATGCAGTGTCTCTTGCAAACTCCATACTTCCCTCTTGAGAAGTTAAGATCAGTTCTGCACCAAACGCTTTCATAGTTTGTCGTCTTTCAATCGTTTGATTCTCGGGCATCACCAAAATCATTTTATAGCCTCTCATAGCGGCGACCATAGCAAGCGCAATGCCTGTATTACCGGAAGTTGCCTCAATTAAGGTATCGCCAGGCTTAATGTCACCTCTCAATTCAGCGTTGTGAATCATAGAGAATGCAGCTCTATCTTTCACTGAGCCTGCTGGATTATTACCTTCTAATTTCAGATGGATCATGCTTTCTGAATGACCATGCATCCGCTGCAAAGCCACGAGAGGTGTATTACCAATAAAATTTTCTAATTGCATTACTTTAAATTCATCCGAAATAATAGAACGCTATATACAAAAAATAAAATAAATCCGATTAAAGCTAATTCAGGAATTGTGAGTCCTAAGAAAGTCCAGTCTATATGGGAGCAATCCCCCGTGCCTTTAAAAAGTAAATCCAAAGCTTTTGAAAATGGAAAGTTTTCAAACATGTAATTTAAATCCACACCACATTCAGATGGAACATCAATAGCTTTTGATTGAATCAAGATATGTTTGAACGAAAATACCATACCTATAATTGAAGTGACAGATAAAAAAGTTAAAGATATTTTTTTTATTAAATCGCTCGGTCTAATAAATGCATTAATTAAGAAAAGTAACCCTAAGACCATAAAAATAATTCTTTGTGTGATACATAAAGGGCAAGGCTCTAGATTGTATTTTTTTTGAACAATTAATGCCAATGCAACCAAAAAATAAGCTGCAAAAAAAGCAATTAAGTGGGCTTGTCTGTGTGATAAAAAAAATTTCTTCAATTAAAGCTCTTTAGTTATTTATTAACTCTATAATGAAGATAATTGTAACGGATATCCTTCTAGTTTGATTAATTCAACACCAATAAATACCTCTAAGCCGAACGAAACCAAGGTTTTTTCTGTTAAAGAAATCAATCGCCTTGTCAGAGAGCTCCTTGAGCAAAGTTTCCCTTCATTTTGGATTACAGGTGAGATTTCTAATTTCATAAGTGCATCTTCTGGGCACTGGTACTTTTCTCTCAAAGATGAAGAGGCTCAAGTGCGTTGCACCATGTTTAAAAATAAAAATATGGCTGCTGAATGGATTCCAAAAAATGGCGAAAAAATTGAAGCAAAATGCTTGATTGGTTTATATGAAGCTCGAGGTGAGTATCAACTTAATATTGAGCTGATAAGACATGCAGGCTCAGGTCTTTTATCAGAAGCTTTTAATCAATTAAAAGAAAAACTTCTTAAAGAGGGGCTTTTTGAAGCTTCTCGGAAAAAAACAATCCCGCAAATACCTCAAAAGATTGGCATCATTACATCGCTGACTGGGGCTGCGATTGAAGATATTTTAATTACACTAAAAAGACGAAGCCCTCATATACCAATCATTATCTATCCGAGCCTCGTGCAGGGCAAAGAAGCCCCTGCGGCTATTGTCAAAGCCATTGAAATAGCAAATGTGAGAATGGAATGCGATGTGCTTATTATTGCTCGAGGGGGTGGTTCGATTGAAGATTTATGGGCTTTTAATGAAGAAATTGTGGCACGAGCAATTGCAACATCAAAAATACCTACTATTACAGGGGTTGGACATGAGACTGATACAACGATAGCTGACTTTGTTTCTGACTTAAGAGCGCCAACGCCTTCTGGAGCGGCTGAGCTTGTGACAAGCTATACCGTCGAACTTATCAAAACAATTCAAGTTTATAAAAACCAATTAAATAAATTGATGGCAAGCGTTATACGTGAATTGATTCAGAAAATTGATTATCTAGAAAAACGTCTCATATCACCTCGCCAACAAATTCAAAGACAAAAAGAGCAGATTTATCAATATATACAAAGAATTAATCAAAGTATGAAGAGTTTAATCATCCAATATCACTTACACATTGATAAATTGAAATTAAACTTGGATCATTTAAGTCCTCATGCTGTTTTATCAAGGGGTTATTCCATCGTTACAGATGCTGATGGCCAGATAGTAAATAATGTAACCCAGCTAAAGCTTGATGATAAAATTCATATTCAATTGAACCATGGACAAGCTGACGCAAATATTTCAGATCTTAAAGATAAAGAATTTTAGATTGAATTAAAAACACTTAAGCACACATGGACGACAATAAAAAAAATAATCACAAAGCCTCACTCGCTACCCTTTCACTTGCAGCTTTAGGTGTTGTGTTTGGTGACATCGGTACAAGCCCGCTTTACACAATGAAAGAAGTTTTTTCTCTAAGCAAGCATCCTGTTGAGCTTACCCAATTGAATGTACTAGGCATACTTTCACTTATTTTCTGGTCGCTTATTATGATTGTGTCGGCCAAATATGTTGCCTTTATTATGCGCGCTGATAACAGGGGCGAAGGTGGGATTATGGCTCTTCTCTCTCTTGCCAATAAAAATGCACCGAGTGGTAATAAGAGAAATTGGATTATGATTTTAGGCATTGTCGGGGCGTGTATGTTCTATGCTGACGGCATGATTACGCCTGCGATCTCAGTTTTATCTGCGATCGAAGGGCTCGAAGTTGTAGCCCCCTCTTTAAGTTACCTTATTATTCCAATCACCCTTGTAGTGTTATTCATTCTATTTTATGCACAAAGTAAAGGGACGCAAGTTGTAGGCGCTTTCTTTGGCCCCATTATGTTTTTTTGGTTTTTAACACTCGCAATTTTAGGAATCATTAATATCGCGCACGAACCGCACGTTCTCATGGCAATCAATCCATTATATGCATTTCAATTTTTCCAATTGTCTCCTATGGTTGCATTTGTAGCGTTAGGCGCTGTTGTTTTATCAGTGACAGGGGCTGAAGCGTTATACGCAGATATGGGGCATTTTGGAAAACACCCTATTAGACTTGCATGGTTTATTTTTGTACTTCCAGCGCTTACATTAAATTACTTTGGACAAGGCGCATTAATTCTTAGCAACCCTGAAAATATTAAAAATCCTTTTTATCTTATGGCGCCTGAATTTCTTGTCATACCTCTTATTGTCTTGGCAACGCTCGCAGCAATTATTGCTTCACAAGCTGTAATTACAGGCGCTTTTTCAGTCTCAAGACAAGCACTTCAATTAGGATTCCTTCCAAGAATGCATGTCGAACATACATCCGAAAATCAAGAAGGGCAAATTTACCTCCCAAGGATTAATTGGCTCTTAATGATTGCAGTTATGGCTTTGGTAGTGATCTTTAAAAGCTCAGGCAATCTTGCAGGCGCCTATGGTATTGCAGTTACAGGTGACATGGTGATCTCAACACTTCTAGCAAGCTTTGTATTCTATGAAGTATGGAAATGGAACTCTACCAAGACAGTTATTTTCATGGCAATCTTTTTAGTCATTGACTTTGCATTTTTTAGTGCAAATATTTTAAAGATACCTGATGGCGGTTGGTTCCCTATCTTGATTGGCTCTGTTATTTTTGTTTTAATGACGACCTGGAAAAAAGGGCGTGCAGTTCTTTACAAAATACTTAAATCTGAAGCGATTGAAATTAATTCATTTATTTCATCTATAGGCGCTCATCCACCACCTCGCGTAGAAGGTACGGCAATATTTTTAACGCCTAATCCAGATGGCGTTCCCCATGCGTTACTTCATAACCTTAAGCACAATAAGGTGATCCATGAAAAAGTTATTATTCTAACTGTTATGTTTATGGACTACCCACATTCGCTTACAAAAGATCTGGTGACTGTTGAAAAATTACCTTATAACTTTTTTAAAGTTGTAGTGAAGTATGGATTCAAAGATGAGCCTAATTTACCCAAAGACTTAGCATTATGCGCAAAAAATGGCCTCAATATTGATCCGATGAATAGCTCATACTTTATTGGCAAAGAAATCTTATTAGCTATGCCAAAAGACAATATGAATTATTGGAGAAAGAAATTGTTTATCGGTTTATTTAGAAGTGCGGAAACAATTACCAATCAATTTAAATTACCTCCCAACCGTGTAGTTGAATTAGGAAGCCAAGTATTGTTTTAAGAATGAAATCTAGCGTTTTATTTTTCTTAGTATTTTTTATTACGGGCTGTGCTTCTACAACTCTAAAAAATCAATCAGGCGTTGATAGAAAACAACTATTACTTATGCCACAGTCTATGGTGGAAGGCATGGCAAAGGACAGTTATCGAACCGCCCTTCAAGAAGCAAGCAAAAAAAATAAACTCAATGTCGATGCTTTTCAAGTCAGTCGCGTCAAAAGAATTAGCAATAGACTAATTGCCAACGCAACTTATTTTAAACCTGAAGCAAGTCAATGGCCCTGGGAAGTGAATGTTGAAGACAGTGACGAAGTTAATGCTTATTGCATGCCTGGGGGGAAAATCATGGTTTATTCAGGCCTTATTCGAAAACTAAATGCAACGGATGATGAATTAGCAGCTGTCATAGGCCACGAAATTTCTCACGCACTTCGTGAACATGGTCGCGAAAGAATGTCGAACGCCGCCATTCAACAATTAGGCTTAATTGGGTTCGCAGCTTATATCTCAAATACAAGCAGTCGAAATAGAGCGAATGCAACTATGCAAGCAGCCTCACTCGGTACCACGCTCTTTTTTGCACTCCCCAATAGTAGAACTCAAGAAAGAGAAGCAGATGCCATTGGTCTTGAACTTGCTGCAAGATCTGGCTTTAATCCTTTTGCCGCAGTGACCTTATGGGAAAAAATGAAACGACAAGATACAAAAAAACCACCTGAATTTTTAAGCACTCACCCATCAGATGATAATCGTATTAGAGAGCTTACCGATCTTGCTTACAAACTAAAGCCTCTATACGAATCAAACCGATCACGCTAATTACATTAGACTTTAATGTAAAATACTGTTTTAACTAAAAATATACTGTCATGGATCAACTAAAATCAATCATCGAAAATGCTTTTGAAATGAGAGCTGAAATCAATCCAAAAAATGCGCCTAAAGAAATTAAAGATACTGTGGATGAAGTACTTAACGGCTTAAATAATGGATCACTTCGAGTAGCAACACGTATTAAAGATTCTCAAGAATGGGAAACGCATCAATGGATTAAAAAAGCGGTGCTTCTCTCTTTTAGGCTCCACGATAACGAGGTTATGAAAAGTGGATATACCAATTACTTTGATAAAGTAAATTCAAAATTTGCTAACTTCACGGATGAAGATTTTAAAGCAGGCGGCTATCGTGTTGTACCTAATGCAATTGCCAGACGAGGCTCGTTTATCGGTAAAAATGTTGTCCTTATGCCTTCTTATGTCAATATCGGCGCTTATGTAGATGAAGGTACGATGGTTGATACATGGGCAACTGTGGGTTCATGTGCACAAATTGGTAAGAATGTTCATCTATCAGGGGGTGTTGGTATTGGTGGCGTATTAGAGCCAATTCAAGCAGGTCCAACTATTATTGGTGATAATTGCTTTATTGGTGCTCGATCAGAAGTAGTTGAAGGTGTTGTGGTTGAAGACAACGCAGTGATTTCTATGGGTGTTTATATTGGTCAGTCTACTAAAATCTATGATCGTGAAACAGGAGAAGTAACATACGGCCGCATTCCTAAAGGCTCTGTTGTGGTGTCAGGCAATCTTCCTTCAAAAGATAGTTCTTATAGTCTTTATTGTGCAGTAATTGTAAAAAAGGTAGATGAAAAGACATTGGGTAAGGTAGGTATTAACGAGTTACTGAGAGGCATCTAAATCATGATGGTGTATGGTATTAAAAATTGCAGCACCGTCAAAAAAGCATTAACTTGGTTCGATAGTCATAAAATTAATTATGACTTTTACGATCTCAAAGAAGATCCTATAGATGAAGCTACCTTAAATGCATGGTTTAAAAAGTTACCAGGTCATTTAACTTGGGATATGCTGATTAATAAATCTAGTATGACTTGGAGAAACCTTTCAGAGCGAGAGAAAAAACTTGCTGATAAACAAGAAAGTGTCATTCAATTAATTATAGAAAAACCGACAGTGATGAAAAGGCCTTTAGTGGCTATCGACAAGAAAGTAGTATCGCTTGGATTTGATGAAGTAATATTTAAACAATTATTTAAAAAATAAAAAATGACTAGAACACTAGAACTTGCTAAAAATTTAATTGCTAGAAAATCTAATACGCCAGATGATGCTGGCTGCCAAGATTTGCTTATTAGCCTCTTAGAGCCATTGGGTTTTAAATGTGAAAAAATTAAATCAGGTGACGTAGAAAACTTTTACGCACGCATAGGCTCTGAAGCGCCTTTCTTTGTTTTTGCAGGTCATACAGACGTTGTCCCTAGCGGGCCTATTGATAAATGGATATCTCCACCTTTTGAACCCACCATTAAAGATGACAAACTTTTCGGTAGAGGCGCTGCGGATATGAAAACATCTATTGCAGCCTTTATTGTTTCTATTGAAGAATTTTTAAAAGAAAATAAAGATTTTAAAGGCTCTATTGGATTAATTGTTACTTCCGACGAAGAAGGTGTTGCAGTCGATGGCACCGTTAAAGTGGTTGAACTTCTTAAAGAAAGAAATGAAAGAATTGATTTTTGTTTAGTGGGCGAGCCTACTTCACACATTAAATTTGGCGACATGATTAAGAATGGTCGTAGAGGATCACTTTCAGCAAAACTCACAGTAAAAGGTATCCAAGGCCATATTGCTTACCCTCATTTAGTAAAAAACCCTATTCATTTGGTTGCACCTGCCATTACCGATTTAGTAAATATGTCTTGGGATGAAGGTAACGAATACTTTCCTAAAACATCATGGCAAATTTCAAATATTAAAGGTGGCACAGGCGCCACAAATGTTGTTCCTGGTGAAGTCGACATTCTTTTTAATTTTAGATATTCAACAGCAAGTACTGCTGAGAACTTAAAAGAAAGAGCGCATGCTATTTTAGATAAACATAAACTCGATTACGTCATTGATTGGGAATATTCTGGTAATCCTTACTTAACAAAGAAAGGAAGGCTTGTAGAAATCTTGTCAGAAGCTATCAATGAAATTGTTGGTATTACACCTGAGTTATCAACAACGGGTGGCACTTCAGATGGACGCTTTATTGCAAACATTAGTGATCAAGTGGTTGAATTTGGCCCATTAAATGCCACGATACATAAAATTAATGAATGTATTGATGTAAAAGATATTGAACCACTTAAAAATATTTATAAACTTACGCTCCAAAAAATTCTTACTTGAGCCAAACGCAAATACTTAACGAACTTTTTTCAATTCGTGACTGGTTGCGATATGCCGTCAGCCAATTTGAAAGTTCTGATATTTTTTTCGGTCATGGCACCTCTAACGCATATGACGAAGCTGTCTGGTTAATTTTTGGCTTCCTACATTTACCTCACGATACAATAGAAAATTTTTTAGATGCTCACATTACAAGCAAAGAAAAAAAAGATTTATTATTTTTGATTGAAAAAAGAATTAATGAAAAAATTCCAACCGCTTATTTGCTCAATGAGGCTTGGTTAAAGGATTATAAATTTTATGTCGATGAGCGTGTCATTGTTCCTAGATCACTGATTGCAGAATCATTAAGTGAGAACCTCTATCCATGGATTGACGATCCTGAGACTATCTATAGCGCCCTCGATTTGTGCACTGGAAGTGGTTGCCTAGGTATTATGATGGCTCATAGCTTTCAAAATGCATTGATTGATCTTGTCGACTTGTCTGAAAAAGCATTACAAGTAGCTCAAATCAATGTTGACCATTATGGGTTGCATGAGCGAATTGAATTAATTCAATCTGATCTATTCCATGCATTAGAAGGAAAGAAATACGATCTTATTATTTCAAATCCACCTTATGTGAATCAAGCATCCGTTAATAACTTTCCACCGGAATTTTTAAAAGAGCCAAGTATGGCTTTAGGAAGTGGTGATGAAGGCTTGGACCATACTATTAGAATTATTCATGAAGCGAAGCATCACCTGAATGATGACGGTATACTTATAGTTGAAATTGGTCACAATAAGGAAGCTTTATTGAAAAAGTTTCCAGGACTTCAATTTCAGTGGTTAGATGTTTCTTTAGGGAACGACTTCGTATTTATGCTTCAAAAATCTCAGCTATCTAGCTAAATCTTCTTAATATCTAAATCGCTTCTGATCCTTCTCTTGGTAGGTTTTTTAGCAATCTTCTTAATCTTTTTATCTAGCAATGCTTTTCGGTCTAACTTAACCTTAGGCGCATAAGGCGACGGGTGAGCATGCTTTTTTCTGGCTTTTATTTTATTAAGACTTTCATTTCGACTCACCATAGAAAAAGGCATATCTAGCGATTTCAGAATCTTCTCCACTTCTTTTACTTCAAGTTCCAACATCATGCCTCTTTTAACACGCGAAGGAAGGGACACCTGACCAAATCTTGTCCGAATAAGACGACTCACAGGCAAATTAAAATGCTCGAATAAGCGTCTCACTTCTCGATTTCTACCCTCCATGAGTATGACTTGGTACCATCGATTGGAACCTTCTCCACCTTGATAACGAATTTCATCGAATTTTGCGAGACCATCTTCTAACTTAACACCCATCCTTAATTGTGACATTTGTTCTTCAGTTAATTCGCCAAATATACGAACAGCGTATTCACGTTCAATTTCAAATTTAGGATGCATTAAACGGTTAGCTAGATCGCCTGAAGTGGTAAACATAAGAAGTCCTGAAGTATTAATATCAAGACGGCCAATAGAAATCCATTTTTCATTTTTCATTCTAGGTAGCTTTGAAAAAACAGTCGTTCTTTTTTGGGGGTCACTCACTGAAACAATTTCACCTTCAGGCTTGTGATAAATGAGAATCTTAGGAAATTTTAAATCAAAAAAAAGATGGGTAATTTTTCCATCAATTTTAATTACATCGTTCTCAAGAATTAACTGGCCTAATGTTGCTGGGCTTTCATTTACAGATACGCGGCCTGCTTCAATATACTTTTCCATTTCTCGCCTTGAACCAATGCCTGATTGAGCAAGAAGCTTATGTAAGCGCTGAGTTTTAGATGGGCTAATGGGTTTGCTTTCTTTGATTGATTCTTGATTTTGTGAACGCATATAATAATTAAGTCATTAAGACTTAAGTTTAGACATTCAAAGGAATTTCGTTTTGAAGGAAGCTCTGAATATCAGGAAGCTCAGACAAAGATCTTAAATTAAAATCATTTAAAAAATGTTTTGTTGTGGCATATAAGGAAGGCCTTCCAGGGACATCTTTTTGACCAATCACATCAATCCAATCTCTTTCTTGAAGTTGTCTAATCGCATTAGGATTAAGTGCTACCCCTCTAATTTCCTCAATGTCGCCACGAGTCACTGGCTGCCTGTAAGCCACAATTGCTAAGACTTCCATGACAGCACGACTATACTTAGCAATCTTTTCTGGGCTTAATTTCATAAGGTAACTTGAATATTCATCTTTTGCTTTAAAGCGATAGCCTGAAGCTACAAGCACTAACTCCATCGTGCGCTCTTGCCATTCTGTTTTGAGTTCGTCTAATAACATTCTCAATGTGGATCGTTCAATTTTTTCTGGAAATAATTTTTGTAAATCGTCCAAAGATAAAGGGTTCGCACTTGTTAATAATGCAACTTCTAGAATCTGTTTAATTTTTGATATGTTATTTAAATCTGTCATGGCTTAATTAATCTGTAATTTAATATAAATAGGGGAAAAACTTTCTTGCTGTGTAATTTTAATAAGTCGTTCTCTTGCTAATTCTAATATAGCTAAGAAGCATACAACTATTTTTTGAATTCTATCTTCAGCCGCATTAAACAATGAGGAAAATTCAATAAATTCTTCTTCTTGAAGTTTTCTTAGAATAATCGTCATATGCTCTCTAACGGAGAGTTCATTTCGCATAACTTTATGCGCTTCAAAATGTTTTGCGCGATTTAAAATATTCTTCCATGCTGCAAATATCTCATCAATCGATACATCCGGATAAGTAATTTCTGTAATTTTTTCAAAATAAGCATTAGCAACATATAAATCAACGCCAACTTGCGGCATCTGAGTAAGTCTCTCAGAGGCTATTTTAATGAGCTCATACTCCATTAATTTTCTAACTAGTTCAGCGCGAGGATCTCGTTCTGAATCTACTTCAGCTATTTTCTTAGGAAGTAACATTCTTGATTTAATTTCAATTAATACTGCTGACATTAATAAGTAATCTGCAGCGAGCTCAAGCTTAATCTCTTTCATCTTATCTACATATTCCATATACTGAATGGTAAGGTCAGCCATGGGGATATCAAGGATATCTAAGTTATGTTTTCTGATGAGGTATAAAAGAAGATCGAGCGGTCCTTCAAACGCCTCTAAATAAATTTCGAGCGCATCAGGTGGAATGTAAAGATCCTGAGGTAATACCTCAATATTCTCTCCATGAATTTTTCCAATCGTTGCTGTTTGAACTTCTTGATTCATTAGTAATTTAACCCCATAGCTTCCCTGACTTCTCTCATTGTTTCTCTTGCTAATTTTCTTGCTTTTTCACAACCTTCGGTCACGATATTTTTAACCAAATCAGGATCTTCGATGTAATGTGATGCTCTTTCTTGAATAGGCTTAAGCTCTTTATTGATAGCATCAATTACTGGCTGTTTACATTCAATACATCCTATTTTAGCTTCTTTGCAGCCTGTTTCTACCCAAGCTTTAACTTCTGTGTCTGAATAAACTTGATGTAATTGCCATACAGGACAGTGGTCCGGATTTCCCGGATCATTTCTTCTGACCCTTGCTGGATCGGTTGGCATTGTTTTAATTTTTTTCTCAACAGATTCTGGAGACTCTCTTAAGGCGATTGTATTGTTATAGGATTTGGACATTTTTTGGCCGTCTAGCCCAATCATTTTTGATGCAGGAGCTAATTTATATTCGGGCTCAACTAAAATCATTTTGCCGCCACCTTCTAAAAAACCTAATAACCTTTCTTTGTCACCTAAACTTAATCCCTGATGCTCTTCAATTAAAACACGCGCCGAGTCTAAAGCTTCTTCATCACCATTTTCTTGGTAGGCTGTTTTCATTTCCATATAAAGACCACTTTTTTTAGAGCCTAATTTTTTTATGGCTTCTTCTGCCTTTTCAACAAAGCCAGCTTCTTTTCCATAAAGGTGATTAAAGCGTCTCGCAATTTCACGCGTAAATTCAATATGAGGAATTTGATCTTCACCTACAGGCACTTGTGTTGCCTTGTAGATTAAAATATCTGCACTTTGTAACAATGGATATCCCAGAAATCCATAGGTAGATAAATCCTTAGAAGATATTTTTTCTTGTTGATCTTTATAAGTCGGCACTCTTTCTAGCCATCCTAAAGGCGTAATCATTGAAAGCAATGTGTGAAGTTCAGCATGCTCAGGCACTTTGGATTGAATAAAAATAGTCGCTGTCGCTGGGTCAACGCCAGCTGCTAGCCAATCCACGACCATCTCCCAAACATTCTCTTCAATAATCTCAGGGGAATCATAATGTGTCGTGAGTGCGTGCCAATCTGCTACAAAGAATAAACATTCGAATTCATGTTGTAGATTAATCCAATTTTTCAAGACTCCATTGTAGTGACCCAAATGAAGATTGCCTGTGGGCCGCATGCCAGATATGACACGTTCAATAGCCATACTTATCCTTCCTTAGCTCCTAAGCAAATATCCATAGAATTAGACTTTGGCTAATTTGAATAAGTGGGAAAATAATTAAATCAAGCATGTGAGTCATCAATAAAATAATAAGAATTAAAAAACCATATCGCTCAATTTGAGCGTATTTGTGTGCCAAATGATTAGGTAACAAACTCACAGCAATTCTTCCCCCGTCTAATGGAGGTAGTGGAATTAAATTTAATACCATGAGAGATAAATTGATACTAATACCGGCAATGCCCATTTGTTGAAGAAACATAGACATTGATTCTGGAAAATAAGCACTTCGGCCAAATAAAATTGCCCAGAAGATTGCCATGATTAAATTAGAAAAAGGCCCAGCCGCCGCTACCCAAAGCATATCTTTTTTAGGATGACGCAAATTCATAAAATTAACAGGTACGGGTTTGGCCCACCCAAATAAAACACCTCCCAATAACACAGTTAATGCTGGGAGGATAATAGTTCCAATGGGATCAATATGCCTGAGCGGGTTAAGACTAATTCTATTTTGATGGTAAGCAGTCAAATCGCCAAAATGCTTTGCAGCATAGCCGTGTGCTGCTTCATGAACCGTAATCGCAAAGATAATAGGAATCGCGTAAACGGTAACTTTTTGTATAGCTGTTAATTCCATATATAGAATATCATTCTATTTGAATATTCTTGTTTTCATTCAAGAAATATGTGTTTTTAAGAAAAAATTTAGTTCAGTAAGGCATTGACTTCATTCCAACTTTTCCATATCGGAATGCATGTTTCGGGGATTTTTGGTAAAGATCCCATCTCCCTGTAAGAAATGCCTGGTCCATGATAGTCAGAACCTGTGGATGCTAGGAATTCAAACTCTTCTGCAATTTTTGCAATTTTCAAAGACTGCTCTGTCGTATGGCTTCCCGAAATCACTTCAATGCCTTGACCACCCAACTCTTTGAATTCATTTAAAAATGCTAAAAGATTATTTTTACCTAAATCATATCTTGCGGGGTGGGCTATGGCTGCAATGCCGCCACTTGTATGAATCCATGAAAGCGCATTTTCTAAGCTCGTCCAGGTGTGCTCAATAAAACCAGGCTTGCCTTTCACGAGATAATTTTTGAATACGGTTTTGACATCTTTAGCATGCCCTGTTTCTACTAAAAATCTTGCAAAATGGGTACGACCTAAAATGCCTGATTTTGCATATTTTAATGCCCCCTCTAAGCTGCCTTTAATTCCCACCTGATCGAGTGAATGTGCCATTTGTTTCGCTCTCTCAAAACGCCCTTGTCTAATAGAAGCAAGTCCTTGCAGTAGTGTTTTATTTTGAGAGTCCACATTCAATCCTACGATATGAATCGTGTCTCTTTTCCATGTTACTGAAATTTCAACACCGTGAACTAAATGCATGCCTAATAATTTTGCTTCTGATGCGGCCTCCGTCAATCCTTCTACATCGTCATGGTCAGTTAAAGAAAGTACTTTAATACCTTTGGAGTGGGCATGTTTAACAAGACCGCTTGGGGTTAATAAACCATCAGATATAGTAGAATGTGAGTGAAGATCAATCATGAATATTCAGTATTTCAATATGAACTGCCATAGTATCAGATAGTCTTTAGCAAAGATAATTAACGAAGCCTTGGGATAATTTTACAAATGAAATTTCTATTCGATCTATTTCCTGTCATCCTTTTTTTTATTGCATATAAATTTTCAGATATTTATACGGCTACTTTAGTTGTCATATGTGCGACATTTTTCCAAGTTATTTATAGCAAGCTCGTTCATAAACGCGTGGATAAATTACTGATATTTAATGCGGTATTGATCAGTATTTTAGGCGGCACGACTTTATGGCTGCATGATGCAAATTTTATTAAATGGAAGCCCAGTATTTTGTACTGGCTGTTATCAGGCGCACTACTTTTTTTTCATTTTTTCAAGAAAAAAAATCTTGTTAAAAATCTTATGGGTCAACAAATTAAATTAAATGATAAAACCTGGAATCAAGTGAACATGACTTCCGCTTTATTTTTTGCAGGCTTGGGCGCACTAAATCTTTATGTCGCCTTTAATTATTCAGAGAGTACTTGGGTAAATTTTAAATTATTTGGTATTACAGGTTTGATCATGTGCTATGCAATTTTTATCGGTGTTGTTGCATCCAGATCTAGTCATAAATAATATGTTTTACGCCATCATCGCTCAAGACAGTCCGGATAGCTTACAAAAAAGAATAGCGCATAGGCCGCAACATTTAGCGCGTATTCAAGTATTACAAAATCTAGGGAAATTGCTCCTTGCAGGACCATTCCCAGCGATTGATGCCGTTGATCCAGGTAAAGAAGGCTTTAGCGGCAGTCTTATTGTGGCTGAATTTGAATCTCTTCATGATGCCATTCACTGGGCCCATCAAGATCCTTTTTATACTGCAGGTGTTTACGCCTCAGTTGAAGTTAAACCTTTTAGAAAAACGCTTCCCTAAATCTGATGCTTCAAGATCTTATTAAAGAAAGGCTTGCATTTTTAGAGCCAACACATTTGAGTATTAAAGACTTAAGTGATCTTCATAAAGGCCACGCTGGAAATACGGGTGGCGGACATTTTGATTTGGAAATTACAAGTTCGCATTTTTTAGGAAAATCAACGATAATGAGACATCGCATCATATACGACGCACTTAAAGATTTAATTCCTCAAAAAATTCATGCACTAAGTATCAAAGCTGACTTGCCCTAGGAATCAATCTTCTTAATAATTAATAACCAAGGACCTTTATGTTTTCTTTTATCAAAACTTTTATTTTTGTTTCAATTATCCAGCTTGGAAGTTTAGCTCAAGCCGCTGAATTAAATATTTCGGTCAATGGAAAGCCTATCAAAAAGAATTTATATGAATTTGTAGTTAAGGATCTCACGAGTCGTGGTCAAAAAATGGATGACAATCTTAATAATATGATTGTGAATCGTATGATTGCGATGGAGCTTATCAATCAAGAAGCAGAAAAAACAGGGCTTAATAAAGATACCAACTATCTTTTAAAAGAAGAATTGGCGCGTAAGGAAATGTTGTACAACACATTCTTACAAAATTACGTTCAAAAAAATCCTATTTCTGAAGCTGATATTAAAAACGCCTATGAACAATATAAAAAAGATTTAGGAGCACAAGAATTTAATGCGAAACATATTCTTGTAGCAACCGAGCAAGAAGCTAAAGATATCATTGCTGAACTGAATAAAGGAGGTAACTTTACTAAAATTGCTAAAGACAAATCAAAAGACCCTGGCTCAAAAGATAAAGGGGGCGAGTTGGGTTGGTTTCCAGCAAATACAATGGTCAAACCATTTGCTGAAGCGCTCACTCTTCTTAAAAAAGGCAGCGTTTCAGCAGCGCCCGTTCAAACTCAATTTGGTTGGCATGTGATTAAATTAGAAGATACTAGACCGCTTCAAGCGCCAGAATTTGATAAAGTCAAAGACGATTTAGCTAAAACACTTCAACAGAAACAACTCGACAAGCTTGTATTAGATCTTAAAGCAAAAGCTAAAATCGTAGATAACCGCAAATAAAGGCATCAATCTTAAGATGTGACTGAAAGCCTGCGCTATGCAGGCTTTTTTGTATATAATAATAAGAATCATTATCATTTAGATATTTATGACTACCTTATTAGAATTATCTGAAGGCCAAACAGGAGTTATCCATAAACTCAATATGGATCGTTTACTTATTCAGAGGCTCAACGCTATGGGCCTTCGACGCGGTAAAAAAATCACTGTCCTTAGAAAGGCGCAATTTCAAGGTCCTTTTCATATCATGATTGATACCACTGAACTTATGATTAGAGAGCATGAGGCCTCATTAATTAAAATTACACCCTCCCCTTTATGAAACGTATTGCCCTCTTAGGTATGCCTAATACTGGAAAGTCGACGCTTTTTAATCGACTCAGTGGTTCATCTACCCGCGTGGGTAATTGGCCAGGCATTACTGTAGACCTTCATGCAATTAAGACCTTATTGGGCGGCCATATGGTGGAATTAGTCGATCTGCCGGGTATTTACGATCTTCAAGGCCTGTCTGAAGATGAAAAGATTGTCCAAAGCTTTATCAACAAACATCAAATTGACTTAGCTATTGTCGTTTTATGCAGCGCTCAAATTGAACGACAACTTTCTTTGTTGCTGCAACTTCAAAAGCTTCATATTCCCTGTGTACTAGCTCTTAATATGCATGATGAAGCCAAAAAGATGGGTATTACGATTAATGAGAAGTTATTAGCAAAAACGCTCAAAACATCTGTTGTTAAAACGAGTGCTAAGTATGGTGAAGGCATGACTGAACTTTTAAAAGTCTGTACAGAATTAATCAATCAAAAAATCACGACACCTATCAAAAAAATTAAACCCCTTAAATTGTCTGATCAAGTATCCAATGAAAAAACGATTCAGCGTTTAATTAAAGTAACCGTTAAATATCCGATTAAATTGAATGATAAAAATACTAAAAAATTAGACGCACTTTTTTTAGACCCCTACTGGGGCTTGCCTATTTTCTTTTTTATTGTGTTCTCAATTTTTCAATTTATTTTTACATTAGGAAAACCTATTCAAGACTTGATGAACCAATTTTTTAATTATTTTAGATTGGATTTTCTTGAGCCTTTATTTATTAATCACCATGGTATTTTTCAAAGCCTA
>Ga0209190_1001347_pt1 | contig 17199 bp, 18 predicted proteins | sample M_140205_XF_Meta_FD_187315 | JGI IMG/M metagenome (GOLD analysis project Ga0209190, IMG submission 187315) | Freshwater microbial communities from Lake Montjoie, Canada to study carbon cycling - M_140205_XF_MetaG (SPAdes) (version 2) | ecosystem: Environmental > Aquatic > Freshwater > Lake... | reverse complement strand
CGCTATGGCAGCGCGCAACTCCTCAACCGACTCTCCTGAGTCAATTGCGATGATGCCCTCGGGCCCACGCACGAAGGTTTGGTTCGATAATCCATTGCCGACAAGACACCAAGCGTTATCCCCGACCGCATAGAACTTGCGCACAAGGCGCTCGGAGTGGGCAACATGTGCCTCATGGGCGATCTGGCCGCGCGAGTCAGTAATAGTGCGGGATGAGTCGGGGGCGATGCTTCTTGGCTGTGTCATGCGGGCGACTCTAGGCCAGTGGCTCTTGACGGCGCACCTACACGAGCGAGAGTGCTGCCTCTATTGCTATCTCGTCGGTATTGACTAGGTCTGTGGCGCTGTGTGCGAGCGACGGGAAGAGCGTCTCGTAGCCACTCGGTGCGAACCACACGCCACGATCTAGGAGGGCATGGAAGAAGCGCGCATATATCTCATGGTCAGCACTCTGGGCCTCTGCGTAGTTGGTGACGGAAGAGTCAGAGAAGAACATTCCGACAAGCGTGCCAACTTGAGTAATTCGAGCGCTCAGACCAGCTGCCTCAAACGCTGACTCGAGCCCCTCGCTAAGCAGAGTGGCATTGGCCTCAAGGCGAATGTAGGCGGCGTCATCAAGGTGCGAGAGCACCGCAAGGCCAGCTGCCGTTGCAAGCGGATTCCCTGAGAGGGTTCCAGCTTGGTAGACGTCTCCTAGCGGTGCAAGGTGATCCATGATCGCCGATGGGGCACCGACAACAGCGAGCGGAAGGCCGCCACCGACGACCTTTCCGAATACTGAGATGTCTGGAGTAATTCCAAAACGCTCCTGGGCACCACCACGGCTTACGCGAAAACCGGTGATGACCTCATCGAATATGAGTAGTGCGCCGACGCGGTCGCAGGCAGCACGCAGCCCTTCAAGGAAACCAGGCGCAGGGGGGACCAAACCCATGTTGGCAGCGATTGGCTCAACGAGAATCGCTGCGAGGTCTTTGCCATGCTCATCGAGCGCGCGATCGAGTGCAACTAGATCATTGTAAGGAACAACGATTGTGTCGACGACCGACCCTGCGGTCACACCGGCGGATCCTGGGATCCCAAGTGTTGCGAGTCCGCTTCCGGCGGCCACCAACATTGCATCGAAGTGACCGTGGTAGCAGCCGGCGAACTTAATGACCTTTGATCGGCCAGTTACTCCGCGAGCAAGGCGCACCGCTGTCATTACAGCCTCAGTACCACTAGAGACCATCCGAACTTTCTCAATAGATGCGACACGCTCAACTATCGCCTCGGCGAGGAGAGCCTCGCGCTCTGTTGGCGCTCCATAGGAAGTACCGGCCAGAGCGGCCTCTCTAATCGCCTCGACAACATCGGGGTGGGCATGCCCGAGTATCGATGCACCCCACGACTGCACGTAGTCAATATATGTACGCCCATCAGCATCAGTAATTGTTGAGCCATTCGCAGACTGAACAAAGAAGGGCGTGCCGCCAACCGAGCGGAACGATCGCACCGGGGAATTGACTCCACCGGGGATCACTGCCTGTGCACGCTCAAATAGTTCCTCATTACGGCTCATGCGTTGAGAGCCTCAGCAACTTCGCGGGCCAAGTACGTGAGGATGAAATCGGCACCTGCACGCTTGATCGCGAGAAGGTGCTCAAGAGCGACTGCGTCTCCATCAATCCACCCACGCTCGGCAGCGGCCTTGATCATCGAGTACTCGCCGCTTACGTGGTAGGCGGCAACCGGAATATCGAATGAGTTTCGAAGAGCGGTTATTACATCTAAGTAAGCGACCGCAGGCTTGACCATCAACATATCGGCACCCTCCTCAACATCGAGCGCTGCCTCCTCAAGTGCTTCGCGTGCGTTCCCTGCATCCATCTGGTAGCCGCGACGGTCGCCAAACTTGGGCGCGCATTCTGCAGCGTCACGGAAGGGACCGTAAAGAGCCGACGCGTACTTAACAGCGTAGGAGAGGATCGCAGTATCAGCGTGGCCCGAAGAGTCGAGTGCATTCCGAATTGCTCCGACCTGCCCATCCATCATCCCGCTAGGTGCGATGACATCTGCACCCGCATCGGCCTGCGAGATAGCGATGGATGCGTAGCGCTCAAGAGTTGCGTCGTTATCGACGCTGCCATCTGCACGAAGCAATCCGCAGTGTCCGTGGTCTGTAAATTCATCAAGGCAGTCGTCGGTCATGATGACAAGAGAGTCACCTACTGCATCTCTAATTGCACGTACTGCCGTCTGCACAATCCCGTCGGCTCGATCGGCACCGCTACCGCTCTCGTCTTTCTGGAGCGGAATACCAAAGAGGATTATCGATGGAACCCCAAGTGCAACCAAAGCCTTCGCCTCAAGAGTGACGCTCTCAATCGTGTGCTGTGCAACCCCGGGCATCGAGAGAACTGGCTCTGGCGCATCGAGCCCCTCTTTCACGAAGAAAGGAGCAACGAGATCATCTACGGACAATCGCGTCTCTGCGACTAGTCGCCGCATAGCGGGGGTGGTACGAAGTCGCCGCGGGCGACGCTCGGGGAAGGCCATAACCCGTAACGTTACCGCTATGCCATTGATTCCCACGCAGCAAGGGCTGTGGCGATAACTCCGTCAATGGTGTGCTCTGCTGCTTCGTGGCTTACGACCCAGCCCAGGCCAGTTGCTACCTCTGAGGTAATCGGGCCTATAGATATAACAGCGGGCTGCGAAGAAGGCACCCCGCCGAGCACCTCTGTGAGGTTCTTCACAGTGGAGCCAGATGTAAATGTGACGAGATCCACATCGCCTCTGCGAACCTGCTCAAGAAGCGTGGGGTCTGGATCCGCACGAACTGTTCGGTATACATCGAGAATCTCAACCGAGTAACCGCGAGCCGCTAATCCATCCGGCAATACATCACGCGCCTCCTCGGCTCTCGCGATTAGTACACGTGCTCCCTCTCCGGTCGGGTCAGGCATCGCCTCTAGTAGCGACTCTGCGACGAAGCGCTCTGGCAGCAGATCGCAGCGCAATCCGCGCGCAGCGAGTGATGCTGCAGTACCTGGCCCAATTGCAGCAACCCTCACTCCCCAGAACACGCGCGCATCTAGCCCTGCGACATCCATGCCGTTCTCAAAGAATCCATCTACACCATTAGGTGAAGTGAAGATGATCCACTCAAGGCCACCTAACTCTGGAAGCGTTACCTCAAGCGGCTCGATCTTGATTGATGGCAACTCAAGTACAAGCGCACCGAGATTCTCAAGTCGTTCTCGTAACGAACTCGCCTGTTCGCGAGCGCGTGTGACAACAATGCGAGCACCGAGAAGTGGGCGCTGCTCGAACCATGAGAAGTCGAGGGCGGCTACCTCACCAACAATAATGGCGGATGGTGAGCGAATACCAGCATCGCCCGCCTCGCCGAGTGTGGTGCGCAGTGTCTGCTGCTCTGGCCGCGTTCCGTAACGAACTGCAGCGACTGGAGTATCGCCACCCCTACCACCAGCGATAAGGCGCTCTGCAATATCGCGAATGTGCGCGGCCCCCATTAGGATTACGACCGTTCCTCCAACTGCGCCGAGCGCCTCCCAATTCACATCGGTGCGGCCCTTTGCAGGGTCTTCGTGGCCAGTGACAATCGTGACATGGGTCGATACATTGCGATGCGTCACTGGAATCCCTGCATAAGCGGCAGCAGCGATTGCACTTGTTACACCGGGTACGACCTCGAAAGGCACGCCTGCAGCGATCAAGACCTCTGCCTCTTCGCCGCCGCGGCCAAATACAAACGGGTCGCCACCCTTCAAGCGCACGACCTCTAGACCTTTTAGTCCGCGATCAACCAGAGTTGCGTTGATGCCGTCTTGGTCCATCGCAACATTGCCAGGAGATTTTCCGACATCTACCAACTCGGCGTTTCGCGGTGCGAGTGCAAGGAGTGACGGGTGAGCGAGTCGGTCATAAACGACTACATCAGCCGCACGCATAAGAGCAGCGCCGCGTTGCGTGAGTAGGCCGGGGTCACCGGGGCCTGCACCAACTAAGTAAACGGTCATTCCCCATCCTCCATCAAGAGTGCGCAGAGGCTTCTACCGAGGGCATCGGGGTCGCTTCCGACCCCTTTCGCTCGCCTGACCGAGGAGCCATCTTCTTGCGCCACCAAAGCCTGCATCGAGATCATGCCGCCAGACTTAATAGTTGCGTAGGCGCCAACAGGTACATCGCATCCGCCGCCAAGCGCTGCTAGAAAAGCGCGCTCCGCCTTAACTGCAAGATGGGCAATCGCATCGTCAATAGCTGCGAGAGCAACGAGTGCCTCTGCATCATCTACGCGACACTCGACTCCAAGCGCACCCTGCGCCACTTGGGGCAGCATCACCGATGGCTCCAAGCGTTCAGCGATGCGATCGCCTAGGCCGAGTCGATCAAGCGCTGCAGCGGCCACAACAATTGCATCGAAATCAGCCGCTTTACCAAGGCGAGTACCGATATTGCCCCGCAGCTCTCCGAACTCTAGGTCAGGGCGAATCGCTGCTAATTGGGAACGTCGTCGAACTGACCCAGTACCTATGCGCGCTCCTTGGGGGAGCTTGTCGAGTCGCGAGCCAACAAGAGCATCCCTAGCGTCTGCACGCTCTGGGACCGCCGCAAGAATCAAACCCTCCATGGTGATGGCCGGTAGATCCTTAGCCGAGTGGACTGCAAGGTCGGCCTCGCCGCGGAGCACAGCCTCTTGAACCTCTTTTACAAATACCCCAGTACCACCGATGGCGTGAATTGGGCTCGTCGTGTCTTGGTCGCCGCGCGTCTCAATAATTACTAATTCGCTACGTGAGCCAAGCATCTCGGCGACGCGCTCCGCCTGCCATAGGGCAAGAGCAGATCCTCGCGTCGCTATGCGGAGAACGCGATCCGATCCAGCGGTCACGCTCTTCGCCCCGCTATACCTTTGGCCCCCGTCATCTCAGGACTTAGGCTCGTCGCCCGGCTCTTCAATATCAAAGAGCGCAGCGACTGCATCGGCCAAGAGTTCGCCGCGCGCGCTTCCGGCTGAGTCTTTAAGGCGCTGCGTTGGTTCGTGCAGAAGTTTGCTAACGATTGATTTTGTGAGTGCATCAACGCTTGCTCGCTCCTCATCGGATAAGCCAGCGAGGCGAGACGACGATCGCGCCAACTCGTTGTTACGCACTTCCTCGCCGCGCTCGCGTAACGCTGTAATCAAGGGGACAACAGTGCGCATTGTGCGGTCAAGCTGGAAGCGCTCAAGCTCCTCCATGAGGATGCTTTGGACTTTTGGAACTTCACGTCGGCGCTCGTGGAGGGACGCGTCAGTAAATGCCTTGAGACTGTCCATATCAAAGAGGGCCACCCCGGCGATAAGTCCAACGCCAGGGTCGACATCGCGAGGAACTGCCACATCAACAACCACTAGGGGTCGACCAGCCCGAACATCCATTACGGCCTCGATATCTTGGCGCTCTACGTGAACCTCAGTCGAGTCCGTAGCGGTTAGTAAGAGGTCAACGCTGGCGAGCACATCGCCGACCTCCGCAAGCGTCACCGAGCGCCCACCTACGCGCGCTGCTAATTCAACTGCGCGCGCGTGTGTGCGATTTGCGACCGCAACATCGGATACACCCGCAGCCGCAAGAGCCCGCGCCATCCCTTGTGCGACATCACCTGCACCAAGAATTAGCACTGAGCGATTATCTAGCGTCCCTAGGTGCTGCTCCGCTAGGGATACAGCAGCAGAGGAGACAGAGAGTGTGTTGCGGCTAATTGATGTCTCGGATCGAGCGCGCTTGCCAGCCTCAATGGCATGCCGAAAGACTCGATCTAGAAGGGGGCCAGAGGCTCCTTCTTTCTCCGAGAGCATCCATGCCTCACGAACCTGGCCAAGAATCTCGCCCTCACCAACAATCATTGAGTCGAGACCTGCCGCTACGCGAAATAGGTGCGCAACTGCACCGTCGTCGTAATAGGTATATAGGTGCTCTGCAAAATCATCTGGCTCTAGCGATGCTTGATCGGATAAGAAATCCTGCACATCAGATACACCATTGTGAAACTTTGTGCATCGCACGTAGATCTCGGTGCGGTTACAGGTTGAGAGAAGTACGACCTCGGCAAGGTGGTTACGGCTAGCTAGGTCATGAATCGCTTTGACAACCCGAGACGCCGGGACAGCGACTCTCTCGCGCATCTCAACGGGCGCGGTATTGTGATTGAGGCCAACAACAATCAACGACATGCTCTAAGTGCCTCCTTGGCTGCGTCTATGCGGCCCATTCGTACATCCTCAAGGATTCCCGAATCCAGCGCCCGTCGCCAATCGAGGCTCTCAGTTGAGAGGCCTAGGGACTTCTGCTCCTCGCGTATCTCAGCCATCACATCTAGAAGCGTCTCATACTCAGGCCCAAACTCTTCAGATAAGCGGTCTTTTAGCCATGCAGCCAAGGCAGGGCTGCGCCCGCCTGTACTCAAAGTGAGAAGAAGGTCACCTCGACGGAGCACCGTGGGGATACTGGCGGTAGATGCGCTCGGGTCATCGGCTGAGGCCACCCATACCCGCCGCTCAGTAGCGCAACGCGCTACCTCTTGGTCCACTTGAAGATTCCCAGTAGCGCTCAGTACCAACCAGGCGCCATCAAGGTCTTGGGGGGCGAAGCCGCGACGATGCCACGTAATCAACCCTCTCTCAGCCATAGATGCCATCTCAGGGCTCGCCTCAGGTGCGATTACCTGAATATCCGCACCGGCCTCTAGTAACGCTGTGAGGCGCCTAGTAGCGATACGCCCACCCCCCACGATGACGCAGCGCTTCCCATCGACTACAAGGCCAACCGGGTATGCATGGTGGACGGGTCGGGGGTTAGCCGCTCTCGGGGACTCCGCCTCAGCCCCTATGTTCGGCTCCATCTCATCGCCTTTTGGATTGCCTTTTAGATCGCCTTTTGGATCGCCCACACCCCCGACGGTACCCCCAAGTGCGCTTGGGTTTACGCTCAAGGCCAAATGGAAGCCTTCCTCGCCTTCATAGCCACTGTGGTGGCCACCCTTTTTGCTCAGGCGACGCTTGCGCGCGCCACTAGAAATCGCAGCCCGCAGGATGGTGCCTGGGCATTTGCACTCGCAACGTTCGGCCTCGCCTCCGCTGCACTCTTCATTGGAGTGACTACCGGCTGGGACAATGGAACCTTCCGAGCCTTCTACTTACTTGGGGCGATTCTCTCGGTTCCATGGCTTGCGCTAGGGACAATTTACTTAATTCACGGCAACATTATTGGCCGCAGAGTGCAGTGGTGCCTAGTTGCATTTAGTGGAATGGCGCTCGGCGCAATGCTCACTTGCGCTGTAGCGCCGGGCATCGCTGGCTCGGCCATTCCGGTCGGTAAAGAGGTCTTGCCCGTGCTTCCGCGCGTCCTTGCTGCAGCTGGGAGTGGCCTGGGCGCACTCGTCATCATTATCGGTGCCGCGCTCTCCGCTATTAGGTGGATGCGCAAGCCCGGCCCTGCAGCGCGACGTCGAGCGATAGCCAACATATTAATAGCGCTCGGAACACTCATCCTCTCGGGCGGTGGCCTCATCCAAGGGATCGTAGGTAAGGACACCGCGTTTGCCGTTTCGCTTGCGCTCGGGATCTCTGTTATCTACGCGGGATTCCTAGTTGCATCAGGCGCAGTCCGAGAGCCAGAACAGGTCGAGACTTCAACAAGTCCCTAGAGAGTAAGCGCGCGTCGCAGTAGTTTCCCAGCCTCGCTACGCGGCAATTCATCTATAAATGTAAACTTGCTAGGAATCTTGTAACGCGCGAGTCGAGAGCCGACATGGCGACGAAGTGCCTCGAGATCGACTCTCTCTCCCATCTTGAGCACAACCCATGCCCCTACCGCTTCGCCAGTCCGTTCATCAGGGATAGCGGCCACGGCACAATCGACAACGCTCGCGTGCGTACGAAGCACATCCTCCACCTCAGCCGGATAAACATTGAAGCCAGAGACGATTATCAAGTCTTTAAGCCTGTCGACGAGACTTAGGTATCCATCTTCATCAGCGACCGCAACATCGCCGGTGTGGAGCCAACCATCCGTGAGCACGCGCTGTGTGGCTTCCGGATCTCCCCAGTATCCCGCGAAAACATTTGCGCCGCGAACCCAGATCTCTCCCGGGTCGCCTGCCGAGACATCCATACCATCAAGGCCAACCAAGCGAACCTCTACACCTGGAACACTTGGGCCAATTGATCCGATGCGAGCAGCGCCACCCGATGCAGTACTTGTAACAATCGGTGACGCCTCTGTCAGTCCGTAGCCCTCGTGGATGGTCACGCCATAACGCTGCGTAAACGCGGTTGAGGATTTAGCGGAGAGCGTTGCGGCGCCAGACACTGCTAAACGTACCGAGCGCAGATCATCACCTAAATCGCTATCAGCCGAAGTAAGCGCGTCAAACATCACCGGCACACCCGCAACAACAGTTATCTGGTGCTTACGGATTAATTCGATTGCCTCGGGAGCTGTAAATGGATCGATCAACACGACTTTGCCACCAGCAACAAGGGTGACACCAAGCACAACGTTCAATCCAAATACATGGAAGAACGGAAGCGCTCCGAGCGAGAGATCATTCGGTGTGATGGCAAGGCCAGTGTCATCAAGGACTTGTTTTATATTCGAGGCGAGGTTCGCGTGAGTAAGCATCGCGGCTCGCTGCGCACCAGCCGTTCCTGACGTGTAGAGCAACACAGCGACATCGCTATTTTCACGCTCAACAAGAGCGCTGGAGACCAGCGGCGCAGACTGAGCAGCCCCCATAAGCGCATCAAAAGCAACTGCACCGACGATGCCTAGGTGGATGCTGCCCGCTCGCCCACAGACCAATATTTTGGCGCCGACATGCTCAAGCTCCTCCGCTACTGCAACAGATGGAGAGTGTGGATTGAGTGGAACAGCAATCGCTCCAACCCAGAGAGCACCTAGATAGGTGACGATAAATGCAAGATCGTTGCCGCTAGCGATAGCAACACGATCGCCAATCCCGACCCCAGCAGCGCTCAACGCTCCGCCAAAATTTGATGCAAGCCCTCGCAGTTCTAAGGCAGTTACATGGCGCTCGCCTTCAATCACAGCAATAGATTCCGGGCTGCTGTCAGCCGAGGCGAGGAGTAGCGCTGCAAGGTTCACGGGTAGGGAGTATCTCAGAGATTGACCGCTCGCGCTCTGACTCCTTTAAACCCAGCCTCTCGAGGCTAAATATTTGGGTTCTGGGAGACCAAGTGACGGACATAATCGGAGGAAGGGTTAGCTAGAACTTCTTGAATGCTCCCTTGGTGAGTAATTGCACCGGCCTCGAGGACAAGCACGCTGCTAGCCAAGGCAATCACATCGACTAAATCGTGGGTGACGATGATCCTCACACCATCGAATCCCTCCAACGCCTCGCGCAGCGTCGCTCGGGTATCACTGCGCGCTGAGGCATCAAGGGAGGAGAGCGGCTCGTCGAGTAGCAGCATTCTCGGCTCATGTACAAGAGCTCGCGCCAAGGCAACCCGCTGGGCCTCGCCACCGGAGAGCAGGCTTGGACGTAACTCTGCCTTATCGAGAACGCCTAGCGCATCCATCTTTCCAAGCGCGCTGATGTGTGCATCTCGCTTTCTTATGCCACGAGCCTCGAGTGCAAATGCCACGTTTTGAACCGCACTCAGATGCGGAAAGAGTGCGAGGTCCTGAAAAACAATTCCGGCATTTCGTTGCTCCGGGGGAACGAAACGATCCTCGCTCGCGCCGAGGGTGCACTGATCAAGAACACCTCCATCAAGCACGATCCTGCCCTCATCAATTGGCTGCAGGCCTGCCAGCATCCGAATAAGAGTTGTCTTGCCTGCGCCATTGGGGCCAAGGATCGCAATTGTCTCTCCAGGTACTGCATCGAATTCGACATCCATGCCAAGAGTGCCCACACGCAATTTTACCTGCACCTGAAGACTCATCGAATTGCTCCGATCCACCGCGCGCGAAGTGTTACGAGAACAACAACGCAGATCAAAACAAGTAACAGACTCAACGCAATCGCAACATCTGGGCTTGAGTCCAAGAGCAGGTATACAGCGAGGGGCACTGTGCGCGTACGCCCCTGAATATTTCCAGCAAAAGTTATTGTCGCCCCAAACTCTCCAAGCGCACGGGCCCATGCAAGTGCGAGACCAGCCGCTAGCGATGGAGCAAGTAAGGGCAGTGTGATACGCCTCATCACAGCACCGCGCGATGCCCCGAGTGTGCGTGCTGCATCTTCGTAACGACGGTCGATGCTTCGAATTCCTGCCTCCACCGCAAGAACCAAGAAGGGAAGCGCGACAAAAGCCTCTGCGAGTACAACTGCAATCGGCGTAAAAGTGATTCGAATCCCGAGAACGTCTAGGGCCCCCCCAAACATTCCATTGCGCCCAAAAGCAGCGAGGAGGCCTACCCCAGCCACAACAGGCGGCACTACGAGCGGTAGCAATACCAGACCACGAACAAAGCCGCGTCCCCGAAACTCAACTCGAGCGAGGACCCAAGCAAGCGGCAATCCAAGCGTCGCTGCAAGTACTGTCGCCGCAATTGAGCAGAGCAAGGAGAGTCTCAACGCCGATAAGGCTTCAGGAGTAGTCAAATCGCTCAAGAGCCGCGACCACGCCACCTCGCGCAGCAGAGCAATGACCGGAAGTGCCACAAATAGGAAGGCCAGAAGCGAGACCCCTACTGCGACACGCGATGGGGACTCGACTCTTCTCCGCTCTTCGCTTTCTTTCATGGTGTGCTGAATCCAGCCCGCAAAAAAACTCTTTTAGATGCCGTGCTCTCTAGATATTTTTGAAATGCCTTTGACTCATTCAAGTATTTAGATGAAAGCACCACCGCTGACGGATACCTAGCAACCAAGTTGAAGCGGTCAGCGATCTTGCGCGTCAGCACGCTCTTTCCTGCAGCACGCGCATCTGTCTTATAGACAATCGCAGCATCCGCATCCCCGAAACGCACAGCCCCAAGCGTGGATACTGCATCGGTGCCACGCGTTATCTGTGACTCTTTAAGATATACACCAGCATTTTTTAGGACGCGCTTCGCGTAGACACCACACGGAACTGTCTCTGCGCACAAGGCCACAACCTCGGAGTCCATTAGATCTCTAAGGCTACGTACCTCTGGTGACCGCGGTGAGACTATGAGGGTCATTTGGTTCTCCGCAAAAATTCGCGGCCGGCTGATTTTCTTCGCAGATATCAGTCCACTAAGACTCGCTAGATCCGCGGAGAGCAAGACATCAACCTCGGCACCGCTCAAAACCTGCGATGCAAGCACGCTAGATGGCCCCGAATTGATCGCAATTTTGACGCCCTTGTGCGAGGCAGAAAAATCTTTAGCTATCTCAGCGATTACAGATGCGGCGGATGAAGGCACGGAGACGGTCAAAGAGATGCGCCCCTTTTCTCCCTCTCTGGACTCGGCGTCACCTCCGCCTACTCCGCAGGCAGCGAATACGGCAGCGGAGAGGATCAAAACCCCAACCGTCTGGGTATGAAATCTCCTCTTAGGCATACGCGTATACCTAGTTGACCCCGGATTCTCGGGCTTTTTCCAGAATTTTGAACGCTGCATTGACCCTGACGATACCGGCATTAAAGGAACACGTGCACTGCGCCGATACGAAACCCGTCGGGAAGTCCAGAGTGGATTTCCCTTAGAGAACCGGGGGTGAATTATGAGAGTCACAAAGGCAGCAAGAAGCCTCATCGCAACGTCAGTTCTCTTACTCGCATCCCTCGGCTTCCTCCCGAGCATCTCCTCGATCTCAACCGCCGGCGCCGCGGACTCCGCAGCAGCCTCGCAGTTCATTTCACTCACCAACTCACTGCGCGCCAGCCGCGGGCTCCCGGCCCTTCAATCAAATGGAGCACTCACGGCCAAGGCCGAGGGATGGGCGCAGCACATGGCTGACACCGGCGTCCTTGCACACTCCGTGCTCGCTGACGGTGCGCCTGGAGAGTGGATACACCTTGGAGAGAACGTTGGCCGAGGCGGAGATGTCAACGGCATCCACAATGCCTTCGTCGCATCTGCGTCTCACCTCAAGAATCTTGTAGATCCAGGATTCCAGTATGTGGGAATCGGCGTAGTGAGTATCAACGGAGGCATCTTCGTCTCTGAGGTATTCATGCAGACCGAGTCTCAGCCCGCTGTGAGCTCCCCAGCCCCAACCGCCGCAGCCCCAGCCAAATCCACACAGACAGGATCATCGCGACCTGTTGCATCAGCCCCACGCTCTGGAGGATCCACCTCTGGCGGCTCGGGTCGAGTGACAGCAACGCCAGCTCCTGTCGTGGTAACTCCGCCACCTGCCCCCGAGCAGTTGACCGTAGTTCTAGAGCGCCTTCGGGCACTCGACGGGTAGATGCATCCAGCATCGCCCATAGCAATACCAGCAAGACCTAATACAAGTAAGACCCTAAGAGTTAGGACCTAAGAGTTCGAACCTCTGTCAAACGGAAGACAATGCCGCTGGTGCCCGCCGGCGGCGTTGTCGCGTCTGGAGAAGTTTCGCGCCGCAGTTCGAGAGAAGTGAGGGTGCTATCCGGCGTGGAATGCGAACTGCGCTACAGCCGCTAGAAGAATTGAACCCATCAGTAGGCCGAGCGTGATGACCGTTCCTTTTCTCATTCAGATTCTCCTATTGGACGGGTAATGCTGACCTCGGTTACTAATTGCTCTCTACTTGTTCGTTGTCCGGCGCCCACAACACTTGCGGGCGGCGTTGAGATGCGCACCTCTGTGCCGATTCTTAAATCATGCTCAACTGCAGCAGAGCGCCGGTCAAGTACTAACGAGCAGAGCCCGTAAGAGTCGACAACTAATGCAAACTCAGATGGCTTGGCATCTGCATAGGTGTGAACCCAGCGAAGCATCCCGACATTGTCGCGAATTTTTACCTCAATCTGATCGCCTACTACTAGGCCGCGCTCCTCGAGCGACTCGGGACCGATGTTGATCTGAGCGTTACCAAACGAATCAATCCACCAGATCTCAGCACGAATCTCATCACCATCCGTATCCGCAATCGGCAGCATCCCAGGAGTCAGCGACGCAGGGTCGATACTCTCGCCTAGGTCAGCAAGCGCGATACCAGAGGCAATAAAACCTGCAGCGGGTGCGAATACATCTCGCCCTGCAAATGTAGGCCCAGCGGAGTCAAGTAAGTAATCAGGGTTCGTCAGCGAGACAGCACTTAGAGCGCCACCAAGAATCGCAACAGCGGGTGCGAGGATGCCGTTATCAGGGCCGATCAAAATGCAGCTCTCTGTCTCAACTGCAATGGCTCTGCGATCTGTCCCTACGCCTGGGTCTACAACTGCGAGGATAATTCCGACGGGCAGATACTGAGCAGCGCGCACGAGAGTCAGAGCACCGGCACGCACATCATGCGCAGGAATGTTGTGGCTTACGTCAATGATCTGCAGATGCGGAGCGATCGAGAGGATCACAGATTTACAGACACCAACAAACTCGTCGGCCAATCCGTAATCGGAGAGGAACGATACGAACTCAGGGCGAGAGGTCGCCACCGGCAGGCCGCTTACTACTGCGAGTAACGAGCGCCGAGGTAGGCGTCTACGTCAGATTCGCGCACTCGGAATGACCTGCCAACACGAACGGCTGCAAGGTCACCCGCTTTGATGATTCGATAAACAGTCATGGTCGAGACGCGCATGAGGTCTGCTACCTCCTGCACTGTAAGGAACCTTGATTTAGATAAGGGCTGTGACACGACTAGTAAGACCTCCACTCCGGTGACTTGCGAGTGTAGGGGTATGGGGCCTCTGCTGTCGAACGTGGGGCATGTTGCCAATGTCTGACTCTGAGAACGAAGATGGAGCTGAGATCGGAACCAGACTCCGGGGGCGCAGGGCGCAGCCACATCGAGGCTCCTAGCTGCAGTCATAAATTCCGCGCAGCCGGGCTCAGAGAGGGTGATTTAACCCATCGCCTGAGACATCAGCTAGAGCGCTCAGTACCCGGTAACAATGAGGCGGACGCTGCTCTTGAACCGGCACGATAGTTACTGGAAGGCCTCTAGCGGCCGCTACTCCTAGGGCAATGGCATCGAGATCTGCGAAGGCCACTACCTCAGATCCGAGTTCAATTGCAGTCCCAGCGAATCCTCTATCGGCGACTACTAAATCAGGGGTCTCGCTACCGGCGAAGAGTGCATCGGCTGCCCGCATCGCAGCATCGGAGATCAGATTTCCCCCAGACTCAACTAGCGCTACACCGTTTTGCCATACGAGGCGCGCCCGGGGATGCCCGGCGGCTGAGAAGGTAGTGCTCGCGACACTTGAATATTCTGGGCTTGAATATTCTGGGCTTGAATATTTTAGGTCGTCAAACTCGAGGCCCCCAAATATCTCGGCTCCCTGCGACGCTGCTAAGCGCGCAAGGTCCGCGTAGAGCGGGAGAAGTGATGCGGGTCGCCCGGTTGCGAACGCTATTAAGCCACCGCGTCTAGAGACGTCGAGGATGCGCAGCAATGCAGCGCGCATTCCGGCAATCGTGCAGTTCGGGTCTGTCCATGCTGCAGCATCACGCGCGCTCCAGCCCCAGATGTGTCGAGCCGTTGCTTCCACTACCCCGTCGGTTAAGTCGCTGAACCTATCCATCCCTAGAAGCGCCTCGGGGGTACCAGCAACTACGCGACGAATGAGTGACTGTGTCTCAGCGAATCCGAATAACTCGTGGCGCCCTGCGAGGTGAGAGCGGAGTATCTCTTCATCAACGCTCCTACTTTTGGATCGCTCAGATGCGACATGCGTTGATTTGGGGCGACCCTGCGGCTCGGGTCCATCTCCGAGGTGCGCTGGCCGCCGATTCAATCCCGGCGCCCTAACTCAATCGAGCGGAGTTTGGCCTTGGTAACTGCATCGGTAATCGCGGCTCGCAGGCCATGCTCTTCGAGCGCGCGTATCCCCTCGGCAGTCGTTCCGCCTGGCGAAGTTACCTGAGCACGCAACTCAATCGGACCTTCATTACTCGCCATTAGCAACTCGATCGAGCCCGCTACCGTCTGCTCAACAAGGCGCTCTACTAATTCGCGCGGGAGTCCATTCTGAATACCCGCATCCACAAGCGCCTCAATTACAAGAAAAATATAGGCAGGTCCAGAGCCTGATAGCCCCGTTACTGCATCAATCAAATCCTCTGTTACTCGCTCAACAATGCCGACATAACCAAGGACCTGTTCCGCCATCTCGGCATCCGACTCAGACGCCAGACTGCTCAACACAATCGCTGTTGCACCGCGCCCAACCAATGCTGGCGTATTCGGCATAGCTCGAATAACTGCGCGGCCCGGGACCAATGACTCGAGATCGGCAATCGTGATCCCCGCTGCAATTGAGAGAATGCATGCACTAGTTGAGATTGAGTCACGAGCACCCTCTAGGACGCTCGCAACATCATTGGGCTTAACGGCCACAATCACAAGGTCAGCACCCGCGACGATTCCCGAGGCATCTACTCCAACAGTTACACCTGGCGCATTGTTCTCAATCTCTGCACAGCGCTCTCGTTGCTGCTCCGCAATACTGATCGCACTCGCTTCATAGCCGCCATTGAGAAGACCCATGAGGAGTGCCTCCCCCATACGCCCCCCACCAAGAATTGCAATGCGCTTCATACCTCCGAGGGTAACCGCCACAGGGGAGAGATTCCGGGAGGTTAGGGAACAAGTCGCGCAAGCAGTGAGACGAAGCCGAGTAAGCATCGCACCTGCGCAGTGACGCGGATCGGCCCGAGGGACCTTCGCCGTACCCCGCACTTCCCCGAGCGGGGTGGGCTCCGTGCACCTCGGGCCACACCGTTGTCAATACCTCTCGGTCTCGACGTAGCGAAACTATCCGAGGAGCAAGTGCACTACAAGGGAAAATTTAAAACCAAGAAATTAGGGGCGCTTGCCGTAGGCGATCTTCACAGCAGCCCCAAACCAGCGCTCGACTACCTCGTATAGAACGCCGATGATTCGGTCAAGCTCCCCCACGGTTAGGTGTTCAAGAGCCAGCCGGCCAGTGAGGTAGATATCGCCCTCTGGGCCCATCGAGAATCGTGTTCCATATAGATCGTGGTTACGTTGAAGTACCCAGATTGCTAACTCGGCCTTCCTCGCCTGGTCCTCCGGTGAGGGGAGAAAATAAAGCTCGTGGCGGAGAGTTCGTTGATGTAGGTCAAAATAAATTGTTGCCGCATCACGACCGTCGCACCCAAAACGCACATACCAGCGACGCAGTTCGGCCTCGTACTCAACGTGCTGAATAGCGGGCTCGGCACTAATCGGGCCGAAGAGATGGGCATCTATTAGAGCGTGCGCCTCCTCCATCAAAGCAGATACTCCCTCTTAAAGGCGCTCCACATCACTGGCCACATCACTGGCAGAAAGTTGGCTCACGAAGTGAAAGTTCAGAGAACAGAAGTCGAAGCCGTGCTGCAGTCATCGTCCATGCGTAACGACGAGATCGCTGCTCAGCGGCCTCACCCATCGATTGAGCAAAGGCTCGGTCGCGAATTAATCGCTCAATCGGTGCGGCGAATGCCAGCGCATCTCGCGACTCCACTAGAAACCCCGTCTTACCATCCTCGACTATTGAGGTAAGCCCACCGACCGCCGCTGCGACAACAGGAGTTCCACAGGCTGCTGCCTCTAACGCAACTAGGCCAAATGACTCTGCGCGACTAGGAACAACACAGACATCTGCTGCGCGATATAAACCGGCGAGCGAGTCGTGGGCCTGTGGGAGCATGAATCGAACCTGGTTGTTAAGTCCAAGCTCCCCGACCTGTGCGTGCAGCTTCGCGAGTTCGCGTTCGCCCTCTAGGCCGCTCGGGCCTCCGACGATTAGGAGCAGTGCCTCGGGATTATTGAGAGCCGCTAGAGCCCTAACGGCTAGATCTGCTCCCTTCAGCGCTTGAATGCGACCAGCGAATAGCAATGTAGGGCGATCGCCGAGCCCGAGCATTGATCTCACTGCGGCACGATCTGCCGGCGTGCCGGGGTTAAAGCGCTCGTGGTCGACCCCCGGAGGAACTACAGCTATACGCTCCGGACTCCCGCCGTATAGATCAACGAGTTGAGTCACCTCACCATCGGTAGATGCAAGCATCAAATCTGCGCACTCAATTACCTCGTGCTCAATTCGAGTGCGGTCAT
>Ga0209190_1001342_pt1 | contig 17232 bp, 12 predicted proteins | sample M_140205_XF_Meta_FD_187315 | JGI IMG/M metagenome (GOLD analysis project Ga0209190, IMG submission 187315) | Freshwater microbial communities from Lake Montjoie, Canada to study carbon cycling - M_140205_XF_MetaG (SPAdes) (version 2) | ecosystem: Environmental > Aquatic > Freshwater > Lake... | reverse complement strand
TGGCGCATTTAATCACACACTTGTTCGTGCAGAATATTTACAGAAGTTATATATAGTTAAATCACTTCTGCCAATTAGGACTTATTTAGGGCTTCGTTCAGAACAGGAAGAATTAGCACTTCTGTATCTTCTGCAATTTACAGAAGAGCATTATGCATCTATGTTAAAATCTCTACACAGAAATATACCATGGGTTCCTAATTCTAAATTAGTCTGTGGTAATCACGCTCTGTCTCAACTTCAAATGACACAAACAGATGGCAATGGAATCTTAGGACTTTTTACGCGATGTATTACTGCTATGGGAAAGCGTGGAATCAGAGAGCGTTTGTTATCTCCCTATTCAAATGCACAACAGATTCGTATTCGTTTAGAGGAAGTAAATGAATATCTGTCATGGGACCAGCCAAAAGTAACAAAGTTAGAGCGTCAATTTAGATTTATGTATGATCTTCCTCGTCTGCATCGTAAAATTATTTGTGCAAATATAACGCCAGATGAGATTGGAGGATTATTTCAATCCTATCATGCAATTCAGAATCTGATGAATCTAACAAAAGATTCATGTTTAAAACAGACATTTACAGATGATGAATGGACAGAATATATGACAATATTTAAAGCACAATTCTCAGAAAATAAACCACAGTATGCCACTCCATTTAATACAGAAACATATCCAGATATTGGTGAAAAAGAGCAAGAAATTCAACGTATTCTAGAGCAACTGGAAGTTCTAAGAACGGATTTTAATGCATTTCTAAAGGATGATGCAGTCCGTGTTGAAGAGCGTGAAAAAGAACCATTTGGATTCAAAACATCTACTATTATGCTGAAACAACTTAAAAAATATAGTAATTTACCAGAGGGTACTGTCATTACAGAATTAAAATCAGGTGGATGGATCACATGTACAAAGTTACAAGAATTGAATAAACAGATAATTCAACGAAGAGAACAGTTACAGCAATTATCTTATAATGCACAACTTATGGCGTGTGAATTAATTGCGTCTGCACATATTTTATCTACACTTGAAGAATGGATATGTCATTTGGATTGTACTCAATGCATTGGGTATACATCTAGACAACACGCATGGAGTTGCCCTACAATTCTAGATTTACAGGATAATGAAGGATCAGGATTTGATATCAAACAGATTCGTCATCCTTTGGTGGAAGCATCTGCAACACGTATATCATATGTGAAGCACGATATTGCACTAGGGATGCAACATCCTGGAGAAGAGAAGAATGGATGGCTTGTCTATGGAATGAATGCAAGTGGAAAATCAACACTTATGAAGGCCACAGGAATCTGTATTCTCTTGGCGCAAGCTGGATGTTTTATACCTGCGAAAGAAATGACATTGAAACCGTTTCAGGCGATTTATACACGTATTTTGAATCAAGATAATATTCATGCTGGACTTTCATCTTTTGCAGTGGAGATGTCAGAATTGCGTGATATTTTACGGAATGCGAATCCATTTACAATGGTACTTGGAGATGAAATGTGTGCAGGAACGGAATCTATTTCAGCACAGGCTCTAGTGGCAAGTGGAATTCAATGGTTATCACAGAAACGTGCAAAATTTATCTTTGCTACTCATTTACACGATCTTCCCAATTTAGTTAAAAATGTCGAAGTATGGCATTTGCATGTGGATTATGATCCTGTTACGAAAAAACTGACGTATGACCGTTCTCTAAGACCAGGAAGTGGATCTAGTCTGTATGGATTAGAGGTGGCTCGTGCTATGGATCTGCCATTTGAATTTATTGAACAGGCATTAAAGAATCGTGAGCAAATGATTGGATCTACGAAAATGGACGCTGCAAAATCATCATCTTGGAATAGGGAAATTGTTCGTAAGGAATGTGAAGTATGTAAAAAACAGATTGTGTCTGATTTGGAAGTCCATCATATTTCACCGAGAGCATCTGCTGTGAATCAACGATTAGAAAATGGAACTCATATGAATGATAAACGAAATCTTATTGTAATCTGTCAAACGTGTCATGATGCGGTGCACGCGGAGAAGATTGAGATTGGAGAGTTACAGATGACATCGGATGGACCGCAACGGATTATTATGGAAGTAGAAACACCGAAGCGAAAAGGAAAATGGTCGGATGAGGAGGCTGAGATAATCATGAAAATGTTAAAGACGTATTCATCATTATCTATTAAGGCTATTCGTGGAAAGTTGAGTCAAATTCATTCTATTGAAATTAGTGATTCGGCTCTTGGCAAGTTTAAAAGGCTTTTTTAGGCCTTATTTAGGCTTTTTTAGGCTTTTTAAGAAAAAGCCTGCCAAAAACTTGTTAAATAAAGCCTAATAAAGCCTTTAGCGTCGAAAACCACTTCCTTGAACCGTTGCACCACCAGCATTGCGTTTTGACAAGTCTTTTACTTCATTCAACGATTGCATATCACGAGTAAACTCTGTAAGAGTGCTTTTATCTTCTTCAGCAGAAAGAAGTCTCATAAGATATTTCTTGTACATTCCATTTTCTTCTGTTAATAACTCAACTTGTTTCCGGAGAGAATCCACTTCACGACGAACTGCAACAATTTCTTGACGAACAGGATTTCCTGCTTGATAATTTAGGCCACCACTGTAAAGTACAGAAGTCATTTCTGATTGTATTCTAAAATTAAAAAGGAATGGGAATAACGCATCAACCAAAGATTATAAAATAAAAATTGATAGTATGAAAACAATATATTATAGATAGAAACTATGATTATTCCTATCCGTTGTATGAATTGTGGAATGGTTCTTGCCGACAAATGGCTCTTTTACAAGGAGCACGTAATGCGGCTTCGGAACGCTGAAAATAAAGATGGAGTTCAACATATCTATATGGACGGGAAATCAGTACCGCATACATCTGAATTAAAAATAATGGAAGCGCTTGGACTTAATCGTTATTGCTGTCGTAAACATATGCTTACTCATGTAGATTTGATTGATAAGATTTAATAAAAATCATAATAAATTATCTATAAGATTTTCGGCGGCTTTTTCTCAAAAAGTGCAATAGAATGGAATTCTTCTTGCCAGGTGTATTATTATTTTTAGTTGCAATTATGGTAGTCTATTTTATAGCACCAAATATAACACCATTTGTTACGGCAATTCTTGCAATTATTTTTCTAACATTTGGAGTTTATACTCATTATTCAATGTTTAAAGCAGAATATCGTCTAAGTACATGGCAAGAAGGTTTTAAAATTTATGCTCCGGCTATAATGATTATAGCTATAATTCTATTTATTCTGTACAGCATGGTATCAATCTTTACAAATATACATGTTCCTGTACCTGAAATGCCGAAGCTAGAAATGCCAAATACAGATTCATTAACAAATTATACAATGAATGTATATAATAATGTAGCAAATACAGTGTCAACTGCTACAAATTCACTATCAAATACAGTGTCAAATGCTACAAATTCACTAAAAAATTCACTAACAACTTCCAATCAAAATAAAAAACCCAATGTATCACGAAGTTTTGTAGAAACATTTTAAGGTCAAAGATTAGGGAATGGTTCGTAAAACCAGAAAACATAGTAAATCAGAAGTACATACAATTCCGCAGTTACGGCGATTATTTGAAAATATTGAAGAATTTGTAGATTCACGTGTACAAAAACATGAAGCAAAAGATAAACTTAGCAGGGAATTACAAAAAGAATGGAAACGTGTCTTTATGAAGGAACTTGACAAGAAACAGGCCGATGCTTTCGTTGAAGATCGTATGAAATCAAAACGTGTTCTACGTCATACGATTAAGAAGGGTGGTTCTCATCCTTTAGCAGGTGCCCCGTTAGATTATTCAACACGCCAAGGAATATATTTAGCACCTAATTCTATTCCTGTAAATGGTCAACTTCCTTTATCGAATGCGCAAGGATTACAGAGTGGGATAAAGAATGGCGGTGGCTATGGCTCATACGTAGATTATGTTAATAGTGGATTTTGGAATCCAGAAGATTCCAGTACATATGACCCAATAGAAGGACAACAACCGTGGCCGCAACCTTATGCCTCAACTGGTTCGAATGAAGTAAAAGGGTCAATGAAGGGTGGTTTTAAGAAATCCAAGAAATCAAGAAAAGTACGTGGTGGTAATGCACTTTTAACACAGGCATTTACACGTCCATTTGGTTCAAATGCACCTCCCAGCATCTTACAAGATATGCAATCTATGGCATATGGTCAACAAATGGGACCATCCCCTAATCAAGTACAGCGTCCTATTGCAGAAGTACATTCAATGTATAAAACACCGATATTCTAAAATTGTATTATGTTTATAGCATATAATAAATTTAATTGTTAAATTTATTATATTAATAATGCAATTTACAACGCAGTATATAACGTAGTAAATAACGCAGTATATAAGCAACATAAGAGTCTTTTCTATTAAGACTATAGATGGCTAATTTGGATATCATAAACCAATCAAAAGAGTTATCAAGAAGATTGATTGATAAGTATTTTCGTACAGTTTTATATCCTTATACGAAACATCATATTGATTCTTATGATAACTTTGTAAAACAGGATTTAATTGGTATTATTAAATCAAATAATCCAGTTATTATTGTAAAGGATTTAATTGACGATGTAAGAAATTTATACAGATATAAGGTGGAAATATATATTGGTGGAGAAAATGGCGATTCAATTGAGATTGGTACTCCGACGCTGTCCCTTCAAAATACAGATGATGTACGTATACTTTTTCCAAATGAAGCACGTTTGAGAAATTTAACATATGCGTCAACCATATATGCAGATATTCATATAAAGATTACGTATACCGAAGATAAAGATACAGTACACGATCTTTCTCCAGAACCCTTTTTGCGATGGCCGTTATGCAATATGCCAATTATGCTTCACAGTAGTTATTGTATTTTGCACAATAAACCAAAGGAATTTCTTAAACAAGCAGGTGAATGTCCTTATGATAATGGTGGTTATTTTATCGTAGATGGTGCCGAGAAAATCCTTATTACTCGTCAAGAGCAAGCATTTAATACGTTATATATTACACAACAGAGTCCATCAGACCCCAAAGTAAATATATTTGCATCTATTCAATGTTTATCTGCAGAGTCACGACAAGTAAAACGTATCGCATTTGCGCTTATGAAGTATACTAAAAATATGCAGAAAAATATTGTTACACATGAAACAATTCAAGTATCCCTTCCATTTGTAAGAAAACCAATTCCATTATTTGTACTATTTCGCGCACTTGGATTTCAATCCGATCTGGAAATTATGCATCTCATCTTTCCAGATTTTAATAGTTCTGAAGCACAACTCTTGATGTCTAAACTACAGCCGTCCATTATTGATGCATTCCCGTTTTTAACAACACATGCAGCCATACAATATATTAAAACGCTTACAAAAGGTTTTAGTGTAGCACATGTTTTAGACATTCTGCGTAATCAATTGTTTATTCATATGCCGAATGATCTGTTAACTAAAGCGATTTATTTAGGAGAATGTGTGCGTAAAATATTGCGAGTTAGCGAAGGATATGATAATAAAACCGACCGTGATGATACACGCAATCAACGCTGTTTAACGAGCGGTTTTCTTATTCAAGAACTCTTCAATAATTCCTATAAATTATGGATTAAATCTATGCGTTTATCCATTGATAAGGAATATAACTATAACAAAGATATTTTATACAGTGGGACGAATTTCATTAATATTTTTTCAGTTAGTAATCAATCAAAGATATTTATGGCAGGTATGCTTAATGATATGATTATGAAGGGTTTCAAAGGAAAATGGGGAACGGGTTTAGGTGAAGAAAAGACGGGTGCTCTTCAGTCACTTTCTCGTCTATCATATACTGATTTCATGTCACATTGCCGTCGTATTATTTTGGATTTTGATACAAGTATGAAATTAACTGGCCCTCGTAAACTTCATACCACACAATATGGATATTATTGCACATCTGAAACGCCTACTGGTGGTTCAATTGGTATTGCAAAGAATTTAAGTATTATGACTGCGATTTCTACTTCCACTAAATCTGACAAATTCTTAGAATGGCTGGATAAGAAGGGTAAGGTGTTTAGAGCAGATAATATTACATTGGAAGAACGTGTCGCATTTGTTCCAGTATATGTCAATGGCGGTTTATTAGGTTATACTGATAGCCCTTATGAATTGTCAGGCGTTATTAAGTTATTCAAGCGAACTGGATGTCTTCCATATTCTGTAAGTGTTGTATTTTCTATTCGTGAACGCAGTATACAGATTTATATGGATGCAGGGCGACCATTACGTCCACTTATTTGGCTTGAACCTGGAAAAGCTAATGTAAAAGATAAATATGCGAAACAATATCATAAACTAAGCACATATCCTACATGGAGAGATTTGTTATTAGGTACAATTAAAGACCTTGCACATGTCAATCTTGATTCAACTGTATTTTATGACCCATATGAATCCACTGAGAATGTTACATTGACACAATATATGGATAAATTAGCAGATGTAGCAGGAGCAATTGAGTATGTAGACCCCTATGAACAAAATGAAACATATATTGCAAATTTTGCATATGAGTTACGTCCTGAAACGACTCATATTGAAATTCATCCATCTACTATTATGAGTATGATGACATCTATGATTCCTTTTGCACCGCATAATCAATCGCCGCGTAATCAACTGTCTTGCTCACAATCCAAACAAGGTGTATCTATTTATGCCACAAATTGGCGTAATCGGTTTGATAATAGTGCACACGTACTATGCTATGGAGAAATGCCACTTGTTCGTACTATATATAATAATTATTTGGGTGAAGGTAATATGGTATATGGTATGAATTGTATTTTGGCAATTGCGTGTTGGTCTGGATATAATCAAGAAGACGGTATTGTAATGAATTATGATGCAGTTCAACGCGGTATGTTTCGTACAATTTCTTATAGATCGTATGAAGCATTTGAAGAGGATGATCAGAAAGCAAATACTCGTGTTCGTTTTGCAAATCCGATGAATGTGGCAAATTGGAAAGATCTTCGCCCTGGTTTGGATTATTCTAAATTAGATGAGAATGGATTTATTCGCGAAGGTGAATATGTCGATGAAAATACGGTTATTGTTGGAGGGTATATGTTGAATACGTTGAATTCTCAGATTAAAGATGCATCTCTTACGCCTCAAGTGTGGACACGAGGACGTGTAGAGAAGATTGCAATAATGGTGAATAATAAGGGTATGCGTCTAGTAAAAATTCGTATAGCACAGGATCGTATTCCTGAATTGGGCGATAAATTCTGTTTATCTCCAGACCACGATGTTCTTACTAAGTGTGGATGGGTACCAATTACCGAAATTACGCTGGAAGATAAAGTGGCACAGCGTACAAATGATACACTGGAATGGGTGCATCCAGAACAACTCATTAAATTGGAACATTCAGGTCATATGTATGAAGTTCATTGTGAAAGTGGTGTTAAACCGTTGCGTGTTAGTCCTCAGCATAAAATATTTGGAATGTATAAGGAAGATACCTATACAACATTTTTAGAGGAAGTCCAGAATCTTAACATCAATCAACCTACATATCAAATCAATCATAATAATAAATTGGATTGTATTACTAAACTGGAACTTCACACAACGAATCCGAGTGGTTATATCTATTGTCTCACTGTTCCTAGTCATGTATTTATGGTTCGGCGTCAAGGTGCTGAATTTGGATATTGGACGGGTAATTCAAATCGCCATGGCCAGAAGGGAACAATTGGTGCATTGCTAAGAGGATATGATATGCCGCGAACGCAGTCTGGTATTGTTCCTGATATGATTATGAATCCTCATGCTATCCCATCGCGTATGACGATTGCACAGAATTTAGAACAGTTATTAGGAAAAGCTGGACTTCAATGTGGTGCATTTGGCGATGGAACTTCGTTTATGAATAGTGAATCACCTCAAGAAGATATTGGAGTTATATTAGAAGATAATGGTTTTGAGAAATATGGTAATGAAGTGATGTATAATGGGGCTACTGGTGAGCAAATTAATGCATCTATTTTTATTGGACCTGTGTATGGTATGCGTTTGAAACATATGGTGGAAGATAAATGGCAAGCTCGTGGCAAGGGTCGTAAAGAAACACGTACTCATCAACCGACGGCTGGCCGTGGATCACAAGGTGGTCTTAAAATTGGTGAAATGGATCGTGATGCAATTAATGGTCATGCTATTGCATCTTTTTTGAAGGAAGCATATATGGAGCGCTCAGATGGTGCCAAAATACCTATTTGTATATCATGTGGTACTGTTCCGATTTATAATCCACGTTTAAATATTACATTGTGCTCTCTATGCGATGGACCTTTACAGTATATTGGTAATACTGTTAATAATTTAGAGCTGTTGCCGCCGCTTGGACGACCTAAATCCAGAATTGTAGAAGTGGAAATACCTTATGCTACGAAATTATTGGCGCAAGAGCAGGAAGGATTTTTGAATGTTTCTATGCGATTTATTACGACAAAGGGTGTTGAATGTTTAAGACCAGTGGATCGTAAATTGTATCCAATTGAAGAGGTTGAAGAAGTACAACTTCAGCCAACGGTTTTAGAGCCTATTATTGCACCGACATATATTGAATCAAATCCGTTGAGTCAATTTAGTCCAGAGCAAATTGCATCATTGGCTGAATCAGTAAAGGAATTGACTGAATTAAAAGATGAGAATCCTGAACTGGCTACAGAGATGAATCCTGAACAGGATATGTTAGAAGTTGAATTGTTTCCAATGGAGCAGTCTGTACCTGAAGTAATTAATATTAATATTATGCAACCTTTACAAGGGAATATGCCTTTACAATCAATGCAGCCTTTACAACAAATGCAACCAATTGAATCGATGCAGCCAATGGAATCGATGCAGTCAATGCAACCTTTACAACAAATGCAGAATCAGTCAATGCAGCCAATGCAGCCAATGCAGCCAATGCAGAATCAACCTTTACAACAAATGCAACCTATGCAATCATTATTTTCAGAACAAGTGCCACAAGTGCAGCAGCAACCACAAATGCAACAAATGCAGCCACAGCAACCACAGCAGTTAGAACAACCACAGCAACAGCAAGGCGGGTCTCAAGACAGATTAATTAATATACCAGCCGCACCAGGTGCATCTCCAATTATTGCAGTGGATACCAGCATCGATGCAATGGAACGTGACGGTATTAATTATATGGGTGGTCGACCAGTGCGTAGACGATTTCAACAAGGAGGAATGCAACCACAAATGCCACAACAGCAAGGAAATCACTCAAATTCAATCGGATTATTGACTATAACAAAACTTGAATAATCGCTAACAAAACTTGAATAATCGCAATAAAAATTGATATAAATAATGTATATAAAGTAATAGCAGATTAAAATGAACAATAACTTCGTTGTAATTGATGCAATCTATCGCAGTCGTATGACGCTACTAGATATTCTCGGAGATCGTGGATATGACGTTGAAAAGTATCGTAAATTTTCTCCGGATGAAGCAACTGCTGCAATTGCAGCAAATGCATACGCAGGTCTAAGTTTTAAAGTGGAGCATCTGAATTCAGATAAAGTATGCGATGTACGTTATGTTTCTTCCATTAGTCGTCAGAAGCTGGATAGCTTCTTTGATTATATTTCAGACGAAGATGCTCCTAATACAGAAGTAATTGTAATGTTACAAGACCCCATTTCAGATGCGCACCACGTATGCGCCCTTAAACAATATGTTAAATCTATGGAAAACATTGAAGATGGTCAACGACAACGCAGAAAATTACGTGTATCGTTCTTTAGCATCTATACAATTGTTATCAATCCACTAAAGCATGTGCTTGTTCCAAAGCATGAAATTGTTCCAGAAGAAGAACATAAACAACTAATGGAGTCCATGTATATTGTATCTAAAGCAAAATTCCCTCAGATTAAATTTCATGTTGATCCTATTACACGATGCATTGGTGCAGTACCTGGTGATATTATTAAAATTACACGTCCAAGTGCATCATCAGGTGTAGCCATCATATACCGTGTATGTATAGCATAGAATACACTATATAGATAATAGAAATGAGTTGGGATAATAAAAAAACAGAATTCAACGAACGTTTTAATACTTTAAATCAATTGAATGTTACTGGTTTAGTATCAGAATTAAATAATTCAATTGCATCATATGTTCAATCAGGTGGTTTAGCGAAAGATTCATCAGTTGATCCAAACTTCAATGATATCCAGGCAAAAATGATGTCTATTAAATCCATAAAAGAGTCATATTATGCACTAATATCGGATATTAATACATATTTGAAACAGCATGCTACACAAACTAATCTTAGTGGTTCACTCCGAGATAATGGTACACTTACAGAAACAATTAAAGAACTAGAAAAGAAAAATGAACAATTAAATGTTGATGTAGAAACAGCACTTGCAAGGGATGAATTACTCCGGTCTAGAAATACAAAACGTGATTCACATGCATTATTTTTGTTAGACAGACCCATTCGCAAACCAGTTATACCATATTTATGGGTTCTATCTATTTTATTTATTGGACTTGGATTAATTATGATTAAAATGACAATGCCACAACTCGATCTTCCAGTGGATTTTGCAGGATATTTATACGTAGTTACAATGAATTTTATTTCAAATCGCGCGGTATTAGTATCAATTATTGTGGCCGCTATCATTGTAATCATTTTCTTATCGTTAAAAATCGCAGGAGTCTTCAATTAATGGAATAAAACAGTAAATGTAGTTAGAATGTCCGCTCAATCCTTCACTAATTTAGAGCTAGATGCCCCGTTTCCAGATGGTATTTTACCAGATTCAATTGATGCATCTAATCGTGATTCATCAGGATTATTAACAGATGCTTATGTCAAATCATTTGTAGCATCACTTAAAACTCGTGGTATAATTCCAGTATTATCTACTATAAACAATAATGAACATGTGTATCGTAGCAAAGTAGATACTCTGTTAAAGTCTTCTAAGAAAGAGTATGATCATTATTATACACGATATGTTTTTGTTTTGAATGCATTGTTTACAGCTATCCGTGATCAATATACTGTAAATTCCAGTGAAAATCAATCCAAGGTTTCAAATAGTAATAGAAGACTTTTAAATTTAAATACAAAATTAAATGATTTAATCCAGATTATGCAGGGTATAACAAATGATATGTTAGAAACATCTAATGCAATGGATGCTGAACTGAGTGAATTTCAGAAAAATATGGCTGAGAAGAAAGAAAAACTAAAATATCAAACAGACATCATTAAATCTAGTCAAGGTGGTGCGAGGCTAAGCAAGGAAATGGTAAAATATACGGAAGAGAATGCGCGATATACTGATAATTTGTTAAAGATGTATAGTTTTTTAAATGTAGTAGCACTGGGTCTATTGATTTATATTTATAGGGCTGCTAATTAAAAGCAAACTAAAAGCTAATTAAAAGCAAACTAAAAGCTTAAAACCGCTAATTTAAACAAGTGATAAATATTAGGAATGCCGTATGAAAATGTCATTAATAATGCAATTTTAGCGCAGGATATTGAATTAGCATCTTATGTAAATGAATTAAAAAGTAATCCGCAACAATTACAGACTTTTTTAGCAAATGAGCAAACAAGAATCATTTCAAGTGTTAAAAAACAAAAAGAGGATACTTTTAATAAAGTCTACGGAGATGTTCAACGCAGTGAAAAGATTCAGGAATCTATATTAAAATACAAAAATCGCAGTAAAGAATTATCACAATTACATGACAATATTTATGATAATCAAAAAGATACTGCTGATTCCATTGTACATAATAAAAATACGAATAATCGCAAATATGAAATGAATGAATGGACTGTTAATAATAAGAAAGATACATTATTTGTTTTATCATCTCTGTTTATTGGAATTTCTGTATTTTTACTGCTTACTATTTTATTACATATGCATATTATTTCAACAGGTATTTGGGCTTTTATTGGAGCAATCACTGTAATTGTATTTATTCTTATTGTTATTAATCGTGCTCAATATACGGATCTATTACGTAATAAACATTATTGGAGTAAAAAACGATTTGAAGGCGAGTATGGTAAGATTCCGTCTATTTGCCCGACTGCTGCTCCTACTGCTCCTACTGCTCCTATCGTAACTGCTTCTATCGCTACTGCTTCTACAAAGTAAGTAATAAACATAATAAAAACATATTATGCTATAGATGCCTCAAGATACTCAAGCAGTATCTGCCGCTACTTGCCATTCAGTAGCAAATGGTACTACTAGAATAGATGATTTAAAGACTCAAATAAAGGGTTGTACAACTTCAACAGAGGAACAGAGACTCGCATCCTTTACAGATATACTAAGAACTACAGAACAGATTGATAATCTTAAAACAACTATTACGAATGAATTGATAACAGGTGATGCAATGTTTAGTGGTATTGATGGATATAGTAAAATTGGAAAAGATGTTCAACTACGTAACACAGAACTTAATGAGAAAAAAGAGAAGTTAATTGATGAAATTCATAAAAAAGAGAAAATTATTAATAGTGCAAATCGTGATTTTACAGACATTAAAGATAAAGCAGATACAACAAAAATATTATTTTTAGAGGATTATACTATGTTTTTTCTTGCATTGTCTTATTTATTTATGAGTTGTATGTTTATTTATGTTTATACATATATGTCTGAAGTTCCGTTGTATGGATTTGGAAAAGCACTTGGTGGTTCTGTTCTATTTACAATTGCAGGAGGTATGTTATTATATAATGTTATTTAAGTACTTCTTACTTCGATTACTTCTTAAGTCTTTCCTCTTCATCCTTATCAAATTCCTCAATATCCTCTTCTGCATCAAATAGACGCATCTGCTTGAATGTTCGCTTATCAGCGGGCTCGCCACATTTATCACACAACCGTTTGTATAAATCGGGCTGAGATAATTTACGTCCTACACCACCACCAATTTCTTCATACCATCGTTTGTAAACACGAAAGATATCCTTGATATCTGCTTCATATCCACCTTTCTTAATTTCACGAACACGTGCTGTCATAAATTTCCCTACAGAATCAAATGAATCCTGATACTTATTTGATTCTTGAGTAACAATTGCAGGTACTTGTCCTAATCCACCCTTCAAATATTCTGTGTTATAAATGTATACAAGGCGCGACATGAAGTATTCGCGCCATTTAAACAGATTTGCATCCAACTGACCATCACGAGGATACACATTGGCTTCGGGCTTAATCTCCTCCACATTTGGATCCACGAACTTGGATTCAAACGGAACTGCACGAACACGTCGCCATGTACCACGGTCCATCGTATTAATCGCTGGAAAAGCATTACACAACATAAAGATTTTACCAGTAATCTTGAACTTCGTCTGCTCTTCGAAGAGACCACGGGCTTCTACATCATCTTCACCCGTAAATTGTTTCATACGTGATGTATTTAACGGCTCCTTATCATCTGGCTCAGCCATGTAAATAAAGCGCTTATTACGAATCGCCATAATATCAGGATTTGCTGCGCCTGATTCGGGTCGCTTACGAGTCATGGCAGTGGATTGCAAGGATGATGCGTAATCGCCGAGTACCATTGACATCAAATCTACGAGTTTGGACTTACCATTACCACCCACGCCAATCCATGTTTCGTAAGTCTGTTCTTTATTGGCACCTTCTAAGCATGAAGCCAGTTTGCGCCACATATAGTTTCGCAGCTCTTCGCGAGGGAATAGTTTTTTCATAAAGTCATCAATCTTTGCATGAATCTCTGTCTGTTCTTGGTCATAGGGGTCATACTCAATAAATTCAATGGGATCACAATTCTTCGTTTGATAACGACCTGCCATGAAGGTGATGAAATCGGTGGGCTCTGCTTTGCGAAACTGGACAGTGTATCCTTTGCTATGATCATTTGCATCAATGGGAACATGTAAGTCTAGAACACCATTTGCAAATCCGATGAGATATTGATTGGCATTCAGCTTCTGTGCAAAATCTTCTTCATAGAAGATGCCGACACATTCTTTCATGACGGAATCTTTGAAGCCTGATTGATATAGAGATTCCTCAATCTTCAACAATTTTTTCATACGAGTTTCTTCCCATGTCCGCTGATTTTCTTCCAATGTTTCTAGACGTCGCCGAATACGACTGCGAGTATCTGAAATAACTTGTGCAACTTCGGTGGTCATTTTGTTACGAAGTTCAATACCTTGAGGAATCTTTTTCCAATATGAACCGTTGAAATGATACCATTCTACTCTTTTGGAATCCACTGATGCACAATAATCATTGCTGTACATACGCTTCATCAGGCGTGCAATGTGAGTATGGGTTAAGTCCACTTCGCTCTCCACATAGTTGATAAAGCTGTTCTTTGTAATCTGAATGTATTTAGCGGGATTGTCATTGCGTGCCCACATATGCAAGGAACGTTCAGTCAACTTATTTTCGGAGTGATTGCGTGCCCATTTTGTCCAGTTGCGGAATAGTTCTGCACGTTTATTTGCAGATGATTTGGCAGATTTAGCACTGAATTCCATCCAGATATCAAACATTTCTTCTGTCGGGTCAATATTGTGTAAGCACATACCCACTTCTAACCATGTTTTGTATGCGGTTGCTCTCTCAGCAGATAAACACTGCAAAGTGAGCTCTTTGGCAAGATGAATCGTATCGAGTTGCAATTGCTCGTATACATTGGAGGATGTGAGTTGAATGACGGGAATGACTTCATTCTGTCCCTGTTGATTCACTACAACGGCTCGTTTTCCAGTACAGATATCAAGGCGAGTCTGCCATTCTTCTTGGGTTTTTTCTTCTAGGGGCGCAATATCTGTATTTAGATTATGACGAATGGATAGGAGTTCCATGAGCTGACGAGAGCCATATCCGCTTGTTTCTTCTGTATGAAATTGTGCGGTCACGGGATCGTACACGTATACTGATACCAATTCATACGCGGGAATGTCGGGTTTGGACTCGCCATAGAAGAACCAACCATTTTTCTTTACAATGGCTTCATCGAAAACATCATTTTCGGAATTGATAAACTCGGTCCCTTTGAATGCTTGAGCCAAAATTCCTTCAGAAAGGGCACGGTTGCGAAGAACTTGTTGATGTTCTGAATTCAGAATGAGATCAGGGCACTGAATATGAATTCCATCCTTGATGGAACGCTGTGTCGCTTTTTTATCTTCATAAGGAGCTGGGCGCAAGCTGATAAAGAAGCGTATGGGTTTATTCAGTTGATAAAAGTGTTTAATTTGGTCGACGTATTTTTCGGTGAAGTTATGGATATGAGCAAGTTCAAATTGACGGTGAATAGCATGTTCTGTGGGATATTTAAAGTCAAGATCAATCAAGATAGGAGCACATAAATCGGCACGTCGTTGCTCCACCAAGTTCAGAGGTCGTCGGTGTTGAACAAAGAGATAGTCGTGAAGCAAATCCAGAAATTGTAAATATTCCTCCGACTTTACCGTAAAATTTCCCTTGATAGTAGCCATGCCTGCGAACGTGCACTCATCGCCTTTATCACCTTTTCTGTGAGCAGTAATGAACTGACCCAAGGGCGTCGTTTGATGGCAATGATCGTTGTGGTGCATCGTGCTATATATGTCTTAGTTTTCTTTTATGTTTCTTCTTTTATCAATTTTTATTATAGTGTATTATAGTGTATTATAGTGTATTATAGTGTATTATAGTGTATTATAGTGTATAATAATTATTAAGTAAACAATTATTATAATGTATAATAATTATTAAGTAAACAATTATTATAGTGTATCATAATTATTAAGTAAACAATTATTATAGTGTATCATAATTATTAAGTAAACAATTATTATAGTGTATCATAAATCCGCATAGAAAAATAATATAGGGGTCTTTACATTCAATTAAGTGTATAATAAATGTAAATAGACACCCATCTATAATAGAATTCCAATAGTTAAATGCCGTAGTTGTATATAGCATTAAAATAAATTCTCTCGAACATCCAATCCAAAAGTAAACAAACGGATAGTTTGCAAATGCTTGATAAAACCAGACAGAATAAAGACCGACCAGTGAGGATTCAATATAATAATACATCACTAATAAAAATTGATATAAATAGGTTTAATATCTATTAGTAGAACGATCATGAAAGAAACCGATTTCTGCAAAGTATGTCATTACTATTTGTATTTGGAAGAGATGAATGATGAGAAACAGGAACCAATACTCCGACGAATCTGTCGTAATTGTGGCTATAATGATATTATGAAAAGTGGACTTATTCTGGAAATTGATTTGAAAGAGAAAACATCTGAAGGATATAAAATTCTAATGAATGAGTTTACGAAAGAAGACCCTACCTTGCCCCACGTACATACGATTCAGTGCCCCAATAAAAGTTGCGAATGTAATACTGACCCTGATAAGGAATCGGATATCATTTATTTGAAATATGATGCAATTAATATGAAATTTCTGTATATCTGTAATTTATGTAATGTGCAGTGGCGTTCTAAAGCCTAATGCGCTTTTTCAAAAAAAGCGCGCCAAAAAGGATAAAAATAAAAACGAACTAAAGCCCTCCATTCCTAAAACAATAATGAAATATCTTATCGTGGGAGCAGGTCTATCAGGATGTACTTTAGCACGTCGGCTTGCAGAAGCAGGACACCACGCACATATTATTGAAAAACGCGATCATATTGCTGGAAATTGTTATGATGAAAAAGATCGTAATGGCATTTTAGTAAATCGTTATGGTGCTCATCTTTTTCATACAAATTCAGAGAGAGTCTGGACATTTGTCCAGCAATTTGCAGAATGGATTCCCTGGTATCATAAAGTAATCGGTCGAATTCATGACAAATATTTTCCAATTCCTGTTAATATTCATACTGTTAACGTTCTGTGCAATACACAACTACAGACAGAAACAGAAATGAAAGAGTGGTTACAGAAAAATACTATACCATCTGTTTATCCAGAGAATAGTGAAGAAGTAGCACTAGCCCGTGTTGGACCTGTACTATATGAAATGATATTCAAAGAGTATACTTTTAAACAGTGGGCAAAATATCCTGCAGAGTTAGACCCA
>Ga0209190_1001340_pt1 | contig 17245 bp, 17 predicted proteins | sample M_140205_XF_Meta_FD_187315 | JGI IMG/M metagenome (GOLD analysis project Ga0209190, IMG submission 187315) | Freshwater microbial communities from Lake Montjoie, Canada to study carbon cycling - M_140205_XF_MetaG (SPAdes) (version 2) | ecosystem: Environmental > Aquatic > Freshwater > Lake... | reverse complement strand
AGACCATGAGAAGCGCATCGCCGAATGAACTGGCACCCTGGGCCACTGCAAGTCGTCCAAAATCATTAAGAGCGTAGGTTTTTGAGTCACGGTGAAGCACAGTGCTCTCCACGGTAGCCCTCATCTAGAGCATGGGCAGGTGCTACTTGGCCTCTTGTTCACCTTCTATCCACCGTACGGGGCACGTCTCGCTGCCAAACCGCAACATGGGTTGTTTAACCTTCTCTTCATGCGCTCGTGTGCCAACTCATTTAGGGTTGGCGCAACGCCAGCGCAGCCCGGCGGAACTACCCCCCTTCCGCTGGACCGCCTGTCGGCCGGGGCGCCCAAGCCCTCGCGGCTCCCCGGCCCGACTCGCGGGGAAACCCACCCAAAATGCCACCTCTAGCCCCTCTACGAAGGCCCAAATCTCGGATAGGTAGCATCAAGGCTATGGAGCCCGAGATCAACCCATCCGCTAACAGCCAACGCCTTCTCAATCGAGAGCTCTCGTGGCTTGATTTCAACGAGCGTGTACTTGCACTCGCTGAGGACTCGAACCGACCGTTACTCGAGCGAGCCAAGTTCCTAGCGATCTTCTCTACCAACCTCGACGAATTTTTTCAGGTCCGCGTATCTGGTCTTCGGGAGCAGATGCAGGCCGGTATACGAACTCGCTCGGCAGATGGAATGGACCCACTCGCTCAGTTACAGGCGATAAGACTGCGCGTCAACGAGTTGGTTAGCCGCCATTCGAGAGTCTTTACAGGCGAGATCGTTGATGCGTTATCCCGTGAGCAAATCCTCTTCCCGGAATGGGAGACCCTCGACGAACAAGACCGAGCCGAGTTAGAGGCGCTCTTTCGGATACGCATTTACCCTGTACTCACTCCATTGGCAGTGGACCCGGCTCATCCCTTCCCCTTCATCTCTAATCTCTCACTCAACCTTGCGGTAACGGTCCACGATCCTGCGAGCGGCGAGCAGCAGTTCGCTCGTATCAAAATTCCATCAAACCTTCCAAGATTTATTGGCCTAAAAGATGGTCTTAGATTCATACCTATTGAAGAACTCATTTCGCGCCATCTCGCTGAACTCTTCTTCGGTATGCAGATCATTGGCTGCCAAGCATTTCGCGTCACGCGCGATGCCGACTTTGAGCTAGAGGATGAAGCAGCCGATCTAATTGAGGCCATTGAGAGCGTATTGGTCCAACGCAAGCGATCGGGCGATGTAGTGCGACTCGAAGTAGGCGCAGATATGCCTGCCGATGTGCTTGACATGCTCTGCCGCGAGCTTGAATTTTCCCTACATGAGGTAAATGTCGTCGATGGTCCGCTCGACCTATCGGGCCTCTCGACGATCTACAAACTTGATCGACCCGAACTGAAGGATGAGCCTTGGACTCCAATAACGCCTGCGGCGCTATTAAGAGCAGAGGGAACTCCTGACATATTTCGAACTCTCCGCAGCCGAGACGTCCTCGTGCACCACCCCTACGAATCTTTTGCCGGCTCGGTTGAGGCATTCGTTGAGCAGGCGGCACGTGATCCAAAGGTGCTCGCAATAAAGCAGACTCTTTATCGAGCAGGTGGGCCGGAGAGCACAATCGTCAACGCATTGGTTCGCGCCGCAGATGCCGGCAAACAAGTAGTCGCACTCGTAGAGCTAAAGGCCCGTTTCGACGAACAAACAAACGTAGATCGGGCTCGTGACCTAGAGGAGGCCGGCGTTCATGTCGTCTACGGACTCGTCGGCCTCAAGACTCACACCAAGGTCCTCCTCATAGTGCGCGAAGAGCCTGACGGGCTTCGTCGCTACTGCCATATAGGGACCGGCAACTACAACGCTGTCACCGCCGGCCTCTACGAAGACATTGGACTACTCACTGCAGACCCAGAGATTGGCGAGGACCTAACAGACCTCTTCAACCACCTAACTGGATATGCGCGTGGCAAGACATACCGCAAGTTGCTTGTTGCTCCCAATTCCCTACGCAGCGGAATGATCGAGCGAATTCGCTCTCAGGGATCGCTTGGGGCGAATGGCTACATCATGATGAAAATGAACAGTCTCGTGGACCCGGAGATCATTGATGAGTTGTATGCCGCGGCAACCGCTGGGGCCAAGATTGACTTAATTATTCGAGGAATCTGCTGCCTTCGCCCTGGGGTACCTGGCCTCTCAGAGGGTATTCGTGTTCGCTCTATCGTTGGAAGATTCTTGGAGCACTCGCGCATCTATAGATTCGGTGCTGACCCGACAAGTGCTGAGTACTTAATCGGATCTGCCGACATGATGCCTCGAAACCTTGATAGACGCGTTGAAGCAATCACACCAATAACCGACCCGCGCCTATGCGCGCGATTAGAAGAAATGCTCACTGTTGAACTCGACGACGACACCTTGGCATGGTCTCTTGGCCCAGATGGCGACTGGAGCAAAGTTCCAACTACCCGCGGTGTAGATACCCACGCAACACTCGGTCAAAGAACACGACAACGATCCCTTACGTCATGAAACCAACTCTCAACATCGTTAGGGCCGCAGGCGGAGTTGTACTGCGCGAGGTTTACGGAGTGACGCAAGTAGTTGTGGTTCATCGTCCGCGGTATAACGACTGGAGCCTCCCAAAGGGCAAGTCTGAGGACGGCGAGACTGACGAAGAGACCGCTACCAGAGAGGTTGAGGAAGAGACCGGATGGAAGGCCGAGATCGAATCCACGCTTCCTTCCTTTGAGTACACAGACCAAAAGGGGCGACCCAAGATCGTTATTTGGTTCTTAATGCGCGCGACCGTTGAGAGCGGCTTTACTCCAGATGAAGAAGTAGACGAAGTTCGCTGGTTGCCATTCGACGAAGCAGACCAGTTACTCACTTACAGCATGGACCGTGATCTGCTGGGTGGGCTTGAGCCATGAATATTGCTCACACCGTCTATGTAGTGCGCCACGCGCGAGCCGGAAGCAGGAGTTCTTGGGATGGGACCGACGATCGTCTACGCCCGCTAAACGGCCGAGGTCAACGCCAAGCACTTGCGCTAGCGACAGTACTTAGCCCGCTAGTTAAGACCGTCCACTCCAGCCCTTACCTTCGATGTGTTGAGACCGTAGCTCCTCTCGCAACAATTATCGGTGCCGATGTGGGCATCCTCGACTCTCTCTCCGAGGGAGAGTCTTGGAAGGATGCCCTCTCCTTAATTGAAGCAACAAGCGGCCCAACAGTTTTCTGCACGCATGGTGACGTTCTTGGAGATCTAATAAATGCTCTCGAGGAGCAAGGCGTAACAATCTCGGGATACGGAATAGAGAAAGCCTGCACTTGGTCGCTTACTGTCTCCAAAGGCTGCGTTGCTAGTGCAAGATACTCTCCCCCACCAGAGGTTTGATGAAACGCTCTTTGAACATTCTTGTTACAAATGATGATGGTGTTGAGTCTCCTGGGCTCGTCGCTCTTACGCGTGCTCTATTTGAGGCTGGGCACAGAATTACTATCGTTGCACCAAGTCGCGACTGGAGTGGTGCTGGTGCATCTATCGGCCCCATCCACCTAAACGAACCTATCCCGGTTACAAGTCATCTCTGGGAGGAGTTTGAGGGCGTAGACGTATACGCGATCGATCGACCACCAGCGACCGGAGTCTGGGCCGCTTGCCTTGGAGCGTTCGGAGAGATTCCCGATCTAATAGCATCCGGTATTAACCCCGGTGCTAATACCGGCCACCTCACACTCCACTCGGGGACCGTCGGGGCCGCCTTAACGGGCTCTGCTTTTGGAGTACCCGGAATCGCATTAAGCCTCGAGTGGGCAACAGCTGGCGAGTACCAGTGGGAGACCGCTGCGCGGTTTGCGCCGGCCGCTGCCGAGTGGGCGATGGAGGCAAGCGGCGAGCTCATGCCTGCTGTACTCAACGTCAACGTACCGAACCGTCTTTTTGCTGATGTATTAGGAGTACGTGAGGCGCAGTTGGCTCGCTACGGAGAGGTGTGGGTTAACAATGCCGATCACAGCGGTGGGGACCTGCGCCTCACATTCGAGGGAGGCGGGCGCGAACCAGACCCGGAGAGCGACGTTGCTTTAATCGGTGCCGGGTACGTGGCCGTCACCCCTCTCGTGGGCATTGCACGTGGCTCCCTCACCGGAGCGGCTGAGAGAGTCTCTGAAGCCCTTAGCATTTAGCTAAGCAAAATTCGCTTTAATCATGCCGAGTGAGAATTCGGATATCTCCTCGCGTATGATTTAGTCATCGAGAGAAAAATTCGTGCTCGCACCTAATCCAAACTGGAGAATATAAATGTCGCTCGAAGTAGGCCAAGTTGCACCTGATTTCACGCTCAAGGACCAAGCAGGTAATGACGTCAGCCTCAGCGACTACCGCGGCATGCAGCCTGTAGTAATCGTATTCTTCCCGTTTACATTTAGTGGCGTATGCCAAGGAGAACTCTGCGAGATTCGTGACGATCCTTCTACCTTTGAGAATGCTGGCGCTGCGGTAATGGCAATCTCCTGCGACACGCGCCATGCCCAGGGCGTATGGGCGGAGCGCGAGGGATTTAGCTTCCCTGTACTCGCAGATTTCTGGCCACACGGCGCGACTGCACAGGCTTATGGAGTCTTCAACGAGGTAGTCGGCTGCGCTAACCGTGCATCATTCATCGTAGACAAAGAAGGAAAGATCGCCGCTACCTTCGCTACAACAACGCTCTCCACTGCGCGCGCTCACGATGAGTACGGCAAAGCGCTAGCGAACCTGTAGCTCCTGCAAGATTTTAAATGAGTGGAGCGTGTGCGCGCTCGTAGCGGTATCCGACTCCACGCACGGTAAGAATGCGCTCGGGGGCCGCTGGGTCGTCCTCGATCTTGGATCGGAGTCGCTTGATGTGTACATCGAGAGTCTTGGTATCCCCGTAGTAGTTGGGCCCCCAGATTCGGTCTATGAGCACATCACGAGTCAGCACCCGCCCTGCGTTAATAAGTAGCAGCTCTAGTAGATCAAACTCCTTAAGAGGCAACTGGACCTGCTCCCCGCGCACTGATACCTCGTGTCGGGCGGCATCGAGCCTCACCTCGCCGACCTCAATTTGATCAGCGCGCTCGCCTTGCTCCTCTAGATCCCCTGGGAGTCGACGCAGAGCGGCTCTCACCCGAGCAATTAACTCTCTGAGCCTGAAGGGCTTGGTCACGTAGTCGTCTGCCCCGACCTCAAGCCCAACCACTGCATCAATCTCAGCGTTGCGCGCTGTAACCATGATGATGGGGACTCTCGAGGTCTTGCGAATCTCGCGACAGACATCTACGCCAGAGATTCTTGGGAGCATTACATCAAGGAGTATCAATGCGGGGCGAGAGGCAGCGAAACGCTCAAGCGCCTCTACGCCATCAGCCGCCGTATCAACAGCAAAACCCTCGCGCTGAAGCGCTACAGAGAGCGCATCTCTATACGAGGGCTCATCATCTACAACAAGAATTAGCTGGGGGTCAGCCATGGAGGTCTCCTAGGTTTGTTGAGGCTTCTTCGAACATTCGCATTGCACCAGCCGACTCGATTGGGATTCGAAACCTAAACTTTGATCCGATCCCCTCTGTCGACTCAACGGCTACCTCGCCGCCATGCGCCTGAGCGATGTGGCGGACAATCGATAGCCCCAAACCAGTTCCACCGGTAGCGCGACTGCGCGCGCGATCCACTCGATAAAAACGCTCAAATATGCGCTCGAGATCTCGTGATGGAATTCCGATACCCTCGTCGCATACAGCAATCTCAACGAGGTTGCTTGTCGTAGACGTATTGATCTCAACAGTGCTGCCGCGCTCTGAGTACTTCATAGCGTTATCTATGAGGTTTGTAATCGCCATCACTACTTGGCGACGATCACACCGAGCTGCCAATGTAGGGGAGATCGGCGAACTAACTAACTTGATGCCAAGCGCCTCAGCCCCTGGTCGGGAACGTTCGACAGATTGATCGACGATAAGCGTTAGAGGCACGAGATCTCGCTCAGGCATCTCCTGAGACTCAATGATGCTTAGGTCAAGAAGGTCGTCAATAATCTTTGCAAGCCGCTCTGCTTCACGCGCAATACGATCGGCAAGCTGCATCGTCACCGCTTCATCACCTCCAGCGGAGATCGTGTCCGCTAGCAGGCCTAGCGCACCCACCGGCGTCTTGAGTTCGTGGCTCACATTGGCGACAAAGTCTCTACGCACTTCATCAGTGCGCCTCGCATCGGTCATATCTCGAATTACAACCATTGCTCCAAGAATCTGGCCGGCCTCGACAAGGGGGTGTGCTGTAATGGAGAGAACTTCGCGAGGGGGGCCGTAGAGTTGGAGTTCGCGCGTTGAAGACTCTCCCCGGCAAGCATCGATAAGCATCTCTTCTAGAGCGGCCGCTGCGATCGCATCGGTATGGCGAGCCTCAAGAAAGCGATCCGCAGCGAGACTACGCATCACCTCGACGCCTCCATCGTCCACCACAACGACGGCGTCTGGGAGGAGCCTTATTGCTGCCACAAGACGCTGGAGGCCACCCTCTACTGGAGGTTGAAGTTCGCTCTGTTCAGCCCGGCGAAGTGTCATCCGAACCTCCCAGTGATATATCCCTCGGTGCGCGGGTCGCCCGGCTGTGTGAAGATTTTCTCAGTTCGGTCGAACTCCACAAGCCTGCCCGATCTAGCACCGTTGTCATCAACCTCTGTAGTTAAGAAGGCCGTCATGTCTGAGACTCGCGCTGCCTGCTGCATATTGTGGGTCACAATCACGATCGTGTAATCGCGTTTGAGTTCAACCATTAGATCTTCAATACGCGCTGTAGCGATTGGGTCAAGGGCAGAGCAGGGCTCGTCCATCAAGATCACATCGGGCTTTACAGCGAGAGCGCGCGCAATACAAAGGCGCTGCTGCTGACCCCCCGAGAGCGCAAAAGCACTCTTCTTTAGTTTGTCTTTTACCTCATCCCAGAGGGCCGCTCGAGTGAGTGCCTCCTCGACAGTTGCGGCTAGGTCGACCTTCATGCGATTAATACGCGGCCCATAAGCAACGTTGTCAAAGATTGATTTAGGGAATGGGTTGGGCTTTTGAAAGACCATTCCAATACGGCGACGAACCTCTGCAGCATCTACTTTCGAGTCGTATAGGTCTTCACCGTGGTAGTAAATCGTTCCCCCAACTCGAGCGCTCGGCACGAAGTCGTTCATCCGGTTAAAGCAACGAAGGAGCGTAGATTTACCGCAGCCAGATGGACCAATAATCGCTGTGATGTGTTGCTGCATGATCTCCATGCTCACGCCGGCTACCGCTAGATGATCGCCGTAGCTCACCTTCACATCCGAAGCCACAAACACAGCCTCTCTTTGAGCAGCTTCGCTCTCTTTCATTGCGTTCTCCACCCTATGGACGCTAGTGGCATGTACCTCAAGGTCTTGTGTGTCAGGCGAATCAGAGATGGTGCTCATATTTGATGCTTCCTAGCAAATATGGCCGAGACAGCCCGGGCGATCAATGTGAATATAAAGACGATCAAGAGAAGGGTTAATGCTGCACCCCATGCACGTTCCTGCGGCCCAGGGAAGACTTGCTGTGCATTCCTGAAGATCTGTACCGAAAGAGCGGTATTAGCTCCATGAAAAATATCTGTATTTACAGCGTTTACGGTGAGAATCGTAAATAGTAATGGAGCGGTCTCTCCTGCAGCTCGAGCCACTGCTAGGAGGACGCCACTTACGATTCCGGGAGCAGCAGCTGGCAGGACTATGCGGAATATGGTTCCGGCTCTCCTGCCCCCGAGCGCGTATGCAGATTGCCTCTGATCAATTGGGACCAGTCGCAGCATCTCCTCAGTAGATCGGATGATAACGGGGAGCATCAGGCAGGCAAGCGCTAGGGCTCCAGCAAATCCGGAGACGCCAAAGGCGAGTACCCAAGTTGTATAGATGAAGAGCCCCATCACAATCGATGGGACACCGGTCATTACTTCAGCAAGGAATCGAATGGCCTTTGTAATTCTGCGTTTCGCTCCATACTCGTTCAAGTAAATGCCTCCGAGTATCCCGAGAGGCACTGCCATAAGCATTGCGGCTCCAGTGATTAGGAGTGTTCCGACAATTGCTGGTCCTAAACCGCCCCCAGGAGCGCGAGTAACGATTGGTATGTCGTCAGTTAAGAAAGAAACGCTCATTACCTTCATGCCGCGGGTAACTACGTATCCAATTACCAGTGTGAGTGGAATCACTATCGAGACAAATGCAACTACGAATAGTGCATGCGCCAGAAAGTTGATCGCCTGTCGTCTGCGGCCGGCCTTCGAGCGAGTAATTGAGTAACGAGGCTCTGCGCCTAAGTCAGGTGCTCCGTCCCTCAGATCAATAGTCGTCATACAGACTCAGCCCCGATGCGCCGCTCAGCGCGTGAAATAATCGTACGAGCAAATGCTGAGATTAAGAGTGTGATGACGAAGAGAAGTACCCCCATGCCGATTAATGCAGCCTGATAGGTGCCGGTCGACTCGCCGAATTGATTTGCTATTACTGCAGAGAGCGCATCGCCTGAGCTAAAGAGTCGTTGGGTGATCTGTGGTGAGGATCCGATCACAAGAGCAACCGCGATGGTCTCCCCGATCGCCCGTCCGAACCCGAGCAGTACCCCAGCGACTATCCCGCTGCGACTAAACGGCAGGACCGATCCCCGAATCATCTCCCAATTAGTTGCGCCGAGCGCGTAAGCAGCGTCCTTCTGCGCACGTGGAACTGTTGCAAAAGTCTCTCTGGTAATCGAGGTAATAATCGGTGTAATCATTATTGCCAGGATCAGCCCGGCGGTGAAGAATGACCTACCGCTAATTGGGTCTCCGCTAAAAACGCTGCGAAGGACTGGTATCCCAGAGAACGCTGATGAAATATTTGTGTAGACCCCTGTCAGCGCTGGGGCCACAACAAGAATTCCCCATAATCCAAATACAACAGATGGAACTGAAGAGAGAAGGTCAATGAGCATCACGACCCCTGCGCGTACTCGCTTAGGCACCATCTCAGTGACGAAGAGCGCAACCCCGATGCTTACCGGGACCGCTATAAGCAGAGCAATCGCAGAGATGACGAGCGTTCCGTAGGTAAATGCGAGCGTTCCAAATGCAGCGCCTGCAACGTCCCAAGTGCTTGAGGTGACGAAGGAGAGCCCCTCTTCGGCGAATGCTGGCCATGCGTTACGCGTTGTTGTTACGAGAATGAGCCCAAGAATCAGGAGTACCGCCCCAGCGGCCAAGGCCGCCGCGCTCCGGAATACCGCATCGGTTCTACGCCCAGGAGGGCTCTCACCCGCGAGAAGGGAGACGGACCCTGACCTCACCTCGTTATCAACAAGCGTCACTTAGAGCGCCTCAAGTTTTTAGCCGACCTTTACCATCTTGAGTTGTGCAATAGCTGCGCTCAAAATCTTGGCCGGGAGGCGAGCGAATCCTGAGTAAGCCGCGAGGTCCTGGCCATCAGTGAGCACGTACTTGACGAATCCCTTTACAGCATCGCCCTTTGCGGTATCTCCGTAAGTAGTTGAGACAAGCATGTACGTTGGAGCAGTAATGGCGTAAGAAGTTGCACCTTCCGCGTCAAGCGGGTCATAAGTTAGGTCGGCATTCAGAGTTGCCCCTGCAACTGCTGCAGATGCTCCCGAGAGGCTCGCCGCAACAAACTTGCCATCTTTGTTCTTGATCTCAGCTGAGCGGAGACCAGCAAAATCTGCGTCTGAGAAGTCAACGTACCCAATGGATCCCTGCGTCGACTCGATGATCTGAGCGACACCGGCGTTACCGTTTCCGGCCTGCTGACCTGCTGGCCAATTGACCACTTTGTCAGTCCCCAGAGTCCATGCAGTTGGTGCTGCTTTTGTCAGGTACTTCGTAAAGTTGGCAGTTGTCCCAGATCCATCTGCGCGGTGCACTACAACAATGTCAGTAGCGGGGAGCGTTACACCCTTATTCGTAGCGGAAATGAGTGGGTCGTTCCACTTCGATACTGCGCCTCCAAAGATTCCAGCAACTGCCTCGGGGGTAAGGCGCAGCGTCTTTACCCCACTCAGGTTGAATGAAACCGTGATCGGTGCAGCGACCGTTGGGAAATAGAGGAAAGGCGTCTTAAATTTCGCAGCATCCTCGGGCTTCACAGTGCTGTCTGACCCTGCCCAATCAACGAGCCCAGCTGCGAGGTCTGTCTGTCCTTTACCAGAGCCTCCCCCTGCATACGTAACAGTCACATCAGGCTGTACCGTCTGAAACTTCGCTATGGCTGTCTCGTAGAACGCCTGTGGGAAGGTAGCGCCAGATCCGTTTAGGGTTGCGGCGCTTAACTTTGTGCCTGCCGTGGTGCTAGTAGGTGCGCCCTCATCGCTGCTGCCTCCGCCACACGCGCTGATTACAAGAACTAGAGCCGCTGCGCTTGCAGTGAGTGCGATTCGGCGAGAACCTCTGCGAGCAATTCCGGAGTTATTCATTTATACGTAAGCCTCTCGTTATAGTTAAAGAAGACCGAAGGCGATCTCCCCCTAATGCTGCAGGTACCGTAGGTAACTCGACTTTCCCATCCGTTACTCTTAGGTAAACAAAACGTGAACAACAGAAGAATGAACGGGGTTACATACCTAAAGTCCTTGCCAATATCAGTCTCTCCTGCAATCTGATCTGGGAAATGCAGTAAAAAACCCCTAGATATCGCGAAATATCGCGAAATTTCTCGGCTCATAATGGGCCCATAGTGAACGCAGGGTAAACCCTTAGCGCTTAGAGGCAGAGCGACTCTAAGGTCAGGGCCATACTTTACTTAGACCCCTCTACTAAGACCCCTCCACCAGAAATCCAGGAGATCAACGTGACCGAAAAATTGGCCTCAGCTAACAGCGACTCCGGGGCACGGCGCACCCTCCAGGATGAGCTCGCCGATGTACGGACCGACATCATCCGCATGGCAGCCCTCACCACCGAGGCGATTACCGCAGGGACTCAGGCTTTCTTGGGAGGAGACCCCTCAGCGGCAGAGATAGTCATCGATGGTGACGACGCAATCGACGACCTATACCACCGCATTGACGACCAACTACTGCTCGTACTCGCGAGACAATCCCCCGTCGCAGCAGATCTCCGCGCAGTAATTACCACGATGAGGATTAGTCACGAACTAGAGCGCACCGCGGATCTCGTTGTGAACGTAGCCAAAGCCACAAGGCGGCTCTACCCGCATACGCTGGACCCTCGAGTGCGCGGAATTATTGACCAGATGGGGCAGCAGGCCGTGAGTCAGACCCGTGTGGCGATTGACGCCTTCGCTGACCGCGACCCAACATGGGCCGGAGCGCTTACCGACATGGATGATGCAATGGATGACTTAACTAAAAGTCTTTTCAGGCACATCCTTGCCGATACGACAGGCGACGAGGCCTCGGTGCTTCGAGCTGTTCAGGTTGCTTTAGTAGGTCGTCACTACGAGCGTATGGCCGATCATGCAGTAACTATTGCGGAGCGAGTCGAGTTCATGGTGACAGGAAACCACCCTGACAAGAACGAGCAGAAGTAGTTAAGCCAAACTCATAACTCCAGAGTCCTGACTTCCGCGTAAGTTCTTTCTTCTACGAGCAGGCTTGATGCCTCTCGATCCCCGGCTACTCGTGAGAGAGTTAGTTCTCCTCGTACCCAAGATCCCACTGAAGGATCAAGCGCTCTCGCTCTGCATCTCGAACAACTCGCTCGCGGTTGCGTCTGCACTGAGGGTCGTGCGGGGGAAGGAGCTGCAGGCGGGCAAGCGCGCGCTGGCGAAACTCACTAATGGTTCGGCTATCGCCGAAGACCTCGACTACTTCCCAGTGGGGTGCAACTGGGCCCAAGTAGACGACGCGAACGTGCCCTACCGGTTGAGACTGCTCGACTTGATCCTGATCCATAGCCATATTCTCTAGCTCCCGCTTTAGTCGTCTCTGAGGCTGGCAACAGCCCTCTTCTCCCGCCACCCTATGCGCTCGCAGGGTTGCTCCCCTACGTCGGGCTCTCGTAAAAGATGAGATGAGCACAGAAGCAGAGAGATTTAGGGGGATCAGGGGCTGAGCCCACCAAAGCAGGCAGATGTCCCCTTCTAGGGCATCACGCTTTTAGGGCATCAACCCTTTAACCAATTTCGCTGAGCGGTACCGCCCCGAGCCTCACCTCAACGACCCTGCGAGTTCCATCTCTCTCAACAGTGATCTTTAGCGTCGCCCCTGGACTCTGCCCACGAATAGCGGAGCCAACATCATCCGCCCTTCGAACCTCTTGAGAGCCGACTGCAACGATTACGTCATTAACCTTAAGCCCTGCATCAGCGGCTCCAGTTCCAGGGGTCACTTTCACGATTACCGCGCCTGTCTGAGTCGTGAGATTGAGTTCCTTCGCTATGGCAGGGGTAACCGTCTTGCTCTGAATTCCAAGGTAAGCGAGCTCAATCTCTTTGCCTGCTCGGAGTTGATCAATGATCGGACGAGCGGAGTCAATAGCGATTGCAAAACCAACATTCTGCGAATCGCCGGGATCGGCAATCGCTGTATTGATTCCAATTACCTCGCCGCGGGAGTTAAGCAGCGGACCGCCCGAGTTACCAGGGTTTATCGCAGCATCGGTCTGGAGCATGTTCAAGAGACTCGTATTCGCATCCGTTGAGACAGTGCGGCCCTTAGCCGAGATGATTCCGCGCGTAACACTCAGACCTCCATCAAGAGCGAGTGCATTACCGATTGCAACGACATCATCCCCGACAACTAGTTCGTCGCTGCTTCCGAGTCGAGCGGTTGGGAGGCCAGAGACATTCGAGGCCTGTATTACTGCGAGGTCTAACTGAGGGCTGTTTCCAAGAATCGTTGCTTTGCGAACCGTCCCGTCATTAAAGACAACCTCGATACGACCACTCGCACCCTCAATCACGTGGTTGTTGGTGACGATGATGCCGTCAGATGAAATTACGAAGCCGGTCCCCTCCCCACCCGATGAAGGCCCTCTCCCACTGAAGAGTCCGTCGTCGACTGCCCCTCCAGTACGTATCGCTACCACTGCAGGCTCCACGCGCCCTACGAGGCTCTGGATATCTTGGGCAATCGCAAGGCGGGATGTATTGCGTACCTCGGTGACGACGGGATTTGGCTGAGTGATTATCTGTGTATCCCCGCGCGAGACAAGTGCTGCTACCCCTCCACCGACTGCGCCACCAATAAGCGCACCGACCACTATCCCAACAACAAACTGACGCCCTCGCCCAGGAGTCGCATCTGAGTTGTTGGAGACTGGCGCCACGAATCCTGCTGCTGGTTCTTGAGGTGAGGACGCGATAGGCGGAGCCCATTCGTGACGCTCCAAGACTGGATCCGACTCCGAGTCGTCAACGCCAGCCGAGTAGTCATCCTCAACCCACCAGTCCTCGCCGCTCTCTAGAGCATCGGGCGTCCCGAAGTGCTCCGGATCATTCGGGATGCTGGAGTTTGAATCATCGAAGTCAGAACTCATTTGGGTCCTCCATGTTGTTATTGATTGCTCGCCTTACAGAACATTAATTCTCTGCTCTTAATCGTGCTGCTCTTAGGTCATCTGCGATTGAGCGCGCAAAACCCGCGCGCTCGATCGTCTCATTCGCATTCCCTTATCAAAACCCAGCCTCATCAAAACCCTCGGTCGAAGAATTCATCATCGAGAGACTCAACGCCGAATGACTCAGAAACGTTCCAGAAAAATTGGCATTGTTGAGGAGGGACGAAACTCTTCTCGCCCACTTCTTTGGGAATACTCTCATTCGGCTCCAACCCCGCTGCTCGTAATTGCATCTGCCTGCCTCTGATCCCTCAGAACAAGCGTGACGATCGCCCCGCCATCTTCGGCGTTCTGGGCACTAACTGCTCCCCCGCACTCAGCGGCTACTTGAGCAACAATTGCGAGTCCGAGGCCGGATCCTGGGAGAGAACGAGCCGAATCAGATCTATAAAAACGCCTAAATACACTCGGGATGTCGCTAGGGGTAAATCCAACTCCATGATCTCTGACCGTTATGACTCCACCCGACTCCCGAATTTCAATAACTGATCCAGCGGGAGAGAATTTTGCAGCATTCTCAAGCAGGTTCCCTACGGCCCGAAGGACCCTTCCTTCGCGGGCCTCCAGGAGAAAGGGCTCAGCAACAAGCGAGTACTGGTGATCGCTATGTCGTGACGCTCGATCAACTGCTCTCTCAAGTAATTCAGCTAAGTCACATGTGTCTCCGACTTCGGAGTCGTGCTTCTCTGTAACGAGATTGAGTAATTCCTCTGTCAATGCTGTTAGCTCACGCGCCTCTGAGTCCAAATCCTCGACGATACGTGAGCGCGTCTCGGGATCCAGATTTGGGTGTCGTGACAGCGTGTCAATATTCGCGCGCAACGATGTCAGCGGAGTACGAAGCTCATGCCCAGCGTCTTGTCCAAGTTGCTGCTGCTCTCGACGAGATTGACTCAGTGCCGAGATCATCACTCCAAATGCAATCGCTAAGCGACCCACTTCATCATCCCGTCGCCCTCCAATCGGTGTCGTTAAGTCTCCTGTCTGCGCTATTTGCTCGGCGGCTGAGGTCAATTCGGCAAGTGGGCGCGTAATAAAAACTGCTGTGATCCAACCAAAGACCGCAGCGGAAACTATTACGAAGAACCCAATAAGTAGAGACCTAACGCGCAGGGCATCTAAGGCATGATCAACCTCGGCGAGGCTCCGGGCGAGCTGCACCGCCCCTCCACCCGAGACCGCAACAGTGAGGATGCGGTAAGTCCCCTCCTCAGTCGAGACGGTCGAGAACTTGGGGGCTCCTCCGGATCGAGCCACGGAGCGATCGCTTCGGCTGAGAGGGAGAGCACCGCTAGTAGCGCTCACCACTCGTCGCCCCGCAGAGTCAATGCACTGAACTCGTGACCCTGGAAGCTCCGGTATTGGCCCCGCGTGAGCCTCGGCGCCTGTATCTCGGATCCCACAGAGCCCAGAAAGAAACGCTCCGTCTGGATTCTCAAGTCGCTCGCTATACCCCACAAGAGTGCGGTCGACCTCAACCCTTAGAGCTCGAGCGGTTGTGATGTATCCAGTAATCGCCACTACTAATACTGCAGTCGCAGCAAAGGCAGCGAATGATATTGCTAACCGCGCGCGCAGGCTCATTGCTTTCTCATTTTCATTTTACTGCTGCTCTCGCAACGTGTAGCCAATGCCCCGTACGGTCTGGACAAGGCGCGTCTCGCCATCGGCCTCAGTTTTCCGCCGAATATACCCGACATAAACCGCAAGGCTCTTCGAGTCCGGCCCAAAGTCGTAGCCCCAAATGTCCTCATAGATAGTTGTGTGTGAAAGGACAATCCCTGCATTGCGAACTAATAAGGCAAGCAGATCGAACTCAGTTTTTGTTAGTTCCAGCTCGCGATCCCCGCGCCATGCACGCCTAGATGATTCTTCTATGAGTATGTCTGCGGCTGTGAGGTTCTCCGCCTCGGATCCAGATTCAGTAGTTGTGCGCCGAAGGAGTGCGCGCATCCGCGCGAGAAGTTCATCTAGAGCAAATGGCTTAGGAAGATAATCGTCGGCGCCCGCATCTAGTCCTGAGACTCGATCGGATACCTCGGTGCGCGCAGTAAGGATAAGAATTGGTGTTCGGTCTCCTTGATTACGAAGAGCGCGACAGACGCCAAGTCCGTCGAGGCTCGGCATCATCACATCGAGGATTAAGAGGTCAGGAGCAATGCGGGCAACGGCTTCAAGAGCAGCCACTCCATCGTTGACTAGCTCAACCTCATAACCCTCTAGACCTATTGCCCTCTCTAAAGCATCCCTGATGGCTCGATCGTCATCAGCAATAAGTATCCGAGGTGCCATGGCCTTATTCTCGCCTGCTTCGTTTAGAGAAGGGTAAGAACCGAGCAGAGAATCGCGAATTCATACCCTTTTCTCACCTTGACATTTAGAGACTCTTACCTTGGTGGGGCAGAGTGTCCTCATAGAACACAGAGGCTGACAGATAGTTCAGCCGACTTTCAGGCAAATAACGGCCGATGAACGGCCAAATCAAACGGAAGAATCCCATGAATATTCCAGAGCGAGAACGCCAAGAAAGCCAACCGAACACTCCATCCGAGTCGGGGAACCTTGCTCAGCCGGAGGCAGGAATTCCCTACTCTCGGCTGCTAAAGCCTTCATACATGAATCGGTGGAGGCGTTCGTGGAGGCCGCGCGTCTGGGCTGCAGGAGCCGGGGCACTAGGCATAATCGCGGGGGCTGGCGTGATTGCCATTAGTCATCCCGCACAATCTGCTGCGTCTTCCATCGCTGTTCCTGTGCCCGTCTATCCAACTGCGACTACCACTCCGCAGAGGGTCGTGATACCTCAAAGTGGGGGTTATGACGACCGCTGGCAGGACGATCTCTTCAATGATGGCTCCTCGAACCCAACCACTACGGCGCAGCAATGGGTTGACACCGCTCCGGTTCCAGCCCCGCGCAGCACGTACGTTCCTACATACCGAGCACCACAAGTAACTACTCGATCTTCATAAGGATGATGTTTCGTGTCGCTGACTTCGCGTTGCAATCTGCGTAGCGCCTCGCGTTATTCGAGCTCTAACTATGACTCCGAAGACAACTGCTTCTTAAGCCCAGACTCATTAAGCCCAGATCCATCATGACTCACATTTGGTGGTACATCGCTCGAAGCAGCGGGCTCACTGCTTGGACACTTCTTGTTGCAAGCCTCGTACTAGGCGCCCTCGCCTCTGGGAGACTCACTGAGAAACGAGGAAGCCTGCGATGGCTACTTGACCTGCACCCTTGGGTCTCTGGCCTCGCTCTCGCAACTGTTGCACTACATATTGCAGCGATTGTCGCCGATACCTTTGTGAAGATATCTATAAAACAAGCCGTAGTTCCCTGGATGTCGCCGTGGCGCGCCACGGCCGTCGCTTGGGGAGCAATTGCGTTTTGGCTCATGTTGGCGGTGCAGGTCAGCTCATTGGCTAGATCTCTCATCCCAAAGCGTTCCTGGCACGCTATTCATATGACTAGCTATTTGTTAGCGGTCCTCGCAACACTCCACTCGATTCAAACCGGAACCGACGTATCGAATAAATACGTAGTCCTGCTGATTTCAGGAGGGGTGACAATTGCTGTCGCTGTCAGCCTTCAACGAGCATTCGGTGTCGGGAAAATGCGTCGCGATGCCCAGAAGCAAGAGCGCCTGAGAATTGCTGCTCAGCGGGAACCCAACTCGGC
>Ga0209190_1001339_pt1 | contig 17247 bp, 18 predicted proteins | sample M_140205_XF_Meta_FD_187315 | JGI IMG/M metagenome (GOLD analysis project Ga0209190, IMG submission 187315) | Freshwater microbial communities from Lake Montjoie, Canada to study carbon cycling - M_140205_XF_MetaG (SPAdes) (version 2) | ecosystem: Environmental > Aquatic > Freshwater > Lake... | reverse complement strand
TGTTTGTGGGGAGCGGAGAGCTGGAGAGTGCGCTGCGGGAGCAGGCGAGTGGGCTCGGGTTAATAGTTGTCGACAGGACGAATTGGAGAGCGGGGCAGAGTTCGGAAACCCGCGACTCGTTACCAGCAACTAGCCACGAAGAAAACCGTGGGACAGTTTTCTTCTATGGTTTTCGCCAAATCGAAGAGAACCCGGTTTTTTATTCCTTAGCGGAGGCGTTTGTGTTGCCGAGTTTGAAGGAAGAGTGGGGACTCGTGGTGAATGAGGCGATGGCATCCGGCTTGCCGGTGATCGTCTCCCGCACAGCGGGTTGTGCGGAAGACCTGCTTCCGGGAAGCGCGCAAGTGACGAGAACCGGAGTCTGCGGAGATGGGTCGCCCAGGCGACCAACCGGGTGGCGAGTGACTAGTGAAGATGCTGAAGACCGTAAACTGACAGCCGAGTCTTCGAGACAGGCCTCACAGAGCCCAACTGATACTGACGACTCGCTCGAAGAGCGTTCCAATGGTTTCATTTTCGATCCGTCGTCGGTCGATGCGTTGAGCGAAGCGCTTCGGCGCATTGCGGATCCTCTCAACCCTCGACGCTCAACTCTCAACGCGGCGGCCATGGGCCGTCGGTCCCGGGAAATCGTAGAAAAGTTCAGTTGTGAGAATTTCGCGCGGCAGGCATTGCGCGCGGCGGAAGCAGCAGGCGCGTGAACCGCGCAGTGACGGGTGTCTGGTAAGAAGTGGAAATGTGTGAAGGTACGAAAGTCCGAGCCGAAGATCGGAGAATTGAAGCCGGGGACCGGAGACTGGGGACGTGTGACGAGTGCCGCGAAGTAAGTTCTTGGCGAGGGTGCCCGGCGGGATAACCTTTACGTATGGCCCTTGCTGATTTGCCCGACGAGTGGAAGGAGTGGGTTGCCCTGACTCCGGCCGAGCGATTCGATGAGAGTCAGAGAATCTTTGCCCAATACCTCGCCATGGGCGGCACACTTGATCCCGACCCCGATCCATCATGTCCTTTCTACGATCCGCGCGGGTGGAACCCGGACGCTGCTCATGGGAGGGCAGGCCTGCGTGTTCTACGGCGCGGCGCAGGTTAGCAAGGACGTCGACTTCGTCATCCTCGCCGACCAAGCGAATCTCGCTAGTCTGCGTCAGGCTCTCGATTTATTGAATGCGGAGCGCATTGCGGTGCCTCCGTTCGATGCCGATGCGTTGAATCGCGGGCACGCAGTTCACTTCCGTTGCCGCTGCCCCCAGGCGAATGGCTTGCGCATCGACGTGATGTCCAGCTTGCGCGGCATGCCCTCCTTCGAGGTTCTTTGGACGCGCCGCACTGTTGTTCGTCATCACAGCGGGGAGGATTTCGATCTCCTCTGCGTCCCGGATCTCGTGGCCGCCAAGAAAACCCAGCGCTCCAAAGACTGGCCGGTCATCGAGTTGCTGGTTGACATCCACTACGAAGAAAACAAAGAGAGACCGACGCTGGACTTCATCCGTTTCTGGCTTCTTGAAGCACGCTCGCCCGAGCAACTCGCGCAATTGGCGGCGCGCTTTCCATCCGAAGCCGCGGATTGTTCGGTGCGGCGTCCGCTGCTCGGCATTGCTGTGTCAGGCGACCTTCGTCGGTTGCGTGTGGAACTCTTTGAGGAGATGGCCATCGAGCAGGAAAAAGACCGCGTTTATTGGGAGCCTTTGAAGAAAGAGTTGGAGGAGTGGCGAAAACGTGAAGCTGGAGCGTGAGGGGAGGCCGCGCGAGAATGGTTCCACCACGGGACCTCGGTCGGCTTCGTGGGAGGCAGCGGTGCGGGGAAGAGCACACTCGTTGACGTCATCCTCGGACTGCTGCCGCCAACATCCGGATCCGTGGCGGTCGACGGCCATGACATCCACGACAACCTCCGCGGCTGGCAGGACATGGTCGGCTACGTCTCACAGTCGATCTACCTCTGCGACGACACGATTCGCCGCAACATCGCGTTTGGAGTGCCCGAAAAGGACATCGACGACGATGCCGTCTGGCGGGCCCTGAAATCCGCGCAACTCGACGAATTTGTGGAGGGCCTGCCGGATCGCGCCGAGACATTCGTGGGCGAACGGGGCATCAGGCTGTCGGGCGGCCAACGGCAGCGGATCGGCATCGCCCGGGCGCTGTATCACGATCCGGAAGTGGTCGTGCTCGACGAGGCGAGCAGTGCCCTCGACAGCGAGACCGAAAAGGGGGTAATGGCAGCCGTCAATGCCCTCCGCGGCGCGAAGACGCTGATCATCGTCGCCCATCGGCTCACGACCGTGTCTGGCTGCGACCTGCTCTACCGGCTTGACAAGGGCCGGATCGTGCAATCGGGCACCTACGCCGAAGTCATCCCACAGTGAAGGCCGACCGGCTTCGTGTTGGCCATGCTTCGAGCGACCCATGCGGGTTTCCCGCCCAAAAAACCACCGTTTCCTGTTCCGGCAGGCTTGGCAGGATTGAATGTTTCGCTTCGTCCGACTTCGACCTCCGACCACACCAAGGAGCGGTCTGCCCGCGCCCAGCACCCCCACCATTTCCAAAGTGCAGCAGAAGGCCATCCAGAAGGCCGACACGCTCATCGAAGCCCTGGGGTGGATCCGCAAGTTTCGCGACACCACCACCGTCATCAAGCTCGGCGGAAGTGTTGTCGAACATCCCGATTCTCTGCGTCACCTGCTGCTCGACATCGTCTTCATGTCGACGCTCGGCATGCGGATCGTGGTTGTGCATGGCGGGGGCAAGGCGATCAGCCGTGCGATGGAACAGGCGGGCATCGAGCCTCGGTTCGTGCAGGTCCGCCGCTACGCCGACCAGGCCACGCTCGACCTCCTCGAGAAGGCGCTCACCAGCGAGCTGAACCATGACCTGACGGCCAAGATCGAAAAGTACGGCGGCCGGGCCGTGTCGCTGAACTTCCTCTCGACCAGTGTTGCGGCGATGGGTGATCGAAGAACGGAGATGGGGATACGGTCGCGGGAAATCGTAGCGAAGTTCAGTTGCGAGAATTTCGCGCGTCAGGCGCTTTTTGCTGCGCGTGCCGCGCGGTAGCCCAAGGCAGGGAGCGGAAGGCGGGGCGGTTGACTTTGTATCCGGGTAGGCGAAAATTGGTGCAGCTATGAACGAGCTACCGCTATGCCTTCGAAAAAATGCCGAGGAATTGAGGGAAATTCGCCTCAGTCAGAGGAGACCTTGAAATTTGGAGAAGCGGAGCCGACCGGAGGGAGACGGGTGTGCGCATGCGGACCTTGCGGGCGAAAGCGTGGTGGGGTAGATTTCAAGAGCTATGCAGCGCTTTGACCGCATCAATATCGATCCTGGGCAGATGAACGGACAGCCGTGTATCCGTGGCCTGCGGCTGACCGTCCGTCGCGTTGTCGAAATCGCGGCCCTCTACCCTGATCGAGAAGAACGGTTGCGGGAATATCCCGAATTGGAGGACGAAGACCTTCGACAGGCCCTGCGCTTCGCCGCCTGTCATCTTCCTGATGCTGTTGCGGAGCTTGCTGAGGGACGTGCGCTGGTTGCTTGATCAGGGGCTGCCCCGCTCGGCTGCGAGCAAGCTTCGCTTGGTCGGTCACGACGCACTCCATGTCGGTGACATCGGTTTGGCGAGTGCCGCGGATTCAGCAATCTTGCGGCGTGCGGCGGATGAAGAGCGAATCGTTGCCACCCTTGATGCAGACTTCCATGCGCTTCTGGCCAACTCGCTTACCAGCAGCCCCTCGGTCGTCCGAATCAGGGACGAAGGAATGAAGGCGGCAGAAGTCACCACACTTCTGCTGCAACTCTCCGAGCAGTTCGTTGACCAACTGCTTGCCGGATGTGCCATGACGGTGCGGGCTGGTCGTGTCCGCTATCGCTTGTTGCCACTCTCGTAATTCTTCCCCCTGCAACCTGCCGGGTGCGTGAAACGTGGAGAGGGATCCGCCTTCGCATGACTCCGGCGTGACGACGGGACTTTGAAAGACTGACACGCTGAAACCTGAAAAACTGAAAAGGGACGAGGAAAATCAAGATCGGAAATGGGAGATTGGAGATTGCATAAGCGAAGAACTGAAAGCTTAACCGAAGTCGAAGGTGGCCCGAAGGCATATGCGCGGAGCCGAGCAGAGGGAGACAGCGTGAGGGTCGCCGCGGCGACTAAACAACCGAGGGCAAAAGCGGCCTGCACCTCCCGGGTGAGCTTGCCTTGCTTTCTAACAGGTGGCAGTTTTTTCCTCGGTTGCAGCTTTCGCTGGACGTCAATCATATATGATCCGCACACAAATTCAAATTCCTGAACAGCTCTACCGCGAGTTGCAGCGGGTCGCCCGCGAACACGAATGGAGCATTGCAGAGGTTTTGCGGCGGGGGGCTGAAGTTGTCACTCGAGCGTACCCCGCCAGCAGCAAGGCTCACGCCAAGGATTGGCGCCTACCCCCTCCATTGGCATCCGAGTTGAAGATTCTCGATCCCGAGGCGTTGCGCGACGCGATACAGGCGGATGCCGAAGCGCGATGATCGGCATCGATACAAATATTTATCTTTGCCAGGGCCGCCAATTCGCCCTGGCAGCGGGAGCATGAGGCTGCTGGTCGACGTCTGTTTTTCGACGGAATGGATCCCTTTTCTGGCCGAACGAGGCGTTGATGCGGTTCATTGGTCATCAGTCGGACCACGCAGCGCCGATGATGAGGTTATATTCGCACACGCCGCGGCACACGGATACGTCATCTTCACCCATGATTTCGATTTCGGAACACTGCTCGCGCTGACGGCGGCGAGCTGTCCTAGCGTGATTCAAGCACGCGTGGATGACACTTCTTCAGGCGCAATCGGAGACGCTGTAGTTGATCTGTTGTGGCAGTGCGAAGGTCCACTGAGCGAGGGATTGATCGTGACCCTGATGCCCGATCGCACAAGAGTGAGGATTCTTCCGATCTGAAGAACGCGGCTGGTTGCGGCTGCATGCCACAAAACGATGCCCGGTGCAGACAAGACAACCGCGATGACGACAGCTGTGATACGGGCGGTTTCGGTGGTGGCGTTGGTGGTGCTCGTGGTGGCGTATGCTTGGATTGCGTTGCGCGAAGACGGGCGGATGATGACCATTCCGTTCTTGCCGCATTGGTTGAAGTATCATCTGGAGCTTCATGCCTATACGCGCAATTGCCCGGCTTTCTTTTTGCTCTCGGTCTTTGCTGCAGGGGCGGTTGCTGGACTGCGACCTGAGTGGAAGGCAGCGTCGTTTGCGCTGTGTCTGTTCGCGCCTTTTGCTAAGGATTTCGCGCAGATCTTCGTGCTGACGCGGCATTTCAATTGGACGGCGACGTGCTGGGGGATTGGTGGAGCGCTGGTCGGATGGGTGGCGACAGCAGCGCTCCTTCCCCTGCTGGTGGCGGATCGAAAATAGCTGGTAAAAAGCAGCAAAGAGGAGATTCCAATGGTTTCTTGCCAACTCAAAAGTAAAAAGTAGGAATGTGTGCGGGTGGCAGTGATGATACGAAGGCAATGAGGATGAGGTTAGATCAGTTTGACCCGAAAAAAGGGTTGGATCGTGGGCGCCCCAAGTGGGTGGAGATGATCTGGTATTTGCTGAAGTGCGCCTTCTTTTTGTCCGCGCTGCCGTGGCCTAGTTCGTTTAAAGTCAGCTTGCTGCGGGCCTTCGGGGCGAAGGTCGGACGAGGGGTTGTGATCAAACCTCGGGTCAACGTTCATTTTCCGTGGAAGCTGGAGATCGGCGACCACGCGTGGATCGGTGAGGAGGCGACGATCCTAAACTTCGAACCTATCCGAGTGGGCTCTCATTGCTGCATATCGCAACAGGCCTACCTTTGTGCGGGCGGTCATGATTTTCGCGATGAGGCATTTTCTTACCGCAATGGGCCCATCACGATCGGGGACGGTGTCTGGATCCAAGCACGCGCGTTCGTCTGCCCCGGGGTAGTGATCGGGGAGGAAACCGTGGTCACAACCTGCTCGGTTGTCACGCGAACTCTGCCCCCGAATATGATCTGCTCCGGTAATCCTGCCAGGGAGCGGGGGCCTCGATGGCCGCTGTGACGAGTGGCGAGAGTAAAACGACCAAGAGACTAAAAGAGCAAGAAACTAAGAGACGGAGGCGCGCGATGAGCGCGCTTTTTGTTTTTTGGAACAGGGCAAGGTTGCGCCAGCTTATCAAACAGGCATGTGGCAAGCGCAAACGTGATAAAGTGCGAGTGCTGGACACGAGGACGGGGAGGGACTAAACATTTTCGTGGATATGCAGGCGCCCACCACGTCGAGGATTAGTGTCAACGGCATCAGGGAGGAGGTGCTGCGGGACGAGCGTTATCCAGTCCATCAGATTGCCGATGCGCTGTTGCCTTATCTGCGGGTTTTGGTCAGCGAGTTCCGTCCAGAGAGGGTGGTACTCTTCGGCTCATATGCTTATGGAAAGCCGACCACCGATAGTGATGTGGACCTTCTGGTGGTGAAGCCACTGCAGGGAAGTGCCCGTGCGGCCGCCACAGCGATCCGCAAGGCATTTCAACCACTGCGTCGGAAAGGCGTGAATTTGCCTTTCGATATCATGGTGCGCGACTCGAGGGACCTGGATGAGCGTCTGGAGCGGGGAGCGATGTTCCATGAGGATATTACGAGCCGGGGAATCTCGCTGGTTTGAGGACGGACGAGAACAACCCGGAGGATTGGCTGAAAAGTGCGAGCAGCCGTTTGGCCTCGGCAGACCGTCTGTTCGCGGAGGAGGGCGCTTCCGAAGCCGCGATCGAGTTGCTTCAGGAATCAACAGAGCGGTTCCTAAAGGCTTATCTCATTGCCCGCGGGTGGCGGATTTGCAAAATTCACGATCTGGGTTCCCTTTTGTCTGAGGCAGAAAAGCATGAGCCCGCATTCGGCGCCTTCGCAGATTTTGCCGATGAGTTGACTGATCAGTTCTGGGCGATCCATTACCCTGGCGGCGATCTTGACGATTCTCCTCCAGACTTTGCCGCGTTGCGCGAACAACTCGCCAAGATGCTCGTGCTTATCCAAGCCTAAGACCTGAACTTTTTCCTGTTTGATGGCACACGAACAAATTTTAGGGATCCCGTTTTTCACCGGCACGGTAGATGAGGCTGTTGCGGAAGCGCTGCGTGGGGCGTTGGTTGTGGCCCCATCAGGCCCCAATCTCGCGAACGAGTTGCGGCGGGTGCCGCATTACCAGGAGGCGGTGACCAACGCGGATGTGGCGCTGACGGATAGTGGGGTCATGGTGGCGGTTTTCCGTGCCGCCACGGGAAAGAGTGTACCGCGGCATTCGGGCCTTAAATTTCTCGAAGCGATCCTCGCCGAGTCGGCGCTGCGTGAACCGGGTGCAGCTTTCTGGGTGATGCCGACGAAGCAAGAGGGAGACGCTATCGCTACATGGTTGCGCTCGCAGGGTTTTCCCACCGACGAGAGCAACACCTATGTGGCGCCGTTCTACCGCGATTACCCGATCAAGGATGAGGAGTTGTTGCGGCGTTTGAAATCGGCCAAGCCCCGTGTTGTTTTCCTTAATCTCGCGGGAGGAAAGCAGGAGGTGCTCGGGGCGTGGTTGCGCGGGCGATTAGACCCTCGGCCGGGGATCGTGTGCACAGGAGCTGCGGTGGCGTTTCTCGCGGGAACGCAGGCCAAGATCCCGGTCTGGGCGGATCGCAGCGGCCTTGGTTGGTTGTTGCGCTGTATCTACGAGCCAAAAAAATTTATCCCGCGCTACTGGAGTGCGCTCCCGCTGGTCGGCATGGTCTGGCGCTGGAGAGACAAGCGCCCGGCATAGCGATATTGCGTCTGCGCCCAGGCGCAGCCTTCTGTTCCTGTATCAATAAATTATCAGACCCCGCCTCGAGCGGTTCGTTTCTTCCTAGAAAAGGCGCCTCGCGGCGCCTTTTTAGCGTTTTGGACTTGAGAAGATGCTGCGGAAAAGTCTCTATCGGAGTTTTCCGACTATGCTGACCAAAGTTTACTCTGCCGCCCTGCACGGGGCCGATGCTCTCGAAGTCGAGATCGAGGTGAATGAGGGCAGCGGGGATCCAAAAGTCGTTATCGTTGGTTTGCCAGATGCCGCGGTCAAGGAGAGCAAGGATCGGGTGACTACCGCGATGGCCAACAGCGGTTACCGTTGGCCGCGCGGACGCACGACGATCAACTTGGCCCCGGCGGACATCAAAAAAGAGGGGCCGAGCTTCGACCTCCCAATTGCTATCGGCATGCTGGCCATCGCGCAGGGGCGCGAACTCTCGCGGTTGCGGGATTGCTGCATCGCGGGGGAGCTGGCTTTAACCGGTGCCATCCGATCGATCAAGGGGGTGCTGCCCATCGCTCTCGAGGCGCGTCGACGCGGTAAAAAGGCGCTCGTGGTTCCGGAGATGAACGCCTCCGAGGCCTCAGTCGTCCAGGGCATCTCCGTGCATGGGGTGAGGAATCTGCGCGAGTGCTTCGAGTTTCTAGATGGAGCCAAAGAAATCCCCGCCACGGTGTCTGATCTCGACACGGTGTTCCGTCGGCATCAGCAGAGTGAAGTGGATCTTGCTGATGTGAAGGGACAGTCCGGGGTGAAGCGCGCGTTCGAGGTGGCGGTTGCGGGCGGGCACAACTTGCTGGTCATCGGCGCACCTGGCGCGGGCAAGAGCATGCTGGCCAAGCGTATTCCGACAATCATGCCGCCGATGACGCTCGAAGAAGCGATCGAAACCACCAAGATCCACAGCGTTTGCGGACTGCTGGAAGGGTCGCACAATTTCGTGGCCATCCGCCCATTCCGCTCACCGCATCACACGATATCCGACGTCGGGTTGCTTGGGGGTTCGACTAACCCAACGCCGGGCGAGGTGAGCCTGGCGCACCACGGCGTGCTCTTTCTCGATGAGTTGCCGGAGTTCAGGCGGTCCACCCTCGAAGTGCTGCGTCAGCCGCTGGAGGACGGCCGTGTGACGATTTCACGCGCTGCCGGCAGCCTGACTTTTCCGGCGGACATCATGCTGGTCGCGGCGATGAATCCGTGTCCCTGTGGATTTTACGGTCATCCCAAGCGCGAATGCCGCTGTTCGCCGGGACAGATTGAGCGCTACCGTCAGAGGGTTTCCGGCCCATTACTCGATCGCATTGACATCCATGTCGAGGCGCCTCCGGTCGAATACGACGAACTGACTTCGAAAGCACCAGCGGAGTCCTCGGCTTCAGTGCGAGCCAGAATCGAAGCGGTGCGCCAGAGGCAGGCTCGCCGGTTTGGCGGTTCCTTGAAACCCGCGCTCAACGCGCGGATGCAACCGCGGCACATGCGCGAGCACTGCGGGATCTCCGAGGCCTGCCACAGCATGATGAAGCACGCTCTTGACGATCTCCATTTGAGTGCACGGGCTCATGACAGAATTCTCAAAGTCGCACGGACTATCGCGGACCTGGCGGACTCCGCCAACATTGAAGAAGACCATCTCATGGAGGCGATCCAATACCGGACACTGGACAGATCGCTATGGATGTAGATGCTAGTTCTGGTAAAAGGCAGTGTAATGTGCTTTGATGACGGTGTGGTGCTAGTCATGCCGACCTCGTCGCAGACAGGGATATGATTTCGCAAAGAGAAAAAAGCATCTACCTGAGCTTTTCCGTGGCCCAGATCACGTTGGTTTCGGTGCTCTTCGGCTTGTTTTATCTGATCAACGATCAGATCCGCCTCACCTGGCTCTCGGCACCAAGCGGCTATCTGCAGATTCTGATTGTGCTGCTGCTGTCTTTGATCGCCGAGGCGGCATCAAGGCCCAGCGCTATGCGGGTCAGCACAGGCCGGCTGCAGGTCCGGGCGGCGAGGAGTTTGGCTCGCAGACAGTCGTTGTGCTTGGCTGGCGGATTCGGCATTTTTCTGGCACTCACGCGTGACACTAACATCTCCCGGCTCTTCTTGATCGGGATAGTGGTCGCTGCGTACCCGCTTTTTTTGTATAGCAACCGCCACGGGCGTCGATGGTTTCATCGCACGTTTCCCTCCAGCGCTTCGTCGGATAAGGTGAGCACCTTGGTGCTGGGTTCAGCCGAGTGGTGCGAATCTCTCTGCGACCGGCTGGAGGATTTCAGCGTGTATTTCGACACTCAGGAGGCGCTCGTCTTCTCCAAGGACGATGACATCGACAGGATCACATCCGCCGTCGTGTCCCGCAAACCGGATCTGCTCGTTCTTCCATCAAACGAGTTTCCGTATGAAGTGGTCGCGCATTTGCTCGCAGTGGGGGATAGGCGCGGGTTTCGTTGCTGGATTCCGGTGGAGATGTCCAGAAGGCATGGCCGGCGCTTCGAGTTGCAGGATGTGGGAGGACTCTCCGTGCTCTCCCCGCCGACGCTACCATTGGCGGGGGCCTACAACCGTGCGGTCAAAAGGGCCTTCGATCTCGCCGTGAGTTTCTTGGTCATACCTTTCATCTTGCTGCCTCTCATGTGCATCGTCGCTTTGATCCAGCGTCGCTCCTCGCCCGGTTCGCTTTTCTTCCGTCAAGAACGCGTGGGAGAGAATGGTAAAATTTTCCAGATCCTGAAGTTCCGGACCATGCAGGAGGCCAATGACAACGAAGCCCGGCAGGCGTCGGCCAACGACAGGCGGGTTTATCCGGGGGGGCGCTGGCTGAGGCGCCTGAGCATCGACGAGTTTCCGCAGTTCTTCAACGTTCTCCGCGGGGAGATGAGCGTGATCGGGCCGCGGCCGCACATGATCGAGCATGAGCGGGAGTTCGAGAAATTCCACGAGCTCTATGGCAGCCGCCGCTATGTCAAACCCGGCGTCAGCGGGTTGGCGCAGGTGGCCGGTTTTCGCGGGGAGGTCAAGGACGCTCGCGATATCCGCGGACGGGCCCGTTACGATCTTTTTTACGTCAAGCACTGGTGCCTAGGCCTCGATATTCGTTTGGCTCTCCAGACCTTCCTTCAGGTCGCCAGTCCGCCCGAAAAAGCCTACTGAGGCTGACGGCTGTCCACGACGTCCGTTTGGGTCCATTCCTCTGACCGGCCAACCGCTTTCCGGCAGGGGGCTCTACTCCCCGCACACTGTGAGGCTTTACGCAAAAAATAAAATGAACGATCGTTTGGAACGTGTGTCAGAATCTATGTCACTAAATCAACCCCGAAAGGACATAAAACATCATGGAATCTTCAGACACAAACATCAGTCTTTACCTCAGAGAGATCAGCCAGGTTCCTCTGCTGACCCCGGTCGAGGAGGTCAAACTCGCCAGCCAGATCAAAAGAGGCAACAAAAGGGCGCGGGAAAAGATGATCACCGCCAATCTGCGCCTCGTGGTAAAAATCGCCCACGACTTCAACAACTACGGTTTGCCACTGCTTGATCTGATCTCGGAGGGCAACATCGGCCTGATGAAGGCGGTAGAGCGCTTCGACCCGAAGAAGGGAGGCAAACTCAGCACGTACGCTTCATGGTGGATCAAGCAATCGATTAAGCGGGCCTTGGCCAACCAGAGCAAAACCATCCGCCTGCCGGTCCACTTGGTCGATAAAATCGGGAAGATCCGTCGCGTCGCCGCACAGATGACCGAGGAGTTGGGCCGCGAACCGCAGGACGAGGAATTGGCCGAGGAACTTGGCTTGGCTGTGGCCAAGGTGGCCCACCTGAAAAACGTCGGGGTGCGCCCTGCTTCACTTGATGCACGAATCAATGCCGACGACGATACCCCTTTCGGCGATCTGGTCAGCGACGACCGCGCCGAGGATCCCTTCGCCGTTTTGCGCGACAAAGATCTTCACGCGGAGGTGGGCGATCTGCTTGAAGCCTTGGACCCGCGGGAGCGCAAGATCATCTCCTACCGCTTCGGGCTGGCTGGCGGCCGGGAGCGCACCTTGGAAGAGGTCGGGCATAAGTTCGGCGTCACCCGCGAGCGGATCCGGCAGTTGCAGAACATCGCCTTGATGAAGATGCGCAAATCCCTCCGCAAGCGCGAGGAGTTCAGATTTCCTCAAACGCAGCCGGCTGTTGTTTAGCCGGCTGCCGCAGGAGGCTTACAGTGTGCGTATCCGCTGGCGAGGAGTGCCAGCGGATACGTTTCGCTTTTCAGGGCACGAGGCGCAACTGCACGGACTCGTGTCGCCTGTCGCCCTCCACGATATCGGTCACAACCACGAGATGGTCCCCGGACTCGACCAACCCTTTGAGCAGGAGCGTGGCCTCGGCCTCGAAAACGTTTTTTGCCGGCTCGGAGTGGAATCCGATCCGCTGGGCTGCAACCGCGTAGGGAAGAGCCAGGCGCCGACAGACACGCTCGTCCGGGGTGAAGGCGTAGATCGGGGCGTGCAGCGGGCGCAGGTGGGCGACGTAGAGGGCCATGTTTCCCGCGTGAGTGAACACGACAATCTTTGACTGGGGGAAGCTGTTGGCCAGGTTGACCGCAGCAGCAACAGTCTTTTGGCGGGGCCCCTCGATTGAGGCCTCTCGCGCGAATCCTGCGCCTCCGCTGCGCTCGATTCGCCGAGCGACCCGGTCGAAGATCTCGACGCACTGCAACGGGTATTTTCCCACGCTGGTCTCGCCGCTGAGCATGATCGCGTCCGCCTGCTCGTAGACGGCGTTGGCCACATCGGTGATCTCCGCTCGGGTGGGGAGTGGGTTGGTGATCATCGACTCGAGCATGTGGGTGGCCACGATCACCGGTTTGCCGATCCGGATGCATGACTTGACGATGCGTCGCTGGATGATGGGAAGCTCTTCCATCGGACACTCCACGCCGAGGTCTCCCCGGGCGACCATCACGGCATCCGCGGCCTCGATGATGTCCTTCACATGCTTCACCGCATGCTGGTCCTCAATCTTGGCGATAATGTGCGCATCGCTGCCCAAGCGGGTCAGTTCGTTCCTCATCGCCTCGACATCCGAGGGCTCGCGGCAAAAACTAAGGGCGAAATAGTCGACCTGCATCTCGACGCCCACCACCATATCCTTCAGGTCTTTCGCCGTGAGCGGGGGGAGATTCACTTTGACTCCGGGGAGATTGATGTGGCGGCGCGATCCAAGCACGCCTTGGGTGAGAACCTCGCAGCGGATGCAGTTGTTCATCTTGGAGAGAACTTTCATGTGAATGTTGCCGTTGTCCACCATGACGACATCGCCTACCGAGATATCGTCGATGAGTCCGTCGTAGTTTACATCGACCGAGTACTCCTCCTCGCTGCGGGCGCCGCGGACGGTGAACTCGAGGGTGTCCCCGGGCTTCAGGTTGAGCTGCGTCGCGATATCCCCTGTGCGGATGGCGGGTCCCTGCGTGTCCATCATGATAGCGACATTGGCTGCGCTCAGCCTGGCTGCATTGCGAATCCGAGGTACGATGGCGCGCACCCACTCATGCGAGCCGTGGCTCATGTTCAGGCGAAATACATTGGCTCCTGCAGCAATGAGCTTGGCTAGCATCTCAGCCGATTCGGTGGCCGGGCCGAGAGTGCATATTATTTTGGTTTTTCGCATGACCGAGGAAAGGTGCAGAAACAGGATCAGGCAAGACCAACTTCTGGGGGGGATGGCAAAATGAACTTGCGCAGACGGGGCGCTGCCGTTTTCCTGCTCGGTCGTGAAAGATCACTTTGCAGCACTCCGTCAATTCCGTCCGGGTTCCGGACCGGAAGCTTGGTTCTATTCCCTACCTGCTCTCGAATCCCAGGGCCTCGGGTCCTTATCGAGGCTGCCCGTGAGCATTCGTATCGTCCTCGAGTCGGTGCTCCGCAACTGCGACGGCCGCAAGGTAACGCCGGAGGACGTGCGTGCACTCTGCGCCTGGAAGGCAAAAAGTCCTGCCCAAGAGGAGATTCCCTTTGTGGTTGCGCGGATTGTTTTGCAGGATTTCACTGGGGTGCCACTTTTGGTGGATTTGGCCGCCATGCGCAATGCAGTGGCCTCGGCGGGAAAAAATCCTGCCATGATCGAACCGCTGGTTCCCGTGGATCTGGTGGTAGATCACTCCGTGCAGGTTGATTTCTTCGGCAGCGCGGATGCTTTGCGTCTGAATCTCGATATGGAGTTCAAGCGCAATCGGGAGCGCTATCAATTCCTCAAATGGGGGCAGCAGGCGTTCAAGACTTTCGGCGTCGTTCCGCCGGGTATCGGCATTGTCCACCAAGTAAACCTCGAATATCTCGCCAAGGGTGTCCTTTCGCAGGCTTGGGAAGGCGCGAAGCTTTATTATCCCGACACCTTGGTCGGCACCGATTCGCACACCACGATGATCAATGGACTCGGTGTGGTCGGGTGGGGCGTCGGCGGGATTGAGGCCGAGGCTGGCATGCTTGGTCAGCCGGTTTATTTCCTCACCCCGGAGGTAGTGGGCGTGAACATGAAGGGGCGCCTCCGCGAGGGAGTGACGGCCACCGACCTGGCGCTGCACGTGACGGAGTTGCTGCGCAAGACGAAGGTGGTCGGAAAATTCGTGGAATTTTATGGCGAGGGGGCTGCTTCGCTGCCGCTTCCTGATCGTGCAACGATCGCAAACATGGCACCGGAATACGGAGCCACGATGGGATATTTCCCGGTCGATGCCGAGTCGGTGGACTACCTTCGCGCCACCGGGCGCACGGATGACCAGTGTGCCGCGTTTGAGGCCTATTTTCAGGCGCAGCAAATGTTCGGGATGCCTCGCAAAGGGCAGATCGACTACAGCGTGGATTTGGATCTCGACCTGTCCTTGGTGCAACCTGGGGTGGCCGGACCGAAGCGCCCGCAGGACCGCATCAATCTCCCTGACCTCAAGGGAAAATTTCTCGCTTTGCTGGAGAAGCCCGTGGCCGACGGAGGCTACAACAAGCCGGCGGCGGCGCGGACCAACACCGCAACGGTGGTTGTGGAACGCCCAGCGTTCCGCATTTCCTCCAATTTGCAAAAGCAGGTGGAAGAGATGGAGGAGGATCGTCCGACGCCCGACATCGAGCAGCACGCCAACGGCAGCGCGGAGGCGCATCTAGACCACGGCAGTGTGGTCATTGCTGCTATCACGAGTTGCACCAACACCAGCAATCCGAGCGTGATGATCGCCGCGGGGTTGCTCGCCAAAAAGGCCGTCGAATGCGGTTTGATCGTCTCGCCGGCCGTCAAGACCTCGCTCGCCCCCGGTTCGCGCGTGGTACAGGACTATCTGGCCAGCACCGGTCTACAGCCATTCCTCGATCAGCTCGGTTTCCAGATCGTCGGATACGGGTGCACAACGTGCATCGGCAATTCGGGTCCGTTGCCGCAGGCTGTCGAGAATGCCATCACCCGACACGATCTCATCGCCGCATCTGTGCTTTCCGGCAACCGCAACTTCGAAGCCCGTGTCCACCAAAATGTCAAAGCGAACTTCCTCATGTCGCCGCCTCTTGTCGTGGCCTTCGCGCTGGCCGGGCGCATCGATACCGATCTTACCAGTGAACCGATTGGGAAGGGGCGTGATGGCCGCCATGTTTATTTGCGTGACCTCTGGCCCTCGCTCGAGGAAGTGCGCAGCACCATGCAGGCGGCACTCAAACCGGAAATCTTCCGCCGTCTCTATGCGGACTTTGCCGCGCAGAATCCGAAGTGGAACGAAATTCCGGGTTCCGCAGGCCAGCTTTACGCCTGGGACAATGCCAGCACTTACATCCAAAACCCACCGTTCTTCGAGAACTTCTCCATGCAGGGCGGAAAGATTGCCGACATCCAAGGGGCTCGTCCCCTGGGAATCTTCGGCGATTCGGTCACGACGGACCATATCTCGCCCGCCGGCGCGATCAAGGCGGCCTCGCCCGCGGGCCGATACCTCGTCGAGCACGGAGTCGAGCCGGCCGACTTCAACAGCTACGGATCCCGCCGCGGCAACGACCGCATCATGACCAGAGGCACTTTCGCCAATGTGCGCATCAAGAACCTCATGGTGCCTGGTGTCGAGGGCGGCGTGACAAAATACTTTGCCTCCGGCGCCCACGACGGGGAGGCGATGGCGATCTACGATGCAGCCATGAGATACAAAGCTGACGGGCGGCCTTTGGTTGTGATCGCGGGACAGGAATACGGAACAGGCTCGAGCCGCGACTGGGCAGCCAAAGGCACCATGCTCCTCGGGGTGAAGGCTGTTGTGGCGGAGAGCTACGAGCGAATCCACCGCTCGAATCTCGTCGGCATGGGTGTGCTGCCGCTGCAATTCGAGGAGGGGACCAGCGCGCAGTCTCTCGCCTTTGACGGTTCGGAAACATACGATGTTTTGGGCCTGTCGGATAAGATCAAGCCCCGGCAAAAACTGAACCTACGTATCACCAAAACAGACGGATCGGTGCGGGACATTCCGGTCATCCTGCGGATCGACACGCCTATCGAGGTGGAATACTACCGCCACGGCGGCATTCTGCCGTTCGTGCTGCGCGAATTGATGGCGTCGGCCTGATCAGCCCGACTTGAGCACCTCGATGAAGGCTTCCTGGGGAATATTCACCCGGCCGATGCTCTTCATCCGCTTTTTTCCTTCCTTCTGCTTCTCGAGGAGCTTGCGCTTGCGGCTGATGTCGCCGCCGTAGCATTTCGCCGTCACGTTTTTGCGCATGGCGCTGACGGATTCGCGGGCAATGATTTTACCGCCGATGGCGGCTTGGATTGCGACCTGGAAAAGTTGGGTGGGTATGACTTCCTTGAGCTTTGCCGCGAGTTGCCGCCCGCGGGCTTCGGCTTTGTCCCGGTGGACGATGGAGGAGAAAGCATCCACCGGCTCACCGTTGACCAGGAGGTCGAGCTTCACGAGTTTGTCGGCGCGCGTGCCCGCGTGCTCATAGTCCATCGAGCCGTAACCGCGGGTGATGCTCTTAATCTTGTCGTTGAAGTCCACGAGGATTTCGTTCAGCGGCAGCACGCAGGTGAGCATGACGCGCCGCGTGTCGAGTGACTCGGTGTGCTCGAGTTGTCCGCGCTTCTCCATGATGAGCTGCATGAGCGGCGAGATGTATTCGTTCGGCACCATGATGAAGCACTTCACGATCGGTTCGCGAATTTCCTCGATGACGCTGAAGTCGGGTAGATACTCAGGGTTGTCCACGTGCAGGATCTCGCCATTGGTTTTCAGCACCTCGTAGATCACCGACGGATATGTTGCGATGATATCCATGTCATATTCGCGCCGTAAGCGCTCCAGGACGATCTCCATGTGGAGCAGCCCGAGAAATCCGCAGCGGAAGCCGAAGCCGAGGGCCACGCTGCTTTCGGCCTGAAAGACGAAAGACGAGTCGTTGATCTGCAGCTTCGACATCGCGAGTTTGAGGTGT
>Ga0209190_1001338_pt1 | contig 17262 bp, 18 predicted proteins | sample M_140205_XF_Meta_FD_187315 | JGI IMG/M metagenome (GOLD analysis project Ga0209190, IMG submission 187315) | Freshwater microbial communities from Lake Montjoie, Canada to study carbon cycling - M_140205_XF_MetaG (SPAdes) (version 2) | ecosystem: Environmental > Aquatic > Freshwater > Lake... | reverse complement strand
GATATTGCTTTCAAGATCCACAATCTTGGCCGATCGTTCATTTTGCAATCGATCAGTGGGAACACCAGTCACACGGGCCACTTGTGCTTCAATCAATTCTTTTGTAATGGTAATGGTGCCTGCATCTTTAACACGTTCTCGGGCACAGGCTGCATCCAACAGATCAATACACTTGTCGGGATTCTTTCGATCATGAATGTATCGATTGCCCAGTTCCACAGCAGTGGTCATTGCTGCCGTATCAATCATGACATTGTGGAATGCTTCCAGTCTGGGTGAGAGCCCGATCAGGATCTTTTCAGTGGTCGCAGTGTCCGGTTCGTCAATTGACAACCTGTAGAAACGGCGCATGAGAGCACGATCCTTTTCGAAGCTCTCGTAAAATTCTTCCCAGGTGGTACTGGCCACAACCTTGAGTGTGCCACGTGTGATGGCTGGTTTCAGCATGTTGGCAAAGTCCAAGCTGGATCCCGAACTGCCTGCACCTGCACCCTTCATGGTGTGTGCTTCGTCCACAAACAAGATGCAGTTCTTTTTGGCTTCCAAGGCTGCTAAGACCACTTTGAGTTTTTCTTCAAACTCGCCGCGGTATTTGCTTCCGGCCAGCAAACTACCAATTTCCAAACTCCATACTTCATGGCCTTTGAGGAACTCGGGCACACGCCCTGCATTGATTTCCTGTGCTAGTCCTTCCACAATGCAGGTCTTGCCCACACCAGGATCGCCTACCATGAGCACGTTGGCTTTGAAACGACGTGCCAGCACAGCAATCATTTCTTCCAGTTCAGTTGCGCGACCAATCAGCGGTTCCAATTGATTGGCAGCGGCCTGTGCAGTGAGACTGGTACAGTATTCGGTCAGTACTTCGTCTGCTTGATTGGATGTCATTTTGCTGTCTACCTGTGTGTGATTTTTCTGATAGAATTCCACAAACTCAGACTTCTTCATCCCGTACTTGAGCAAAAAGTAGTGTGCATGGCTGTTGGTTTCGGCCATGATGCTGAGATACACATCCAACAGGTTCATGGCTCTGCGGCCAGTGAACATGACCTGCACGTTGGCTCGATTGAACACACGTTCCAGGCTTTGTGTTTTTTTGGGCTGTACATCACCTGTCTTGACCAGGTTCATCAGACTGTTCAAGTATGCATCCAGCTCTTGATCCAGCATGTCTATTTCCACGCCAAACTGTTCAACCAGTCTACGGAAGTGTCCTTGGCGCAGCATGGCCAATAACAAGTGTTCGGTCATCACATATTCGTGACTTTTTTCTTTAGCTATTTTTACAGCGTTGTCAACAATGCTTTCGATTTCGTGTGCCATTAATGGTCCTTGTGTGGATAACAGTTTGTATTATACTACTTAACTTGAATTGACGCAATCATTCTGGTAGTATTATTGGTGTTGTTGGATGGCATCTAACAATGCATCAGGAATGGCATCAGGAATTCGAGCCTGCATGCGTACCAAAATGTCGCCGGGCGGCCCATTTTTGCTGACCAGGCCTTGGCCTTTCAATCGCATGATTGAACCCGGTTGTGTGCGCGGTGGCACAGTCATGCTCAGTGTACTGCCAGTGGGTGTGTGTACTTCAACATCTGAGCCCAGGATCAGTTTCCAAATGTCCACTTTGCGTTCGCAATGCAGGTTGAATCCATCTCTATGCCAAACTGGATCAGGATTGATTCTAAACTGCACAATCAGATCCATACCGCCGGGTGCTATGCCACCGTATTGCACATTGTCGCCGTCTTGAATGGATCGAGGAATGTCAATCTGCACAGTGGTAGTGCCCACAGCAGTGCTCACGCTCACAGTTTTTGCACCACCGCGTATGGCATCGGCCAGCGATATCCACAAGTTCATGGTGACCTGACGGCGCTGTTGCTGTTGTTGGGCATGCATCCGCTGGCCAAACATTTGGCTGAATATGCCATTGAGATCAAATGGATTGCCCGGAAATCCACCACCAAAATGCTGTGTGTGTTGCTGCGGATTGTTGTAGGCTGCTCGCTTTTGATCGTCGCTGAGTGTTTCGTAAGCAGCTTGGATTTGTTGGAATTTGGCAGTGTCACCACCTTTGTCAGGATGATGCTGACTGGCCAGTCGGCGATAGGCCTTTTTTATGTCATCAGCAGATGCTGTGCGCGGCACACCCAGGGTGTCATAATAATCACTCATAGTATGTAATTATACACACTCTTGACCGGTTGAGCAATTAATGCGGACTCATTTCTTTTCAGGAACTGGGGTGCCTTCGAGTTTCTTGTGCTTCTTTATGGTTCGGCAGTTTTGTCTGACCTTGCCTGTTTTGTCTTTGACTGGCACACCTGCTTTGTCTTTGACATCCACGCACACCTGCGTGGTTTCGGCGTGAACCAGACCGAATATAGTGAGTGCAATTAGTACAAATAGTTTTTTCATATATTGTCCTTAAATTTCTGGGAAGTCGGGTTGCGGGGGCGCTTTTTTTCCTCCCCATCCTGTGGTAACCGATGCCGCTCCAAAGCCTGGATTGCCACCAAAGCCTGTTGGTGCTGGTGAATTAAAGCCACCGGCGTTGCCGAAGCCTCCTGTTGCTGGTGTCGTTGTGTTGCCATATGCATTTCCTCCAAATCCTCCTCCAACTAAGTTGGGTTGGTTACTCACATTAACTGAGTTTTGCGCGCCTGGCGGCACGTATGTGGTACCTGCGTTGGGCGGCAGTTGTATGCCACCATTGTTGGCTCCGCCTAGTTTTTCTTGTGTACGGCCATATGCAGCAATACCCAACACAGCACCCATGGCGATGTGGAACAGGCCTGCACCTTGCAGTGTGAGTGGTTGCCATTGGCTATTAATTGCGCCGTGACTGAAACTTTGCAACAGACTCCATAGTACAGGAAACAGCATGAAGTCACATGTGCAAACAGCCATGTACATCCAGCCCATCATGGGGCGCCATTTTGAATTCATCCAGTCTTCTTTTTGTTGTTCCGATTCAGACACTCTTGGTTTTCTTGACATATCATGCTCCCTTGTTATATTTAATATCCAAACCTTGCTTTGTATTCGCTGTACAACAGTTGTACCTCCAACAATGTCAATATACCGTCGTAGGCCTTGACAAATCCTATGTCGGCAGTTTGTACTTCAGTGGCTGCTGAACGGCTGAACAGTCGCATCTGATTGGCACCGCCACCACCGCCTAGGTTAGTGGCCGTGAACGAAGTACCAGTTGGCTGAGTGCTTGTTGCAGCATACAGTTGGCCCAGACCTGTAGTAGCGTTCCATGTGCCCCATATAAAGTTCCACACAGCATTTGTGCCCGAGCTAGGTAAGTTGACTGAATAGTTGGGATAGAATGCATTTACAAACCCGTTGTAAGCACCCAGCAACCAGTCTCTAGTGGCTTCACTTTGTGTGTTCAACAATCTACCGGCACTGGTGACTGACAACTTGTAGGCCATGAATACTGTGTAGCTTTGACCAGTACTCCAGTTGGGCCCGCCGTACATGGTGTCGGTGCCTACTGCGTTGCTTTTTCTAAACAACCCACCATTGGTCGCTTGCCAACTAATGCTAGATCCAGCATTGGCCACAGTGAGTGTGCGTTGCCCTGTGGTACCGGTACCGGCAACCACTGTTCCGTTAGCAGGCATGGCCGTAAAGTTGGCTGCGTCTAGATCATACACCAGATTGGCAGCAATCACTGCTCCCCGTTCCATCGTGACACCTGGACCTATTTCAATGCCTCCGCCCACTGCAATGGCCATTTATACTCCCATCACATGCAATGCATGTTCGTAATGGCTGATGCGATCTTCTAGTCCGATGTATCCACCATTGATGGCTCGTGTGAGTCCTTTGATATCGCCGGCATCAGCAAAGCGATTTAGATTGTTGGTCTCCCAGAACCAGCAGGCGCTTTGTGCTGCACCTTCAAATGTGGCCAGATATTCGCTGGCTTCTTCCACAGGAATCTCAAGACTGCCGGCAAAGAATGTGTAGTTGTCGCGACCTGTGAGTTGAATTAATCCACGGCCACAGAAACGATATCCGTCCCCCGACGCTTCGTCGCCGTTGCCCATTCTGCTGGCATACACTCTGTTGGCGATTTTTTCCGGACGGTTGGCATATTGTGCAGCCAGTTCCTGAGTGGGAAAATATTTGCCAAATGTTTTGATCAGGCTAGCGGCCTTATAATTGAGATTTTCTTTAATGAACGCAAAGTTGCCAGACTCGTGGGCGCATTGTGCTACAAATGCTGCCACTCGTGTAGGTGTGTTGATTTCATAGTCAGGCAGCAGTTGATCAATGGCTTCGTACCAGTGGTCAATGTGCGGATTACGAACCATTTGTTTCAGTTGATTCAATTCCAATATTGAATTGCTCATTTTACTTCCTCCCATATTTGTTTTTGTCGTGTGTACCATTCTTGCCAGGCTTCGGTCCGTGCTGCACATTCATAATAGGTTGTGTAATTTTGTGTCACAGTTCGGGTGAAATCTACAATCGTGACCCGGTCACCTGCGATGGTTTTTAATTCAGGACATTTTTCCATCAACACATCAGGTGCTGCGGGAAATTCTGCCGTGACAGGAACTGTGGCACAAGCTGACAGAAACAATACAAATAAAAAGATTAAATATTTCATTTCTTTTCTCCCACGGGTCGATTAACCGCTGCGGCATTGTGTGTGTTCACAATGATATCAGGGATGGGACAGTTTTCTACAAACCGGATCACTTCTTGATTTTTAACAACTTCGCGATCTAGGTATTGTACAATATCATCGCCGCGTTCTCTGATCACTTTGGTCTTGGTAACTATTTTAGTTACAATTTCGGTATTGACTTGAGCGCTGCGTTTTTCAGCTTCGGCCACTTTGAGTTCTAGTTCAGCCACACGCTCGCGCCATTCTGATTCCACAGCATATCCACCGCTCCAGTATACCCCGATCACCAGCAGAGCGATGCCCAGGACCTGTGCAGGCAACCGATATTGGTTCAGTAGCGGTACGGTTTGTGTAAAAAAAGCAGCCACGGTGAGCAAGAAGCCTGCTGCTATTAAACTGTTACAGATCCATAAGATCAAGGTGTCGGGCAATAAATGTAATATCCACATGTAGATATTTATCTACGGACATTATTTTAATCCCATGCTTTTGCGTATGTTTGTGGCGCTGATATTGTGTGTTTTTTCGTCAAATGTTTCTTGTTCGATGCGATACCCTACATCACGACCATAAGTGATGTTTACTATGTTGGGCACAACTTGTATTTCATATTGCCCTTGATACAGCGGATCTAGATCTCTGCGTATATTATTCTTCACTTGGTCAATTGCAAAAGGATTGGATCCTTGCCAGCCTTGACAATCACGTACTTGTATTACCACCTGCCCTGTTTTGGCTATGGCACGTTCAAACAATGCACGATGGCCAGCATGCCATGGTTGCCAGCGACCCAGCATCTGCACAGTTTCTCGTTGCCAATCAAACACGGGTCTGCGTCGATTTTCTAATATGTGATTGCCAATGAATTCTGCCCATTTTTCAGCATTTTGTTCTGTCACACGGAAGTCATAGACGTCGGGTGGCACAAATGCTTGGTTGGTATCTTCAAAGCGTCCAGCCACAATGGTGTCCATCCAGATGGTCCAGTCTGCTTTGAAGTTGTTGCGCTGTTCTGTCAAGGGTGCCACAAAGTCACAGATCACATAGTCGCCCGAACATTTCAATGCAAATTCAGCCATGCGTAAACTTTGACGGATACGACCTTCCCGGCTGAAATCCCAGTCGTTGAATCGTTTGCGTATTTCGTCAGCATTGAACCAATCCACTTGGGAATGATACACGCTGGGCATAGATTCCATGTTTATGGTTCTATACATGGGCATGGTTCTTACGCTGCTGTTATCTTCAAGATATTTTTTCAGTGCTGTGGCCAGATAAGTTTTGCCCGAGCCAGGCAGGCCCATGATCAAGATTTTTTGTGGGGTCATGTGGTGGTCCTTAAATGTTTTAAAAATTGTTCAGTTTGGGCAGTTTGAATACCGGTGATTTGCAGTGTGGCCCTGGGCACATGGCCAGCATTGGCTGTGGCATGTGGCACATTGATCCAGTCGAATGTGGTCACACTTCCTGCTGCCCAGCCGGACCACATGTAGTTGCCATAACTCCAAAAATGTCCTGGTTGCCAGTCTGTAAGTTGTACAAAATAACGTACCACTTGACTGGGGTCAGCAGGCATCCATTTTTCCAATTTGTCCAGGTGCAAGTTCCATACTTGTCCAGGATATTGAACGTGTATACGGGCCATGACTGAGTCCAATGCAAATTGATCTGCAATCTGTTGAAACACCGGCGCAAGCTCGTAGTTCAAATTGCTCACGACGTAATCTTTGTTCATGCCATATGATTCTAAGTCGTATTCTTCACGGTCGTGTTCTTCACTGCTGCGAACTTTGGTATCATTTGGTTGACCTCTTGTGCGCCAGGTCACAGATCGACTGGTTTCTATTGCTGTTGCTAGTTCGTCAGTCCAGTTGGGGGCGATGTGCCCCAGGCGCTCAACTCTATCCCATTTGGGATCGTGTCGTCCTGTGTCAAAATGATATTGACTGCGTTGTTTTGTCAATTCCCAATTTGAGTTCATATCACTGTTACCCTTACGTCAGATGTTGCGTAATTTTGTTTATATTCTACTGGTGGCGGTTGTATGTTCAGCATGTTGCACAGCATGATATTGTCCAGTGGATTGCGTCCAGGATATTTCATTTCAGCTTTGACTAGGCCATTATTCTGTTGTTTGATAATGGCAGCCATTGTTCGTAAATCTTTGTAATATTCGTAATACAGCGGATAAGTGATGTCAAAATGGCCGCACTTGACCCACCAACCCAAACAGGCATCATCAGGACGCTGCACAAGAACAATCGGACAGTCGGGCCAACATGCTCGTAAGAAATCAATGTTGTTGGCAAATATATGACTTTTGATAATACGCACACCGGTACCAGTGAATGCACTGTTGAATATGTCTTCCAGTGCATCTTTACTCAATGAGAACAAGTCGGGGGGTAGATCAAATTCCATGCCAGGATCAAAGTACGCACCCAGGTGCATGAGTTCCATTTCGCCACCAGCGTCGTGATGGTAAGTCCTGGCGTCACTGTAATCACTTGAGTCAACACTGGGACTGTGATAAATGTTCTTTACCACACTGCTCCATTTTGAGCCAGGAGCACCGGCTACAAAGATATATTTCATTCGGGTTTGAATCGTTGTGCTACGGGTTGCCATTCTTTGCGTAATTTTATCATACTGTTATTTAATCCCTCAGCTGTGTGCTCTTTGGGATTGGCGAACATCATGTTTTCATCAAACTTTTGTTTGGCTTCTCGACTGTTGATGGCCGGAATGAAGTTGGCGCGATACCAGTCTTGCACGTCTTTGGGTGTGCCTTTGGGCAGTATCAAATTCCAGCATCCATACAGGTTTAATCCCGGTGCGTAATCTTTCATCAGTGGGGTTTTTTCCAGACCGTGAATGGGCACTTCGCTGGCCAGGCCAATCAACTTTAGTTTGCCTGCCAGTACATACGGATATCCCACGGCCACTGGAGTTACCCCAAACTCCACATGATTGCCCATGACATCTAACAATGCCTGTGCAGGGCCTTTGTACATCACAGTTTCCACTCGATCACCTGGTACATTTAGTTTACTAGTTAGATACTCTACTGCCAGTTTGTGTCCACCGCCGCCAATGGCAAAATTCACTGGCCTTTGTTTGGATCGGATTTCATTTATCAATTCTTCGGGTGTGTTTACTCGACTGCTGGGATGCGCCCAGAATGCCAATGGACTTCGAGCAATGTTGGCCACAGGCTCAAATTCAAATATGTTGTATTTGATCAGCTGTGGATACCATACTTCAGCTGTGACCCATTGGCTGTTACAAGCAGGAACTGACACAGTGTGTCCGTCATTGGCCACTGTGTTGAAATAATTGGTGGCAAGATTACCATCAGCACCTGGCCGGTAGTCAGATACAAATTTTGCGCCGGTGTTGCGTTCTACGATATCTGCTGCAATTTTAAAACTGATTTCATTGCCAGCACCGGGCCCATTTGGATATATCACTGTGATAGACTTTGTTGGTTCCCAGGCCATGGCCATTGCAGGTAGCAAAACCAAAGCAGCCAGTATTTTTTTGATGTTCATAAATTCTCCTTAAATATATCTGAAATCAAAGTTATTTACCAGGAATTTTACATGAACACAAAAATTTTCTCCTTAATCACAAAAAATTTGCAGAGTGCGTTTATTTTGCCCAAATACAGCAAAATTTCTATCACTGAACATACAGTGGTAGAAGCCTTGCCCTGGACGCCCGCACAGTATCGCAAGTTCAAAGATGCTGTGGAAGCTGAACTGGCGCTGCCCTGTGAATACCGTGGCACCATACGAGAAATCGTAGCAGACTTGTCTGAACGCTACACACACAGATTCTTCGCTGAAATATGGCGGCCACGCACAGGCGAATATGATCATTCGGGCTGGGCCTTGGTAGATGAAATAAATGAATTAAATCCAGAAAAGGTGCTGGACGTGGGTTGTGGATATCATCCGTTTCGAGGTCGCATACACAACATTGTTGGTATTGATCCGTACAATGATGCAGCTGATTATGAAGTGGATATCTTGGACTATCGAGTCAAGCCTGAAAGCCACGATGTGATCATTGCACTGGGCTCAATCAACTTCAACTCAAAGGATGAAATTGAACAGCGTTTTGCACACTGCGTGAGTTTGTTAAAGCCAGGCGGTCGATTCTTTTTGCGGGCCAATCCCGGCATCTCACACAAAACAGGTCCTTATGTGGATATATTTCCTTGGACATTTGAAATAGTAAATGAATTTGCTGAACGGTACAATCTAAGTCTGGACACCTTCAAAAAGGAACCTACCGAACTGGGGCGTCTTTATTTTGTGTATACCAAAAGATAGCGTTATCTTCCAGCCACAGCCAATGCTGCGCCGCGATTGAAACTGTCAGACCAGCTGGCAGCGTGAATGTTGCCGCGGCCCTTGGACCATCTGTACCCGGCCCTGTGTCCAGAACAATCTTTGGTGCAAGGGCTTCCCAAGAAACTCAGTTCATCCAGTTGCTGTGTGGGCTCCAAGAATGTGGCAGCAAACTGATGGCACAGCTCGTGCAGCTTGCGATTTCTTGTGCATTCGGTGTGGAATCGCTTGTGGCCAACTCGCTGTGTGGGATCTTGATAGCCACAATACACTTTGTGTATGCCGTGTTCATGCAAGAGTTCTGTGCAGTCATCACTATAACGTTCATCCATGTGTTCGCTGCAGGGGCTGAGTGTGGTGATCACTATGCTACCCCGCGGCACAGCGCCAAACTGTCGAGCGTATGCATCAATGGCCGCACGTTCAGCATGCACACGGTGTCCAGTCTCGCTGGGATAATTGATACCGGCTATGCATTGATTGTCAGGATCCAGCACCGCAGCAGCCACCATGCCCAGGTCAGGATTTTGTTGTTGCCCGCGAATGACCATTTCGCATAACTGTGTCAGTATGCGATCTAGTTTGTCGTGGTCGTGTATTTGGAAATCTTCAGCTCTCATTGCATTCGAAATGACATACTGATGGGAATCATCCGGGTGGATCTACGCACCAGGCGTTGCTGACGTTCAGATGTTTGTGGCATGTTGGGGCCTGCGGGAGGATCAAGTCGGGCAGGCGCGCCAGGTATGGGGCGTACGGGGCGGCCATTGGCAGTGCGTCTCATCGTGGTTGCACCGCTGTGGGCATGTGACGATACTGTCGCGCACCACTGGGCACAGCCGCAGGCGTTGTGACACCAGCCAGTCGACGCATAGCCGCGAGTGAATCTTCGGGCAACCTGGGTCGCTGTTGGCCGTACTCAGGGTCTTTGTATTTGTCCATTGCTCGACGTATATCGCCCTTGACAGGGTCAACTATTCTTGCGGCTTTGCGGTTATCAGTTGTGGCCAGGCCAGCAGGCCCTTTTATTCTGGCAGGTTGTGCTCGAACGTAATTTCTTATGGTGTCTTTTGAAAGTTCATCCAGTTGATCTTCCGCCACACCTTTCTTAGCAAAGCCGGAATTTTGGAAACTGCCTTCGATATACCATTCCATGTCATCATCATTTACTTTGCAATTTAATACTTGAACACTATAACCTTGATCATCTAACCAGGCCTGTGCTTGTTGGATCATGTATTCTTTTGGCACTTCTGAATCAATTACGCCAATGTTTGCACCGCTGACGTCCATATCTTGCCACCATCCATCACCTACTATGTCAGTCATTTCATCGTCTGTGTACCAACGTCCTGATTCGCCGCCACCCGATCCCTGAGCAAATTCGTTTAACGAGCCTTCCGCCACACCTTGCTGACCAATTTGACGATATTCAGTAGGCCAATCTTGCCATATGTTGTCGTATGCATCAAACACAGTTTCAAGGTAATCTCTCAATTCGTCAGGCACCCGCTCTTTGCTCCAGTGTTTGGGCATTTCGGAATCAATACCATGAACTTCACCCCAATAGGTTTTCCAAATTTCTGGAGTCCAGTAATCTAAAGCATCGGTGTCCAGGTTGCCTGCTTTCATTAATGCTGGTGCGACAGACTTGTATCCTTCTCTCATGGCCCATTCGGCAAAGATTTTATGATATGGCTTGTTGTTTTTTACTGCCCATTGATATAGATCTTTTACATCAGTTGGCGGCATTTGCGGATCAGGAATAGTTGGTTCTCTTTGAATCTGACCCATCATGGTGTCAAATCTCTCGTCACCGGTAGCCTCCGCCACACCTTGCTTGGCAAATCGATTATTGTAATCTTCACCTACAGCCTTGGGCTTTTGTATTCTTGAAAATTCATATATAACTAAATTACCAGTGTCTGCACGGAAAACCCTGTAACCCCAAGCTCTGGCATATCGTTGAACTAAACTATCGTAGAGTCTGGCTCTGCTTTGAGAGTTTTGTCCTTGATCAACTTCTTTACTAGCGCCAAAGGCCAATTTCAATGGTTTGTACTTTTTAATGAATATTTGTATAGCAGATAGAACAGTAGCAAATACTCGTTGTGCATCGCCTTCGCCCGTTACTGCTTGGCTGTAGTTTCTATCAAACTCAACATTCCATACTAATTTACCGTCTTGATTCTCCTCCTGATTGAACGATATATTTAGATAATTACCATCATCTAATGTAGCGGATGCATCGATATCACCGTAGCTACTCTTTTCCCATTTAAGTTTATAGGGATAGTCAAATGCTTCTGTAATTTCATCTTTGATTGACTGATACATAGGAATAGTTGGTTCTTGACGAATCCTACTCATTATATTGTCGAATCTCTCATCGCCTGTTGCTTCGTTCATACCTTGCTTGCCACCTATCAGCCAAACTTTAGCAGGTAATCCTTTAACATAATTTGCTGTGCCCAATCGTGTTTTGCCACCTATTAACCACAGTCCTTGACTTGTTTTTAGTATGATAGGCATTTCTACTTGACCTTTATCAAACAAATCATTTACTCTTTTTTCTTTTGCTGGACCTATAGGACCTTCGTGACCAGTAGGTGCTAAAACTTTTTGTAAAGATGCTTTATCAAACGGAGCATTTCTTATCTCATAGGCATGGTCGGGTGACACTACAACTGCCTTACCATTTTGAACTGCTTTAACCATGCATCTTTGTTAGGAAAATGTTTTTGATAATACTGTCTGACATCAACCGGGACTTGTTTCATCTTGGATTGTTCTTCAACTTCGTGCCATTCAAAATCAAAATTAGGTTTGACCCAGTTTATTTCTGTTAAGCCTTCCGCCACACCTTGCTCTTTTAATTTAGCTAGTTTGGCATCATTGTCAAACTGTTTTTTGCTAGCAGCATTGATGCCTTTAAAACGCTTGTGGCCACGAGCAAAATTGCCCGCTGCGTCTGCTGCTGTGGCGTCAGCACCTGCGGCAGTTTTGTATTTTGTTAATTTTTGGTTGGCTTTTATTAGCCGTTCTTTTTCGTCAAATTCTCGTAGTCTCATATCAACCCCGCAATAGATTGCAATGCACGAACATCATCCTGCACTTGGTGTATGCGCTTGGGAGAGATACCAGCAGCAATGCGCCATTCGTTGAGATCACCATTGGTGGTGCGACGATACTCATTTGGGGTCATTGGCACTGTTTTGGCAAAAGTTTCTTCAGACCAGGGCCAGTGACGATTTTTGTAGTGTACTGTCCAGTCTTCAGGATCAAATTCTGTTAGTGTGCTGAGATCGTCCAACAAGATCTGTATGTTCTGTGCTGCGGTGCTGCGTCTGCGTATTTCCACATACACCAGATAGCGTGACGGTTTGATTTCGCCGGGACTGCGGTCAGCGTCGATCACAAAATCATAACCTTTTTCAAACCAGCCCATGAGATCTTTGGCAGCCTGCAAATCACGCACAAAAAAGCTGATCACAATGATGTCTTCGTCGTCGCCCATTTTGCTGGAGAATTCATCCACGTGCATGGTGGGCTTCATTATGCCATCTAGGTCTTTGTATTGCAAACCTTCAGCCAGCATTTTATTGTGGTGCTGCTTGTGGTTGGTTGAGTTCATTTTGTGCCTCTTGACTTTCTTGGTCACTTTGTATAGCGTCTTTGTCCAGATCCTCGTCGTATGCAGCATCTAGTTCGTCCAGATCGATATCCTGATCTTCCATCTCAATTGAACCTGTGCGTATGTCATTCATTAGTGCTTTGGGCATGGTGATTGAAACCAGCCACACATCTTTGGTCATCAGCTTGGCTTTGTGTGTGCCCGGAACATAATCTGAAGGATCAGTGATCTTCACTGGGATCTTGATTTCTTTGCGTTGATATTCTACCGTGCAATCAAACGGCAGTAGGCGCCGAGCGCCACGTGGATCGGGCATGAGTTTTTCTGGCCACATGAATGTGCATTCCACACGATACTTGCCAATGTCTGGGCCAGCCACCAGCTCGCCAATCTCCCAGTTTTTGAAGGCATACAGATCCACTTCGTCCAGCACCCGCTCAAAGTCCAGCAGCGTGGTCAAGCTGCCGTCGCTCATGTAGATGTCGCGGATGTTTTCGGCCACTTGCCAGTAATCTGTGTGGTCTTTGAAGAGTTCTTTGTCCATGCTATATTTAGTCGTAGTGGGATCAGTAGCCAAATCTTGCTTTGTAGGCGTTGTATTCAGTCTGCATTTGTGCAGTAGTCAGCACACCGTTCCACACTTTGACCATGCCAATATCGCCGGCTGCACACTCATTGCCGTCACTCTTGCTGTACAGTTTCAACTGATTGAATCCGCTGATACCAGCATTTGTTGCGGTGTAGGTTGGTGTTGCAGTGGGCTGAACGCTGGTGCTTGAAAATACATTACCAAGTGAAGTTCCGTTAAATGTCACAAAATCTATATGCCATACTGTGTCTCTGGCGGCACCGGTCAAGTTGATGCTGACTCCGTTGGAGAAGTAAACTTTGGGATAATTTGAATATCCTCCCATGATAAAATCTGGACTTGCTGTGTTGCTGTTCAACAATCTACCGTAATCCGCTGTGAGACCAACATTCAACTTGTAGGCCATCATCACGGTGTATGCTGTGGCAGCGGCAATGTTGGGTCCGCCGGTGATAAAAGCATTGATTCCGTCACCGCTGAAGTAGTTGCTGAATATGCCACCTTGGGTGCCAAACCAATTGATTCTTGCTCCTGTCATACTGGTTGAACCCTGTGTCACACTTGCGCTAACAGTCCAGGTAGCACCAGATCCTGACACAATATATGTGCCAGCCGGAACTGACCCGCCAGTCACAGTCATTCCTGTTGTGATAGTGCCAGTAACACCACTCACGGTCAGGGTTGTCCCTGTGATGCTGCCGGTGAATGTTGCAGTAGGAGTGCTAGATGTTATGGTGTAAGTGCCCGTGACATCTGTGGTACCTGTTGTGAGAGCAGGTGCTTGCACCGATGTGACAGTGGTTCCGTTGTTGGTCACTGTGAGCAAGTTCGCGGACAAATCCATAAACGGTGCAGCAGTGAGTGGCAACAAGAATGTTGTTCCCGATACTGCTCTCAATGTTGTTGTGGGCGGGGTGAATGTTGCAGTATAAAGTGCTGTGCCCACGACCACACGAACGTTGGTCAAGTTGCCGCTGCCGTTGCCAGCGGCACCGTGGTCTCCCATAATACGAAGTTTCATATCAGCACCCATATCCAATACGTTAGCGTTATAAGTGCTACCAGCCTGTGTTCCATCCACCCACATGTAGATAGAGCCTGACTGTCGGGTTATTGCTATGTGATGCCAAGCGTTGAGCAAGGATGCTATTGATGGTCCAGTAATTTTTGCACCGCTGCCTCCGGTGCCATCTGTGTATAAGTCAAGAGTGGTGCTGGTAACTCGACCAAAGTCAAATCTGGTAACGGGATAGCTGCCTACACCTGTATCAGACCAAAAATCAAGTACATCGCTTCGTTGATCCACAGTGGGCCTCCACCAGAATTCTATAGTGAAATCTGTAGTGCTAAATCCAAATGCTGTGGTTGATGGCACATCAAAATATTGAGTGCTACCATTGAAACTAGCACTGGTTGTTATTGTGCTGCTGGGACGTGCGCCCAAGGCAGCAGCATCTAGATTATACACCAGTGCAACCGATGCTGCCACACTGGCTACTTTCCAGTTGCCCAGGGCTGACTGCATTATGCCGCTCATACCACTGTCCCGTTGATCATCCAGATGTTGGCTGCCACGTTCATCACTGTGGCCATGCCGTATGTGGTCACGACCCTGTTAGCCGAAGTTGAATTGCCTGCTAGATATAAACTAACACCAGCAGCTGGAGCAACAGTGACGTTGGCTGTGCCACGGTTTATCACACTGAGTGCAGTGCCCACCGGCCAACTCACTGCGCTGTTGTCAGCCAGGGTCAAGGCCAAGTTTGATGCACTGGTGATGTAGTAGTGTTTGCCAGAATCTACCAAGGCTGCTGTGGCATTGGCTGTGAATGATATCTGTGGAATATTTAAATAACCAATTGAGATGTTGGCAGTGGTGATTGTGGCTGTGTTGCCTGCGATGGTCAAATTGCCACCGGAGATGTTGCCAGTACCACTCACGATACCCGACCCAAACAACACATTACCACCGGTGATGTTGCCAGTACCACTCACGATACCCGACCCAAACAACACATTACCACCGGAGATGTTGCCAGTACCACTCACGATACCCGACCCAAACAACACATTACCACCGGTGATGTTGCCAGTACCACTCACGATACCCGACCCAAACAACACATTACCACCGGTGATGTTTGCAGTTACTGACACTGTGGTACCTGTGTGTGTGGTGGCATTGACATTGGCTCCGCCTAACACATTGCCACCGGTGATGTTGCCTGTGGCACTTATCAAGCCACCTGTCAAGATGTTACCACCAGTGACATTAGCAGTTACACTTACTGTGGTACCTGTGTGTGTGGTGGCATTGACATTGGCTCCGCCTAACACATTGCCACCGGTGATGTTGCCTGTGGCACTTATCAAGCCACCTGTCAAGATGTTACCACCAGTGACATTAGCAGTTACACTTACTGTGGTACCTGTGTGTGTGGTGGCATTGACATTGGCTCCGCCTAACACATTGCCACCGGTGATATTGCCGGTGGCTGAGATCAAGCCACCTGTCAAGATGTTACCACCTGTGATGTTACCAGTGGCACTGATCAATCCACCTGTCAAGACATTGCCAGCAGTGATATTACCAGTTGCACTGACTCTAGCACTGTTGACATCGCCCGTGACATTAGCATTGCCGCTGGTTGACATGTTGGTCAAAGTGCCCAGACCTGTGATTGCTGCTTGCGTGGCCGTGGTCAACGTGCCTGCGATACTGGTACCTGACAAGTTGCCACCAGTGATGTTGCCTGTGGCACTAATCAAACCGCCAGTTAGGATATTACCACCTGTGGCATTGCCAGTTACAGTCAATACACCCAAAGTACCAACACTAGTGATATTTGTTTGTGCTGCTGTGGTTAGTGTGCCCACAATGCTAGTACCTGACAGGTTGCCACCAGTGATGTTGCCCGTAGCACTAATTACCCCACTTATTAGTACATTACCGCCTGAAATATTGGCTGTGGTGGTGATATTGCCTGCTGCTGACAGTGTGCCATTTGTGGCAAAAGTCCAGATCTGTCCAGCAGAACTGATGGTCACATTGCCATTGGCTGTGGGTATGTTGGCGTAACTGGTACCATTTTCAATTTTGGTAAGGTTGCCACCACTGGTTATGTTCAATGTAGCCACTGAACCATTGGCAGTGATACTGACTCCGGTGCCAGTGAAATTCAGTGCAGCAGCATTTTGTACAATTATTGTGCCATCTGCCAGCACTTCAATGTAATTGGGCACAGCGCCAATCACCACAGTGTTGCCGCCACCACCGCCGGCAGTATCAACAGGTACTTCGGTCACAGGCACAGTGACCGTGGCAGTTGTTTGAGTGGTTTGTCCCGTTCCTGGCCCAGGAGTCACAGCGGGAGGTGCAGTTTCTGGAGGACCCACTGGCACCGGAGCTGTGTACACCGTGCCTGTGCTGCCCGGTCCAGGTGGTATTGTACTTGGGGTCCTGGTTGGAGGACCACTGGTAACAGTTGTGGTAGTTCCTGTGTTGACTGGTGTTGGTGTGGTAGTGGCCATGATGTTCGTGTTCCTGTTGTTGTATTTATTAGCATGCTAAACAAATACTGATCGCCTGTGATAAAACACTAGCCTGGTTTGTATTTAGTACCTGCATTTTCAATATCACTCAGCACATTAGTCAGAATCTACTGCCGTAAATAGGTTGGTCCGAGAGGACATTTACCAGGAGAATTTGATTTGAGTAGAAATCGCGCCGTCAAAGCACAAAACAAACGTATGAATCAATCTGTAGAAAACACCATCAGTTTCAGTCCAGTATCCAAGGCGACACCACGTCGCATAGACTTGATCCCTCGCACACGAAATCAAGAACGCCTGGTGTTGGCACTACAAGACGATGATCAACATATTGTAGTCACTGCAGGCCCTGCAGGCACAGGTAAAACATACTTGGCCATGCAGGCAGCAGTAAAAGCACTTAGAGAAGGAGCATGTGATCGATTGGTAATGACTCGCCCAGCAGTGGGAGTAGAAGGGGAACAACATGGTTTCC
>Ga0209190_1001337_pt1 | contig 17268 bp, 10 predicted proteins | sample M_140205_XF_Meta_FD_187315 | JGI IMG/M metagenome (GOLD analysis project Ga0209190, IMG submission 187315) | Freshwater microbial communities from Lake Montjoie, Canada to study carbon cycling - M_140205_XF_MetaG (SPAdes) (version 2) | ecosystem: Environmental > Aquatic > Freshwater > Lake... | reverse complement strand
GTCGAACTCGACGGCAAGACCCTCGATACGATTCCCGGGGAGGATTTCTACCATGCCATCCTGCGCCTCTGGATCGGCAAGCCGCTGCAAAAGTCGATCAGGGAGGGACTGGTCGGTACGGCGGACTGAGAGCGGGGACACGTTGACACCCGAGGCAAACGGGGGCTAATAGATTGGCATGTTGATAAAGCGCATGCTGGTTGCAACGATCGTGGTGCTGACACTCTCCGGATGCGCCAAATACTCCACCGTCCGTTTCAAAAAAAGCACCGTCGGTCTGGCGGTGACGTCGGAGCAGAGAACGCTCGCCGTCGCGCAGGAAAAGTTGGTCCGCCAGCCCCTTGAACAACTGGGCGGATATCTGGATGCAGCGGACGCGGCGCGGATGAAGCTTGCCCGCGACCCGGGCAATACGCTGGTGCGGAGTGACTACAATTTTGCCGTGGCGCGCGTGATGGATGCCATCTACGACAACAAGTTCGCCCCGTGGGACCGCACGATCGTCGCACCCTCGAGCACGGGCCACCCGTGGAGGCTGCGCCTCGTCCCGCCGTTCAAGCAGCAGGAGCTCCAACCCGCGCTTTTCCAATTCCGACCGTCCGACCGCTACGACTTCGCGGGCAAGGGGGTCGGCGAGCGCGTGCTCAAGGAGGGGCTCGGCGCACCGCTGGTCGTGGTCGGCAAGGATCTTGACTACCTGAAGCTGGATAAATTTGCGCAGGGCAAAAACCTGTATTACGGGATGACTGCGCTGGTGAACTTCCGCGGGCGGAATTGCGAGATCGAGCTTCTCGATCCGCTGGCCCGGGAAACGGTCCGCTTCGACGGCCAAAGCTACCCGCTGGCCGGAGACTACCAGGGCCCGCTGGCTTTGGCCCTGGCCGACCTGCATCTGGAGCGACGCGAACTGGCCGGGCTTTTCCAGCCGCAGAAGTTCGAGGGCAAGGCGCGCCTGGCCAGACTGCAGCCCTACGATCCGCGCAAGATTCCGGTCGTCTGCATCCATGGCCTCGGCAATTCCCCGGCCACCTGGGCGCCGCTCATCGAGTTTCTGCGCGGAGATCCGGCCATTCGGGAGCACTACCAATTCTGGTTTTACTCGTATCCCTCCGGCCTGCCCTTCCCGCTGGCTGCCGCATCCCTGCGAGAGCAACTCCAAGAAATTCGCCGTCAGTATCCCGGGCAGAAAGATCTCGTCGTCATCGGCCACAGCATGGGCGGCATGATCAGCCGTTTGCTCATGACGGACAGCGGAACAGAGCTGTGGGACACCTACTTCGACAAACCTCCGGCCCAGCTGGCTGTCTCCGAAAAAACCCGCAAGTTTATGAGCGGGACCCTCATCTTCAACGCGGTGCCGCACCTCGGGCGGGTCATCTTTGTCTCCGCCTCGCACCGCGGCAGCTACATGGCCACGGATTTCTGGGGGCGGGTGGGCGTCGCCATGGTGGGCAATCCGCTGGCGAGCAATAGCATCTACACGGAGGCGCTGGCCCGCGCGAAGCCGGAGGCCAGGGGCCGCGGACGAACGCATCTGCCCAACAGCATCGAGTTACTCAACCCGGACAGCCTGTTCCTCGAGAAGGTCAATGCGTTGCCCCTCAAGCCCGGCATACCATACCACTCGCTCATCGGCGACCGCGGCAAGGGAGGCTATCTCGATCGCACCAAACCCGAGAGCAGCGACGGCATCGTCCCCTACTGGAGCAGCCACATGCCGGGCGCAAAAAGCGAGCGTATCATTCCCAGCGGCCATTGGAGCCATCTCCACCCGCTAGGCATGGCCGAGATTAAACGCATCCTCATGCTGCACCTCCGAAACTAAGTGCGGAATACACGCGTGAGCACGAACAACCCTCGCACCTTGCGGGAGACACTCGATCCGATGGATTCCGTGGCCGTGCTCTACGGCGAGGGCAAAGGGGAGACAGCACAGGCCATTTGCGCATCCCTTAACCGGCGAATTTTCGAGGGAAAAGCACCCGCACCCTCGGACATGGTGCGTCGCGGCATCGCGCGACTCGTCCTGAGACTGCTGCGCAGCACGACGCAACCCCTGGCCCGCACCGGACCCGATGGAAATCCCATGGTTTATTACCGCAATCCCATTCTGGAGAAATGCGGCCACCCCTACGCGGCAACCCTGCTGGAACCCTCGCGCGCGGATACATCCTCGTTTGTCGAAGGCGGCGACCCGATGAACGCCATCTACATGATGCTCGCGCCGGAGATCGCGCGAAACGCGACGCTCTGGGACAAATTCCTGCTGGATTCGGTGCAATCGCGAGATGTGCAGTGGCGCTTCGTCCATGAGACGCTCATGACCCACGAACTGGCCGCAGCGCGCCTGAAGCGGGGACAATCCGTGCGAATGAAGGCGGTAGCCGGGGGAACCGGTCTCAGCATGATCCTCGTCCTGGAACAACTTCTTCGTGAAGGCTATGACCCGAGCCTCATCAGCGCGACAATTACCGACCGCGAGGAATCAAACATCCGCAAGGCGCAGAGGTTGCTGGAAAAACTCGCCGGCACGCGCCTTCATCTTAACTCCGATCCTGGAGCACCGGGTATTTCTGTCCACACGGAAGATATCTTGGATGAATCTGCCATGGATACGAAGACCGGTGACTATGACATCATCACCCTAGTCGGCATCCTCGAATATTTCCCCGGCACGACCTATATCACCAGCGAGGAGAACTTGGGCGAACCGGCGCCGGAGGGCCCGGCTGACGCGACGGATCTGATCCGCAAGATCGGACGCATGGCCGCCGCATCCGGTCATCTTATTACCAACACTTACCGACTAGGCGCCGCCGCTCAACTTCTCGAAACATTTGGCAAGCGCTTCCGCTACCGCGGGCGCGAGGAAATGTGCAGGCTGGTGGCAGCAGGCGGATTTGTGCCGACCGGAAAATTCGCCTCCGCGAATATCTTCGACGTTGAGGTTTTCGAAAAACGCTCCGGCTAAGGCGCGCTCTTTTTGGCGCCGACCTCGAAATCCGCATCGGTCAACTTCACATCGTGCCGGATGTTCGAGCCGTCGATGTCCGTGGTTGCCCCGGATGACTGCGTCACCTTCAGCCCGGCGGACACATGACGCCCGATGTCGTCCTTCGCCACTTGCGTGGTCGTGATCGTGCGCAGCAAGCGCCCGCCGGCATCGTATTTTTCGACCCGCATGACGACCATTTTCCTCGGGTCGATCCAGCTGCGAACCCTGCCTTCAGCCCCGCGGGGCGGGTTCGACTCCAGGATGACACAATCGACGCGATCGACGACCTCGCGGCCGGCAGTCTGCTGATCGGGCCACAGAAAAAAGTTTTCGATTGTATCCAAATAGGAAAGTTCTGTTCCGAATACGCCGTCGCCGAGTTGTGGCCGTGCCAGCGAAGCGCGTTGATCCGGCGGGTTGAAGGTGTCGCCTTCCGGCTGATTCCCCGCAGACTGGCGCAGCACGAAGGACTCGCCCTTGCGCTCGGCGGGCCAGAGCACCTCATAGGCGACCTCCGCGCGCGCCTCACCGCGGCGCGATTTGATCTGCACTTGGAGGACTGTGCCGTCGGCCGACTTCATTCGCACCCGCGCGGTGGCGCTGCCGTCCTGCACAGCGGCCGCCATTTTGGAAGCGAGAGCCGACGCCAAAAGCACAACTTCCTCGCCGGCCCGGAGCGGGGACGCCGCGAGGAAAAACAGCAAAGCGGGGGCAAGGAGCGTGGGCAGCCTCATCACGGTCAATCAAGCGGCAGGCGCGCGGCGCGGTCAACCTTGAAGCGCGATACTCGGCGAAAGGCGCGAACTGCGCCAGGCGGGATAGAGGCCGCTGACGATGCCCACGGCCACGGCGATGAGGACAGCCTGTGCGGCGAGCACCCAGCCGAGATCCGGCTCGAGAAATCCGCGGACATACGGCGTCCGCTCCAGCACGGCGAGGGTCAGCGCGCCGAGCGCGACGCCGACCACGCCGCCGAGAAAACCCATCGCGGCTGACTCGCAAAGAATCAGCGCCATGATCCGCGCGCGCCGCCAACCCAGCGCGAGAAGGATACCGATCTCGTGTTTGCGCTCAAATACGCTCATCAGCATTGTATTCATCACGCCGAGAATGCCGACGATGAGGGCCAGGAGTGAGGTGCTCCAGCTCATGGCCCTCGCCATGCGGAAGCCTTGGCTGGTGCCGACCACTTCGCCGGCGCGAACGGCACGCAGACCCGGGTGGCGTGCCTCAATCTCCCGGCAAAGCGCCTCCACGCGGCTCTGGTCTGCATTGTCCGGCACACGGATGTTGATGAAATTGACACGTCCCTCATAGCCGGAAACCTCCTGGAAGCGGGGCAGCGCCATGTTGATCGCGCCGTTTTCCAGGACGGACTGGCCATCGACGATGCCCACTACGTCAAAGTCACCGGTCTCGATCTGGATCCGGTCACCGGTTTTTTTGCCGAGGACCTCGGCGGCGAGCTTGCCGAGAACGACGGCATTTTCCGCAGCATCGCGCGGCAGACGCCCATCAATGACGCGCAACTGATCCCAGGTGAACGAATCCCACTCGCGCCCGTAGACGACCATCATGGGCGCCTCCTCGACGCTCAGCATCTGCATGAGTGTGGCGTTGGCCTCGGCCACTCCGGGAAGCGAGGCGATCTCGTCGCGCACGGATTCCGCGAATGCCTTGGGCATAATTCCTCCCTGCAGGTTGCTCACCACGACGTCGATGCCGACCGCATCGAGTTGGTTGGCCACACTTTTCTCGTAGCCTGCCGACATGCCGACGAGGGCAACGACTGCGGCGATCCCGATGGCGATGCCCAGCACGGTCAATCCGGTGCGGACCGGACGCCGCCACAACCCGCGGAAGATGACCTGCAGAAAATTCATGCTGCAGCCTCGTCGGAGATGATCTCCCCGTCCTTGATACGCACGATGCGCGAGGCGTGCCGCGCGAGTTCGTGATCATGGGTCACCATGACCAGCGTGGCCTGATGCTCCTCCCGGAGGCGGAGCAGGAGGTCCATCACGTGGGCGGAGTTTGTGCTGTCGAGATTACCGGTGGGTTCGTCGGCAAGGAGAATGGCTGGGCGGTTGGCGAGGCTGCGGGCGATGGCGGCACGCTGGCGTTCTCCGCCGGAAAGTTTCACCGGCAGGTGATCGAGCCGGTGAGCCAAGCCAACCGAGGCGAGAAGTTTGGCCGCGCGCCCTCTTTTTTCGGCCGCCGAGCCGGGCAGGCCGAACATGGGTATCTGCACATTTTCCTCGACCGTAAAATTCGGGAGGAGGTGGAACGACTGGAAAATGAAGCCGATCTCGCGCGCGCGATAGGAGGCGGGGTCGCTGAGGGCGCCCAGATCTGTGCCGCGGAAACGGAGGGTTCCCGCGGTGGGACAATCGAGCAGGCCAAGCATATTAAGGAGCGTGGTCTTGCCGCAACCGCTCGGTCCCACGATGGTGACGAATTCGCCGCTACGGATCAGCAGATCGATCCCGCGCAGGGCCGGGACACGGCCATCATCGTATTCTTTGGTCAGCCCCGAAGCTTCATAGAGGATTTCGCCCTCCGGCGGCATGGCGGCGGATGACATGTCCGGGCCTCAGCTAGCCGAAGTCCACTGCCGGCCTACGCGCGGGTCGTGGAGGCATTTGATCAGGTCGGCGAAAGCGGACCGGTAGTTCGGAAAAGGAACCGTATCACCCTCCTCGCCCAAGAGGATGAGTTCGGTATAAGCCGGAAGCTCATCGTGCGGGATGGAACTTTTCACATGATGCACGCCATGGAAGGGCTGATGCAAAAGCGTGAGCGAAACGAACCTCCCCGCCCAGGTGTCCGCGATGATGCTGCGCGTCGCGCTAGGTCCGGTGTGGCCACTGAGACCGACATGCTCGATGTATTTGCGCCAGCTCTGCATATTTGCCGCGATGAAGGCAGGGATGAAGTAGAGGCAGAGGAACCAGATCCACGCTTCATAGTAAGCGACGATGCCGAGCAGGGCGCCCCAGAAGACGACCGTAAGGACCAGCTCCCACCAGATGCGTCGGCGCACGCGCGGATTGACGACCGGCGACGGCCGCTGGAAAAATACGCGCCAAAAAAGATAGGGCGAATAAAAAAAACTGAAGTTCAACTCGAGAAACGCGGCCAGGCGTCGCCACCAGAGAGGCTGGCGTGGATCTACGAACGGCCATAGTTCGACGTCCTTCACGCTGGCGAGGTTGATGTGGTGCTTCTGGTGCAGCGCGCGGTAGAGAGTGAAGGGGGTGATGCTGATCGTGCCGACGAGCACACCATCGAAATCATTCCACCACTTGTTCTTGCGCAGGCTGCCATGCGCCGCCTCGTGGAAGGCGATGAGCATGGCATGCATGAGATGGCTGGAGAGCAGGGCGAGCGGGATCAGCAGCCACCACCATTCATAGTAGAGACAGAATGCAGTCGCTGCCATGTTGAGATAGAAGGAGCTGAGAACAACCGGAAAGGCGGCCTTGCTCGCCCAAGGTTCTGTAACGTTGTAGGCTGTGTCGTGCACGGAGTTGTGGCTAGGGATTCGCTTGGTTCGGACGCTCATGCGGCGACCGGCACACCTCACCCACCACCTCGCGGAATAGGCGGGTGATTTCGCCGATTTCCGCTTCGGTCAGGACCGAGGACCGGTAGAGCCAGATGACGTCCAGTTCCTGCGCATTCTCATTAACCTCGCAGGCCATGTCAAAGCGGGAGGTGCCGGTGGTGCCAGCCGAGCGCACGTGCATATCCGCCGAGATCCCCGGGATCTTAAGGCTCGGATAGGGGTGATTCTGCACCGCGAAGCGGATATCGAACACCGAATGCCTTCCCCTGCGGCTGCCCACTTCCACGGCGGCGACCAGCTCAGCAAAGGGCATGGCGTGCGCGAAATCCTCCACAGTCTCATCATGCACCGCTCGCAAAAGTTCGGTAAACCGCTTTGACGGATCGATGCGGCTGCGCAGCGGCACAATCCCCGAGAAATATCCCATCGTCTCGCGCACGGCGGATTTGGACCTTCCCGCTACCGGTGTGCCGAGGACGGCGTCGTCCGCGCCAAGCCAGCGAAAAAGGGCGACGCGGAAAGCGGCTAGCAAAGTGCTGAACAAAGTTGCACCCGCTTCGCGGGCGACAGCCTTGAGAGTCGCGAATTCACGCGCAGGGAAGGTGGATTTGCTACGGGCAAGTTCCGTCCCCGGGGGATCGGGCGCAGACCCGCGATCGGAGAACATCAATCGAGAGCCCGCTAAACGCCGACGCCAGTAGTCCGCAGCGCGCGCAATTCGCAGCGGATTCCAGAGGGAACGCTCCGCCGCACCCCAAGCCGAATATGTCATAGCGAGCGGGGGCAAGCTATCGTGTCCACCCTGCAGGCGACCGGGATCTCTGCCTCTCGCCCGTGATTGGACAAGACTGGCCGCGGCAAAATCTTCCACGAAAGTGGTGAACGTCCAACCATCGGCCACCGCATGGTGAATGGCCAGTGCCACCGTGTGGTGATCCGGTCCGAGGCGCAACATCTCGACGCGGTAGAGCGGACCGCTCAGCAAATCGAAAGCCTGACTGAAACTATTGGACATCGCCTCAGCCAAGCCTTCGGCCGTCGACTCGGCCGGAGACAACTCGCGGTAGACCATGGCTGGTTCCCCTCCATCGAGCCGCACCAACTGCACCGGACGTTCTTTGCCCGGAAGAAACGATGTGCGCATGACTTCCTGGTGGGCGACCACCAATTGCAACGCCTCACGGCAGATCTCCGGAGTGAGCGGCCCGCGGATATCAATCGCGGAGCAGATGTTGTTGGTCGCATCCTGCGCAGGGACTGGTGAGGTCTCCCACACTTCGCGCTGCGGGAACGTGAGCGGCAGCAATCTGGCCTGGCCGCTGGCCAGCCAGTGTTTGAGTTTGCTTTGCGCATCCGTCTCCATCACGCGCGCTCAACTCAATGGCGCAGGGGATGGAGTCGCCCCATCTGCGGAGGATAGCGCACCGAGAAGACGGTTGATATCCTCGCCGCTGAGGGCATCGAGATCCACCTCGGCCACGGAAATGTTTTCCTCTGCGGGTGCAGCGGATGCCCGCGCCGAAGGGTTCGCCGTAGCAGGCGCTCCGAGGTGACCGGAGAGCATCGACGCAATCTGCCCAATGGTGCGAGCACGCATCAGGCTGGCGGGCGGCAAGGCCACGCCGACCGAACTCTCGATCAGATTTTCGATCTCCACGCCCATCAACGAATCAAGACCGAGATCAGTGAGAGGTTGATCTGGTCGCAATGATTCCGGTTTCACGCGCAAGACAGAGCCAACAATCTCCTGCAAGGCCTGCACCACCATCGCCTCGCGCTCAGCGGGCGCGACCGCCTCGATGCGTGCACGCCAGTCGGAGGATTTGCCGAGCGCCTCCTCCGACTCGATGCCGGAGGCGAAGACGCGCTCAAGCAGAGGATTTTCCTGCAGCCCGCGGAAGGACTGGCGCCACTTGGTCCAGTCAACACGCAAGGCAGCCATCTGCGCGACGCCGGCATCAAGGAACGTTTCCAAGAGTGCCGTCACCTCGGCGGGAGCCAGCGCCTCGGTGCCTTGGCGCGCGAGGAATTCCGCCACTTTCTCATTGCGCGCGACATAACCCTCGCCACCGAGCACGCCCCAGTTGACAGCCAACCCGGGAAGGCCGAGCGCGCGTCGATGATGAGCGAGCGAATCAAGCAGCGCATTGGCTGCGGAGTAGTTCCCCTGACCCGGGTTACCAAAGATGCTCGAGGCAGAAGAGAACATGACGAAGGCATCGAGCGGCATCGACTTGGTCTGCTCGTGCAGCAACCATCCGCCCAGCGCTTTGGGCGTGAGCACGGAACGAAAACGCTCAGGGGTGAGATTAGCCAGAGGGGCATCGTCGATGACCATGGCCAGATGGAAAACGCCTTTGAGTGGACGCCCGGTGGCGCGAATTTCTTCGAAAAGTTTTTCCACGTCCGTGTGGGAACCTACGTCGGCGCTGACCGCGACAATTTCCGCGCCTTCCTGGGCCATTTCCGCGATGAACTCCTTCGCGCCGGCTGTCTCCAGGCCCTTCCGGCTGGTCAGCACAAGATGACGCGCGCCGCGCGCGACCAACCAGCGCGCGATCACTTTGCCAAAACCGCCGAAACCTCCCGTCACCATGTAGGATGCCCCCGAATCCACCGTGAACGGTCGGTGCAACGGCTTGCCTTTCTTCGGCAGAAACGGCGCGGCCATGTTGAGTAAAACTTTTCCGGTATGCTTTCCGGCAGCCATCAAACGGAAGGCCGCATCGGCGCGGTTGGCGGGAAACGAGCGGTAAGGCAGCGGCCCGAGCGAGCCCTTGGCCACCAGTCCGGTGATCTCGGCCATCAGCTCGCGCGTCAGCGCCTCATCCCCGGCGAACACCGCATCCATCGCGACAACATGAAAGGATGCGTTGCGGCGCAGGTGCCACATGGGGAGCTTAGAGTTCTGGTAGATATCCCGCTTGCCGATCTCGATGAAGCGGCCGAACTCCCCGAGACACGCGAGTCCCATCGGGATGGCCTCGGCAGCCAGGGCGTTGATAACCACATCGACTCCTTTGCGACCGGTCAGCTCCATGACACGTTCGGCGAAATCGCCGCGGCGCGAGTCGATGACATGATCAACCCCCATCGTGGAAAGAAGCGCGCGCTTGGCCGGGCTGCCGGCCGAAGCAATGACCTTGGCGCCGGTGTAACGCGCGATCTGGATGGCCGCCATACCCACCCCGCCGGCGCCCGCATGGACGAGAACTGTTTCACCGGAGCGGAGGTGCGCGACATTTTTCAGCGCATGCCAAGCCGTCATGAATACCACCGGAATAGTCGCCGCCTCCTCAAAGGTGATATCATCCGGCAGCGGCAATATGTCGGCCGCGCGCGCCAGCGTGTAGGTGGCCAGACCAAAAACCGCGAGACCAAAGACACGATCGCCCGGCTTCACGTGACTGACTCCCTCGCCCACCGCGACGATTTCTCCGGCCACCTCGTCGCCATACATGCGAGCATCGGCGGTCTCGGCCGGATACAATCCGAGCGCCTTGAGCACATCGCGGAAGTTCAAACCCGCTGCGGCGACCTTGATAAGAACTTCACCCGAACCGCACTGCGGCATGGGAAAGGCGGTCAACTTGAGGCTGTCGATCACCCCGCGCTCGCGCGACTGGAGGCGCAACGGGACCGCTGGATCGAAGGTGCTTTCCTCGCGCTCCAGCCCGCGGGCAAATCGCTGTACATAGCGCGCTCCGCCGCGCAAAGCCACCTCGCGCTCGACATCTTTGCGCAGCAGTTCGTCGAGTAAAAAATCCAAATCGTGCGCGCCAGCACGTGAGGGGAGATCTATCGCACAGAACGAGAAATTCGGATGCTCGCTGAGGATGACCCGGAACAATCCGAGGCAAGCACCCTGCGCGATGGAGACGGGACGGCAATCCCGACCGACCGCCTGCGCGCCGCGGGTCACCATATCGACGCGGACCTTCACGCCGGGTGGGAGCAAATCAAGCGCATGCGAGAAATGAAGCAGTTCGGAGGTGGCAACGAGGACATCGTCACTTTCTGCGGCATCCCCGCTCCAAAAGTAGACGAATCGGTCCGGCATGACGCCAGAGGCCCAGGACGCACCCAGCTTGGTCCAGTCTTCAACGGAACCGGGACGGATCACAGCATCACCGTTGTCAGCGATGCGGAACCCATCAGCCCTGGAAACGAGGCAGACATCAGCGCCCGCCGCACGAAGCAAGGCGGCAAGATCCGCCCCCTCTCCTTTCGGCGAGGCGAAGATAATCCATGCTTTGTCGTCCAGTGCCGCTGGATCAACCGCGAGAGATTCAAGCTGATGCCCGGCTTTACGAGCCAATACCCCGACCTGTCCCTCGCCGCTCTTTGCACCGTGCAATCCTGCGAGACTTTTCGTCTCGATGAAGCCCGTATCGCGCAGCAGTTCTTCCCAGCGCTCGCGGGGCAACAGCGGATGCTCGGGCCGAAGATCGCGATCCGTCAGGTTCCACCAACCGCTGGTCACGCCAAAAATCGACTCGGTCCAGATGCGCGCCGAGGCGACATCCATGAAAGCGAGCGTGCCGCCGGGCGCGAGGAGGTCGTGCAATTTCGCAAGGCACTCCCTGATGTCGGCCGCGGCATGCAGCACATTGGTACCGACGATAAAATCGAAACTTTCCGGCTCGAATCCCTGAGCCATAGCGGCTTTGTCCAAGTCGAACACCCGGTATTCCACCTCGGGATATGCGGCCAGCTTTTGCTGCGCGGGCGGAAAAAATGCGGTCGACTCGTCGGAGAAGACGTAGCGGTGCAGGCCCCGCTCCAGCAGGGGCAGGACGTAGGAGGCCAGGCCGCCTGTGCCAGCACCCGCCTCGAGGATGCGCAGGCCGCGACCCTCCTCGCATTGCTCCGCAGCTTTCTCCACCGCGGCACCAATAGCGGCCATCCAGTGACCCGCAAAAAGACCGTCCCCGTAAAAATGCTCGAGCCAGTCCGTTCCCGCTCCGGCAAAAAGCACCTGCACCGCGTCTTTTTCGCCGCGCAGAATGCCCGGCAACTCGGCGCAGGTCGCCACGCACAGCAAAGCCTCCTGAAGGTGGCCCGGAAAGCGGGTGAGAAATTTTCGCAGGACCTCGGGTGCGGAGTCGGCCAAGGCATCGAAGGATGGAAGCGCTCGCCATCCGTCACCATCCGCATGCAGCGCTTCTCGCCCGGAGAGATTTTCCGCAAACCTCCGGAAGATGCTCGTCATCGGCGGGGCGACCGCGAGGGAAGCTGCGGTGAATTTGGCGCCGCAGCTCACACCCATGCGCCGCAAACCGTCGGCGATCTGCGCCGCGGCCAGATCATCCTCCTCGCCCATCACCGTCTGGAGACGCTTCTTGCCTCGCGAGAGGAGCACGGCGTCGAGCGCGGCGGCCGCAGCCCGGTGCAGATCGCCGAGCAGCGCGGGGGCCGATGGAGCGACGACGCGCGACGGTTCGGCTCGTTCCCAGTCGACGTGATAAACAAGATCCCTGCCGTCGCCAGTCGAGGAGCCTGCACGCCGGACCGAACTGAGCGCGATGGCCCGGAAACCGTCGACCAGGACACACGGATCGCCCTCGCGATCGTAGAGTGCGATACGGCCCTCGGTCATCTCCTCGTTGCAATGTAGAACTTCAGCACGCACGCGGGCGGCGGATCCGGGGGAACGCAGGAAGAGAATGCGGGAGAAACGGACGGGGAGCTTCAGCTTCAAATTCCGGTCCTCGACCGTGCGGGCGCCGGCGGAGAAGACATGGAGCGATGCGTCGAGGATGACCGGATGAAGTGCGTACTCGCCGGCCCGCTTGGCTGCTTTTTCCGAGAGCTCGACGAGCCCGCACGAATGGCCATCGCGGGCATGAACGTCCCGGGCCACGCGGAACTCCGGACCGTAGGGAAGTCCGCGGCTGCGCTTGTGCTCGTAGTTCTCATCCACGTCAATCGGATCGAGGTCGTTCGCCGGCGGCGTCCAGCGCGAGGCCTCGAAGCTGGATTCGACGCGCTCGCTCCGCAGCGAGCCGACCGCGTGGAGGGACCAACTGGATGCGGCATCGAGCCGGCTCTGGATGGAAAATCCGCGCTCGGCCGGATCGTAGGTGAGTTCGAGGATGAGATTCTCCGGCGACTCGGGGATGATCAGCGGCTTGCGGATCTCGAACTCCTCGATGACAAACGGGCGCCCTTCGAACAGCTCCTGCCCGGCCTCGAGAGCCATCTCGATGAAGCCCGCGGCAGGAAAGACTATACGGCTGTCAACCCGGTGGTCGCGCAGATAGGCGAGGTGCCGCTCGTCGAGATGCGCCATCCATGTCGGTATGGCGCGCGGCAAACGGACACCGAGCAGTCCCTTGCCCCCGGGCACGAGGCGGCTGTCACGCATCTCGGGCGACTCATGCCACCAGCGCTCTTTGTTCCAAGGATAGGCAGGCAAAGCAAGAAGGCGGCGCGAGGGGGTCATCGCGGCAAAATCCAGATCGACGCCCAAACGGTGAAGCTCGAGCGCGGCCTCGACCAATGATTCCTGCTCGCGCTCGCGACGCGCGGAGGCGACCGACGGGGCTTTGGCGCCGAGCGCGCCGAGGCATTCCTGCAAGGAAACAACCAGCGCGGGATGCGCGCCGATCTCCAGCCAGATATCGACGCCGTGCGCCTGCATCGCGCCGACCGAGTCGGCGAAGCGCACCGGTTGACGGATCCCGCGCGCCCAGTAGCCCGCGGTGCATTCGGCGCCGCTGCAGCGCTCGCCGGTCACCGTGCTGAAGAACGGGACCGCTTCCATCCGCGGCCTCACATCGGCCAGCACGCGCTCCATCGCGTCGGCCGCCGGCTGCATCATGGCGTGGTGAAAGGGATGGTTGACGCGCACAAAACGCGCAAAGACGCCGGCCGCTTCCAGCTCCGCGGCCATCGGCTCGAGGGAGGCAGGGCGCCCTGAAAGGGTGAGCGATTTGGGTCCGTTGAACGCCGAGACGGTGACTTCCGGATCATGGCGCGCGATCAGCTCCCCGGCCTCGGTCGCCGACAGGCCGACAGCCAGCATCTTCCCCTCGCCGCGGGCGCAGTCCTGCATCTCGCGCGCACGAATGACCACCACCTTGGCCGCCTCCTCGAGCGTGAGGATGCCGGCCGCCCAGGCTGCGGCGATTTCACCCACGCTGTGTCCCGTGACGGCACACGGCTCGACACCCCACGAGCGCCAGAGGCGAGTGAGGCCGGCCTGCATGGCAAAAATCGCCGGCTGACCAATCTTGGTATGGTGGAGTTGCGAGTCCGCCTCGTCGCGGGACAATTCCTCGAGCAGAGAAAAGTCCGCATGCGGTTGCATGGCCGCAGCGCATTCCTCGATCGTCTGCCGGAAGACAGGCTCGGCTTTCATCAGTTCTCGCCCCATGCCCCACCACTGGGGGCCCTGCCCGCTCATGATGAATCCGATGCGCGGCGCTTTTTCCGGACGCGGAGTGAAGGTTGACCGGCCGGAGAGCATCGGTTCGCCGGTTCCGTGCGCGCGGAGTTCGGCCACCACTTCGGCGGTGGTGCGCGCGGAGAGCGTGAGCCGGTAAGGATGGTGGTTACGACGTGCGCCGAGCGTGTAGACAAGATCGGGAACCAGCGGCGAAGTTCCATTGCCGCTGGCATGCGCCTCCAGCCATGCGGCTAGGCGGGACGCTGACTCGCGCAGCGATTCCTCCGAGCGCGCAGACAGGACCACAGGCCATGTGCGGCTGGTATTCTTTTCGACTTTGCCCGCGGACGGATGCGCCGGTGGCGACGAAAGAATGGCATGGGCATTGGCCCCGCCAAAACCGAAAGAGTTCACCCCGGCCAGACGCGGCTTGTCGCCGTCCATGCCGAAATCCTCCGTGGCGACCGGAACCCGCAGCTTGCATGCGGAAAAATCGATATGCGGGCTCGGTTTTTTGAAGTGCAGGCTCGGCGGAATTTGGCCGCGCGAGACAACCAGCGCCGCCTTGACCAGACCGGCGATTCCCGCCGCGGTCTCGAGATGGCCTAGGTTAGATTTCACCGAACCTATGGGCAGCGGTTGGTCTGTTGCACGATTTTCGCAGAGCGCGCGGGAGAGGGCGTGAGCCTCGATGGGGTCACCCACTGCGGTGCCGGTGCCATGGGCTTCGACGTAGCCGATCTCGGTGGGATCGACTCCCGCATCGGTGCAGGCGTCGCGCACCAGGCGCGTCTGGGCTTCCTCGCCCGGCAGCATGATGCCGTTGGTATGGCCGTCTTGATTGGCCGAGGTGCCGCGGACCACAGCATAGATATGGTCGCCGTCGGCCAAAGCTTTCGACAGAGGTTTGAGCAGAACCATGCCCGCGCCTTCACCGCGCACGAAGCCGTTGGCCGAGGCATCGAAGGCGCGGCATCGCCCGTCGGGCGAGAGCATTGATGCCTGGGAAAAACCGATGAACCCGTCCGGCGTGATCATCACCGTCACACCGCCAGCCAGAGCTGCCGCACAACGGCCCGCCCGCAATTGCTCGCAGGCCACGTGCAGCGCGGTCAGTGCCGAAGAGCATGCGGTGTCCATGGCGATGCTCGGGCCGGTAAGGTTCAGGCAATAGGAAATGCGGTTGGCCGCGATGCTGTGCGCGTTGCCGGTCGGGGAGTGCGGGCTGATGCCATGCTTGTCGGCCGCACCGCCCTGGATGTGCTGGTAGTCGGTGTGGGAAACGCCGGCATAGACGCCGATGTTCGTCCCACGCTCGAGATCCAGAACCATGCCCGCATCCTCAATCGCCTCCCAAGCCGTCTCGAGCAGCAACCGCTGCTGCGGATCGATGTAGGGAGCCTCGCGTGGCGAGATGCCGAAGAACTGCGGATCGAACCGGTCGATGCCATCGATGAAGCCGCCCCACTTGGCGATCGTCTTGCCGGGAATGCCGGGCTCGGGATCGTAGTAACGCTCGATGCTCCAGCGATCGGCCGGAATCTCGGTCACCGCATCCCGTCCCTCGAGGAGAAACTTCCAGAAACTCTCCACGTCATTCAACCCACCCGGGAACCGGATACCAATGCCGACGATGGAGATGTCATCCCGGCGGGACTTCTTGGTGGATTCTGGCTGCTTCATTTTCTGGGACTGCGACTAGAGCGTTAGTTTAGGGAGGGATCGGGCAGCTTCTCCAGAGCAAAGAAAGAACGGAGCCGCGTTCCCCAGCCTTGAGTGTCGGGCACCAAGCCAACTAGACTCTACGCTTCATGGGTAGACAGTGGTTACTGGCCAAACGCGAAGTTGCCTCGCTGAGAAAATCGCAGGCGACGGGCAAATTCATTCGCGAAATCACCATCGCCGCCCGTCAAGGCGGGGCCGATGCATCTTCCAACTCGCGCCTCGCGGCCGCGTTGGAAAAAGCGCGGAAGGAAAGCGTGCCGCGCGACGCGATCGAGCGCGCCATCGCCCGCGGCGCGGGAACCGGATCGGATACCGCCGCGATGGAGCACGTGTCGTTCGAAGGCTACGCGCCGCACAAAGTTCCGGTCATCGTCGAGGTCTTCACCGACAACAACAACCGCACCGCGCCGGAGATCCGCGTGCTTTTCAAAAAAGGCCAGCTCGGCGCCTCGGGCAGCAACAAGTTCCTCTTCGATCAGGTCGGCCTGGTCGAGGCGCACACGGGAAACGCCGGCACCGATCTCGAGGAGGCGGCGATCGAGGCGGGCGCCAACGAAGTGGAACCCCTCACCCACGCGCAGAACGACGACATCCCGGCCGACAAAACGGGCGCGCGCTTCATCACCGACCGCGCCAACACGCACACCGTATCGCAATGGCTCAGCGGGAACGGCTGGGCCGTGGTGACCAGCGAACTGGGCTACGTGCCCAAGCAATGCCCGGATCTGAACGACGAACAGCGCGCCGAAGTCGGCGCCTTTTTGCAGGCCCTCGACGACCATGACGATGTCCACCGCGTGTGGGCTGCGGTGAAGTAAGCGTGGGTTACGGAAATCTTGGTAATCCGGCGCAAGCGCCGCGCGAAGGTCAGAAAGTGAAGACTTCGCCGTCCCGGAAAAAGCGCTGCACTTCGGCGGTGGCCGCCTCGGGCGAATCGGACGCATGGCACACGTTGGTCATCATGTCCTCGCCGAAATCGCCGCGGATCGTCCCGGCGGGCGCCGCTTTGGAATTTGTCGGCCCGAGCAGATCCCGGACACGGGCGATGGCGCCCTCGCCCTGCAAGGCAAGCGCGATGACCGGCTTGCGCCTCATGAACGCGACGATGTCGGGGAAAAATGGTTTGTCCGCAACGTGGGCGTAGTGCTCGCGGAGGATCGCGTCGTCGAGTTGCATCATCTTGATGCCGCGGATGGTGAGGCCCGCGTCTTGGAAGCGGGCCAGCACGTTGCCGGTTAGATTTTTTTCGATCGCGTCCGGTTTGAAAAGAATAAGCGTGGTTTCAATGGCCATAAAATATTTTGTAAGTCGCGCCGCGAATGTGCAAGGGCATTAGACCAACGAGCAGCGCGGATCGCAACTTGATTCAAAACTGCCGGCCCCATGATACGGAAGGGAGGAGTCCTCGCGGTTCGGCAAGAATCTCGGCGAGGATAACGGCTTGCCGCCGGGAGGCGCGGTTCGAGAGCAAAGCACGCACACCGGGGAGTTTCGATTGATCCGCGGGCGCTTCGCCTTGATGAGTGAAGGCGTAGGCTAGTTGCGCCGTCTTGTCATCGAGCCGACGAACCGGCGGGGGCTGCCAGCTTT
>Ga0209190_1001336_pt1 | contig 17268 bp, 12 predicted proteins | sample M_140205_XF_Meta_FD_187315 | JGI IMG/M metagenome (GOLD analysis project Ga0209190, IMG submission 187315) | Freshwater microbial communities from Lake Montjoie, Canada to study carbon cycling - M_140205_XF_MetaG (SPAdes) (version 2) | ecosystem: Environmental > Aquatic > Freshwater > Lake... | reverse complement strand
AAATACAATAATAATATAAAAACTACTTTTTTTTTGATATTTTTCTAACATTCTTCTTTGTTCTAGATTTTCCTAATATTTTATTATTCTCTAAAAATTTACCACCATATGATATCCTTTTTATTCGATATCTTATAAAGTGTATATTTAAATCATTCATTAATTCAACAAAATTATTATAATTTTGAAAAAAAATTGGATTATTGAAATAATATTGTGTATTTTCATCATCCTGTAAATTTATAAAATCGGTTACACCAAAATTAATCATATAATAAAAACAAATTGGTAAAAGTTCCTTAATTATATTATCCCATTGTGTCTGAAAAATATTAATATTTTCTATAGTATTTGCATGTTCGTTAAGTTTATTATATATAGGTTGTCTTTTATTAATATGGTTTATTTCTAATTTATCAAGTAATAATTCTATAAAAATTTTGAAATTAATATTATTTTCAAAATTAAGAGTTTCATCATCAATTTGTTTAGGCCAAATATTACAATATTTATCATCTCTATCGGTTTGTAATATAATTTTATATTTTTTTTTATTATTATTTGTTATAACCTGACCTATATTATCACACAAATTACATGATGAGCTATATTCTTTTAATAATTCTTTATACATTAATCGATATTTATTTGCGTTTTGTTCACTTTTAGCAATTTTATTAATATGGTAATCTGGAAAATAAAATTTAGATGGCGTATTATCATTTATATACGACATTAATTCCAATAAACAATTTACAAAATATTGTGGATAAATTTCTAATATACCAAATAATAAGTATCGGCTTAATATAAATACATAATCACTATTAAAAACTAATTCTGAATTTAAATTGCTTTCGGATTCTGCTTCTGCATTTGGAATAAATATTTGTTTACATATAGTAATAAATTTATTTAAAAAAATTAATTCAACATTGTCTCCTATTGCAATCTTACCATTATATACAGAAATAAATAAATTATCAAAATTTTGTTTATCTCTATCTATCATATCATTAATTAAACTATACCCATCTTCATTAAATATACTAGGAAATAATTCTTTTAACTTTTGTTTAATGTCAGAAAAAAAGACTTCTTTTGTTTTTGTCGCCTTGCCTTGCTTAATAAAAGTAAGCATACTGGTATTTATTTTATCAAAAACAGCTTTAACTTTAAAAAATATAAGGTCATCCTCTTTTTTAATAACAGTTTTAAATATAATGGGATCTACTTTTTCATTATTAAAATATGTATTAATTGTTTTTGAAAACGTCCCATTTAAAAATGGGGCATTATATAATTGAAAAGAACGACAAGAAAAGATATGATTACTATATAAACCAACTCTATCTTCAAATGAAATAACTGAAATTAATGGTTCTCCTACACTTGATGTGTGAGACATCTCAAAAGCGTCGCTTGAATTAGCACAACTCATTAAAATATTAGTAGTATTATTTAAATGATAATGAATACCTAAATGTTGAATTAATGTATTGCAAATATTAAAATCAGATGTACATAATAATGATGTTATACCGTGAAAAACCACAATATTTGAACTAATTTTGTTAGCGATATCTTTCCAATATTTCGGGTATACATTCGTATATTCTTCTAAATTATTATAAATAAAAGTATCTTTATCATGTGATATATACATTTTATTTTCTTTTTTAAAAAAATCTAAACATTCATGATTTACAACTTGCTCTCCTATAAAATCATTATAAATTATTTCATATTTATCACAAATATTATCCGAAACAGTAGAACAATTGTCTTTCATTGGTCTTATTATTTTAACTTTATATTCATTTTTATTTGTAATTAATTCTTCATTTTCTTCTGAAATATCTAGAAGAGATTTTAAATTTATATATATATTTTTAGGTATTGTATTTCCACAATAATAGATATAACCATTTAAAATGTCTATAATCTGTGCTTTTTTAACACAATCTGATAAATAAAATATATCCCATATAACATATTTATTTAAATGAGTATAAAATGTATCAATATCATTTTCTTTAGCTAATTTTATATCTTTATATTCAGTTTTTTGACTAGTTGTTAATTTTATATCACACGGGTTTGCATTAGCTTTTGTTAATTCCAATTCTAATTCAGCCTTTTTTTGTTGTAATTCTTTATCATTGGGTCTTATTCGTAATTTTTCATTTAAGTTATCATATAATACTTGTAAAATTGAAATATCTTTATTATATTTATCTTCTAGTAAAGTATATTTTTGTAATATTTCATCACATTTACTAATAAATAATTCAGCATTTGAGTCTATATTAAATGGTTTTTTTTGGTCTACATATTTTTTTAAAAAATGACCCACATTTAAAATTTTGAAATTTAATATACAATAGCAAAAATTTTTAAAAAATTTAACATTATTTTTTTGTAATATGTGTTTATGTATGCTTGATAACAAAGTCTGACGCGTATCTACTGATTGCGGTTCCAAAACAGATGCCATTTATATATATATATATAAACATAAATTTAAAAAAAATATATTCGCTTGTAAAAATATACATGAGTTTACAAACAGACATAGAAAATTTTATATATTTAGATGATTGTTCTATTGAAAAAATTTGCGTAGGATTAGAAAATCGTTTTAATAAAAAAAAAATATACACATATTTTGGTAATGTGTTATTCTCTATTAACCCCTATCAATATTTTAAAGGAGATGATGATATCTACAATGTCCAAAAATATAAAAATATGGATAAAAATTGTGCACATCTATTTAATATTACCGAAAATATAATTAATAAAATAGGAGATATCAAAGGTCAGACGATTATTATTAGTGGTGAAAGTGGCTCAGGTAAAACAGAAACAGTTAAAAATATTATTCATTATCTAAATCATTATACAACAAACAATCAAATAAATTTATTAGAAAGAATTGAAAAAAGTGGACTTTTACTTGAACAATTAGGTAATGCTAAAACAATACGAAATCATAACAGTAGTCGATTTGGTAAATATATACAAATTTTTTATAATAATTCTCGAGAATGTATTGGAATGAATATAAATACATATTTATTAGAAAAAACCCGATTAAGACTATTTAGAAATGCAACTGAAAATGAAAGTAATTTTCATATTTTTGAAAGTATTAATAGTAATCTGGAATATATACATGAATTATTTCTAAACATTGGATTTACTGAGATACAGATTAAAAAAATAATAGACATTTTAAAATCAATACCTCTACTATTTAATTTAACATTAGAAACGATAAATCATGAAAATATTAAGATTATAGCTAATCTAGTTAATATTGATACTGAAACACTTTATAAAACGCTAACTGAGAAAACATCAGATATTGGTGGTGAAATAATCCGAAAAATATATAATAACTCGGAATTTATTGAAATTTGTGATACTTTTGCAATGAAATTATATGAAAAATTATTTAATTGGATTGTAAATGATATAAATATTTTTTTTAAAATAGAAAATACTGATAATGCGAATAATCTCAATAATACAAACAATACTAATAATACAAATATACTTGGCTTGCTTGATATTTTTGGTTTCGAAAATTTTATAAATAATTCACTTGAACAACTGTGCATAAATTACACAAATGAAATATTACAGCAATATTTAAATAAAAAAACAGTATATGATAAAATAGAGTTTTATCAAAGTGAAGGATTACCAATAGATACATTAGATATGGATAGTATGTTTAATAATAATCATACCATTGAGCTTTTGCGAAATATATTTTTTAAATTAGATGAGGAGTGCTTTGTGCCTAAAGGGACGGATAAAACTTTAATAGACAAAATGAATAACGAATTCCAAAATAACATATATTATCATTCTAAACGATTAAAGAAAAACACTGAGTTTTCAATTGAGCATTTTGCTGGAAAAATAGATTACCAAATTGAAGGATTTATTAAGAAAAATACGGATAGACTAAATTCCGATATAGAAGACATTATACAAACGATATTAAATAATGATACTAAGAAAAAACGCTCAAAAAATAAAATTAAAATGAATTCAATTACAAACCAATTTTGTAATCAATTAGAACATTTCATGAAAACGATTGAATCACATGAAATATATTTTATAAAATGTATCAAACCTAATGATAATGAAATGCCTTTACAATTTAACAGCACATTAGTTCAAAAACAACTCGAATATAATGGAGTTCTAAAATTAATTCAGATTTTTAAACAAGGGTTTCCTTATCATTTTTCACATGATACATTTAATAGAGAATATAGATGTATAATTGATACAATAGACAAATTTATAACTAAGGGTAAAACACGATATTTTATAACAGATATACATTACGAACAAATTAAAAAAATAAAACTTAATTTGGAAATTAAATCACAAATTGTAATATCTAAACATTTTCGAGGTTTTATTCAGAGATTAAATTATCATAGAAAAAAAACAGCTATATTATATTTATCACGAATAATATTTGTAAAAAAATGCCATATAGACCTAACAATTAACTTAAGTGTTTGCAAAATCCAGAAGGTATTTAAAAAATATATCAATAAAAAAAAGAGAAACTCTATTATTTCACAAAAATATATACTAAATGCAATAAAAAATTACTATATTCGTAATGAATACCATAATATATTACATTCTACAAATATTTTACAAACTCAAATAATAAGTTATGTAGCGCATAAACATTATTTTTCATATAAACATGCATATATAGTAATATCTAAATTCTGGAAACACTATTTAGCGCGTAAAAATAATTATAAAAAACAGAATGACCATTTAGAAATGGTGATATTATCGAAAGATAAAAAAATGTGTGAGCTTGAACTTAAAATAAATGAGCTTGAAAATAAACTAAAAAGGTCATTACATATTGATAAGTCGATACTTAATGACCGCGACCATACTATAATTCAATTAAAAATAGACCTAGAATTATACAAAAACTCTATTGATGATAGACTTAAAGAAAAAATCTCACTTATAGAACAAATTGAAACTTTAACATTAGAGAATAAAATACTTATTCGTCAAATTGCAAATATGCGAGTGTATAATAATGCAAATTGGTTTCATCGTTTTTTTAATTAAGATTATTAATAAAACATATAGATATTTATAGATACTATATAATAAAGATTAAGCGGTTAAGTTTAAAAACTACATATATTACGTTTTCTAATAATATATTTATATAAATACACCATAATGGATGTGCCTAAATTCGATACATTAGATATCCCTTGTGATATAGAATTTTCATTGGATGAAAAAAATTTGTATTACATATTTCATGATATTAGAAATAATATTTACTTTAGATTACTTATAGATAATAATACATTTAAACGATGTATTTGCAGCCAAGATGGAACTATGAATAAAACAATTATTAGTCAAGAAGATAATATATGTGATATTAATGATTATCTATGGAAAATTTCAAATGAAAAATATAATTTACGTTATATTAAATTAGAAATTATTGAAAGAATTCGAAGTATCGATGATAATTTACAACTAAAAAGATTGCTTGATTTTTTAAAAAATAATTTTAATATGAATTATCGCGACAATTCTATTGATTAAATCATATCATTTACTATATATTTTCAAAATAATATACTAATTGTCCCTGTCGAGTCAGTGTCAATTAATGTGTTATTATATATTCAATTTAGTTATTATAATTAACATTTATAAATCATTCAAAACCATGGATAAATTATAATAAAATTTAATATAAGAATTTAAAAACATATTTGTTATAATAATACATAATATGATAGTAATAAAAAGAAATGGGCAAACAGAAGAGGTGAGTTTTGACAAAGTAATTAGACGAATAAAACAAAAATGTCTACAAGAACCTAAATGTTTAAAAGTGGATTATGTATCTATCGCTCAAAAAGTATGTGCTAGAATATATGATGGGGTGAAAACATCGGAATTAGATGAATTATCTGCAAATATATGTGTTGGTTTATCAACCGATGAACCTGAATATGGACAAGTTGCATCAAGAATTATTGTAAGTAATAATCATAAAAATACACCTTCATCTTTTAGAGAATGCGCAGAAATACTTTATAATACTAAAGATAACAAAGAAATACACAATCCATTAATAAGTAATACGATATACACTATTGTTTGTAAGTTTACGGAAGAGATTGAAAATAAAATAAATTATAATCGGGATTATATGTTTAGTTATTTTGGTTTTAAAGTATTAGAAGGGAGTTATTTGAAAAAAATAGGTAAAAAAATAATAGAAAGACCTCAACATATGTTTATGAGAGTTGCTTTAGGAATACATTTAGATAATTTAGATAGTCTCGATAGTTTTGACATTTCAAAATTGGAACTAGCTTATAATACATATGAATATATGAGTTTAGGTTATTTTATTCATGCAACACCTACATTATTTAATGCAGGAACCCCTAATCCTAGCTTGTTATCATGTTTTTTATTAGGTATGGATGATAGTATTACCGGTATTTATAAATGTTTAAGTGATTGTGCTCAAATATCTAAAGGTGCCGGAGGAATTGGGTTTAATATTAGTAATATTAGGTCTAAAGATTCATACATACATGGCACAGACGGTCATTCTAACGGTATAATACCAATGTTGCGTGTATTTAATAATACAGCATTATATGTTAATCAATGTTTTCATCCAGATACTATAATATATACTCAACTTGGACCTAAACGAGCTTTAAATATTTCAATAAATGATAAAGTAGTGACAATTGACGGTAGTTTTAAAAGTGTATTACAAATTATTAAAAATAATGTATCAAAAGAGCTATATGTTATTAAAACACTACATAATATTTCAAATACAAAGTGCACTGGAGAACACCAAATATATACAATAAAGACAAGTGATGCTAGGCTATCTATACATACCTTATTAGATTTAACAAAAAAGGGTGTGTTAAAACCATCTTATACAAGTGCATCCGAATTAAGAATCGGTGATTTAGTTTGTTATCCAATTCCAAAATATTCAACTAACACATATTATGATAATAAATATATGCGTTTTTATGGAATATGGATATCAAATGGTTGTGATATCCATGGCATTGTATGTATAAATTTATCAAATAATATTGAAATAGCCAATACTTTACAATTTATTAAAGATTTCTTTACTGAAAACAATATTAATTTTGATATTAATGAAAAGCCTCTTAAAAAAATCGTTCAAATTAAATGGGATGAACATAAATTTAGTATTTTTAAAGACAATGACCGTAATAAAACATTGATTAATCCTAAATATTTCAATATGAGTAAAGAAAATATAATTGAATTATTAAAAGGGATATTGGAAACTCGTAAAAAAAATACGCGAAATATAAATATTAAAATTGGTTCGTATTTATTAGCTTGTTCTATTAAATTATTGTTTTTAACAGTTGGTTATTTGATAAAAGGTTATCGTGACAATAATAAAAATTTTATATTAAATGTTCCATTATGGGAAGATTTTTTTGAAAAGTCGCTTAAAATTAAAACAACACGAAATAAAGATTTTGTTGAAGAAAACGGTCTTATATGGAGTCGCGTAAAAACTATACGAATTCAAAAATATACAGGAGATGTGTATGATTTTAATATTGAAGATAACCATAACTATTTAACTGAAATGGGATTAGTGCATAATAGTGGTAAAAGAAATGGAAGTTTTGCGGCATATATGGAGCCATGGCATGCAGATATTTATGATTTCTTAGAAATAAAAAAAAATCATGGAGATGAAAACTCTAAATGTAGAGATTTATTTATGGCATTGTGGATACCTGATATTTTTATGCAACGTGTTGCAAGCTCTCTTGATTGGTCATTGATGGACCCAGCTGAATGTCCTGGTTTAACTAATATATATGGAGATGAATTTAATAAATTATATCTAAAATATGAAGCTGAAGGTAAATTTAGAACAAAAGTTTCAGCACGAAACCTGTGGAATAAAATATTAGAAAGTCAAATTGAAACTGGCGTCCCATATATATGTTATAAAGATAGTATAAATAATAAATCAAATCAAAAAAATCTGGGTACAATTATGAATTCAAATTTATGCTCTGAAATTGCAGAATATTCTGATAGCTCAGAATATGCATGTTGCACTTTAGCATCATTAGGATTACCCGCTTTTGTTAGTGATAATAAGTTTGATTTTGATAAACTTATGCAAGTTGTTAAAACGGTTGTATATAATCTAAATCGTATTATTGATATTAATAAATACCCTGTTCCAGAAACTGAAAAGAGTAATCTAAGGCACAGACCATTGGGTATAGGAGTTCAAGGACTCAGTGATGTATATATGCGTCTTGGCTTACCATTTGATAGTGAAAGTGCTGCAAAACTTAATCGCGAAATTTTTGCTACTATATATTATGCAGCATTAGATGAAAGCCATAATTTAGCAACAATAATTGCTAACAATTATATATCTAATAATATTGAAGTTAATAGTAAAATGAATAATTGGGATATATCTAAATTTCAAAAAAGAATACACGCTAAAGAAACTTGGTTGGGGGCATATTCTTCGTTTGAAGGTAGTCCAATATCTCAAGGAATATTTCAATTTGATATGTGGGGTATTACTCCTATCGAATCTGCTGGAAATTGTGTATTTAATTGGGAAAATCTGAGAAATAAAATAATGAAAGATGGCATACGCAATAGTTTACTTGTTGCTCCAATGCCGACTGCCTCAACAAGTCAAATTTTAGGATATAATGAGTGTTTTGAACCGATTACAAGTAATATTTATGTAAGAAGGGTTTTAGCAGGGGAATTTATTGTTATCAATAATTATCTAATTACTGATTTACAAAAAATTGGATTGTGGAATAAATCTCTTAAAGAAAAAGTCATACTAAATAATGGCTCTATTCAAAATATAACTGAAATACCTAAAAATATACGAGATTTATATAAAACAAGTTGGGATATTTCAATGAAAAATGTTATTGACCAATCCGCTGATAGGGGAGCATATATTTGTCAAACACAAAGTTTAAATTTGTTTATCGCTAAACCTGATTTTAAAACCATAACAAATATGCATTTTTATGGTTGGAAAAAAGGATTAAAAACGGGTATATATTATTTAAGAACCCAGGCTGCAGCTAAAGCACAACAAATAACAGTTGATCCTAATTCTGAAAAAAAAAAGGATGAAGTTAAATCAAATGAAGGTGGATGCCTTATGTGTAGTAGTTGATATCAAATATTTATTGGATTATAATACGCTAAAATATTATTAGGCTTTATTATTTCAATGAAATCTAAAATTTCATTTGTAGATATCGCTTTTTCATTGATGTAATCATCACTTTCTATACGCTCTTTTATGCTATTAAAATATGTTACAAAATCATCTTGATTGCATGTATCGATAGTTGCACATTTACAAGAAGCCGCTTGAATAATACTATCCATATAAAATTGACAATATGTTTTTAGACTATCATATTGATATTTTTTATGTAAATTTGTAATTATAAAATGGTCATCCGCATTTTTATTTTGAAGAACATTAAAAGTATATATTTCTACAACTTTTGGGGAATTATTTAAATTAAATTGGTCTACCGATATTATTTTTTTCATAGATTTTCTATTACAATTTTTAAGATTACAATTTTCAAGATTACAATTTTCAAGATTACAATTTTCAAGATTACAATTTTCAAGATTTCTTTTTGTAATAATATAGGGTAACATTTCAAAATTCATTTGAAATAATTCATTATTTTCTATAGGTAGTGGTGATCCATTTACATATGCTGACCCAAGAACTAAAACATGCACTTTATTGTTATTTGCTAATATAAAATTACTAGCATATATAGGCTCATTATATAATTTTAAATCATCATGATATTTTGTAATATTTACACTATGCCAAATATTAAAATGTAGGTTTGATATATTACTATGTAGGTTTGATTTATTTAATAAATTTTCCTTATTAATTTTTTGTAATAAACTACATCTTCGCAGCATACGCTCTATTGCGCGCATATTTGGAAATATATTTGATTTTCCTAAATAGGGTAATGATAATCGTCTTATATTATCAAAAATAATAGTTGCTAATATATTGATATTAAATATAGTATAATATTTTTTATAGATATAACATACTACTTTAAGTTGGTTATTTGTCCATTTTGTAGGCATATATGATTGGTCTATTTAAAAAATACTCGCAATTATGCACCAAAAAAATCAAATTTTAATAATAATTTGGACTAATAATATAAGTTTTTACAGTAAACATAAAAGTATATTGTAAAAAATTGATAAGTTTTAAATATTTACAAAAGACAAATATATCTTAAAAAAACAATGGCTGAATACTTTATTGGCGCTAAAAATGTATGTATTATGTTTAATCCACAAAAACCATATTATAATGAACGATTTGTAAAGTATAGTGAACAAATATTTGGTGGAAAAGTAGTAAATTGGTCTAGAAAATCATGTAGTAATAAGATTTATGTGCATTTTTCAGATATTACGCGTGAAGAACTACTTCTTAGTCGAATTGAATATGGCGAGAATATTTTACTACCGTTTCCAGGGTGCGTATTTAAAGATGGAAGTGAATGTCAGGTTAAAATACGAGGTTATAGTGGTCATAATGATACAAATATTGATGTATGTCTACCCAGTATTGAAAATTTAAATATAATTCATAGTCGTATTTTAGAATTGGAAAAAATAGAACTTACAATGAAAGATTTAGATATTTATATGGAAAAAAGGATTGAAGAGCTTATTCGTAATTCAAATAGTAAACACCAACAAGAAATAGACACTTTACAAAATACCATTAAATCACAAGAAAATACTATATTTAATATTGTTGAGGAAGTTCTTGTTAATGAAACCCTAAAATTTAAAGAGCAGCTTAGCACTTTAACAAATAGAATTAATTTGCTCGAGCATTCTATGCATTCTATTGATTATGTTATAAAACATCAGACATCCGTCACATCATTACTATTGGATAAAATTGTTAAAAATGAATCAGAAATAACTAGTATCAATAAATGGGCGGATTTTACTCAAGATTTTGTAAACGAAAATTCACATGATATTTTTGAAATTAAAATTAAATTGGAGAAAAGCGAATCAGAAAAGGTGGGTTTAAATAAATGGGCTGAATGCACTCAAGATTTCGTAAACCAAAATTTGTATGATATTGGTGAAATTAAAATTAAATTGGAAAAAATAGAATATGAATTAAATGAAACAACAAAATCAAAAGATGATATTAAACAAATACAAAACTGTTTAAAAAATACAGATGAAATGTTAGTAGATTTGAAATATAGTAAACGATGGTATGAAGAAATAAGTCAATGTCATCATCAATATACACTATCACAATTTGATACTTTGAAAAAAGATATTGTTAAATATAAAAAAGAGAATGATGATAAATTTAGAGAAATAGAAAGACAATTGATTCCAAATAAAACAGAATATCAAGTTAAACCAATGGATTTAACTAAGAATATTACACACATTCAAATTCCACAACAAACATTAATTTCACTCGATAATTTAGAAGCAACTGTTAAACAACCAGAAATTGAAAAACCAGATGCAACTGAACTTGTTGCTGATGAAGACTATGATTGCTATGATGATGACGACAAAATGTTTATTGTAATTAAAGAAGAAATTTAATAATATGTTTAAAATGTTAATAATATGTGTTAAATGTTAATAAATAAAAATAAATAAATATATTCATATATATATGATATCAATATGATTGATATAGTTATTGCATTTTTAGCACCAATTATAAATTGTATGTATCAAATACCGCAACTGTTTAAAATTATAAAAACGAAAAGTGTTAATGATATATCAGCCCATGCATTATTTTTACTACTTATAAATAATATCTTATGGTTATTGCACAGTTGTTTTATTGGCGATAAACCACTATTTTTTTCAGCGCTAACTAGTTTGGCAATAAATATACCATTAATATGTTTGTATATTAAACATCGAAAATATGAAAATGAATAAATAGCTGTAGCATTAAGTATTCAAATATACTAACACAACTTGTGACAGGTTTGACTATTATAGGCACAAAGATATCAGTTTAGGCATTTATTAAAAGTGCAGAATTGTATAGAGCTACCGATGATATCAAGTTATTATTATTAAGAGTATTAAGTAATAGTAAATATAACATTAATAGATAAAGAACTGGATAAAAATTAAATAAATGAATTATTATAAAAATTATGAAATATTTTTAGCATGATGTATATACCAAATTCCTATAAATATTTGTAAAATTGCAGCAATATAAAATTTATATCTATCATTTATATATTTTGAAAAATAAACAGAAAGTCCAGATGTAATCGCAAAAACAATTGAAAATAATATATTTATATTTAGATTCACATGTTCATAATTATGACATGTATGCACAATAGCATTTACTAAATCAGGTAAAACAACACCTATATAATATACACTAATTGCCATTTTAAAATTTTCAAACACATTACTTATCATTAATAATGGCACAATAAGTGCAAATCCAGGTGACCCAATTAATCCAGCAAAAACACCACATATAATAGCTATAGTTGAAATAATAATTATATTTCCATCCATTATATATACCATATTTATTGTATTTTATTTTAGATATCCATATATAATTTTATATTTATAGTATATAAAACAAATGAGAAGTCGCATTCAACAAAAAAACAACGCAAATCACGCCAACAATATGGTGGATTAGATGATGAAGAAACCAAATTTTGTCCAACATTTGAGATGTTTGTAAAACAATTGGGTGAAGATGATTTGAAAGTAAGCTTTGCAAATATAAATAAAAATTGCGAAACAATGGATGGTGATGCATGTGCTTGTATTGATTATATAAATTCAGATGAATGGTATGCTTATATGGACAAATTGCGCGATGCTTATCATAATCAAGGCACTTTAAGACCGACCTTTAGAGAAAAAATGTGGGAAATACGCGAAGAAAATGAAGATATACCTAATCAAATCGCAAAATTACAACAAAAAACAGTTGTAAATGACTATTTATTGAAACACATATTTAATGAAGAGATTTTTAATACTAGCGATGAAGCTATATTTGCGCACATCATTATGTTTAAAAAAACAATGCAAAATAAATATCAGCTTGATTGTGGAGTATGTGACCAAAAACAAAATAAGATGTTTCTTGAAGTTATTGAATCTCTTACTTCTGAAGGAGATGTTAAAACAAATATAGCAACACTGCAGAATTATTGCGCACAATCTGGTGGTAATAAACGTGTCAGAACAAAACAATCCAAGAAAAGTTTGCGTAGAAAATAAATAAATTATATATATTTAATTTGTATTGTATTCCAAATTATATTTTGTTATTTTAGTAAATATAAAAAAACAAAATATGATATTAAAAATTTTATAGTATTAATTAATTGTTTGCTATTGCATCTAATAGAAGAAAACGATTTTTACTAGATACCACTAAACAATTTTCTAACGCTAACGATATTTCTGCTGAGTTTGATTTCATATTATATTTATCTCTTAAAAATTTAAATACTATAGACATATCATTTGTCAATTCTAAATGCTTTACTATAATTTCATGCAAGATTGCATTTTTCTTATCCATTTTATAAAAATCGCATAATTTACGAATAAACATCGTATAATTATTTATTTCAATATTTAAATATTTTGATAATACTGCCCTGTTCTGTTTTTTAAACTTTCTAACCATATATCGCCAAGGAGATATTGTTTGTTTATATAATATATTATTATCAATTGCTAATTTATCGTATTCAGATAGATTACCCAACACTTCAAACTGTGTATACAATTTGATACTATCATTCGTTAGCACATTAATCATATCATCATTAATACTATTCGATAAATCAAAATCATCTAAATTATCATCTGTATTTAATTCAAGTTTTTTATATTTTGTGGTGTGTGAAATAGTTTGAACATCATCAATAACAAACTCCATATTTATATCAACAATAATTAATTTTTTGTTAGGTGTGTGTGATATTATTATATTAATTATATTAAATTTCAATTTTTTATATATACATATAACTGTTATGTCAATTGCTAATTAAAATGTAAAATACTAGAATAAATAAACTTCTATTAAAACAAACATAAGAAGTTTGGTAAAATTATAAAACTAAGCAATAAAAGGAGAAAAAGTTTAATATCCGATTAACCTATATGCTAACTCATTTATTTCAGGTCTAACTATTTGAACTATTTGTGGTATTGGATTACCAAAAGTATTTGGATAAAGTTCGCATGGGTGGGGATTATGTGGCCAGTGTGACGTAGTTCTTAAATTTTTCCAAGCATTAATTTTTGCGTTTAACATACCTGTTGATGCGAAACTTCTTGGAGTATAACAAACATATACAACACATCTATAATTAGGTTGATGACGTTTTGGTTCAGGTTTTTTGGCACAATGAATTGTGCGCGAGTCCCATAATACAAGAGAACCTGCTGGACATTTAATCATTTTTTTTACACATTTTTTACTATCAGTATACCATTTAATTTGTTCTTGTTTTAGAAGAACCCAATCATCGGGACTTGTTTCATCAAACTCTTTTGCAAAATCACCATGATATTTATGTGAACCTTCTAATATTATTAACGTTGCATCTCCTTCATTGGTATCATAAGCATTAACCCAACCTTGAATACATTCACGATTATTTCTTAAATAACTTTGATCTGTGTGTAACCAAGCTTTATCTTGTTTTTCTGCCCAGCCAAATCCAGTTATTTCTGGAGGCATATGAAATGAAACACCATCAAAACTTACTAATAAATCTTCTTTACTGACATTCCAAATCTTTTCAAATGGTTCAATTATTTTATTATTTGTTCGCAAATTCCATATAAATTGGGCATGTCCTATTGACCAATGTTTAAGTAACATTGAATGTTGCGGATATAATTGTTGATATGATGTCCAAGTGCTGGTTTTGTCTTTTTTAATTGGAACTGGTAATTTTGTTGTAATATTTTCTAAATAATCCCACATTCCTTGTTTTATTGTATCACATTCTAGTTGATTTAATATATCTGGAATTATTGCTACACCATATTTATTAAGTGTGTCCAAAACATTATTATTATCTGTTATATATTTTTCATATTCATAATTAGATTGTTTATCCATTATAAATATGAATAATAGATTATTTTTATATCATTTACACACTTTTATTTATTATTTGTTATTTGTTATTGTTTATTCAATAAATCTGAGCCATTCTGTAATAACATCATTATTATATCCACGCTCTTTTAATTCTTTACTAACAATTTCTTTATGCATTTCAATTATATATCTTCCTTCTTTTTCCAATTTATCTTTTACAAGAAAGATAACATTACCAATTTGTTCACTGTCTTGTATATTTATTTTAACAAGGCTACTAAACCCATTTAAGCAATTAACACTTCTATTCATTCGTCCTGTAAAACACTTACATTCGGATTCTTTCATTTCGTCATTTAATATTTTCTTTATTTCATTTTGAACTTCAATTGAAAAATCATTATGTATTGTTTGTAATACAAACCACAACACTTCGGAAAATGTTAATAGCAATAAAGAATGTTCTGTCGTATCACTGCAATATTCAATTAGTTGTTCCTTACATAATTGCGTTAGTATATTATCATTAATAATTAATTTATGAAGTTCATCTTTATCGTATTTTAATAAATCCGTTCTTGTAGTAATATTATTTATACTATCTTTAACACTTGTTTGAATGGTTGAATTATGAACATTTTGTGTGTCATTATATACATTTAACTCATTATATGACCCATTATATAACCCAGCTCTTAAATCATTATCTAACCTAGCTCTATAACGATTTATAAAACGCACAATTTGTGGTGATAATTCAATAGGATTATTATAAATATTCATTCCACGTATGTTTCTCCAATTTAAAATACATAATGGTAATGAAGTTAATTTATTATGACTACATTCAAAATGGTGTAAATAAGGAAAAATCATATTATTAGGTAATAATGTTATTTGATTATGAGAACAATCAAAATTTTCTAAATTTGGAAAATTCATATTATCAGTTAATGATGTTAATTTATTATATTCGCATTCAAAACTTCTTAAATTTGGAAAATGCATATCAGGTAATGATATTAATTGATTATGTTTACAAAAAAAGTATTCTATATTAGGAAAATTCATATTTTCAGATAATAACGTTAATTTATTTTCAGAACAATCAAACCCTTCTAAATTTGGAAAATTCATATTTTCAGGTAGTGATGTTAATTTATTTTGTTTGCAATGCAACCTTTGTAAATTAGGAAAATTCATTGTGCCAAAGGCAGGTAATGATGTTAATTGATTACGACTACAATCCAACCTTTGCAAATTAGGAAAATGCATTGTGCCAAAGGCAGGTAATGATGTTAATTGATTATATGCTACAATCAACCTTTGTAAATTTGGAAAATTCATATTATTAGGTAATAATGTTAATTGATTATTAGAACAATAAAATTTTTCTAAATTAGGTAAATTCATATTATCAGGCAATAATGTTAATTTATTATCAGAACAATTAAAACTTTTTAAATTAGAAAAATTTATAATTGTGCCAAAGGCACCTTTGGTGCCAAAAGCTGGTAATGACGATAATTGATTATATCTACAATCAAAGTATTTTAAATTAGGAAAATTCATATCAGGTAGAAAAGTTAATTTATTATGGTCACAATTAAACTTTTGTAAATTAGGAAAATTCATATTTTCAGGCAATAATTGTAATCTGAAATTACTGTATTTATCTTCACGTGTCCAACAATCTATTGTGTCTGGAACCTGACAATCTATTTCTAATATATTGTCATTCTCTGTAATTTCATCAAATAACTCTAATTCTTTTTTAGTATTATCTAATAATGTTAATCTTATCATATTTATTATATTATAAAGAATAATCTTTAAATTATAGTAAATATGGATATTATTTTAGGTGAAAAAAACAAGAAAAATAAAAACTATAATTATTTAATATGTGAAAAAATAAATTGCAACAATTTACATTTATCATTGATAAATAA
>Ga0209190_1001334_pt1 | contig 17272 bp, 15 predicted proteins | sample M_140205_XF_Meta_FD_187315 | JGI IMG/M metagenome (GOLD analysis project Ga0209190, IMG submission 187315) | Freshwater microbial communities from Lake Montjoie, Canada to study carbon cycling - M_140205_XF_MetaG (SPAdes) (version 2) | ecosystem: Environmental > Aquatic > Freshwater > Lake... | reverse complement strand
AGGCAGATTTGTTGCCGTCTCGGGTTCATGGATCAGGCTGACAACTTGCGTGATCGTCGTCGCGAGTTCGGTTCCGGCCTCGATGAGTGCGGCGGCCGGAAAGCGGTCGCGCAGGTCACGTTCAAGAACTTCAGGATCATCTCCAATGAGGATTGCGCAAACTCCCCGGTCGGTCGTGCCGACCAGCACCCTGCCGATGTTTGATGCTGCCGTCGCGTAATGGATGGTCATCCCCTTCCCGCCTTTCACAAACGTGGCTGGCGCCATTCCCAGTCCGCGTGACATGTCTGCGTAGAACTGACTCGCGGAGACGGCTCGATCGCCGTGGATCGCCTCCGTGACCTTTTCGGTCGCGCTGAGGTTGGTCTTCAACGCTGCCGTCCGGACTGAGACGGCGTATGCGCGCGGAGTGACACCAGTGACCTCAAGGAACATTCGGTGCGAATGGAACGGGCTGTAGCCGATGAACTTGGCAAGCAGGGCGAGGGTTGGAGTTCGCGATGAAGTCTCAATGAGTCTGCACATTCGAGATACGAACATCGTCCGGGATGCCCAATCTGGGGTGTCATCCGGTAGACATCGTTTGCAAGCCCGGAACCCGTATTTCCGCGCTTCAGTTCCGTCGGGGAAGAACCGAACATTCTTACGGTGCGGGGCGCGCGACCCGCAACCGGGCCTGCAATAGATGCGCGTGGAGATGACGCCGTAGACGAACAGGCCATCCTGGGTCCGGTCACGGCCGACCACCGCGTCCCACCTGCCCTGGTTCTCAGCAGAGCCATCGGACCAAGACCCATCCGCTGCCAGTTCGTTGCGTTTCTGCCGAATCGCTTCAGTCATAGGCTCAACCGTATCGAACTCGTTTCCTATTCGCCTCCGCTTCCTTGCGTTGGAAATCGGGAATGGCGGTACCGCCGACTACAGGGTCTACTTACAGTACGCCGTTGTAATCGTGGATCTTCTCGCGTCGCCCGGGTTGTGCTGGCTTGCCCGTCACAATGTGGACATGCGTTGCCATCGCGGGGAAACCGTTTGCGCAACGAGAAAGTATTGAACTGATGACCGCTAACCAACTCCATCGCCTCGAGCAAGTGCAGGTTATTGATCGTCCGCTGGATGAAGTCTTTGAAATCTTTTCCAATGCGGCCAACCTTGAAGCGTTGACGCCAACATTCCTGAGTTTCCGCATCCTGACACCCTTGCCGATAGCCATGTTTGCCGGTGCCCGCATTGAGTATGCGTTGGGATTGTTCGGACTTCCGATGCGATGGCGGACGCTTATCTCGGATTGGGAACCACCGGAAGTTGACCCCGCCGATGGCGTTTCCAAGGCCAGGTTTGTTGATCAACAGGTTTCGGGTCCTTATGCAGTCTGGAAGCATACGCACGAGTTCGAGGCAGTCGGCAACCAGACGCGAATGCGCGATGTGGTTGACTACGCGGTCCCCTTCGGTTTCCTTGGAGACATTGCCCACGCGCTTTTTGTCCGGAGGACCCTCGACCGCATTTTTGCGCACAGACGGGTGGCTACAGCACACATGCTTGACGGTGGCCCTGCGCCCAGGCAATTGTCCATTTTTGAGGTCGGACTTCAGATTGCTGGAGAGGTGATCGGCGATTTTTGGCGCGGTTTGCTCCGCGCAGGGCGGGATGCGTCGGAGGCCGTACAAGGGGCTGTTGCTCCGAAGGCCGCCTCAGAGGCACCAATATCACCGTTCGACATCGAGGTTTTCTTTGATGGCGATTGCCCTCTCTGCATACGCGAGATCAACATGCTTCGAAAACTTGACAAGGGAAACCGGGTTCGGTTTACGGACATCGCTTCCCCGAGTTTTGATACCGGGGACACTGGGTTGACGTGGACAGAATTCATGGAGCGCATCCACGGTCGCCTTCCCGACGGTACCATGATCGAAGGAGTGGAGGTTTTCAGGCACCTCTATTCGGCAGTTGGGTTCGGTCGTTTGGTTTCACTGACGCGTTTGCCCGTTGTTCGTGAAGCGCTCCACGTGGGGTACTTGCTCTTTGCCAAGAACCGTTTGCGAATGACCGGCAGGTGCATGGAAGACATATGCGCGGTCGCACCTAACTCTGCCCGGATTGCTGGTGTCGGCCTTTAGTTGCCATGAGGACAATTGTCTGGTTTCGTGGCAAGGATTTGCGGGTCTCTGACCACGAGCCCCTGATGCGTGGTTCCACAACGGGAGAGGTCATCCCACTTCTCGTGCTTGAGGACAGTTACTTCGGAAGCGGAGACCTGAGCGCGACCGACGGAAGCCACGGTAGTCGGGGCAAGCGTCCGCCTCACCGGTTGCAATTTTTCCTTGACGCGGTTACCGCGTTGCGTTCTGACCTCGAGGCAATCGGTTCGACCCTCGTGACGGTCAAAGGCCGTGCCGCAGAGGTGGTACCTCGGCTGGCTCGGGAATGGAACGCCGACGCGGTCTTTGCCCAAGCGGCCGTCGAACCCGGGTCGCGACGCCGGGACGATGTCGTTGCGGGGGCGTTAGGGGAACGGTTTCGCCTATTTGGTGGGGAGACGGTGCATCCCCCAGGCACTTTACGGACTCAGGCCGGGAGGCCTTACGGGGTTTTCTCGCCGTTCGCAAAGTCGTGGCGACGCGAAGTCGCGCAGTTCCCAGCGGTAGGAACTCCGGCGAGGTTATCGCGTGTGCCAGACAATCTGGTCGCAGTCCGGAACCCAATCCCTGATTTAGTGGATCTGGGGCTCGAGAGAAATCCTGCAATCCTTGGGGCCGGTTCATCTCAGGCGGACGCACGACTAAGACGGTTCCTCAAGGACGCCGGACCTGCCTACAAGGCGGACCGTGACCAAATGGGAATTGATGGCACGAGCCGGCTTTCGGCTGACCTGAAGTTCGGGACGATTGCACCCCGGCGCGTCTGGCTTGAAGCCAGGGATGCGATCGGTGAGACGGCGGGGGGCATGTCCTTTGAGAATGAACTTATCTGGCGGGAATTCAGCTACAGCACGCTGTGGGACTTCCCGTCCATCTTGACAACGCCGTTCCAGTCAGACTTTGAGGGATTTCCGTGGCGCGATGACGAAACTGGCTGGCAGGCGTGGGTGAATGGTCTTACCGGATACCCAGTCGTCGACGCGTCAGCCAGGCAACTTCGTGCCGAGGGGTACGTGCACAACCGAGCGCGAATGGTGTCTGCAAGCTTCCTCACCAAAGACCTGATGATTGATTTCCGGCGCGGCGAGCGCCACTATTTTCACTACCTGACCGATGGAGACCTCGCCCAGAACACGGCGGGATGGCAGTGGACGGCGGGTTGTGGGTGCGACCCTCAACCATATTTTCGGATATTCAACCCGGTATCGCAGGGCGAGCGATTTGATCCCAACGGCGATTACGTACGCAAGTGGCTCCCCGAGCTTCGTGGCATGCCGTCCGAGTTCATTCACCACCCATGGGACGCCCCCGAATCAGTTCTCAGAGGCGCGAGGGTGCGGCTGGGGGACTCCTATCCACGTCCCATTGTTGACCATTCGATTGCCCGTGAAAGGTTTCTTGAGACGGCTACACGACACTTGAAGCGATCCCCCGGATCCCAAAGCGCTCCGCTGAGGCTTCCAATCGATTAGATTAGCCAACGATGCCGGCCTCGTGATGTTGGCTTCACGACCTTGGCCGGCATTACCGGTGGTTCAATCCACTGGCTTTGGCGATGATGTGAGCTGTGTGATAGGTAGTCGCACAACCCAAGTGATGGATTGAAGCAGGAGAGCGATGATGGGTGGTCGACCAAGTGGGAAGAGGCCTCGAAAGGGCGGCGGAGCGACGAGCCAGGGTGCTGTGACGCCTAGGGCGACTGAGGAGACACGTACGTCTCTGACGGCACCAGCCCTTGGTGCGATCCTTACCGCTGGTGGTGCGGTCGCTACTGTGATGCTTGTCCTGGACCTGACGTGGCTTGGAATCGTCGCTCTGGACATGTATAAGTCCCAGCTAGGCGCTCTAATGCGTCCGCAACCTGATGTCCTGGCGGCGGGGTTGTTCTACGCAATGTACGTCGTCGCGACGACTGCTTACGGTTCAATGGGTGCAGAGTCAGTTGGAGATGCGGTGAACCGGGGGGGCGCACTGGGCCTTGTCGCCTACGGAACCTATGAACTGACCAACTGGGCAGTAATTACCGGGTGGCCGGTGATGCTTGTCCCGGCTGACATCGCTTGGGGCATTGCGCTCACCGCGATTTCATCGGTTGTGGGTCACCTCGTTCTCGTACGCATGGGTCGTCCATGAAGCCGGCGATGAAATAATCCGCCAAGATCACTCGAGTGCAAGCGCAGTTCAACTGGAGCGTGTCTCGCCACGAAAGCCGTGGGTCAGATTACTGGCGATGGCTACCCTGACGTGGGCGCCGCGGATGCTTCCGGTGGACCGTCCACATCCTCGTCGTAAATGCCTCACTCGTGATCCTCGTACGTTTTTCATGAGTTGACAACGCAAGAATGTCCTTCTATGGCAAATCATTATATGAAACTCATATCATATAATACAAACATTGGTAATCAGTGACTGGGGTAATGTATGGAGCTGTTCTGGGCGAACGCAGGCATTCAACTCCTCCTCATGGTTGTGCTTTGGATTGTGAGCGTCATCAGGCGGGATGCGAGCATTATTGACCCTTGGTGGTCAATTGGCTTCCTGCTTATTAGTGCAAACACGGCATTCATGACCGGATTGACTTCCGGGAAGCTCGTTTTATTGACGTTAGTGGGTATTTGGGCCATAAGGCTATGGCTTCACCTCCTGATCCGTTCGATTGGGAAGGCTGAGGACGTCCGGTATACCGAGTTCAGAAAAAAGTATGGTCCAGACCGCTATTGGTGGTTCAGCTTTTTTCAAGTCTTCCTTCTTCAGGGCACGCTAGTGATGATCGTGTCGGGGCCATTGCAGGTTGCTGCGTCGGCGGATGGCCCGGACGACGTTTCGGCTTTTGACATAGCCGGGGCAATAGTCTTCCTGGTCGGTTTTGTGTTCGAGGCAGTCGGGGACTGGCAGTTGACAATGTTCCGCCGCGACCCGTCCAAGAAGGGGCAAGTTCTGGATACCGGACTTTGGGGTCTTACGAGGCACCCGAATTACTTCGGAGACAGCGTGATCTGGTGGGGATTCTGGATCTGCACCTTAGATCTTGGTCTTGGCGGGTTGGTGACGATTTTCGCGCCGGCACTGATGACGTTCCTGCTCGTCAGAGTGTCTGGTGTCAGGATGCTTGACGCGCAACTTGCACGAACGCGCGCGGGGTATGCGGAGTACATGAAGAAGACTCCGGGCTTCTTTCCAGGGATCCATTGGCCGTGAAATCCTGAACTGGCAGACGTGCCGAGAGCCCGGTGAACACTACTGCGTAGCATCCCGCCATACTATTCGGCGATGCCATCTCCCTTTGAGCACCTGAGTCTCGCCTGGTCGATAGCTGACAAGTTGCCCCTTTCAGCGTCCGGTCGCACCGCTTTCCTGACAGGCTCGTTGTGCCCGGATGTTGACAAGATCGCTGGATTTCCGCGGTCAACGACGCATTGGTGGGTACCGGGTGACGAGGTAAGCGGTGCGCTCAAGTTGATTGCTAGCTCGAATGGGCTCAGGGCATTGCCCTTCGAAAGCCCCGTGCGCGCGTTCATCGCCGGGTACCTGTGCCACCTAGTCTCCGACGAGCAGTGGACGCTAACGATTTACCGGCCGTTTTTCGGTATCCACAGCAAGTTCAAGGCCGGCCAGGCCGGGGCAGACCGTCAATGGGCGCTTCATGCAAGTATCGATGAACGCCACTTCACTACGGGAACGCTGTCCTCAGCCCTTGCTGACGTCGCGACCGCGGGGGAACTTCGGCACTGGGAGGAGATGATCCCGACCATTCCACGCGGGTACGCCGTCCGCTTCGTCCAAATGGTCCTGCATCAGGCTCAGTTGCCCGATGCGCCTTCGAGGTATCGATTTGCCGAAACGGTCTCAAGGGAACTTTCTAATGGCCCCAGGCTTGAGACCGACTTCGCGAGGAATAGACCGAACGACAATAAGAGACCGAGCGTGGCGAGGCCGACAAGCGATGCCACACGGCTCGAAGACTTCCTATCCCGCCTTGATGCCCTGACAATTGAAGCGGTGCAATACGTCCCTGAGGACGCGATAGCTGCCTACAGGGAACGGGCGGAAGAGGAAAGCGTCAAGGTCTGCGCCGCCTACTTGGCGGGCGCTCCGGTCATGCCTCCCGCCGGCACGGCCGCACCGTTAGACGCGGGAGGCTCGCCGGCGCGGACAGACTTGTAGTACTCGACGAGCGCGCGCACATTTGCGTCCACCGTAAGTTCGTTCTGAAGCTTGGTTCCCAGACCCGCAGCCATCGTGCCGGACGAGTAGTTCGCCACGACCTTGGCGTCTGGATTGACTATCGACTCACGGATGTATTTCTCGTCGCGCACGATCTGGACGCCCGTTGTCAGACGGACCTTGCTTCCGTACATGCCCTTCCAGGTCGGTCCACTCCCAGCACTCCCGTCGACACTGTGGCATCCCTTGCATCCGTACTCGGATGACAGGAGCGCCCCCTGCTTCGCTAGATCAGCGTCGAAGGATGTTTCTACTTTCGCCTCCGCCGTAGAAGGCCGTGCCGGTACGCCTCCGGAATGCCAGATCAGACCCAACGTAACTACCGTCAAGGTCACTGCAATCCGTGTGTAGCGTGATTGCTCCGCGCTGGCTTGGTCGGGAGTTACCGTTCCTGACCCAGAGGAGAGCCCGAAACTGGACAGGCTCGCGGGAATTGATGGATGGCGGTGAGCGACGAACATCAGTAGACCGGGCCCGCCTACGAGTGCACCAAGCGCCAACGACGGCTCTCCTAAAGCGAGCATCGGCACTGCAAGCGCGGTGAAGGCAACCCCGCTCCACCAAACCAAAGTTCCCCAGGTTCTGCTGCGCGAGGCGAGGATCAGGGCCATCGTCATGATGACGACGACACCGAGGCCGAGCGACGCCAACGCGTCCGTCTCGCCAGTTGCCTTTGCGCCAATCTGTGCGTTCAGGTTTCCCACTGCGCCGCCGAGAAGGAGCACGGATGTGGCAGTGACCAGAACAGCAGCGGCTAACGCGGGAAAGCCGCGGTCAGGAAAGTGGTAACTGGCGAGCGCAAGCAAGATGGCTGCGCTAGCAGCGAGGACAATCACGGCGGCGGTGGCGTCGGCGGTGCCAAACACGGGCGTAGTCCCTCTGGTGTATTTCGGGGGTCGTCACCGAAGGCTGTGGTTCAGGAGCGAAAACACCTGCCAACCATGGCGCAGACTGGTCTGCCTAGATGGTCGTGCACCGTCGCGCCGGGTGTCAAGCCGCGATGGGTGTCGGATAGGGAATTTGAGATTTGATCGGCCTTCATCGATCCATATTGTGGGGCGCCTTCCGACTGCTTTTGCTCGAAGCCCCGTCTCAATGCACGCGCCCGGAAGAACTCGCTGGTGGATTGCCCGGCAACCCCGTTACCATTGAGATAGAGATGACGACTGGGTCACCGCTGATCGAGGCTGCGCCGGGCGTGATCCGCGCGGCGTCCAACATCCCCGAAAATTCGGTGCCAGGGAACCCCGAGGTCCCGACCGCAGAGGGAGTGTTGTTTGGAGACATTGTCAAGGCGTATCTGACCTTGATGAAACCTAAGGTAATCGTGTTGCTGGAGATTCCAACTCTGGCGGCAATGCTGATTGCTCAGCCCGAACTCCCGGCATGGTGGTTGGTCGTTGTCACTCTTCTCGCGGGAGCGATGGCGGCCGGTGGGTCTGCAGCTATCAATTGTTTCGTAGATCGAGACATTGACGCGCTTATGGGATCCCGAACTCAACAACGGGCCATTCCCGCTGGATTGGTCTCGCCAAGCGGTGCACTGACCTTTGGTGTTGTCTTGTCCGTCACGGCCGTCGGCCTGCTCTGGGCTGTCGCGAATGCCCTGTCGGCATTCCTGACCGCCGTCGCAATCTTCATCTATGTGGCCATCTACACCTTGTGGCTCAAGCGCACCACCCCCAGCAACATAGTGCTCGGAGGTGCGGCCGGAGCGATCCCACCGCTTATCGGATGGGCCGCCGTGACGGGCGACCTGACGGCGACGCCGTGGCTTCTATTCGCGCTAGTGTTTTTCTGGACCCCGCCCCACTTCTGGGCGCTGTCACTTCTTATCCATCAGCAGTACGCGCGTGCGCGCATCCCAATGCTTCCGGTTGTTCGTGGCGAACCTGAGACGCGACGCCAGATAGTCCTATATACGCTCCAAATGATCGCGGTTTCGTTGCTACTGTTCGGATTTGGCGGTGCCGGCGTGATCTACCTGGCAGGGGCCGCATTGCTTGGCGGGTACTTCCTGTACCTTGCGGTAGACCTCATGAGGGTCCCATCTTCGGCGAAAGCATCATGGCTGTTCCATTATTCGATGATCTACCTCACGGCCCTTTGTGTCGTTATCGTCGCTGACTTCCGCATTGCCATTTGGTAGGTTCCGCACGGCTTTGTAGCTGGCCACTAGAATGGCGACTGCTAGACTCGGAGGAATGGTCCGACGCGAACCGCCTGCGTCAACGGAAGCGATGACGTTTGCATGAATAGCAATGATGTCACCAACCTGTGGCTTGCCGAAGCACTTTTCCGCCTTGGTGGTGTCAAATTCGGGACGTTCACACTCGGTCGTTCGACCGTCGGTTCGCCGGTGTACATCGACCCGAAGGTTTTTCTACGTGAACCGCGCATCCTTGCCAGGGTTGCCCAGCTCATCAAGAATGAGATTGATGCGGGCCTCGCGCGCCGGGAGCGCCGGATTCAGCCGTTTGACTTGGTGGCGGGGGTGCCTTTCGGCGGACTGCATCTGGCAACGGCCTATTCGCTAACCGGGAACGTCCCGCTCATCTATGGCATTCCGCCAAAGGACATGGATCACGGGACGCGGATTGAAGGACGTTTCCGCCTGGGCGAGTCCGTGCTGATCATTGACGACCTGATGACGACCGGTGGAAGTCTGCTTGAGACGCAGCGTGCACTTCAGGATGTGGGTTTGATCGTGCATAACGCGATCGTGCTTATCGACCGCGCCCAGGGAGGTGGAGACCGACTCCGTTCCGCTGGCCTGCATATCAGCGGAATCCTCACTCTGACGCAGATGCTCAATTTCTACTTCTCGCGTCAGATGATCAGTGAAGACGACTATCGCCGAAGCATTGAATACGTCGAGACGCATCGCGCCGACAGCAGCTCCGCTCAGTAGCCGGTGATAGCAGCCCCGACGCACTGATGGTGATGAACTCGGGGCAAGGACAGGTACACTCGCTTTGGAATTGGGTGGCTGGGCGATCGCACCACCACGGGGCAAATGGTTCTGGGCAACCAGTTGACGTTTGCCGTTGCGGAGTGAGGAAAGTCCGCACTCCACTGGGCAGGGTAGCGGGTAACTCCCGTCCGTCGTGAGACGAGGACCAGTGGCACAGAGACGACAACCCGACCAGCTTTGGCGCTAGGTAGCCTTTACCTAGCAAGTGAGTTGGCCAGGGGGTGAAAAGGGTCAAACTCTACCCGGAGCAAGCCCATGCAGGGACGTTGACGCGGCTCGCCGAGTCCCAGGTAGGGTGCAAGGATCCCCGGGGCAACTCGCGGGACAAGAGAGATGATCGCCACCTGTCACATAACGCGAAGGGTAATTCCGGAACCTACTGTGGCTGGTACAGAATGCGGCTTACAGGCCACCCCGTTCCGTTATTCGTCTGTGCACGTTCGAGCCGTCTCGATGCGCGCGGCAATTGGTATCCTCATTCACGGATGCCGGACCGTGATTGGTTCGGGGTCGCAACGCACCCGGTTCGCTGGAGTGTTTGAGCCGCCATCGTCTAGAGGCCCAGGACACCACCCTTTCAAGGTGAAGATCGCGGGTTCGAATCCCGCTGGCGGTACCAAGGCAAGTTCGGGCAGGTCTTTTGACCTGCCCGTTTCTGTCTGTAATTCCACTGCCGGCCCAGCGCCACTGAGACGCGTCACGGAACCCGAGAAGGGACACCTACGATGACGATCCAAAGGACTTCTGCCAGTCTGGCGATTGCAGAACTCGCGACACGGCGAGGCACATTGCCGTCCCGATATGTGGCGTCGCGGTTGGGCTTTGTCCGGCGTGTGACCCGCGAGGTAATGGTTGGCGACGTGGGCGTCGGGTTGACCAATCCGATCAGGGTGCAGTCGATGACCACGACCGACACCATGGATACCGAAGGAACCGTTGCTCAGGCGTTGAGACTCGTAGCGGTCGGCTGTGAGATTGTTCGGATCACGGCACCCACGGTGGACGATGCCAGAAACATCGGCAGAATCCGTGATCGGCTCCGCAGGGAGGGATGCACGGTTCCGCTTGTCGCGGATATCCACTTCAATCCGGCTGCTGCAATGGAGGCTGCCCTCCATGTTGAGAAGGTGAGGATCAATCCGGGGAACTTCGCCGACAGTAAGCGGTTCGCAGTTCGAGAATACTCGGATGCGGATTATGACGGCGAGCTGGATCGGATTGAGCAACGGTTTGCGCCACTTGTCGAACGTTGTCAAGGTCGTGGGATTTCCATGCGGATTGGAACCAATCATGGTTCGCTTTCCGATCGCATCATGAACAGGTTTGGCGATACGCCCCTCGGAATGGTGGAATCCGCGCTCGAGTTTGCCGCGATCTGCCGGAAGTACGGTTACCACGACCTGATCTTCTCGATGAAGGCATCGAATCCCAAAGTGATGATCCATGCGTACCGGTTGCTGGCGGCGCGCCTTGACGAAATGGGTTGGAACTATCCGTTTCACTTGGGCGTGACGGAGGCTGGAAACGGGCAGGATGGTCGCATCAAGAGCGCCATCGGGATTGGCTCGCTCCTTGACGACGGCATTGGTGACACCATTCGGGTTTCACTTACCGAAGACCCGGAAGCTGAAGTTCCCGTTGCGTTTGCGCTGGCAAAGCTTTTTCACCAGCGCCGCTCTCTCAGCGGTGACAGTTTGCTTTCCGGTCGTTCTCCGTTCACTTACGAGCGGCGTCACTCGCGTGTCATTGCCTTGGGAAACAATCGATTAGGCGGGTCGACCCCCGCCGTCGTTGTGCATCCACTCATCGGTGACCTATCAACGTATCCCGATGCGGTTGCGCACGTTCACGACCTTGCGACTGCCGACCCAGACGTCACGCCACGCCCGGATGCAATTTCTGTTGAGGTCCGTGACCCATCGGATGTGGAGGTGCTTCGTAGGGTTGTGGAGACGATCGCGCGCGGTTCGGGGCCGGACGGGTCCATCGCAGTTGTCGCCCGTGCCTCAGGCGTTTCGCCCTCGTTCGCGGTGGAGGTTGGTGCGGTTGTCGACGCATTGATCATTCCAATTGATGACTTCGACGCCAACAAATGGTCTGACGATGCGATCAAGGGCCTCGGTGACACCGGGCGACCGCTCTTCCTTGAGATTTCCGTACGCGATTCGGATCCTGATTGGACACAACTCGCATTGAATTCGCTTCGATCCCGGCTGGATTGGGCAGCGTCCCACGGTTGTCGGGACCTAGCGATTAGCATCCGGGCGCTGAGTTTCCAGTCCCTGATCCGTGCTGGCAGGCAACTGGAACAACTTGGTGACCCTTCAACTGCCGCGTATCCGGTCCTGTTAGGGTGCGAATTCGGTGACGACCATGACGAGGCCCTGCTCTCAACCAGCGTCGGTGCTGGCTCCTTGCTCTGCGATGGCGTGGGTGATGCGATCGAAGTGCGCGGAGCTGCAGATCACCTGAGCAACGGCGGCCGTGCGAGGCTGGCGTTCAACGTTCTTCAGGGTGCCGGCGCACGGATCACCAAGACCGAGTACGTTGCCTGTCCCTCGTGCGGTCGGACGCTGTTCGACTTGCAGGAGACCACGACGCGTATTCAAGCACAGACCGGGCACCTCAAGGGTGTAAAGATCGCCATCATGGGCTGCATCGTCAACGGCCCTGGAGAAATGGCCGATGCGGACTTCGGATACGTTGGCGGGGCTCCGGGGAAGGTGAACCTCTACGTCGGCAAGGAATGTGTTGAGAAGGGAGTGCCGCAAGACGACGCGGACCGTCGGCTTATCTCCCTGATCCAGCAACACGGTCGATGGGTTGACCGAGGTGGAGTGGCACCAGTCGTTTGACTTTTCGGGTAACGTGCACGGAAGTCTTGGAATTGGAAGTGTGAAAGCTTCAGCGCCTGACCGGTGCACAGGCACGAGTCACCTATGCACGTCCTTGGGAGATTGTCTGGAAGTGGCGGGTCCCATGAACCTGTGCCAAATCTACCTTGGTGGTCAATGAACTCGGAAGTGGCGAACAGGGACTTATGCTGGTTCGGAACGGTCAACGGAGACCTGCGATTTTCATGAGTGCCGAGAAGCGAGGGGCCATCGTACGCGTCGGGATCGTTGACGACGATGCCTTGTTCCGAGCAGGCGCCTCAAAGATCATCACCGATTCTGGGTCCTTGGATCTAGCCTTTGCGGTCGGACTGCTTCAAGAACCTTGTACCCAGACGGCAGGCGCTGATGTCATTCTTCTCGGGAATAACCAGGGCCAATGGCCTGCGGCGTTAGCCGGTGGCGGAGTTGGGGACCAAAGGCCCCGGTTCATCATGATGATTGACGATCCGAGCGAAGCTGACCTTGCGTCCTATTGGGATAGCGGAATCTCCCTATGCCTTCGGCGCGAAACTGACTCGCAGGCTTTGATCAAAGCCATTTTGCGGGCGAACGAGATGCCCGTAATTGTCACATCGCATCGAGTGGCGAGCCCGGCAGGGATGGCAAATACTGTGCAAACTGCTGACTATTCTGGAAATGGCCATAGTACAGAAGTGGAAGCTCTGAATTCGCGAGAGATTGAAATCCTTGACGCCATCGCCAGGGGATTTTCAAACAAGACGATTGGGAGCCACTTCGGGATTTCTGACCAGACCGTCAAGAACAGGTTGACCGGCATCCTTCGAAAGCTGCAGGCGACTGACCGAACCGAAGCGGTTGTGATTGCGTTTCGACGTGGATGGCTCGATGTTGCTAGGTTCGGGGCAGGCGAAACATTGCACGAAGTCGCAGACTTCGAGACGGTGAGTTCATCCGGCACATAGGACGTTGTACCTTCCGATCAGACCCCGTTACGGTTTGGGAGGCGGTGCGCCCGGTGCACGCGCGGCTCCGCCTTGGACATTAGTCGTGGCGTTGTCACCAGTCTCACCGCACGCGGTGGCCATTACCAGGGTGATCGATGCGAATATCCCGGCCAAACTGGCCCTTCTTGCACGTTTGATGGTCCCACCTGCTGATGTCTCGACCTGTTCGCCGGTCATTTCAGCCCTCCTTCGATGCGGTTGCTTCTATAGCGCCGAGCGTCCTGAACGGTATGCGTGGCGTACTCCGCTGGCGGATCGACCATGACCACGCCGGCCCGTCAGTCGCTGGAACCCAAACCCGTTGGCGTTTCGACGTTCTGCTTGTCAGGACCCGACTGGAATTATGATCCTGGATGACAGCCAGATCGCGACAACAAACGTGACCACGCCGAGAAGCACTGCACCAAAGACTATTGTCCAAAGGTAGGCGCGAGTGGTTTTTCGGTTTCTCCAGTTACCCGGGCGTTCATACCAGTTCCAAATGGGGCACCTCCCGGCTCAGATTGTGGACATTAGGTTTGCAGGACCGGTACCTCACTTCGGGGAAACTATGCGAACCCGAACTTCGTGAGGCGCAGCGGAAGGACACCATTGATGATCCGGTGCACCGTAGTCGCGGTGATCGCGCCGGCATTTGGGTCGGGTACCGGATTGTGATGATCCAGAAGGCACCCGAATGGATGGTTCCACGCGTTGGTGTCGCCGATTGCGTCAAGTATTGACTTGCTCGTTGCATCTGGTGAAGGCGCATTCAAGAAACTTCCCGGCGGAAGCCCATGGACCCCGGACAATTGACCGGTGAGTGTGGCGAGTAGCACCGACCAGCAACGAGACACGACACCAGGGTCGTAACCTCCACTGCCCGTCACGATCATTCGACCGTTGGCTACCTCGTGTGCCAGTTCGTGGCACGCGATGGCTAGGAACCGGTAGGTCCGTATTCCGAGACGCAACTTGACGAGTGGATCATCGTGATGGCCGTCCACACCGAAGTTGAGAACGATGACCTGTGGCGAATACGCGCGTATCGCCGTCGGGACTATTGACCTGAAGGCATCCAGATAGGCCTCTTCACCCGTGTGACGCGGAAGCGGAATGTTCAGCGTGAGGCCATGCCCGGCACCCCATCCGGTCTCGTCAACCGAACCAGTGCCCGGGAAGAACCGGCCGTCGTATTGGTGCAAGCTGATATGCAAAGCACCGTGGTCATAAAGGATTTCCTGCGTCCCGTCGCCGTGATGCCCATCGACATCAATGATGGCCACTCGCTCAAGGCCTGCCTGAGAAAGTGCGCGAACTGCGATTGCAAGGTCATTGAAGATGCAGAAACCGCGCGCCCGTTCTGCAAACGCATGGTGCAGGCCACCGCCCGGATTGAAGACGTGGCTCGATACGCCATTCGTGACAAGGCGGACCGCCTCCATGGTTGCTCCGACAGCTGCGCGGGCACGGTCAAACACGCCGGGCCAGGCTACGGTGTCGGGAGTGTCGAAGACGCCTGTTCCGACCGCATCGAGGCTACGAATTCGTTCAACAAACCGTAGCGGATGGGCAAGGGTCAACTCGTCAATCGTTGCAAGCGGTGGTTCGATTGTCGTGATCGACCGGTCAATGCCGAGTTTGGAAAAGAGCTCCCGCGCCTCACGGTAACGCCCCCAAGAGCGTGTCACCGGAGAAAAGCCCCGGCCATCATAAAGGGGGTGGTAGACCAAGGAGACTGCCCCGCTCATTGTTGGCCTTTCGCTCTGTAGGGCCGTCTACAGGGCAATCGCCGACATTGGAACGACCTATGGTGGGGAGGCATTGACCACTGGGGGAAACTTCGCAATCTCGATAGGCCTTTGCCAAATCTGCGACCTTGTGCGGAGCCCGTTGTGACACTTGCCATTCGCCCCAATCATAGGCAACAGGTCACCAGTACGGTACGGTTCCAGTTGCGAAGCATATTCGCTTCCGTGACTGGCGAAAGAAATGGGGGTCGGACGTGATGCAATCCGCGAGATCGCACGTGGCCGGTCTGGAACCGGTGCCAGTTTCGCGCCTACTCGAACAGGTGAAGCTTGTTCTGGAAGGTACTCCGGGGCTTGCGTCGGCACTCGTCGTGGGTGAAGTGACGTCAATTCGGGAGGTTGGAGGCCACCAGTATTTCACCCTGAAGGATGAAGAGGGAGGCCAGCTGCGGTGTGTCCTCTTCCAAACCCAGGTGGTGCGGTCAAGGATTGAGCCGGGAAGGATGTATGTCGTAGGTGGACGCGTGTCCGTCTACCCGGCGCAGGGTCAACTCCAGTTGTACGTCCGCGACGTCCGCCCAATGGATGTTGGCGACTTGCAGCGCAGGTACGAGTTACTCAAGGCCAAACTGCAATCTGAGGGTCTGTTTGATCAATCCCGCAAGCTCGGCTTGCCCTCGTGGCCTGGTCGGATCGGTATCGCGACATCGTCGACGGGGAGCGTGATCCATGACTTGCAATCGGTAATCGGACGCCGATTTCCAATGGCGGAAGTTGTGCTTGCGCCGTGCTCCGTACAAGGGATCGAAGCGCCAAATTCGATCGTTCGCAGTCTTCGTGCGCTGTGTAGGGTGGGCGTGGACGTGATCGTGGTGGCACGGGGAGGCGGGGCCCCGGAGGATCTCGCCTGGTTTAACGATGAGAAGGTTGTTCGCGAAGTGCGTCGTGTGTCCGAGGTTGCAGGCATTCCGGTAGTCTCCGCCGTTGGCCACGAGACCGACGTGACGCTCTGCGACTTTGCGGCGGATGTTCGTGCGCCAACGCCGTCGGTGGCCGGCGAGTTGATCGTCCGTGACAGTGCGGAGGTGATGGCACACCTTGTCCACATCGAACGAAGAGTTTCGGCAGTCGCGGCGAAGGTTGTGGGAACGCTGGAACATCGTACGGCCGAGGCATCTGGGCGGATTGTGCGCCGTGTGGGTGCAATCCTAGACATGTCCGGCGTGCAAATCCACGCGTTGGATCGGCGCCTTGGTTCCCGGATTGGCGCGCGGGTCAGCCTAGGGTCTGATCGGTTAGGGGCTCAAGAAAGCCAATTGAGGAACTTGGCTCGACGGCGGGTGGAAACCTCGGAGGTCCGCCTCGAAACGGCATCGGGGAACCTGCGCCTTCTTGGTCCTGCCCAGGTAGTGGCCCGTGGCTATGCGATCGTCGAGGACGGAACTCGTGGGAAGGTCGTCACAACTGTCACTGATGCATATCTCGGACAACCGCTTCGGTTGCGGTTGCGGGATGGCACGATTGATGCGACTGTCACGACAATCGCGGTCCTTGAAAGCTCTGTAGGAATGGCAGCTACTACCCAATCCCAAGACGCGCTACCAGGCACGAAAGTGAGCGAATAGATGGTTCAAGGGCAACCGATGAAAGACGACTCTGGGTCTCCTGCAACGTTTGGTCAGAACCTCGATGAACTCGAACGGATCGTGCGACGCCTTGAGACGGATACGCACCTTCCACTGGAAGAAGCACTTGATCTCTACGAGCGAGGACTCCTTTTGAGCAAGCAATGCCGAGAGAGACTGACCTCTGCCAGACAACGTCTAACCGAAATTGATGCATCTCAAGAAGACGCGGACAATTTGGATGACGAACCCGGCGACGACGGTTCATAGGAGAAGCCAGTGGGCTTGTCAGATGTCTGTGCCAAAAAATGGTTTTGAAACGCACCTAACCGGTAGTGTGCAGTGAGTTTCTTTGCAGAGACCCTCAGAGCTGTTGGGATTGAGTTGACGGCAATTCCTTGGGGACGGATCGGTCTGTCTGTCGTCCTCGTAATCGCGACTATCACCATCCGGCGACTTGTCACCAGTGCGGTGAGGCATGGATTAGTTCGGACGAAGACTGATCCGGGCCTGGTGATTCTGCTTGAACGCGGTTCGCAAACCGTCATCACCTTTCTAGGCCTGTCATGGGTCCTGGATGTCTTCGGAATGCAGGTGAGCTCCATCGTCACGCTTCTCGGGGTTTCTGGTGTTGCCCTCGGTTTGGCAATTCAGGACGTCCTGAAGCAGCTTGTTGCAGGCATCTACCTGATTTTCGGCAGGCCATTCGTTGTCGG
>Ga0209190_1001333_pt1 | contig 17275 bp, 18 predicted proteins | sample M_140205_XF_Meta_FD_187315 | JGI IMG/M metagenome (GOLD analysis project Ga0209190, IMG submission 187315) | Freshwater microbial communities from Lake Montjoie, Canada to study carbon cycling - M_140205_XF_MetaG (SPAdes) (version 2) | ecosystem: Environmental > Aquatic > Freshwater > Lake... | reverse complement strand
AGTCGGCATTGAACCACTCGGTGATGATGATTTTTACGGTCAAAGTTATTTTGTCGATCCTGAAGGCAAGTTCGTCGGTAATCAAGGCGACCCACACAAACCCGAACTAATTGTTCGCGATCTTGATATGGACAAAATTAAAACTGTTCGCGACCGTTGGGCGTTTTATCGTGACCGTCGCCCAGATGCGTACGACGAATTAGTTGAGCGCTAAAAATAATTTAAAAAGTATTTCAAAATAAAATCAGGGGAGGAATTATGGCACGCACACTCATCAAAAACGGAACCGTCATCAGCCCGACAGGTCGGCACGACTTTGATGTGCTCATTGAAGGCGAAACCATTTTGGCTCTACTTGAACGAGGCAAATCAGATTCATTGAGCATCACCGCCGACAAAGTTATAGATGCCAAAGGTAAATATGTAATACCCGGCGGCATTGATGTGCACACTCACATGGAGCTTCCATTTGGTGGCACGGCAGCAGTTGACACTTTTGAAACTGGCACAATCGCAGCGGCCTGGGGTGGCGTCACAACAATTGTTGATATGGCGCTTCAGCGCTATGGCGAAAATGTTCACGAAGGTTTAGCCGAGTGGCATCGCAAAGCGGGTGGCAACTGTGCAGTTGACTATGCGTTTCATCAAATCATTGGTGGTGTTGACGAACAGTCGCTAAAAGATATGACGTATTTGGTTGATCACGAAGGTGTAACCAGTTTCAAATTGTTCATGGCTTACCCTGGCGTGTTTTACAGCGACGACGGGCAGATTCTGCGCGCGATGCAAACGGCTAGCGAAAACGGCGCGACAATAATGATGCACGCAGAGAACGGCATCGCTATTGATGTGCTTGTTCAGCAGCACATTGCACGCGGTGATACTGATCCTAAATATCACTCTTACTCACGCCCAAGTTTGCTTGAAGGTGAAGCTACAAATCGCGCAATCGTGTTATCCAAAGTTGCCGGCAACGTGCCTCTCTACATAGTTCACATGTCAGCATCTGAAGCGCTCAATGCGTTAGCCGAGGCGCGCCACGAGGGCCTCAATGTATTCGGTGAGACTTGTCCGCAATACCTATATATGACCCTCGAAGATCACCTGGCTCGACCTGGTTTCGAAGGCGCAAAGTTTGTTTGCTCGCCGCCAATTCGAAGCAAGCACGACAAACATGATCACCATGGTGACCTATGGAAGGGATTGCGAATGAACGAACTCGCAATCGTCTCAACAGATCATTGTCCGTTCTGTTACAAGGACCAAAAAGAACTTGGCATCGGTAACTTCTCAAAGATTCCAAATGGCATGGGTGGAGTAGAGCACCGAATGGAGCTCATTTATCAGGGTGTCGTGCAGGGGGAACTCTCACTTGAGCGCTGGGTTGAAACTTGCAGCACGACACCAGCACGAATGTTTGGTATGTATCCGCAAAAAGGAGTCATTGCGCCGGGTTCAGATGCCGACATTTTGGTTTGGGATCCGAATAAGAAGACAAAAATCGGCATCAACGACAAACACCACATGAACATGGACCACTCTTCGTGGGAAGGCACTGTGATTGATGGCAAAGTCGACACTGTTCTATCTCGTGGCATGGTTGTAATTGAAAACGATAAATACACTGGTCGCAAAGGTCACGGCAAGTTCATCAAACGCGGTCTGTGTCAATATTTAAATTAAATAATCAACAACTACAGGAGAAATAATGAATCGCATTAGCCATTGGGTAAATAATAAAGTCGTCGCCGGAACATCTGGCAAGAGCGGAAAAGTATTTAATCCCGCAACAGGTAAACAAGAATCAGAAGTTGACTTGGCCAATATCGCTGATGTTGATGCGGCAGTTGCTTCAGCCAAGGCCGCGTTTCCGGCTTGGCGTGCAACGAACTTATCGCGTCGTGCCGAGATCATGTTTCGGATGCGCGAACTAGTCGACGCAAACCGAAAAGAGATTGCAAACCTTCTGACTCTTGAGCATGGCAAAGTGCCAAGCGATGCGCTCGGTGAAGTCGCCCGCGGTCTTGAAAATATTGAGTTTGCTTGCGGTGTGCCAGCGATGCTCAAAGGCGGCTATTCAGAGCAAGCTTCGACCGGGGTAGACGTATATTCAATTCGTCAACCACTTGGTGTGGTCGCCGGCATAACTCCGTTTAACTTTCCTGCAATGGTGCCGATGTGGATGTTCGCTAATGCGATCATGTGTGGCAATACATTTATCTTGAAGCCAAGCGAAAAAGATCCTTCAGCGTCGATGTTCGTTGCTGACCTGCTTCGTCAAGCCGGTCTGCCAGACGGTGTGTACAACGTTGTGCACGGTGACAAGGTTGCAGTTGATCGTTTGCTTGATCACCCAGATATTGCCGCTGTGAGTTTTGTAGGTTCAACACCGATTGCAAAATATGTTTATGAAACTGGCACGAAGAACGGCAAGCGTGTGCAGGCACTCGGTGGCGCAAAGAACCACATGTTGGTTTTGCCAGACGCCGATCTTGATATGGCTGCCGATGCGGCGATCAGTGCTGCTTACGGTTCGGCCGGCGAGCGGTGCATGGCCGTTTCGGTCGTTCTTGCTGTTGACACGGTTGCTGATGCACTTGTTGACAAAATTAAAACTCGCGTGCCAAATATTAAAGTTGGCGCGGGTACAGACCCAGCAAGTGAAATGGGTCCACTTATTAGTCGTGAACATCGCGACAAGGTTGCTGGCTATGTAACCGGTGCAGCAAAAGAAGGAGCCAAAGTAGTTATCGACGGCACCGACAAAGCTAAAGATGAAGGTTTCTTTTTGAATCCAAGTTTGATTGACCATGTAAAGCCCGGCATGAAATGTTATGACGAAGAAATTTTTGGACCAGTTCTGACCGTGATGCGCGTCAAGAGTTATGACGAAGGTCTTCAAGCGATTAATGACAACCAGTTCGGCAATGGCACAGCAATTTTCACCCGCGATGGTGGAGTCGCACGACAGTTTCAATATGAGGTGAATGTCGGCATGGTTGGCGTCAACGTTCCGATTCCGGTTCCTGTTTCTTACTATTCATTCGGTGGCTGGAAGGCAAGTTTGTTTGGCGACCAACACATGTATGGCCCTGAAGGCATCAACTTCTACACGCGAGGAAAAGTCGTGACATCACGATGGCCAGACCCGCGAACATCTGTCGTTGATCTCGGCTTTCCACACAGTAGGTAACCAACATGGATATCGGCATTGTTCTGCAGACGACGCCACCTGCCAGTCAGGTGATTGACCTTGCGCGCAAAGCCGATGCCCACGGTTTCACCCATGTTTGGACATTTGACAGTCACATTTTGTGGGAAGAACCATTCGTTATCTATAGCCAAATTTTGGCGCAGACACGCAATGTAATAGTTGGTCCGATGGTTACTAATCCGGCAACTCGAGACTGGACAGTAACGGCAAGTTTGTTTGCAACTCTCAACGAGATGTACGGAAATCGCACTGTATGTGGCATTGGTCGTGGTGATTCTGCCGTGCGTGTCACAAACGGCAAACCAACGACGCTTGCGACACTTCGAGAAAGTATTGATGTGATCCGCGAACTTTCTAATGGTCGCGAAATCGAATACAACGGATCAAAAATTAAGTTCGAGTGGGCTTCAAAAAGCAAATGTGAAGTTTGGGTTGCTGCATACGGTCCAAAAGCGTTGCAGCTGACAGGCGAAGTTGGTGACGGTTTTATTTTGCAGCTCGCCGACATTGATATCGCGGCATGGACAATTGATGCCGTGCGCAAAGCTGCTCGCGATGCAGGTCGAGATCCAAAGAGTGTGAAAATGTGTGTTGCAGCGCCTGCATATGTAGGTGACGATTTGTCGCACATGCGCGAGCAATGCCGCTGGTTTGGTGGAATGGTCGGCAACCATGTCGCCGATATCGTCGCCCGTTACGGCGAGTCAAGTGCCGTGCCTAAAGCACTTACCGATTACATCAAAGGTCGTGAAGGCTACGACTATAAGCAGCACGGTCAAGCAGGAAACACTCACACGACTTTCGTCCCAGACGAAATTGTTGATCGCTTTTGCATTCTCGGCAATATCGACGAACACTTGAAGCGATTAAAGGCCCTAAAAGAACTTGGCGTTGATCAGTTTTCAATTTATTTACAACATGACGGTAAAGAACAAACCCTTGAGGCCTACGGTAATTCAATTTTGCCAGAAATTGCTGCACTTTCGAAGTCTAAAAATAAATGAAGTTAGCGGGTCGAATCGCATATCGAACAGTCATGTTCGTATTGACGATTGCATTCGTGACTGCGCTCTGGGAACTTTATAAAATCGTTGGTCCGCAAGATGGTGGAAAATTTTTAGGTGTTCGAATTTTGCCGCGCGCCAATGACAATGCGATGCCACATGTTTCAACGATGCTCAGTCGATACAGCCGTCCAGAGGTTCGTGGCTCCGACAAAAAGATTTGGATCGTCGTACTTTCGGGTGCTTGGTTTTCATTGCGGCTCTCTCTTGTCGGGTTCTTCCTCGGCACGACAATCGGGATCGGTTTGGCAATATTGATGGCACGGTTCAATCTCATCCGCCGTGGATTGTTGCCATATCTGGTTATGTCGCAGACGGTCCCATTGATCGCTCTTGCTCCATTGGTAGTCAGTTGGGGAGGAAAGTTAGAAATTGGTTCATTCGTTTGGCCACGTTGGCTATCGGCATCAATTCTCGGCACATTTTTGGCATTCTTTCCAATCGCTGTCGGCACACTTCGTGGCCTGACAAGTGTTCCATCTGCAGCACTTGAACTGATGGAAAGTTATGCGGCATCTTGGAAGCAGACACTTTTTAAATTGCGGTTTCCGGCAGCGGTGCCGTTCATGGTTCCTGCTTTGAAACTTGGTGCCTCGGGGGCAGTAGTTGGTGTTGTTGTTGCAGAAATCAGCACCGGCTTAAAGGGTGGCATTGGACGATTAATTATTGAATATGCCCGCGAAGCCACCGGAGACCCGGCAAAAGTCTTTACTGCGGTTTTTGGTGCTGCGGCGCTCGGATTAACAATGTCTGGACTAGTTGCATTTTCTGATTTGTTTTTAATGCGTAATCGACCAAAGGAGACGAGCACATGAGTGCACCAGCAAATATCAGTGCCGTTGAAGTTGTTGCAACGAGCAAAATTTTCAATCAGGGAAGCGGCAAACAAGTTGACGCGTTGCTTGATGTGAATCTGACAATTCAGTCAGGTGAGTTTGTTTCATTGATTGGACCATCTGGTTGTGGAAAATCGACATTGTTGCGGCTGATCGCTAATTTGCTTGAACCAACCCAAGGTTCTATTCGCGTCAACAACAAAACTGCGGCTCAAGCACGACTTGATCAAGATTATGGAATGGCGTTTCAACAAGCAGGATTGTTTGACTGGCGCACTGTTTGCAAAAATATTGAGTTGCCACTTGAGCTAAAAGGCTGGGACAAAAATAAGCGTGAAGCGCGTGCAATAGAAATGTTAGGACTCGTGAAACTAGAAGAGTTCGGCAACATGTATCCATGGCAACTCTCTGGTGGCATGCAACAACGCGTTGCAATTGCTCGTGCGCTGGCTGCACATCCACCACTTTTGTTGATGGATGAACCATTTGGCGCGCTTGACGAAATGACCCGTGAATATATGCAAGGAGAGTTATTGCGAATTTGTGCCGAGACTTCAACCACAGTTGTATTTGTGACTCACTCAATTCCTGAGGCTGTGTATCTTTCGAATCGAGTGGTTGTTATGTCGCCAAGACCTGGTCGAATTTTAGAAGTAATTGACGTCAATTTGGGATCAAAGCGCAACGAACAAACGCGTGCAGCAGATGGGTTCTTTCGTAGCATTACCGCCGTGCGTGAAGCATTGCGCGGAACGCACGCTGAGCATGTTGCCGCAAATGCAATTCGTGGCGCAGAAGATCGCTGAGCAGAAAACTCAAGATGACAATTCTTTCTCGTACGAAAAACATTGCAGCGCCTTTAATTTTTGGCGTTTCTTTTTTGGCTCTTTGGGAAGGCGTAGTCGTAGGTTTTGATCTAAAGCCATATTTTTTGGCCGCTCCATCAAAAATTGCCGAGCAATTTTTCAAGAACACCACCAGAATTTGGGAAGCGACTGTCGTTTCTGGCACCAATGCTCTCGTCGGATTAATCGTCGGAACAATTCTTGGTATCGCAATGAGTTTTGTCCTGAGTCGATTTCGCTTCTTAAGTCAACTTGTGACACCACTTGCAATTTCATTAAATGCAATCCCGATTTTTGTACTCGTCGCCGTTCTGAATAATATGTATTCAATCACGAGCGAAATTCCACGGCGGTTCATGGTCACGCTTGTTGTCTACTTCATTGTTCTAGTAAATGTTGCGCGGGGATTAACGCAAGTGCGCTCAATCCATGTTGAATTAATGCGCAGTTATGCCGCAAGTGATTTGGCGATCTTGCGTAAGGTTCGTGTGCCAAATGCAATCCCATACTTATTTACTGCCCTAAAAGTCGCTGCCCCGGCCTCGGTGATTACAGCCTTTGTCAGCGAATACTTTGGCGGCTCTCAGAATGGTCTCGGCAGTCGGATTACAAGCAATATCGCAAATTCTAAGAATGCGGCAGCATGGGCCTACGTTTTGGGCGCGTGCTTACTTGGGCTAGCGTTCTACACAGTCTCCATAATTTTGGAGAGTCTGACTCGTAAGGGTCAAACAAAATAACAATAAATGCGGGCTAAAACCCGGGGGAGAAATAAATGAAGAAACAATCATTAAAGATGGCGCTTGTGGGCGTCGCTGTGATGTCGTTAATTGCTGGCGCCTGTGGCGGTAGTGATACTGCGGCACCAGAAGAAACAACGGCGACAGCCGAAACAACAGCACCAGCTGCAGAGTGTGTTACTCCAACACCAGTGAAGCTTCAGCTTCAGTGGTTCACTCAAGCACAATTCGCAGGTTATTACGCAGCACAAGACCAGGGTTTTTACACCGAGCAATGTCTTGATGTAACAATTTTGGAAGGCGCCGTAGACATTTCACCACAAACAGTTCTCGCTAACGGAGAAGCCGACTTCGCAATTTCGTGGGTTTCGAAAGCCTTAGCAAGCCGTGAGGGTGGAGCAAATATTGTCAACATCGCACAGGTGTTTCAACGCTCTGGTACCTTGCAGGTTTCTTTCAAGGACAAGAACATCACAAAGTCAGCAGACTTCAAGGGCAAGAACATCGGTAACTGGGGATACGGCAACGAATTTGAAATTTTCGCTGCACTCACCAAGGCTGGTCTTGATCCAGCAAAAGATGTCAAACTTGTTCAGCAACAATTCGACATGGCGGGATTACTCGCTGGCGATATTGATGCAGCAGAAGCAATGACATACAACGAGTACGCACAAGTTCTCGAAGCAGTCAACCCAAAGACTAAGGCGCTCTACACAGCCGAAGACTTCAACGTCGTTTCATACGAGGCTGAAGGAGTTGGAATGTTGCAAGATGCAATTTGGGCAGACGGTAAGCGTCTCTCAGATCCTGCATATGTTGACACAGCGACAAAGTTTGTTGCTGCTTCACTTCAAGGTTGGGCATTCTGCCGCGACAACACATCGGCATGCCGTGACATTGTTGTGTCAAAGGGATCCAAGCTTGGTGCAAGTCACCAGTTGTGGCAGATGAACGAAGTTAACAAGTTGATCTGGCCTGCCGCAGGCGGCGCCGGAATGATCGACGCAGCAGCATGGGATCGCACAGTGGCTCTTTCGCAATCAGCAAAGAACCTCGAAGGCGGAACCGTATTGACCAAGGCTCCAGATGCAGGTGCATACACCAATGACATCGTTACTGCAGCGCTTGCGTTGCTTAACGGCAAAGGTGTTGACACAACAGGTTCGGCATACATGCCAGAGACTGTTGCACTCACCGAAGGTGGAAACTGAGTTAGCTAAGTTAACTAGTTAATTAATTTAAAACTGGCGGGTCGCTTCGGCGGCCCGCCTTTTTTATTTGCCTAGTTTTGTATCGTCAAGATTTAGACTCGAAAATTTAAATATATGGACAGTGACGACAGTTATTGACACAGCAGAAACCACGCGCTTTGAGTGTGGCCGCAGTGATCACAAATAGCGAACTAATCGGATCAATGTATCCGTCAGAGCCACGAGCCATGGCCTCTTCGTGAGCAGAGATTATCTTCTCGTAGCCATGACTGTCTGGAGATAAACGCGATTCATTGGGCTCGGTTAGCGAACGATTTGCGAGTTTTGTAATTCTATTTTCGTTAGTCATGTAGCGAGTCAGTCATTGCAATGTTGTGAAAAATTTTCGCAAGTTGTTCGACGCCGTCAGCAATTGACGGCGCAGGTCGCGCAAAAAATCGGTCTGCGTTGACGCACGCTGTTTGCCACTTTGGATCGAACTCGTGTGCCAGCGCAGAGGCTTCTTTCGCGGCTCGAACTTCATCAAATCCACATGGAGCAAAGACGACAATGTCTGGTCGAGCTTCGCGTACTGCCTGCCATGTCGTGGTTGTCGACGCCACGCCAGGTTTGCCCAATACTTCGATGCCACCAGCCGCCTCAACCATTTCGGGTATCCAGTGCCCACTCGCAAAAGGTGGATCGAGCCACTCAGCGATGAACACTCGCGGACGCTGTTTGCTTGCAACGGCTTTGCGTACATTTTCGACTCGTGTCAGCATCTGTTTGGCTACCTTTTCGCCGCGCGATGCGACGCCAAGAGCATTTGCAAGCGTGATCACAGAGTCGGCAACTTCATTGATCGTGTGAGGGTCAAGTGAAATTACTTGCGCCCCTACATCGCAGACATCGTCACTTGAGACAGCGCAGACCCGACATAGATCTTGTGTAATGATCACATCGGGCGCCAACTGACGCAACATCTCTTCGTCAATTGCGTAAAGTTGCTCACCGTTGTTCATCGCGGTTCGCACTTGTGCGTCTATCGCTGGCCCTGACAGAGCAAGCGAATCAACGCGGCTAAGCGAAACTATTGGCAGATTCATTGAAGACGTTGGCCAGTTGCATTCGCATGAACGACCAACCAGTTGGTCAATTAATCCGAGATCACCAATTATTTCTGTTGCACTTGGCAATAACGAGACAATACGCATGTCGATTTAGCTGATTAAAGTTTTGTGTTTGTTAGTTTTTGCAGTGCTTGTCGGCGAGATCAAGAACCTCGTCAATAATCGCAAGACCAGTCTTGATGTCTTCGACTGGCGTATTACACGGCGGCACAACGTGCATTCTGTTGAAGTGTGTGAACGGCCAAAGATTGCGCTCTTTGCACGCCGCAGCAAGGTCCATCATTGGCTTGGCGTCTGCACCGGCTGCATTGAACGGCACAAGTGGCTCGCGGGTTTCACGGTTCTTAACTAGTTCAATTGCCCAGAATACGCCGAGGCCACGCACATCACCAACGCTCGGATGCTTTGCCTTGATTTTTTCAAGTTCCGGTCCGATGACATCTTTGCCGAGCATTCGCGCATGCTCAACAATTTTTTCTTCTTTGAAAATATTGATTGATGCAACCGCAGCAGCACATGAAAGTGGATGTCCGCTGTATGTGAGACCACCCGGGAAGGCTCTGTCTTTAAACGTGTCAGCAATCTTTTGGCTAATGACGACACCACCGAGCGGAAGATAACCAGAGTTGACTCCTTTTGCGAAGCAAATTAGATCTGGCGTTACATTCCATTTGTTCACTGCGAACCATTCGCCGCAACGACCAAAACCTGCCATCACTTCATCACACATCATCACGATGCCGTGCTTTGTGCACAGATCTCGAACGCCTTGCAAATAACCATCAGGTGGAACCAAGATACCGTTTGTTCCGACAACAGTTTCAAGTGCGATCATTGCGACTGTTTGCGGACCTTCAACCATCAACACATTCTCAAGATGTTCAAGCGCACGTTCGCACTCTTGTTTGTCACTTGTTGAGTGAAACGCAGAACGATATGGGTAAGGTCCCCAGAACTTGACAGCGCCCGATGCACCAGTTTCGTTTGACCATCTGCGTGGATCACCAGTTAAAGCAATTGCGCCCGCTGTTGAGCCGTGGTAAGAGCGATATGTCGTGAGAATTTTGTGACGACCAGTGTGAAGTTTTGCCATGCGTGTTGCGTACTCTGCGGCCTCAGCACCACCATTTGTGAAAAACACCATATTCAAATCACCAGGTGCGACTTCGGCAATTAGGCGCGCCGCTTCGCTACGTGAAGCATTTGCAAATGGTGGGGCAACTGTACAAAGTTTTCCGGCTTGCTCTTGAATCGCTGCAACCAATTTCGGATGCTGATGACCAATATTTAAATTAACTAATTGACTTGAGAAGTCGAGATATTTTTTGCCAGTTGAATCCCAGAAATATGAACCTTCACCACCTGTGATTTCGGTTGGGTTGAGAGTTCCTTGTGCTGACCACGAATGAAACACGTGGGCACGATCGTCTAAGTAGGCCTGAGTCTTTGTTGCTTCAATTGTCATCTCCTCAGCCTAATTCGTGAAGTTGTACAAAAAGTTAATCAGAATTCAAAAAAGCCATACTCCCGAAACATTTCAAGGACGTTTTGGAAACATTGGACTTCTAGATTGTTGCCAGTCACAGCGTCGTGCACAAGTTCGCTATTCATGCAAATAGCGGTTAAGTGGCCAGTCAATCAAACACAGATCTAAGTCAGGTCTAAAAACAAATAGAAAGAGGAATAATGAATTCAGATGTAACAGTTCTAGGAGCGCAAGTTTCGCTGCTTTGGATAGTTATCGGCGCGGCGCTAGTCGTGTTTATGCAGGCGGGTTTCGCATTAGTTGAAACCGGCCTGTGTAGGGCGAAACATGCGGCCCATGTTGTCAGCACAAACTTTGCGATTTTTGGCTTAGGTTTTGTGGGATTTTTCTTAATTGGATTTCCACTCGCATTTGGTGGCTTTAGTTATGCAGCGTTTGGACTTGATGCACCGGTTGGCGAAGCGTTGATCGGCTCTGGCAATTGGGTCTTTGCTTGGGGTGGTGGCTGGGCGCTATCTGGCGGAAATATAACGCCAGCATTGCTCGGATTTTTTTTATACATGGCCGCATTTATGGACACAACTGCAACAATTCCGACTGGCTCAATGGCTGAGCGTTGGAAGTGGGGCAGTTTCGTTATTTGGGGCTTATTTTGTGGTGGAATTTATTATCCACTTATTGCTGCATGGACATGGGGCGGTGGATGGCTTGCAAAAACTTGGGCAACGATGTCGCTCGGTGCCGGCTACGTCGACTTCGCGGGCTCAGGAGTCGTGCATATGGTTGGTGGTGTTGCGGCGTTAGCAGGCGCGATAGTTCTTGGACCGCGAATCGGCAAGTACACAAAATCAGGAACAGCAGTCACGATCGCTGGTCACGATATTCCAATGGCGATGCTCGGCACTTTTATTTTGCTGTTCGGTTGGTTTGGTTTCAATGCCGCGTCAACTTTTTCGGCAACAGATGTGCAGTTCGCAACAGTTGCGACGAATACGGCAATCGCAGGCGCATTCGGTGCAGTTGCGTCAATGTTTTGGATTACACGTCGCACCGGTAAACCCGATCCATCAATGATGATTAACGGCATGCTCGCTGGTCTAGTAGCGATTACCGCACCATGCGCTTTTGTTGCACCGTGGGCAGCAGCAGTCATCGGGATTATCGCCGCAATACTCGTAATCGAGTCATCACTTTTTATCGAAAAGAAATTAAGGATTGACGACCCAGTTGGTGCGATCAGCGTGCACGGTGTGTGCGGTCTGTTCGGTGTCTTGGCCGTTGGAATTTTCGCCAACGGATCGTACGGCGCAGCATGGAATGGCTCTGAATCGACTGGTGTTGCCGGAATCATCAAAGGTGACTGGGGTCAATTTGGTGCGCAGGCACTAGGTGGATTTACAATTCTTGTTGTTGATTTTGCACTTGCATTTAGTTTCTTTAAAATTCAAAATCGCTTAACCAAGGGTGGTATTCGTTCGTCAGCAGCCGACGAAACTGCCGGTCTTGATATCGAGATGGGCGTGGCTGCATACCCAGAATTTGAACTAATCAAATCTAAAAACTAATTAGCAACATTTATATGTTTGGTTCCCGCCATCAAGAGGCAAGATATCAGTTACCCCCGTTTCTGTTAGCCTCGTATTTCAATGGCGGGAACTAAACAACAATGTTGAGTCCAGAGATGGAAATATTAATTTGACGAACGTTTTAGGTCTAATCCCAGCGCGTGGTGGGTCTAAGTCGATACCCAGAAAGAACCTTGTTGATTTGGGTGGTCGTCCGCTTATCGCTTGGACGATTGAATCTGCGCTGAACTCGTCGCTTTCAAAAGTGATTGTTTCGACTGATTCAATTGAGATCGCAACAGTGTGTGAATCATTGGGTGCACAAGTGCCCTTCATGAGACCGGAAAAAATTTCCACAGATGAATCTTTATCCATAGATGTGGTGATTCACGCTCTAGACACGCTGCAAGAAGATTTTGACTCAGTAATGCTGTTACAACCGACCTCTCCATTTCGTTCGGTGTCTGATATTGATGATGCGATACAACTTCTATCTGAAGCCGACAGCGTAATTAGTGTTGAAGCTGTAGATGGAATGCATCCTGCAAGAATGAAGTTTATAGATACTGATGGTTATCTGGTTGACCCATCATTTGCCGAGGATATCGAAAACATGCCTCGCCAGCAATTGTCGCCACTTTACATTCGGAGCGGGGCTATTTATCTAACGAAAATAGATGCTATTCGTCAGCGAACTTTTAAGGGCTCGAAAAGTAAGGCCTTGATTATGCCGAGTTTGCGCTCAATAAATATAGATTCCGAATTTGATCTACAAATTGCGCGTGCGCTACTTGCTGGTGGCCTACTTTGAAACCAAATTTATTAGTCATGGACATTAAGTACTGTTCTGACTTAACAATTAAAAAATTACAATCTCATTTTAACTTATTTCCAAGCGCTGCTCGTACGGTATCCGAACTTCGAAATGACTTAATTGGTGCGCAGGCTACATTTTTGCAATGTGGTCTCGGTATTAAAATTGGCAAAGAACTTCTTGACGATGTTGAAAACTTTCAATGCGTCGTATCTCCTACGACTGGGTTGGATCACTTAGATATTGATTATCTGATGGATCGCGGTATCAAAGTAATTCATCTAGGCCAATTGAAGGATCAGATCAAAGAAGTTTTTGCAACCGCTGAATTGACTTGGGGTCTTTTATTGGCTGTATCTAGGCATCTAGTAATTGCTCATCAGCATGTTTCAAAGGGGTTATTTGACCGTGAAGTATTTTTAGGTCGGGAGTTACAAGGCCGCACACTTGGTGTAATTGGATACGGTCGCTTAGGAAAGAAAGTCTCGGAATACGGCCAAGCTTTTGGCATGAATGTAAAAATCACCGAAATTGATGCGCAGAAGACATTGGAATTGCCACAAGCGGTTGAAAGAGTTGATTTAGATCGCTTACTCATTGAATCCGATGTGATTTCTATTCATCTCCCGCTTACTCATGAAACTGAGAAGTACATTGATGGCAAGAAGATCTCGAAAATGAAAGCGGGAGCAATTCTTATTAATACTTCGCGAGGCGAGGTTCTTGATGAGACTGCAGCAACTGAAGCACTTAAATCTGGCCGTCTTTATGGAGTAGGTGTAGATGTTTTATCTGGAGAATTATCCGAGAACTTTGACCCTTTGTCTTCGCCTTTGGTATTAGCTTCCATTAATGGTCTTAACGTTGTAATAACACCACATATTGGTGGTTGGGCAGAAAACGCAGTTATGAAAACCCGGGACTTAGTAGCGGAAGCATTAATTGAATCAATTAAAAAAGTTTAGCGAGCGGCGATTAGACGCATTTATTGACGAGTGTGCCGAGATCTTGAATTGTTGTTTCAATCACATCGCCCGCATGCAGAAACCTCTGAGGTGTTCGGCCTGCGCCGACACCCGATGGGGTTCCGGTATAGATGACATCGCCTGGAAACAATTCACAGATAGACGATAGATAACTAATAATTTCGGGGATCTCAAAAATCATGTCGTCAGTTTGTGTGTGCTGCATTACTTCGCCAGAGACTCGACAACTCATCTCTAGATTGCCACGAGTCGCAAGTGTTGCGGCATCAGTAATCCACGGGCCAATCGGTGTGAAGCCAGCACGACTTTTGCCCAAACTAAATTGCGGTGGAGTATTGGCGTACTGCAACGCACGATCAGAAACATCCTGACCGACACATAAGCCAGCAACGTGACCCCATGCTTCGCTGGCTGGAATATTTCGACCACCTTTGGCCATGACGGCCACAAGCTCAGCCTCGAAGTCGCATTTTTCGCCAACAAGAGTCAGTGCGCCATTCGGGCTGTTCAGCGAACTCTGAAACTTTGTGAAAACCAGCGGTTCTTTTGGGAGCGGATTATTCATTTCGGCAGCATGAGCTTTGTAGTTGATGCCGATCGCAAAAATTTGACGAGGTCTTGGCACGGGGCATTCAAGTTTGTTGACATCAAGCACAGTTGCACTTGCCTCATCAGATTGGCTTAAGTTTGCTGCGGCATTACAAACTTCAGACCAACGTTCGAAGCATGCCATTGGATCGCTTGACAGTTTGCCACCAGAAGCTTTTTCTATGTCGATGTAACCAGTCAGCGAAGTAGTTACAAAAACCGCACGACCATCAACGCACCCTAAACGTGCAGAAGCCACTATCAAACCCGGTTGCGGGCTTTTCGTCGCTGAAGTTCAGCAACGCGTTTTGTCTCACGCTCTTTTTCTTGACGCTCTCGTCTCGCTCGGCGCTTTTCTTGACTTTCGGCGGTGTCTGGTTTCGCTGCAATCAATGCAGAAGCAACAATGGTGTTTCCGGTTTTCGGCACCATGAATCGCTCGTCTTGCATAATTAACTGTTTGAATCCATTCAAACTTGCGGAGTATTGAATCGCCATTAAGCGAGTTGCATCAAGACCAAACTTCTCAATCGCTTCGGGCAAGGTTGAACGCAAGTGTTCAATGTTCGGGTCATCAGCGGCGCTACCGAGTGCCTCGATGCAATGCTCGGTGCACGGTTCGCTGAGCAAAATACCCACATCGATAAATGACTTTCGCGAAACGAAGCCTGTACGAATTTTGGCCCCGAGGCCATCTTTGGTACTAAGTGCGCCGGCTGGTAAGCCGGCGACTTTAGCAAATGGATCCCGCAACTTCTCGGGAAGATTGCTCGCCAATTCGGCAAGCGAATCATCTGAAATTGTTGACAAGACGGCCGCATAACGACGGTCTATAAGAATCTGTTCTTTTGATGTTGACACGCCCCGCACTCTAGCGGGGCATAACGAATACACGCACCATTAACTGGTGGTGAACCTAACTAATGAGATGAAACGCACAAGTCGAAAACTCGACGTGCACGAGAAGCGCTAACGCGCGTTACTCAGATAGCGCGGACGTTGTTGGCTTCGGTGCCCTTGCGACCTTGACCGAGTTCAAACTCGACTTCTTGGCCTGCAACAAGGGTGCGACGCCCGGTGCCTTCAATGTTTGAGAAGTGAACGAAAATATCTGGTTCTCCATCAGAGCGCGAGATAAATCCGTAACCCTTTTCGTCATTGAAAAATTTCACGGTACCGGTTGGCATAGCTTGTACTTCTTTCTTGTTATTTGAATTACGCAGACATGATCGAAAGCGCTTTGTAAAGGGTAGCAACTTGAAACCATGTTTCCTAATAATCGGCTGGCTCTTAATTTGTTCGACTATTTTTTAGACTATTTTTTAGACTATTTCATTAGACAGAGGCTCAATGACCTTAAAAGGTATGGGTTTACGAAGTCACTAGGGCTTGAAATTCGCGGATATTCATTTGGTGCGAAGAACCCGTGCTTACATTGGGCAAGGTTCCCGATGCGCCTGTGCTTGAACGCCATGCCACACGCCAAATAATTGAGAGGCTTGCCGAGAAGAGTCCACTTGAATTAACTGCCGAAGAGTGCCGATATGTGTACATACAGGGCGACGGCAAATGATCGCCAATTATTTCTGTCCATCGCAAGCCGGGGCCGACACAATCTTTATCTCCAGTGCCCCGAAATCCGTCACCTGGATGAAAAACGAGTTTCGTTGGTGTAGCAGTGGTGGTTACTGAGACTGGCCCATCTGGAGTTGGAACCCACGCAGTTACTGATTTTGGCTGCCATACGGTTGGCTCAACCCAAAACCAAGTGCCGATGTTGATTAATCCTTGTCGTGCCGGCGGAGCGAATTCGCCAAATGGTGCCGGTATCAAATCGTAAACAACACTGGCTGCCGAGCGCGCGATTTGTTCGGTTGAGATTTCTGGAATCCAATAGTAAGTCGTTGCCTTACCCTCGCAGACCCGATCGTAAAGTCGAAAACTTACTGAGCCAACTTGTTTTGTGACTTCGTCACCCGCGCCCTGACCTTGTCCAGAATCACGAGCCAAAGAAGGCGACCACTGGCAAGCATCCGAACCGCCGGGTGCATCGTTTTGCTGAACGATCACTCCGGCGATGATTGTTTTATCGACGACTGAACCGTATTCGTCGATCACAACATGCGGACCATTTGAATCTGCTTTCGCAGTCGTGCTTGTAGTCGCAACAGCAATACAAGCAGTGCTCAACCCCAAAGTAGCGACACAAGCAAAAATACTGTGTTTCATTACTGTTCTTGACAGATATTTGTGTTGTATTGGCGATGCAAAATTTGAAAGTTGATCCACTTCCAACGATGGTCATCTAGTTGCATTGTCCATCGAGTGTGTGACGACGAGACACGATCGTTAAAAATAAAACCATCCATATAAAGAATTACAGTGTCGTAAATGCATGCATCAACTTGCGCGACTAATGCAGCGTCGTCAAATGTGATCGACTCAATCGCAACTTCGCGCTTGCCGTGTCCGAGACGACTATTGATGTTGCTGTTGGCGTAAAGACGCATCTGCTCGTCTAGGGCTTGGTGATACTTAGTGCCAACGATTGTAAATTCTTCAACATTGCACAACTTTGGTTGTTGGTAGCAACTGTCTTGCCATTGCACTAGTTCTTGAAACTGCTGTCGGAGAGTTTGTTCGTAATTAAGTTTGCCATCTTCAAGACTTATCGGGTCACTCGTATTTGCTGTTGCGGTGCTAGTTGTATTTGTTGTACTAGTTGTACTCGTAACACCCGCCGAATCGTCAAGACTCAGAGTTGGCGACGACGAACAACTTGAAACGAGAAACATACAACTTAAAATTGAAAGAACT
>Ga0209190_1001327_pt1 | contig 17324 bp, 15 predicted proteins | sample M_140205_XF_Meta_FD_187315 | JGI IMG/M metagenome (GOLD analysis project Ga0209190, IMG submission 187315) | Freshwater microbial communities from Lake Montjoie, Canada to study carbon cycling - M_140205_XF_MetaG (SPAdes) (version 2) | ecosystem: Environmental > Aquatic > Freshwater > Lake... | reverse complement strand
GTGTATTTTGAAAGCATTGAAGTAGTATCTGCATTCCTTAAATAAGGAGATAACATAGAAGTAGTATCGGACCTTCTTAAATATTTTGAAAGCATTGAAGTAGTATCTGAACTTCTCATGTATTTATTTAACATAGCAGTTGTATCTGCTTTTCTTAAATAAGGTAAAACTAAAGAAGCAGTATCAGAAATATTTACCTTTAAATTTATCCTTGTGCTTAAAGTACTTGTATCAGTTTTTCTTAAATAGTTAGTTAACATTGAAGCTGTATCACTACTTCCTATTTTATTATTAAATGTAGTGTATTGAGTATTTGAAATTAACCCCCTTGTAACTCCTGAAGCAGAAGCATTAGGAATATTAAAAGTATGAGCAGTTCCATAAGATGTTATTTTAAAAGTTGTATTTGTAGAATCTAAATCAAATGTTTGAACAGCTCCTGTTAATCCATTTAAAGCAGTCATTCCTGTACCTGCCATTATTCCGCTTTGTTGTGTAACAGTTAATATTGCAGATGGTATTGCTGGGTGTGGAGCTGTAGCTGCTGCAGCTACTATTTCAACGTTTGTATTGCTTGTTGCCCACATTAATTCATAATAATAACCACCAACAACATTAATTACATAATTCCAAGCTGCTATAACTGGTGATGCATTAGCACTTCCTGTTAATACTACTTTACCTGTTGAATTTGGCACATCTATACCATTTTCTCTTAACCAAATATCTGCTGTCATATTTCCACTACCACCAGTTTTTTCTAGTTGCAATGAAAATTGAATGTTATAAATTCCACTATTGTTAATTGTTATTCTAGTAGGTTGCCCACTTCCATTATTTACAATAGTTACAGCATTAGATAATGTTGTTCTATTTAATTTAATTGGATATGCAGTATTTATTGATACGGCTGATTGTGTAGTGCTATCATCAAATGCTCCATAATAACCTACAGGAGCAGGATTAGTTCCTACACTATCTTTAATAGCATATCTTGTAGAACCAATAAAATATATTATTGAATCCTTGCCTAAAGTCCTTGTAATATTATTAACGAATTTATTTGTAGTATCAGTCTTTCGTAAATACTTTGTAAGCATAGCTGAAGTGTCTGAAATATTAAGCTTTAAATTTATCCTATTGCTTAATGAAGTAGTATCAACAGAACCACCACCACCACTACTACCTTTTATAGTATCCCAAATAGCAGTTTTAGGATTGTAAAAGTAAAATCTATTATTGCAAGAATCAAAAGCAATAGCTCCAAATTTTAATACATTGCTTTTTAAAGTAGGAGTTCCACAAAAAGTAGGAATCTGCAAAGTGCTATCAAAACTCATTCTGTGAGTTGCATAGCCATATTGCGGCATATTTTGATATACCTGACCTTTACTGATAAAAGCAATAAATAAAAATACTATTGTAAAAAATTTCTTCATATTAGTTATATACTCTAATTTCTATAAATTGATTAAATAAAAGATTATTTGAAGTACCATTACCTGGATCACCTGTTCTTAATAAAATCTGATTTGAACTTACTTTATTAATTCCATAATAACCACCTAATCCTTCTGCAAATGATATGCTTCCTTCATATCCCATAGGAACAATTACAGTAGGAACTGTTCCTGTAAAAGCTGCAGTTAATGTTCCGTAATAAGTTCCTATTGTACTATAAGTCCATACTATTGTACCAATAGTATTATTTAATACAGTAACCGTAGGAGCAGCTGTTCCAATTTGTGAAAATAAAGCAGCATAAACTTTATAAGTCGCATTTAACTTGCTGTCAATAATATCCTCTAACATTTCTCCTACTCTATCAGCAGTATTTTCTTTAGGTGTTTGTTCGTTTCTAATTACTCCTGCTTCAGTAAGTAATTGTGAATCTGTTTTTTTCATATTTATTAATTAAATGTTTCATCAAAAGTATCATCAAATACTCCTTCGCCTATCATAGGAGCTGTACAAGCATCAAAATCAGAAATAATACTGATATTGAAAGTCAACTGAACTCCTGTCAAATAATCTTCAAATTTCTCACTTATCGCATCCCAAACTATTTGATTATCTATTGTATAAGGATTATAACCATTTCTTAATTTGCTTATAATATCAGCAGCTACAGAATGCATATCTGAAGTAACTTCGGTTTCAAATTCTCCTTCTACACCACTTTTATCCAAAAACCACATTTGAACATTGTAAATCTGTTCCCTACCGATATTGAACCCACCACTATTTATTGAAAATGAAGCCAATGGATATACCGGCTGTTCATCCCAATTTAACCACTCTATCGGAGTTGCAAATCTTACTGTGTTCAGCATTTTGTGGCTTTGCAGTAGATTTTGTAGTTCCGTTGTTAGCTGTTTGTAGGTCATTAAATTTCTGTTTTACTTTTTCTATGTACTCTTTTTTGTACCCTTTACCCATATTATCTGTATAAGAATGTAAACAATTCCCCTGCGATTGTTACATCTCCGGTAGGAAGTGTAATCACTCCATTTACAATTTGTAAATATCCTGTGTCGCTTGTCGGATTGCCTGTAATGATTTTATTTAAACCTGATCTAAAAGCTGAAATAGTGGTATTACCAACTAAATCGTTAACGGTAAATCCTGTTTGATTGGCTGTCGCTGTATAATAAGCAACTTGCAAAGGTAGGTTTCCTGTTCCACCTGAACTGACTGTCTGATTCAACCAACCACGTTTATTTTGATTTGCACCACCCAAATAAATAGGACTTGTATAAGCTTTCTTTTCAGGGAAGATAACATCTAATCCCATTCCGTAATTCAAATATTCGCTATATAAAGTATAATTTTCCTGTAAGTATTTTATCATTCTCGTAGTGTAAAATTCAGCCATTGATTTATACTTCTGTTCAATCAATTCTAAATCTGCTCTACTTGGAGTAATTGATTCCTCACTTGTCTTTTGTAAGAATCCCTTACTGAATAACTGATAACCCATAGTCATTGGTAACATGCTCATAGTGTACCAAATCAAAGCATCAGTAATATAGTCATCTATTAAAGTAACTTCATCCTGATTCAAATCATCTTCAACTATTCCATTCTGTAATCTTTTGTAAAGTGTACTTCCTAAAATCGGCTGAATATAGATATCCCCTGCTACCTTAATCATTGGAAACAACTGCTTACCGTCTATATTGTTAGAAGCTCCAGTCCTTTCTTTAAAGGTTTGTTCAGTAAGGAATAAAATGTTTTTGCTCATTATGATTTTCTTTTTACTATGTTAGCTCTCCATTCATGTCTACATTGTGGACTATGTTCGCCATTCGGCATGGTCCACCAACCACCACATCTATCAAAAACAGAATAACCGACTCTCATGCTTATTTGCTCAATATCCTGTCTTGAATATAATCTTTTTAAATCAAGTAACTTCTGACAGAAAGGTCTTGAAGGATTCCCATTATCAGCTACTCTCCATTCGTAAGAATATCTTACTAAAATTTCAGTAACCTTACTATTCTTACCGTCAAGCTCCGAAATAGGTTTCAAAACTTGCCTTTCTACTATTTCATCAATTCCTACTTTATTTTTTTTTTCGCCTAAAATCTTGCTATCAACTAAATCTTTGATAGTTTCTTCTACAAGCGTTTTAGATACCTTTAACGTCTGTGCAATTACTTCGCTTGTGATTCTCTTATCCTTACCGATTAAGTCCAAAATATTGGCTTGTAATTGGTTTAAAGCATTAATATCAGCAAAGTAATTATGTTCTCTATAAGATTTGCTTTCTAATATCTCAAAATTATCTATTGATTCCCCTACCAAAGTGAACTCATTATAAAGAATATCATCTTGGCTTAAACTGAATTTCTGTATTTCGTCATCAGTCAACGGATCATTATCTACTCCTAAAAAAGTATCTACATCAGAATCAGTAAATCCGAAGCCATTTTTAAGCATCAAAGAAGCTTGTTGTTTTGTTAGTTTGCCGTTCCCAAACTGCCTAACTATACGCATAACATTCTGATATTGTCTGCCGGATAGATTTTTCAAAGCATCATTCATTGGAACTGGCTGAACTTCTCCTGGCTTTACAACCTTTTCAGTTTCAGGATTTACAACCACTATTTGTCCGTCTGAAGTAACCTGTCCTGATTGTAATGGTTCTTTACCCATTAATTCACGAATCTCGTTTTGAGTTAAGTTAGCAGCAATAATAGATTCAGTAAATTCAAATTTCAAAGGTTCAACAGGAATGATAGTAAATTCTCCTTTCTCGCCTTTTAGATTTCTAAACTTTGTGAAGATGGTTTCCATCTCCTGCTGTCTTTCCTGAACGTAGGTATTATTAAAGATTTCGTAAGCATCTCTAATTTCATTCCTACTTCCAAGCTGCCCTTCTGTTTTTATACCGAATAAAGATGGACTTGTTACCTGATGACCTGCAAATATTTCTTGCTGTATTAGATTATTCACATTTGTGAAATCTTCTTTTGTCAACATGGTTGAACCCAAGTCCAATATTTCAGCAGCATTGTCTTTAGATTTGTTAAACATGATAACAACTCTCTTACCTTCGCTGCCTGTGAATTTCTTTAATATATCCCTTTCAACATCTCCTTTATGTTCTTCTTCTAAAGGATCACCATTGTTAAGATTTACTAATTTAGTTCCTACCCATCCCTGATTTGCATTGCCTAAAATATGCCTACTTACTTGTATATCCGATTCAATATAATTTAATGCCTGAAAGTAAGAAGGTAAAGGATAATATTCTGAAGAAGGATTGTATTCTTTGTAGTAGAAAATCTGACTTCCATAAGGATTGTTCACATTGAAAGCTTCGTATTCTCTCGGCTTTTCTTTATAGTCAGTCCAATCGTTTTTAACGTAAAATTTAGTCAAATCTTTGCTAACCCTTACTTTATGGAACTCAATATGATAAACTTCAGAAACTTGCTTTAATCTGTTCCATATAACTTGTAAATAAAAACCCCTATAAAGTTCATCATCTTTAATAGCTTTTTTCATTACATCATTCCAACTATCCTTACCATTGGCTGAACCTGGTACTTCAAAACCCTTCCCATAGATATAATTACATTTTCCTTTTACGATTGCACCATGTTTAGGAGATTCGTTATAAAGTCCAAGTAAATAATCGGGATAATTATTTAATTCTCCAAATTCAACCCAACCCTTACCCTTCTTTTCTACAAATCGTGGCTGTTGTGCTTGGTCAAACTGAAGGACTATATGTTTATAGTTATCCATTGTAAGTAATAAATGTGTTTGATTGTTCGTTATATATTACAGGTTCAAATACTATTGCTGAATTTAAATACATATATCCATTTTCAACTTTATTCAATCCTGACTGATTCAAGTTTGTTGAGCTTGTTTGCTCATATATTTCGTAGGTCCAAAATCCAGTTTCGCTATTCTCAAAATAATCATTCACATCAAAACTATAAGAATCATATCTTAAAGTAGTGCTTGAATTGGTCGCTACAAATTTAACAACTTCCTGTGTAATTCTGTTTGTAAAAACAAATAAAAAATAAGGATTAGTCAGTGTAGCAGATTCGCTACCTGTAAAAATCAAATCCTTTGTTTCTCCTTTTGTTAGTATTATCATGGTCATTAAAAAACCACCGACTTTCATCGGTCGGTGGTCTTACACTTTGTTTATTTATTTATTAACCTGCTACTTCTAAATTCGCTGCAACAGAAGAACTAACAACTAAAAAATCATCTTTCTCCATTGAAGTAAATTTCAATACAGAACCGTTCCTATCGCCAGGAGCTGTTCCACTTCCTGATTCAGTTGAATCCATATAAAGACCGTAATCTTTACCATACATACGATAAACACCGTCTAAATCAAGAGTTACAAAAGTCAAACGATTTTTAGCTAAAGTGCTAATAGTGTTTCTGATAGTCGCTGTTCTTGAATTGATAGGGAACTCTACTGAATGTGTGTAGAAGATTGTTCCGTTCTCCATTGATCCTGTAAGATTTGAAGAAGCAGAAGCAGTTGAACGTGGAACTTCAAATTTGTAGAAACGAGTTCCGGTAGCTTTAGTCATAGCTGTAACAGTACCTGAAGATTCAGTTACTCGGCTATTGCCTGAAGCATCATAAAGGTTAGCATTGGATATTACCCAAATTGCTTGGATACCACCTGCGATTTCTCGGCAGTCAATAGTGTATCCTGAAGTTATTGCACACGGCATATTTTTAAGGTTTAAAAAAAGGTGGTGTTTTTTGCACCACCCTTTTAGTTATTAGATATTTTTATTTATTAGATAGCTGCGATGAACTTCACACACTCGGTAGTGAAAGCTACGTCAACACCTACTTTAAATTCTGCACGGAATCTAACATCATTGTTATCTTCGCTATACCACAATTTGTAATTAGTTTCTTCAGCTTCTAAATCTACTGCAAGAACCATGTTAGACAAACTGATAGCGAAAGCATCTCCTGTTCCGTTCAAACCATTTACAGGTTCAACTTTTACGTTTGTTCCAGGTAAGATAAAACCTTCAAAGTTAGCATCTTGTGGATTGTAAGAGAACATATTTAATGCTCTGTAAGCAAGAACTAACAATCTAAACCAATCGTAACCTACGAAGATTCTAACATCTCCTTTAGCCATAACTTCAGCAGGTATTGCTTTGTAGATACCTTCAGTACAAGCTATTACGTTTGAAGCAGTTACAGTTGCGATTGCAGAACCACTTACACCTGTGTAACCTGATACGTTAGCATCTACTGGAGAACCTGCAACGATAAGTTTAGAAAGACCGTTAAACTTATTAAGGTTAGCAGTTGCACTTGCACTATCTCCCTGCCATATAGCAGTTTCAAGTTGAGCAGCGATTCTTGTATTCTTTTTAGCAAGATAAGCAGCAGCGAAATCAGCACTTCCGAAATCTTCGTAAGTAGAACCTGCACGTAAAGCTTCCATTGTGTAGTAAGCTTCCAAATCTTTAGGACAGATTTTTTCTTCAACTTTGATTTTACCAGGAGTAACTGTTCTTTGAGAGAAAGTTGTAGTTCCTGAAGCATCAAAAGTACAAGATTGAGTTGCGAATACAGCATCTGTATCCATTGTTGGAATTGCAGTAGGTCCTTTAACGCCTGTAAGAACGATACCGTTATCCATGATTAATTTCTGACTTTTAGCACCTATTACAGCTGAAGTCAATAAAGGTTGTACAAGTTGCTTTGTATATGCACTTAAACCTGAAAATGATAATGCCATTTTTTGTTAATTTAATTAATTAAATAATACTGAATAATTCTTTTCAGTTTTTTCTTCTTTAAAGTTGTTTGTTGTTTTTACTATTGGATCAGGAGTTCCTGTTGGAGCTTCTGCAAGAGTTTGAGTTAAATTCAAAAGACCTTCAATAACTTTATTCGCCTTTTTAAGTTTAGCTTCATATTCAGAAAACTTAACTTCGTAAGAAGCAAATTTTTCGTTTGTGGCTGTTTCAAAAGCAGCAAATCTTGCTGTCATATCTTCAACCATTGGTGGAGCTTCTTCAGGCATAGGTTGAGCAGGAACGATTGCAGTTATTGCTCCATTATCTCCTACTGTTATAACTGTACCATCTTCTAATTGATGATCTCCGATAGGAGCAGGAGTTCCTGCGATTGTTACGATTCCACCTACTGCTAATTCAGTTATTTCAACTTCAGTACCATCTACTAATTTGTAAGTAGATAAAGCAACTGGAGCTGCTTCGTTATTAACTAACTCATTGAAAGTTAAACGTAATGCTTCTATGATTTCTTTTGGTGTCATACTATATAATGTTTATTTTTTTAAATAGTTGTATTTAGAAGTTCAAATATCTTTTTAAGTGCCTGTTCTTCATAGCTTAATGATTTAACAGGTTGCTCATAATCAAACAATCCTTCTACTGAAAATCCCTTTAAAGCTCCGTTCTTAATGTTATCCCAAACTTCTTGATTCTCAACGTAGAATGAACCAAACCATGAACCGTCTGCAATATCTTCAAAACCCTTCATAGGCATTATTCCCCTATTTTTATCTACGATAAAAGATTCAAACATGGTGCATCCGTCAACTATCATTGTAGGATCATGCATTAAATTCACATGATTTTGATATTTCTTTTTAGCAAATTTTATAGCTATCTGTTTAATCGTATCGGCTGAAAAAGTAACATAATGTTCCCCAAACTTTTCATTATTACGGTATATAGGCATGTCAGCAATCATCAAAGGACCACTTATAATATGTTCATCTTCGCTGACAATCTGAAAGTTTTGTTTTGCCTTATCAATTTGCTTTAGTTTATTTTGAGCCCATTGGATTCCTTCATCTCCACCCCAAGCTAACCACATTAAACGACCACATCCATCTCCTAATTGCTTATCTGAATTTTGTCTATGTCTTTCAAATGCAGCCATTCTTGCTATTGTATCTCTACTGATATTTTCTCCTTTTGCTAATTGATTAGCTCTTATCTTTCCTACTGGAGTTCCACAATCTCCCCATCCGTTCTTTTCAGCATAGTCAAGTGCTATCTGTGCATTCTCCATTGCTTTTTTAGGATAATCACTATAAGTTTCTTCAAACTTTGAACCGACAGAACCTAATTCTTTAACTACATCAGCATTATTATCATAATGTTTAGTAATTCCTAATTCTTTAATCTTTTCAACTTTTGCCTTATTAGAACCTGTCGCATATACTCTATTATCAGATATTCCTAAATCCTTTGCTACCGATAGCATTCCTTCTTTGTCTTGTCTTGCAGAAATAATATAAACGACCTTTCCTTCTCCTATTAATCTTTTAGCAAGTTCCTTACCTCTTTCTGTACTTAAAGTATCATCATAATCAATACTTACTTTTTCCCCTGCGAAGTGTTCTGCCCAAATTGACTTACAAATAGCGACAGCTTGTTCACTATCCTTTCCTTCATCAATAACATACTTAACGCAACGTGGAATAAAATCCGTTTCATGTTCTCCTTTACTTGGATTAATAAATTGTTCATTGAAAGCTAAAAAGTCCTTTTTTATTGCAGGTAAATCAACCAAAGCCACATATGATACTTCAGCATCATCTGTTAATGATTCACTTATCTTTAGTTCGTAGATTGGTAACTTCATAATATATTATGTTTTTTATTTCGGTTAATTGTGTTTATGGTCCGATTCTCGCTGCTCTTTGTATTCTATCAATTCGTTCCTGATTACCGGAAACATCAGTAGAAAGGACATATGTCTTTATAGCTTGGTTTCCTAAATTGTTAATGGCTGCCTGATTTAAAGTAGTTGAACTCATTTGTGGAGCTATTGGAGCACTCGTTCCACCGCCACCTGGACCACTTGGAACTGAAGCTCCACCTGTTCCACCACCACCTAAAGCTTTTAATGCTTTAGCAGTTGCAGCTATTGTTGTAGCTATACCAAAAGCAGTTTTAATGTTATTCATAGCTATTACAGGAGCAGCAGCAGCTCCACCTGTTGCAACAGCTTGTGGAGTAGCCAAAGCAGCAATATTTGCTGTCTGATTAGCAATAATTTGTTTTGCTATTGCACTTGCATTTTCAGCTATTATAGCAGCTTTTTGAACAGCTCTACTTTTTTCTCCTATTACTTTTAAGAATCCTATTCCTGCATCTAAAGCTCCAAATTCAGCATCATTTATAGCTTTCTTTTGATCAGCTTTAGCTTGTTCAATTTTAACTTCTTCTTCTGCTTTTTTCTTCTTATCTGCTAAATCTTTTTCATCTTTTTTCTTTTTTTCTTCTGCTGCTTTTTCATCATCTGTTTTTTTCTTTTCAGCTGCTTTTGCAGATGCTTCATCATTAATTATTTGAATATCTAAATTTTTCTTTTTTTCTAATTCAATTATTAAAGCATTTTTGCTTTCAGCAGATGCTTTTGTATTTTGTATTTTTAATTTTTCATTTTCAAAATCTAATTGTATTTTCTTTTTAGCTCTTTCATTTTCATCTTTTATAGATGATAGTTCTATTTCTTGTTTTACTGCTTTTAATTGTTCATTATTAGCTTTAGTATCTTCTATTACTTTTTTAGCAGCTTCAGCTGCATCTGCTTTTCTTTTTTCATTTGCTGCTTTTCTTTCTTCAGCACTTTTTTTATTAGCATTTGTTTCTTCTTGTGCTATTTCAACATTTTGCTTTCTTATTAAATCTACTTTTTCTTGATTTGCTTTATTTAAGTTTTGAGTTTGTTTACTGTATTCTTCTCCTGCTTTAGCAGTATTTTCTTGTTGTTTTTTTATTAATTCATCATCAGCTCCTGCAGCTTTTAAATTAGCTAGAGTTAATTTATTTTTCCAATATTCATTTTTTGCTGTTTCCCTTGAAGATTCAGCCATTGCTATTTTTTCATCAATTAATTTTAATTCTAATTCTCTAATTGCTTTACTACTCATTCCAGTAGCTTTAGCCATTGCTAACTTATAATCACTATTCCTTTGTAATTCATCACTATTTCTTTGTAATTGCTTTGATTGATTCTCAATAGCTTTTGAATTTTCATTAACTGCCTTTTCATTTTCTTTTGCAGCTTTTGTACTATTACTAAAATATTTAAACAAAGCAGTAGCGGCTGCAATTAATAATGTAATAGCTAATATAATAGCTCCAATAGGATTAGCTTCCATTGCTGCATTCCAAATTTTTTGAGCAGCAGCAGAAATTTTTTGAACTACTGATAAATTTTTAAGAACAGTTCCTAAATTTTTAAATGCATCAATGCTTTCAGTTATAGAGCTCAAACCCTGACTTAATGCCATTGCTGCTTGAACTTTTACAAGTGTTTTTTCTAAATCTTTTGACTCACTACCGAATAAAGCTTGTGCTCCCTGAACTGCTGCGAATCCACCTGCTACTCCCTGTAAAGCTGAACTAAATGCTTGGAATTTCTTATCAGGACTGAATGCGTCTGTCAATGCTTTAGCATCTCCAATTCTATCTTTAAGTTCTGCTGCTTTCTTTGCTGCTGTTGCTGCCTGAACGGAAGTATCTCCAAATTTATCAGCCATTGTTGCAACTTCTGCCTGTGCTTCTTTTAATTGAGCTTTTAAACTCTTTACACTTCCTTCTGCTTGACTGCTATCAAATGAAGCTTCTAATGCTACTACTGTTTTTGCCATTTTTAATATGTTACGTTTATTACTCTTAATAATTCTATTGTACACAATTCTCCTACACTATAATCAATAATTCTTTGAACTCTATATAAAACCCCATCTACAAAAACTAACTTGCTGAAGTCCAGGTTATAAATATCAACTTCAGTTAGCTTTATCTTCATAGTTACTAATCTTGAATCCTTATCTGTTATTTCTGCGATATAAGGACTGTAATAAGTATTGAATAAATTATTAGAAGGATAAGTTGTAGTTGTAAAATAAACCTCTTTAGGAGCTCCAAATGATATATCTATTGTAGGACTATTCGGACTATCCAAATGACCTGCATAAGGAAAATTCGTTATCCCTGATACATACAAAGTAGAACTTGACAATGGATTGTAAAGTTTATAAGCTCCCACTGTTATGTTATTTTTTTGAAGTATCCTTATAACACTTGCAGTTGAATCTTCAGTTGTTCCGTTTAATTTATAGATTGTAGATACTTTCTTATCTTTTCCAGTATATCCTACTATTGCTGTTGAACCGAAAAGAATCTCAACTGTTGATGTTTCCTTTGAAAATTCAAGTAAATTATCATAAGTTAAACTACTGTAATTCTCGTTGTATTTCTTTTTGTATGTTTCGTTATGATAATCTGAATCATCTTTATAAGTCAATTTATAAACCCTTGCATTCGCTTCAGACATTGGTTTTATTCTAATCGGACTACTTCTGTCTATTTTATCGGTCCAATCTAAATAAGTTGATGGATCAGTTTGATAAAAATCTTTATAAGGTTCAATGATTAATTTCTTCTCAACAAGTTTATCTTCACTTACCATTAAATTAAACATCTTCATTATGGTAGTAAAGAAATCTTTTTGAAGTATATTTTGCGGCATACAGTTATTCAACTGAACTGTATCTCCTACTGAAACAGGAAGCATAATAGGAACTGCTGAATCAATAGTTATTAAAGTATTCGCTTGTGTTGAACTTCCACTAAAATTAGTAGTTGAAATATCTGAAACTATCTGAAAGAAAATAACATCATTATTCTGTAAATCTATTCCTGAAGTTGTGAATGTAAAGTTTATATCAACAAGAGCTTGATAACTTATACCACTTCCAATTCCTTTATAATTATAATAAGTATAATTTGGGCTGATATATTGAACAGAAGTAGTAGCTCCTCTTGTTCTATAAAGAATAATCTTAAATCCTAAATCAAAATTGAATGAACTTGAACTTAATTTTAATGTATTAAATGTTACATTATAATTTACATTGAAGTTATTTGTCGTTCCAGTATAAGTATAATTAATATTATCAGATGTTGTCATATTGACAAAAGCCGCTGTATTTGATATACTCAATCCGCTGTTTGAAATAGTACCTGAAAAACTTTGTGTAAGTCCTGTGAATAATCTTGTCTTTAATACTTCAAATGTTTTCTGATTATTAGGGATAATTAGATTCTCAAATAAAGTATCGTTTAAAAAATTGCTTTGCCATGTATAACCTGCATTGGTTATTATTCTATCCATTAATTCTTTAGCATAAATAGCAGGTCTTAATGCTTTAACATCATAATCTACTTTGTCTGTGCTGACATTACCGTAATCTATTAAAGGATAATAATATCCGTATCCCTGTGGATTGAATGCTATTGTAGCTGCTAAATAGTTTGCTTGTGATGACCAGTTACTTGATATTGTTATTGTAGCTTTATTACCATAATAAGAATAAGAAACAACTGTATAAGTTCCATTATTCCCACCTGCTGAACCTATTGTAAAACTTTGACCTACACTTAAATTAAAATTTTTAATATCAAAAATATACAGCGTATTATTTATGAAGTCCATTGATCCTGTATAAGTATAAGAATAATTCCAACTGTTTGAAATATTAGTATAATTATAAGTATGATTATAAATTGATAAATCAATATCTTCTAATTTCTTACCACCTAACTTTGAATAAAAACCACCTAATTCGCCAAATATAGCTACTTCGTATTCTATTAATGAACCATCAATAACTATCTCTAATAATCTTAATACTCCTTTTATTATCTGTATTCCATTTGCCTGAACTATTACTTTTGCTGATTTAGTAGCATTGAAATTGTATCCTATATTTTTAGCTCCGTCAACAGTAAAGTTTGCATTGTGAATCTCAAAGATATTACCAAGTAAAGCATTGTTTTTACTTGTACCTGGAATGATAATAGTTTTTGAATATGCTGTACTTTTACTATCAAGATTCTTAATATCATCAACAGCATAAGTTACCTGATGACTGAAATTATCGTAAACATCTAATTCATTATCTTCTAAAAATATTCTTACCATAAATTATCTTGTAAAGGAGTATCTTGTTTGATTTAATTCTATTTCAATTTCTAATGGTTTCAATCCATTAACCCTTGCTTGATTGTATTCGTAGTTAGTATTCTTTATAGTTACTGGATAACAATCTCCGTCTATTTCAGCGTAAATCTGTGGACTTAAAATAAGTTCAGACAGCCATTCATAGTTTTCATCCGAAGGATAATCCATTGTTAATTTGTATGTCCAATTCGTTTTACTTGAATAGTTTATTTTAGATTCTTTATAAACATCAGTAGCCATTGTTGAAAATCCTGAATTAACAGAAGTGAAATAATCTACTGAAGTATTACCAAATGACTTATTAAGCTTTGTATAAGATTTGCGTTCTGTATCTAATGAAAGTTTTGATACTAAATTGAAACAAGCTGTATCAAACATTCCATAAATATTCATGAAATAAAGATTAATAGGACTATAATTAGGGTTGCAGCTTCTTTTTAATAAAACACTATCTAATAAAGTTCCATCTCCGGTTGAACCACTTTGACTAAATATCCCTACTTCAATAGCATCATAACTATCAAAAGAATTAGGTAGATAATCTTCAAATAATGTTAAAGATAATGCTTCAACTCCTATGTCTAATTGCCACCAAGAAGCAGCACTTGAAATAGGAGATATTTGACAATTTGGTACATAATACCATGAACCTGTTGAATTATTATATCTTACTTTTAAAAAATAGTAGTTTGCATAACTTGTATTGTAATTCCAAAAAGGTATTAATAACTTACTGCTAAAATTATAATCAATTACTCTATTTCTATTGCTCATAAATTTGCGAAGCTTGTTATCCCACAAAGTAGTTGGAACTTGCTTTCTTCTTAATAATGGAGCTGCCCAATTACAAGCATAAGCACTTCCGCTTACCTGATTTAAATAAGTTACTCCTGATAATTCATAACCTAATCTTATATCATAAGTAGTTCCTATTTCTCCATTCAGTCCAGGTGTTGAAACCAAACATGGTGGATTTAAAGAACTTCCGTCATTTATAGGAGTAAACCAATCAAACATGATTTCATTTCTAACTATTGGACCTGCATCAAAATAACCTTTTTTAGTTGTAGGATCAGGATAAACTTTACTTCTTATCTTTTGGTTACCGTTTACATAAATATCAAAAACATATTTGAAATCCGTAGTTCCTGAATAGTTTGAATTAGCTATCCAATATAAATCATCTTGAGCACTCGCAAATCCTAATGCTGATGTAGTTCCTGATAATGTCATTGCCATATTAATACTTTTTATTACTTTCTAATCTTAAATTCAATTTTATATCTTCTCCTAAAGCAGCAGCCATATCTGCTGCCCAATTACCAAAAACCTTATTAACAGCATCATCAAAGTAGTTGGTCTTTTTAATACCATATCTTTTAATCAAGTATATTAAATTGTCAACTTGACTGTCTAATAAACTTTTCTTCGGTTTCTGTGCTATTCCTTTTCTTTCTAATCCTATTCCTGCTGCTCTATCGTTTCTAATATTTCTAACCTTTGCTTTACCACTTAATATGTATTTCTTAATGCTATCCCTTCCTTCCTTATTCATTCCATAATTCTTAAAGAAATAAGGACTATCTAAACCATTCTTTGCATCAGGACCTTTACCTTTAACCCCTTTATTAATATAATCGTAATAATCTAAAACGCTAATAGTTAACGTTTTTCCATCTTCGCTTAATTCAGGATAAATGTTATCGGCTAAAGCACCTGAACCAATTAACCCTTTAAATTTTATATTATCAGCTAATACAGCAGCAAATGCGACTCCATATTGTTCAAGTATATTTTCAGCAACAAATGTTTCAAATTCTCCAGTAGTTCCGATTCTATCTAAAAATCCACTACTTAAAACTTTGCTTTGTGCTTTGCTTAAGCTTATCGGCATCCCATTCTAATTTTAATCTCAAATATGTTAAATCATTCAAAAACTGAATCGCAGGAAGTTTCCATACGTTATCTAAACTGATATTTTCAAATTCTGATACCAATTTGGCGTTGTAAACCCATCCGAAGCTTCTTTGAAATTCATCAATGCTCTTTCCAGTTCCTCCTTCTTCTCCGTCATTGTTTCCATATAAGGTTTCAAATTGAGAATTGAGTTCTTGAAAAGAGCATAAAAAAAAACCGCTGCATGATAACAATGTTTAAATTCTGCTTCAGCCATATCATTTGCAATCTCCTCATGTCTTGTTGCATCATACTCACATGGCTTTAAACCCTTCCAGGTCCATTTCATTGGTGTTACCATTGTAGCCATTAACTTATGAAGGTTCTGTATTAAATCAACTCCGAAAGTAGCTGTTTCAACATAACGACCTGCATCTAATTTAGCTACATCATAGTTAATCCAATACCATTTACCATTCGCTTTTATTAAGTTTACCGGCTTTGCCTTATTCATATCTACTACCATATCGTTAAACGATTTAAGTATTTCTGAACAAAGTTTGTTAAACTTCTTAACCTTCATTTGATTAACTTCAAATTCAGATTTGCCTGTTAATATCTGAACAAACATGATAGACTTATCCAAGTCCTCAATGCCCATAGCATTAATTTCGTTTATCTGCTGAAATTGTTTAATTGATAATCGCATACTATATAATGATAAAAATTGATGACAGTTTTATGATAATTTTTAAATATATCTGTAAACCCCTGAATATTTATGTTCATTTTTACATTTAACTGCAAGTGCTAAAGCATTAACGCAGTCATCATGGTATCCGGCAGGAGCATTATAACGAACTCCAGTTGGTGTATATTGATATTCAAAAATCTCTAATTCATCCTTTATTGGTCCTGAAGGAAAAGATACTTGACCGTTGTGAATGGATGAAGCAAGTAACTCCATTAATTGTTGTTTAGAAGTAGAAGTATATTTAAATCCTGTCATGATATTGAATGACTTTTGCAAATCTTCAGTTATTGCATCTCCTACTCCTGTGCTGTCTATGAATACAGGTTTACTTCTGTCTAACGTTAGTATTGTTTCCTTTGTCTGTTTCCAATCCTTTTGGAATCTATTGAAATAACAAACTGATCCTGAAGAATCAAGTCCTACGATAACGGTCCAGTCAAATGACTTCGCTAAATCTATTCCGTAGAATGCAGGTTTATTAGTTGACATTGGTTTTACACAACTGAATATTTGCTGAATACCAAATGGATTTGCTGCATTCTCCATTGGATTCGCCATGTATTCTTGTTCAAAAACTGCTTCAGGTAGTTGCCTTTTTGCGTCATCAATTTCATCTTTATCAATATAAGGATTGTCATAAGTTGAGAATTTGAATGACTGCCAATCTTCGCCACCTTTCATAAATAAAGAATAAAAGTAGTTTTTTCCTTTAGGAGTTGATAAGAATAAAGCCCTACCTTTATAATCAGTTAAAGTAGGTCTGATTGAGTTTAGCCACCCATCTTCTAAATTCGGAATAAAGGAAGCTTCATCAATAACTACAAAATGGAATTTGCGACCTCGTAGATTGTCTAATCTTTCTCCGGTAAAGAACTCTACTGAACCTTTATTTGGAAAGTTTATAATTAAGTCCGATTTGTTATTTTCAAATGGAACGACTTGTGTAAGTTTCTCAAAGAATGTTTTTGCAAGTTTATAGGTAGGAGTAATATAAGCAACCTGATAACCTTTTAAAGCATTGGATATTATTTCAACCTGTGATAGTTCTGATTTACCGAATCTTCGCCCACACATAACAACTCTAAACCTGGATGAGTTATCAAGTATTACTTGTTGGTTGATATGTGGTTCAGATAATTCT
>Ga0209190_1001326_pt1 | contig 17325 bp, 16 predicted proteins | sample M_140205_XF_Meta_FD_187315 | JGI IMG/M metagenome (GOLD analysis project Ga0209190, IMG submission 187315) | Freshwater microbial communities from Lake Montjoie, Canada to study carbon cycling - M_140205_XF_MetaG (SPAdes) (version 2) | ecosystem: Environmental > Aquatic > Freshwater > Lake... | reverse complement strand
TCCCAATGCATTTTTGATTTCTTCTATATCTCCAACGCCACTCACGGACAAAAATTTTAACTGCTGATTATTTGCAGAGAGTCGTTGATAGAAATCGACAAGAGGTTTTGTTTGGGTATGGTAGACATGCAATCTGTTACGTACAGTGGACTCTTGATCATCATCGCGCTGTATAAGTGCATCACCTGTTATATCGTCTTTTCCTGCAGTTTTTGGCGGTTTATTGTCAATATGATAAATACGACCAGATTGTTGATGCACTCTTCTACCGCCAAGTCTTCTCACGATTTCGTCATCAGGCACAACAATTTCTAGCACCACATCTAGGTCGACACCCGCATCAACCAGCGCTTCTGCCTGAGGTATGGTTCGAGGGAACCCATCGAACAAAAAACCGTTCTCACAATCACCTTGGGTGATCCGATCCTTAATGAGCGCAATGATGATACTGTCAGAAACAAGACCACCACTTTGCATTACTGACTTTACCTGTCTACCCAATTCACTGCCTAGCTGTACTGCTGCGCGCAACATGTCACCGGTAGAAATTTGGGGGATAGAATATTTTTCACGCAGATACTCCGCTTGAGTACCTTTGCCCGCCCCCGGCGCTCCCAACAATATTATTCGCATGCAGTATCTCCGTTAGCCAATACAGCCAGTCGATGGCTTTTGGCTGTTGTTGTATTTATTTTTTGCACATTACACGTTTGCATCAGGACGCTCAAGTTCCTGGTTAGAAGAATTCTAGGCAGTTTACATATCTAAAAATTTGGTTATTTCTATTTAATGTCGAAAATTATAGATTATTTCTTACTTTCAATATTTTTTGCTCGCTCCCAGTACATATCCATTTCTGCCGCACTTAAATCAGTTATGGCACGCTTGGTCTCCACAACCATACGCTCTACCAAACGGAAACGAGCTTCAAACTTGCGATTAGCTTTTCGCAAACTAGCCTCTGAATCTAGGTGGAGATGCCTGGAGAGATTAACCATACTAAAGAGTAGATCTCCAAATTCTTCCTCCACATGAAGATTGTTACCAGTTTCCATAGCTACCTCCAGTTCACTTAGCTCCTCTTTCACTTTGGCATACACTGGATGTACTGACTGCCAGTCAAAACCAACATTTGAAACTCGCTTCTGCAATTTAGTGGCACGCAACATTGACGGGAGAGCAGCAGGAACATCATCGAGAACACTAACCAATTGTGCTGCCTTTTTTTGTTTGCGTTCTTGAGTTTTTATCTGTTCCCAATTATTGACAACCTGCTCCGAGCTTATATCACTCACCTGACCAAAACTTTCTAATGTCGCAGATGGGAATACATGTGGATGGCGCTGCAACAGTTTTGTTGTAATGGTTTGGGCAATGGTTTCAAAATCAAAAAGGTGCTGTTCTTTGCCTAATTGGGCGTAAAAAACCACTTGGAACAGTAAATCACCCAACTCTTCTTTAAGTTGTTGCATGTCATTCGTTTCGATTGCGTCTACTACTTCGTACACTTCTTCCAATGTATGTGGAGCGATACTTGCGAAGGATTGCTTTAGATCCCAGGGACAACCATGCTGAGGATCACGCAGCATCGACATAAGTTGAAGCAGGGTCTGCATAGCATTCCCGTGCGGATTATTAATGGCCATTTTTCAGTTCCCTAACTTTGGATCGGGAGTAAACAATGCCATAGCTTCGACATGGCTGGTATGAGGAAACATATCCATTGCACCAGCTGCCTGTAGCTGATAACCCTGTAATGCCAGCAATTCAGTATCTCGTGCTAGTGTGGCAGTATTACATGACACATACACAATCCGCTTCGGTCGTGCAGCCACTATGGCTGGCAAAACCTCCTGTGCGCCCGAACGTGGTGGATCGAGCAACACCTTATCAAAACCTGGTTGCAACCAAACATGTTGTGAAGGAGGCAAAGTCAAATCAGCACAGAGAAACTTTGCATTAGAAATATTGTTGCGGCGGGCATTTTCTTCGCCTCTTTCCACCATAGCAACTGAACCTTCTACGCCAACAACATGAGCAGCGATTGTTGCCATAGGCAAAGTAAAGTTACCCAGACCACAAAATAAGTCCAACACCCGATCAGTCGCGTTCAACTCCAGCAAGCCAATCGCTTTCGCAATCATCAGTTTGTTAACGTCAGCATTTACCTGGGTAAAGTCCAATGGGTGAAAGGCAAAGTCCAATTTAAAGTCAGGCAAATAATAATATAGCCTGTCTTCAGTGTGTTGCGGGTGAAGTTTATGCACTGAATCATGTCCCTGGGGCTGCAAATACACATCTACAAGATGACTCTTACTGAAAGCAATTAGGGCATCTGTATCGGCTTCAGTCAGCTCTTGCAAATGACGGAATATCAGCGCACATGTGGATTTACCTGCGCCTGCCTCACCCACTGCCACTTCAATTTGTGGAATATGCTGATATGCACTCAACCCACCTATAAGAGCAGCCAACGCAGGTAGCAGTAAATTAACCTCCGGATCTAGTATTACGCAACTGTCCATGTCGGTAATAAAAGAGCTATGCCGTTCCCGGAACCCGAGCAATATTTTGCCTTTTTTGGCAACAAATCTTGCCGCCAAACGCGCCTTGCGGCGGTACCCGTACACCGAGCTGGCGATGGCAGGTAGTTTTTCATAACGCGCAGCAGCAGTTGTGCCGACCACATGCTGCAGTCGCTCATGGAGTACTGTTTCCTTGAATAACAATTGGGCAGTGCTTGCATAATGTTGCAAGCTACAACCACCACATATAGAAAAAAACGGACATGCTGGTGACACTCGCTCCGCAGCCGGGGTGATTACCTCATCCGTGATGGCTTCGGCATAACTGCCCTTGTTAACAATAAAATGTGCCTTTACATCTTCGCCAGGCAATGCTCCATCGACAAAAACAACCTTGCCATCATGATGGGCAATACCGCGTCCCTCATGGCTGAGTTTGTGGACATGCAAATGCTGGGATTGCTTGGGCAAGGAGGATTTTCGGTTATTACGGCGCATACCTTGTGACACTCAGTTACTGAATAGGCCAGTGGAAAGATAACGATCACCTCGGTCACAAATGATCGCCACAATCACGGCATTTTCAACAGTAAGAGATAATTGCAAGGCGGCATAAACCGCCCCCCCAGCAGATACCCCACAGCAAATCCCTTCTACACGTGCCAGGGCTTGCATCGTACGCTCTGCGTCGACCTGTGAAATATCGATAATACGATCGACTCTTTTTCTGTCAAAGATTTTGGGCAAATACGCCTCTGGCCAGCGCCTAATACCAGGAATTTTCGCACCTTCCTTAGGTTGAAGACCGATAATTTCAATAGCGGGATTTTTTTCCTTCAAAAACCGGGAAACACCCATGATGGTGCCTGTAGTGCCCATCGAACTTACAAAATGAGTCACAGTTCCGTGGGTATCGCGCCAGATTTCGGGCCCAGTGTGCTCATAATGCGCTGCATAATTATCTGGGTTGGAAAACTGATCAAGCACCTTGCCTTTGCCTTCAAGCTCCATTCTGGCTGCAAGATCGCGAGCTCCTTCCATCCCATCAGATTCACTCACTTCGACCAAGTGTGCACCATAGGCCGTCAAGGAATCTTTACGTTCCTGCGAGGCGTTTGCGGGCATTATAAGAATCATCTTATAACCTTTGATGGCTGCAACCATCGCAAGCGCTATACCTGTGTTTCCGCTGGTTGCCTCAATAAGAGTATCACCGGATTTGATTTCGCCCCGGGCCTCAGCTTTGCTTATCATGCTTAAAGCAGGACGATCTTTTACAGAGCCAGCCGGATTGTTACCCTCTAGCTTAACGAGAATAGTATTGGAATTGATGCCAGGGAGACGCTGCAAGCGTACCAAGGGCGTAGCGCCAACGGTATCTTCAATAGTAGGAAAATACATCTAATCATCCGAGATGTGTAAATTCTGAATTCTAACTTGCCTGTACATCAGGTGGAAGTTGTTTGCAGTAGGCTCTTGAATAACTCACGACTAGCTAATGGCCGATCACCGAGATGATGCTCCAGCACGAGCCGTAATAGTCGTTTGGCAATTTTAAGAGTATTGGCTTTTGTAAAATCAGCTCTGCTCATGTCCAGCAATACCTGACCTGGATATAAATTGGCGATGGAGTTTGCTGAATCCACCTCCTGAACCTGCATTTGACGCACAAATCCGCTATCAGTTTGCAAGTAATACCAGGCATCGTGCAACATTAGCTCACCATTGAGTGCATCATGAGTTAACTGCAATCCGTAACCTAAATTTTCTAATAATTGCAATTCGAAACGCCGTAGCACCGGTTCAATGTCTAGTCCTGAACTTAGTGCGTGTAATACTGCCTCATAATGACCATATAAAGTTTTGTCACTCTCATGCCCGGCCAGCAGGCGCACCATCAATTCGTTGACGTAAAGTGCAGAGAACATATGTGGACCACACAAGCGTAGTGCTGGGCCACTGGCTTCAATTGAACGCAGGTTAAGCAACTCACTGCGCCCAACAAGAGATATTTGTAGTGGAATAAAGAGTTGGAGCAAAGGTCGATACCTAGATTTAGGATCTCTGGCACCACGTGCGATGGCGCTGACTCTGCCATGATCTTGGGTGAAAAAATCTAGTAACAAACTGGTCTCACGGAATGGACGACTATGCAGCAGCCAAGCTGGCTGATTTTCCATTAATGTCGTCATGGATATTCTGATATCTCGTTAGCAGTCAAATCCCAGGCTACGTAAAGCGCGCTCATCATCCGACCAACCACTCTTCACCTTAACCCATAACTTCAACATGACCTTACAATCAAATAACCTTTCCATATCTTTGCGTGCCTCAGTTCCAATAAGCTTGAGTCTACTGCCACTTTCACCAATGAGCATGGTTTTCTGTCCGTCGCGTTCAACCAGAATGAGAGCGCTGATATGGTAAATACCACCTGTCATTTTGAACTCTTCAATTTCTACTGCTACTTCATACGGTAATTCATCGCCCATCTGGCGGGTAATTTTTTCCCGGACGAATTCCGCCGCCAAATAGCGTGAATTACGGTCGGTGAGTTGGTCTTCCGGATAAATCCAATCATTCACAGGTAAGTACCTGACAATTGTCGATTCCAAAGCTGAAGTATTTTGTTGTTTCAGCGCAGACAAGGGCACTACCTCAGCGAAAACATATTTAGTTCTAGCGAGGTCGATAAAAGGCAACAAGAGCTCTTTGTTTTCCAATTCATCAATTTTATTGATTACCAAAAATACAGGACTTGCTGTACGTGCGATATTTTCCAGCAGATGTTCGTCTTCTTCGTTGAACCATAGGCGATCTACCATGAACAAAATCAAACTTACATCCGCCACTGTGTTGGTAATGGTTTTGTTCATCTGACGATTAAGTACTTTTTTAAATCCTAGATGATAACCAGGAGTATCAACAAAAATAATTTGGGCCTGCCCAACAGTCTTAATGCCTTGCAATCGTTGACGAGTGGTTTGTGGTTTACGCGAAGTTATGCTTACTTTTTGTCCAACCAGATGATTTAGCAAGGTGGACTTACCCACATTTGGCCTGCCCACCAATGCCACCGTTCCACAGCGTTTTTCTAAGAAGGCATCAGTCATCAGTTACACCTCCTTACAACAGGAAGCAAGCGCGCGTGTAAGGTAGCAAGACCAAAGACCACAGCAATGATCCGGCCACTATAATAAGTTCGAGCTCTAAATAAGCCCAACCACTTTGCAGATATCATATTATTTGCGACCGTTACTTTGATCCAAAAGTTCGAGAGCTGCAGCAGCAGCATTTTGTTCGGCATGTTTACGATTGCTACCAGTTCCTGTTACCACATGATTTAACACGTCAACTGTACAAGTCACACGAAAATTTTGCAGATGATCCTTACCACTCACCTCATCGATTTCATAAACGGGCAAAGCTGCCTTCTGACGCTGTAACAATTCCTGCAATCTAGTTTTTGGATCTTTAATTGATTGCAATATCGGTAAATCATGTAAGTGAGATTCCAACCATCGCATGACAATGGTGGTACAAACGTCGAGACCGGCATCTAGATATATAGCACAGATCAGAGCTTCCACAGCATCAGCAAGAATTGATTCCCTGTTGCCGCCCCCAGATTTTAATTCACCGGCACCTAGAACCAAGAAATCGCCCAGTTGTAGATCACGAGCAATCGCAACCAAGGTTGACTGTTGAACAAGGCTGGCACGAATGCGGCTTAATTCGCCTTCTGAGGACTTAGGTTTGTGTTGAAAGAGGAAATCAGAAACGACCAATCCGAGTACAGCATCACCGAGAAATTCCAGACGCTCGTTATTGTCTTTGCTAGCACTACGATGGCGTAATGCATTGCTCAGCAGCGCAGGATTTTTGAACTTGTACCCAATTTTGGCGTAGAGTATTTCCACCCTGCTTAGTGCCTGCCGTTCAGAATTTGTTGAAGCGATTTTTGAAAACTACAACTGCTTCAATATTGAAGAAAAGTGGTACCCGTGTCTCATAATTGACATCAACGAACTCTAGCGATCCTTCCTTAACCCTTTGGATGTTATCTACTTCAAATCCTTCAACTGAGTTCACCGCCAACGTTTTCACCATGCCGGCACGAATATCCGTCATGCTCATAAGCTTTATATCGTTTTTGGCAAAAATATCTTCCATGGTATCAACAACAATAGCGTGATCCATATAGACAGGAGCTAATTTCAGTGTCATTGCCAAAATCACACCAAACATTGCCAACATAACTCCAACACCATACACGGATCCGCGCTGCTGTCTTGCAAGGTTCATGTGTAGTTTATTCATGACGTTGCCTGCTTGTGGTTACAGTTGGTATGTTGATTGTAAAAAAAATTAATCCGGATTTTTGATAAATCGGTTTTGCCCAAAACTAGGCAAATGCCAGCCCGGTTCTTTATGCATCCAAACTGCAACTGCCCTACCTACAATATTAGCTTCAGATGCTGGCCCCCAATACCGACTATCACTGCTGTTATCACGATTATCACCCATCATGAAATACTGCCCCTCAGGAATTACCATACCCTCCGGTTGCAACCAATCATAATTACGATTAAATCGCTGGGTCGCTGCAGTGTATATAGAGTGAGTTAACCCTCCAACACTCTCTTGGGAAAGTTTCACTCCAAGTTCATCTAGCACTACCCCCGCATCTTGCGGCAATGCTTCATCATTGATGTATACAGTATTGTCGGTATAACGAACTTTATCACCAGGCAGGCCTATCACTCTTTTAATAAAATAATTAGGATCATGTGGTGGAATAAAAACCATGACATCACCACGTTTTGGCTCCCCTATTTCCATAAACCTAGTGCCAGTGACAGGCAATCGCAATCCGTAGGCAAATTTATTGACCACAATAAAATCACCGACATTTAGTGTAGGAATCATAGATCCTGTAGGTATTTGGAAGGGTTCGAATAAAAAAGAGCGCAACATCAACACCGCAAAAAGAATAGGGAAAAATGACTTAGCGTATTCCACTGGAAAGGGATCTCGGTAAATCTCCACGGCCTGAGTTAGTAATTTCTGGCGCACAGGATCAATTTTTTGATTATCAGCTTTATTTTTTGAAAGATCTTTATTCGCAGTGTTCTGCAAGCCGTCTTCACCCAAACTTTCAATATAGGCTTTGAAATCTGCTGTACTAATTTTTCTTTCAGCAAGAAAAGTTTCGACCTTCTGCCAGCGTGGTTTGGCGAGCAGAGCCAAATCTACCAACCACACACAACCTGTGATTGCAGACAACACGACCAAAACAAGAGAAAAATCTATATTCATACTTGACTACCTGGTTTTCACTTTAGTGATTAAAGAAATATGTTATTTGTCGACTTTTAGTATCGCCAAAAATGCTTCTTGTGGAACTTCAACAGACCCCACCTGTTTCATGCGTTTTTTTCCAGCTTTTTGTTTCTCCAACAATTTACGCTTGCGTGATACATCGCCACCGTAACATTTGGCAGTTACATTTTTACGCAATGCCTTCACTGTACTGCGAGCAATTATTTGTCCGCCAATTGCAGCCTGAATTGCCACGTCATAAAGTTGCCTGGGGATCAATTCCTGCATTTTTTCAGTCAGCACTCTACCTTTTGTTTGTGCTTGATCACGATGGACAATAAGTGACAAGGCATCTACCGGTTCACTATTGATCAATACATCCATCCTTACCAAATTGGCTGCTTGAAACCTAATGAAATGATAGTCCAGTGAAGCATAACCTCTGCTAACCGATTTAAGCCTATCAAAAAAATCGAGGACCACTTCATTCATGGGCAACTCGTAACGGATAGAAACCTGGTTGCCGATAAACTGCATATCTTTTTGTACGCCACGCTTGTCTATGCAAAGGGATAACACATTACCTACATATTCCTGCGGCACCAAAATATTGGCTTGCACAATTGGTTCGCGCATTTCTTCTATGTTACCCATGGGGGGCAAACGTGAAGGGCTTTCTACATGGAGTATTTCACCGCCCCTAGTGACAACCTCATATACTACGGTCGGAGCTGAAGTGATTAGATTCAAATTGTATTCACGCTCCAGACGCTCTTGCACAATTTCCATATGCAACATACCCAGAAAACCACACCTGAAACCAATTCCCAAAGCGTCTGAACTTTCTGGTTCATAAACTAAGGATGCATCATTGAGCTTAAGTTTTTCCAAAGCGTCACGAAAGTTTTCGTAATCATCAGAGGAGATTGGGAATAAACCAGCGTATACCTGGGGCTGTACTTTTTTGAAACCTGGTAAGGCTGCCACGTCTGCAGTTTTGGAATGAGTGATGGTATCGCCTACTGGTGCACCTAAGATTTCTTTTATTCCGGCTTCAATGAAACCTACTTCACCAGCTTTTAATTCGTCACATATGAGACGTTTTGGAGTGAAGATGCCCACGTTATCCACTATATGGACTCTGCCAGTGGATTTGGCAATAATTTTATCCCCTTTGCGTACAGTGCCTTGTCGCACCCGAACCAGAGAAACTACGCCAAGATAATTGTCGAACCACGAATCTATGATCAGTGCTTGCAAGATGCCGCTGGTATCACCTACAGGTGCCGGAATATCTCGAATTAGAACTTCAAGAACATCAGGTACCCCTGCTCCACTTTTCGCACTGCACTGTACTGCATCACTGGCGTGGATACCGATGATCTCTTCAATCTCTTTTTTTACACGCTCCGGTTCTGCCTGCGGCAAATCCATTTTGTTGAGGATGGGTATCACTTCTAGACCCTGCTCAAGGGCGGTATAACAATTTGCTACTGATTGCGCTTCAACACCCTGCGCAGCATCCACAATTAACAGGGCACCTTCGCAAGCAGCAAGCGAACGTGAGACTTCGTAACTAAAATCCACATGACCTGGGGTATCGATAAAATTAAGTTGATAGGTTAGGCCGTTCAGGGCCTTATATTCTAGGGTGACCGAGCGTGCTTTGATGGTGATGCCGCGTTCTTTCTCAATGTCCATGGAGTCAAGTACTTGATTGGACATCTCGCGCGCGGTTAGGCCACCACACAACTGAATAAAGCGGTCAGCAAGCGTGGATTTGCCATGGTCTATATGGGCGATGATAGAAAAATTGCGGATATGACTGAGATCACTCACGGACTACTTACACTCTGGCGGAATATTATCTGGAGGAATAAAAAAAGCGCGCAAGTGTAACTTAATCTAGCCATAGCCGCCATGTAACTTGTTCACACTTTTTCCTGCTAAATCAGCTCCTTGCCATATATGAACAATAGTTAGGGCACCTTTACTCAGGTAGTGTGATGGTGAAATATGACAACTGTTCATTACGTGCAATCAAGACGGGTAAAACGCGGTTGACGGGCAACAAAGCCGATACACGTTCGATATCGGCCGGTGAAGTAATATCTACATTATTCAGCGCCACAATGATGTCGCCTGGTTTTATTTGTGCTGCAGCTGCTGCGCCTTCGACTTCTTGCACGAGCACACCATGCTCGATGCCTAGCGCTTGCATGGTTTTTTGATCAATTTCCGCTACCACCAACCCCAAGCGATTACTAGTCAGAGCAGGGAAAGCTGCTGCTAACGTCGTCGCCTCACCTAAACTCCCAACCTTCATGTCTAGCGCTTGGGATTGACCCTCACGGACAATTTTTACTGGGACTTTAGTTCCTGGCATGACTAAACCAACGTAATACGGCAAATCTGCACTGGTTCGAATGGCTTGACCATTAAACTCAACAATAATATCGCCAGCTTGAAAACCAGCCGCTTGCGCTGGCCCTCCGTCTAAAATGCGATTTACAAGAGCTCCGTGCGGTGTTTCCAGATTGAATGCTTGAGCGAGTTCCTGACTGACATCCTCGATACCAACCCCCATCCAACCGCGACTGACACTTCCGTTTTCTCGTAATTGGGCAACTACATTTTTTGCCACATCCACCGGGATGGCGAACGACAATCCGATTGACCCGCCTGAATTAGAAAAAATTTGTGAATTGATGCCAATGACTTCCCCGGCCAGGTTAAACAAAGGCCCACCTGAATTGCCTGGGTTGATAGCCACGTCGGTCTGTATAAAGGAAACATAATTGCTACCTTCTGTGGGCAAACTACGCCCCATGTAACTGATAATCCCTGCAGTAACTGAATACTGCAAACCAAAAGGTGAACCGATTGCCAGCACCCATTCGCCTACTTTAAGCTTACTGGAATCACCTAGTTTTACTGCGGGCAAATCAGTTGCATCTATTTTTAACAAGGCCAGATCAGATCGTTCATCCGACCCTACCACTGTGGCTGTAAATTCACGCTGATCGTTAAGAGTAACGGTGATGCTTGTTGCAGTGTCCACTACATGATGATTGGTAACAATGTACCCATCAGCGGAAATAATGAAGCCAGAACCAGTAGCACTAGGCGACTCCTGCTCTTCATTTGGTTGTGGCAAATCCAGTTGCGGAGCCTTATCGCCGTAGAAACGACGGAGCAGCTCATCCAAATTTGCACGGTCTTCAGTGCGAGCCTCCGGCGCAGCCAATGTCGTACTTACATTAACAATTGAAGGTGCATTTTTTTCTACCAGCACTGTGAAATCAGGCAGAGCTTGGCCCATCAACAAGCCAGTCGGTAGACTTAATGCGAGCATCAAGGAAATAGCTTTAATGGACTTTATTTTAATGAATTTGTTAAGCATCTACGTACTCCTTCGCGAGAGAACTGAATGATTGGGGTTATCAGGAAAAACTTCAAGCCAACTCTGCATAAAAGAAAATATAAGAGTTAACAATGTATACAGTGTTAAGTAGTGATTCAGTTTCAACTTCGAATTTCTCACCCATTAAGTTCAAACCTATTCATTATCACATTGCGAGGTTTTTGTTCTTTCCATATGCCAAATCTTAAATTTTATAATTCCTCTTGCCGCAACATCTAAAAAAAAACCGACTTGCGCCGGTTCTTTTGCTGATCCCTATTTATACAAGCATTTTTTATAACTGCCTCAATCCTGATCAATTAGTAATTTGGGTGAATAATTGACCGGAATTTCCAGGGCTACTGGTGCATCCAAGAACTCCTGATTAACGGCATCTTGCAAGCGGGTAAGTGCAGCAGCATCAAGGCTACTATCCAAACTGGCGGTACGGGAAAGCTCGGAAGGATTGTATTCTCCACCAACCACGGGCATAGCAGTATTTAGATCGATTGCAGCAGCCGTTTTTGTCTCTACGGCGGCAGTCGTATCAACCGCAGCCACTACACCGGCAGGCTGCATATTCTGGCCAGACTGGTTAAATACTGACACCGCCATCAATACAACCAGAGCGAAAGAAGCGGCTATCACTCCTTGCCCAACAAAGCGCACTAAAAAACGACCGGATTTGGCAACTGCCGGTAGTGTTGGTAAAGCCTCTGCAGCAAGGCGAGCATGGATGCCAGTGAGAAGATCCACAGCAGGATTGGGGTGTAGATCATGATGAATACCCGCACTGATTAGATGGTAGCGACGCCACTTGCTTGCAAGTTGAACATTGCCACTAAACTCACGCAAAATGCGTCGAACTTCCAACTGTTCGGCTTGGTTATCCATAAAAGCAGATGCCGATTCCAACAACAGCAATTGGTCTTGTTGAGGTTGCAAATCGTAAGCACCATCCAAACTGGTGACAAGCGTTAAACCTTCAGTTTTAACCTGCTGATTTTCAAAAACTTTATCTGACATTCACTTGCACCTTATGATGGGTACTGCTGATGTTAATTAAATATACGTAATTCTAAATGCTGTCTCAAACCGGCTTATTCCCTGCAGTGGCTCTTTTTCCTTATCCCTGAGACATGGATTTAACGAAAAAATTCCCTGCTTTAATAAATTCTTGCCATAATTTTGCTAGTTCCTGCCCCATTGGCTGAATATTTCCTACTCCGATTCAAGTAAAGGTCTGATTTTATTATCAATTGCCTCTCTTGCTCGAAAGATACGCGAACGCACTGTTCCGACTGGACACCCCATGATTTCGGTAATTTCTTCGTAGCTGAGGCCGTTAAACTCACGCAAACAGAAGGCAGTACGCAAGTCCTCTGGCAGCTCTTCGATGGCTTTATCAATAACTCGCTTTAGTTCAGCGCTGACGTGCAGTGCATCAGGACTGGCAATGTCTGCCATTGCTGATTCTCCTTCGAGATGTTCGGCATCTTCAATATCTACGTCAGATCCAGGTGGCCTGCGCCCTTTGGATACCAAGTAGTTATTGGCGGTATTGATGGCAATCCGGTATAGCCAGGTATAGAAGGCACTTTCACCACGAAAATTACCAAGCGCACGATATGCCTTAATAAAGGTTTCCTGAGCCACATCTTCGGCCTCATGTGGATCACGGATAAATCTTCCAATCAAACCCAACAAACGCTGCTGATAGCGTAACACCAACAAATCAAAGGCATGTTTTTCGCCTTTAAAAACGCGCTCTACTAAGATTTCATCCGTATCTGTACTGCTTGCTTTTGCCAACTGCCTGGCTCCAATTCATTTACTATTAGCTGGCATGGTCGCCCACTTATAGACAGCACCCATGCATGAAAGTTCTGATGATTGTAGCTTACAAGGTAGAATGCTTTCCCACTCAATTCTTGGCCTTACCAATGCCTCCAGCTCTAGTTTCCAAGCTAACACACAATACCGATGTGCTTATTATCGGAGGTGGCGCTGCCGGACTCAGCCTTGCCTTACGTATCGCAGATAAAGCCAAGGTCACCATCTTGTCAAAGAGCTCTCTCAAGCAGGGCTCAACCTATTGGGCGCAGGGCGGAATAGCAGCAGTTATGGATGCGCAGGACAGCCTACAAGCACACGTCGCCGATACACTTATTGCAGGAGCAGGTCTTTGTCATGCCGATGTCGTCGAATACACAGTAGCAAGGGGCAGAGAATGTATTGAATGGCTAGTCGCTCAGGGGGTGGCTTTTAGTCGCCAAACTCACGATGCTTCTCAAGATGGTACCGAAGCTACTACAACTAGTTTTCATTTGACTAAAGAAGGTGGTCATAGTCATCGGCGTGTTATCCATGCTGATGACGCTACAGGCAAGGCAGTGTTCGAATCGCTAGCGTCACAGGTAATGCAACATCCTAATATTGAATTTGTAACCAACAATGTTGCTATCGATCTTGTGTCTGGGAAAAAACTCGGCCTACCTCATAATAGATGTCTGGGCGCTTATGTATTGGATGAAGATTCCGGCACTGTGACAACTTTCAACGCACGCTTTACTGTGCTGGCAACGGGTGGCGCGAGTAAAGCCTATCTCTATACGTCTAATCCTGATGGTGCCAGTGGTGATGGCATAGCAATGGCCTGGCGCGCTGGGTGTCGTATTGCCAACATGGAGTTCAACCAGTTTCATCCCACCTGTTTGCATCATCCGCAAGATCGAAATTTTTTGATTACCGAAGCATTACGTGGCGAAGGCGCCAGATTGCTGCTGCCCAATGGTTACCGTTTTATGCTCGATTACCACCCCAGTGCTGAGTTGGCACCCCGTGATATCGTGGCGCGGGCCATCGATGCGCAGATGAAAAAAACCGGTTGCGATTGTGTATATCTGGACATCAGCCACAAACCACGCGAATTCATTCTGAAACACTTTCCCACCATTCATGCTCGTTGCCTGACGCTTGGTATCGATATCTGTACCCAACAAATACCAGTGGTACCTGCTGCGCATTACAGCTGTGGCGGCGTGATGGTAGATCGCAACGGCCAGACTGACCTGGAAAACCTCTATGCAATTGGCGAAACCAGCTTTACCGGTTTACACGGCGCCAATCGAATGGCCAGTAATTCTTTGTTGGAGTGTTTTGTGTTTGCATTTTCTGCAGCTGAACATATCGAGAAGAAACTCCATACAACAGTGACTAATGTGCAGCTTCCACATTGGGATGACAGCCAGGTTACTAATTCAGATGAAGACATAGTAATTGCGCATAACTGGGATGAGATACGTCGATTTATGTGGGATTACGTCGGTATCGTGCGCACCAACAAACGTCTGCAACGCGCTAAACATCGCATTGAATTATTGCAACTGGAAATCCACGAGTACTACAGCAACTACAAAGTTACTACCGGGTTGCTGGAGTTGAGAAATCTAGCGGTAGTAGCAGAGTTGATTATTGCCTCAGCCATCGCACGTAAAGAAAGCCGCGGCCTTCATTACAGTCTTGATTACCCTGACTCGCTCGACACGATTGCCGATACAGTACTCATACCTGCAAATTTTATTGAGCCAGCTTGATCAGAACAGCAAATCGATTAAGCCTTAGCAGCTTATTGCTTAACAAGCCGCTAGGCGTTTACTCACTCTAGATGAGAAACTGCATGTAAGCTCAGTACTAGATCAACTGTAGTTTGAAGTTGCACAGTGGGGGCTGCCTGCCTCTTAGTTAACCAGACAAAAAGATCCTGATCTTCTTCTTCTAGTAAAAGCTTATACCCTAGCAGTTGCTCACTGCTCAAATTTTGCAGTTGGTGCTTGGCAAACGGTACTAGTAAGAGATCAAGCTCCAGCATGCCGCGCCGACTGTGCCAGTAAAAACGTTTTAAATCTTCAGGCGTGAAGTTCACATTGGTATCCATTGTGGCAGGTTCTATAATTAACTAATTAGATGATATTTATTCTACCTCGTTAGGATTGGCTCTTATGCACAGTTTTTATGTTGATCTGAAAAACTTTGATCTAGTTCAGGTAAGTGGATCTGATGCTGTCCGTTTTTTACAAGGCCAACTCACCTGCGATGTGCAAGCTTTAAGCGAAGGCGCTGTTACATTTGGTGCTGCATGCAACAACAAAGGTAGGGTCTATGCGGCTTTTATGCTGATGCGCCAAAATGACAACTATTTTTTTTTGATGGCGCCAGGAGTCGGCGGTACATTTATTAACAATTTGAAAAAATTTATTCCGTTCTACAAATGTGATATGCAGGTAGTTAATACAGCTTGGAGTTGCCTAGGTATTTGCGGATCTGAAATAACAACATATCTTGAGAACAACAAAAATCCGATGCCAGCTGCTTACAACAGCATCCCTTATGAAGATGGTTGGCTATGCAATATTAGTGCAACCAATGACATTTTTTTGTTATGCACTAAAACTCGAACGCATGCCACACTCGTCAGCAAACTTTTTGCTCGCGGCACTGCTGCAAATCATGACAGTTGGTTGTTACAAAACATGTTGGCAGGACATTTCCCTTTCAGCATTGAAGATGTGGACATATACACTCCACAGGAACTAAATTACGACCGCAATGGTTATGTAAATTTTTCTAAAGGTTGTTACACCGGTCAAGAAATTGTTGCCAGAATGCACTACCGAGGCAAAGCAAAAAAGCAACTCTACGTATTGCAAATCACTGACCACGATCAAACACAGTTGCCAGAAAAAATTGAAGTATTGGATGAAAATCAAGTTGTGTTGGGCACAACAATCAAACTGCTCCTGGCGGATAATAAAAATCTTTACCTACTGATCAACTTGCCAGTGGAACTTGGAGCAACAAAATTGTTTACTGCCCTGGGGCAGCGCATTACTAACCAGCCTCTGCAGCGAACTGTGTAACAAACCTAAAATTGCACTCTTGACCAGATTTCACAGCAATTAACTCGCAACACTATTTAAATTCCATGCTGAGTAAACTTTAGTTCGGCAGTAAGGTGAACTAGTCCACAGTTTATGCATTTAGTTTTTGTGAGCACTCATAATTTACTGGTGAAGCTGTGTTGTTTTCGCGTCATCGGGTAGAATAATTTTAGTGACCCTAACTTGAAGATTTTTTCTATAAAAAATGGGCTGCCCGCTTAATTTTTTCAATTTTTACCAGCTGAGAACCTAAAAGGAAAAGTTAGAATCACAGAAATGACTAAATTTCTTGGCAAACATCCACTCGCCATCCTTACCCTGCTTACCTGTCTTAGCATGCCCCTTTATGCGCAAACGGGCGAAGCCATCGGGATTGTGCTCACCACCACTGGTTTGGTAGAGGCGCGTGATGCTAGCGGCATAATCCGCACACTTACTCGCCGTTCTGAAATTTTTGAACAAGATACTATTCTTGTTGGGGCTGATGGCTATGGCCAAGTCAAGATGGTGGACGATGCTCGCATCAGCTTTAAGCCCAATACCGAATTTACCTTTAATCAATACGACACCGATGCCGATCCAGCAACGCCCGATAGCGCCATCATGTCGATGGTTCGTGGTGGCTTTCGAACTTTATCTGGGTCGATTGGCGATCAGGATCAAGACACCTACCGCTTAGAAACGCCCATGGCCACTATTGGTATTCGTGGTACTGATCACGAAGGGTTAATTGTTGGAAATGATTTATTTACTGGTGTGTACGACGGTGGCACCACCATTAGCAATGATCAGGGCTCTGTAGATACCGGAATCGGTGCAAATTACGATTTTACCCAAACCACACAGGGCCAATCACCCGTTGGTTTGTTGGAGCAACCTGTAAATTTGGGGCGGCTGGATATAACTCCCAGCCTTGAAGAAGCAGAAGAAGATGCGCCTGCAGAGGAAGCTCCTGCCGAGGCAGCTCCAGCTGAGGCTGCTCCTGCTGCCGCCGCTGAGGCTGCTCCTGCTGCTGCCGCCGCTGAGGCTGCTCCTGCCGCTGCTCCTGCCGCTGCTCCTGCCGCTGCTCCTGCTGCTGCTCCTGCCGCTGCTCCTGCCGCTGCTCCTGCTGCTGCTCCTGCCGCTGCTCCTGCCG
>Ga0209190_1001325_pt1 | contig 17326 bp, 13 predicted proteins | sample M_140205_XF_Meta_FD_187315 | JGI IMG/M metagenome (GOLD analysis project Ga0209190, IMG submission 187315) | Freshwater microbial communities from Lake Montjoie, Canada to study carbon cycling - M_140205_XF_MetaG (SPAdes) (version 2) | ecosystem: Environmental > Aquatic > Freshwater > Lake... | reverse complement strand
GATATGCGCGGCGACCTGCGCGTATCCGTGCTTGCCGCGCTTCGCTTTGACACTGGCGCCGGCGACAGCGAAATGGCGCTTGCGCGCGCCGCTGGTGGAAGTAGAGCGCAAGTTCGCAACGCACTTGAAAATTTAGAAATGACTGGCAGGGTCCGCCGCGTAAGCGCGTTGAGCAAACCACAAGAGACCGGCGCCCAAGCTGATAGCTCCGGCGGTATCCGCAACCGCAACGCCACGCGCATTGAATTGCTGCGGTTTCGCTAAATCCTTGCAAAGGTGGCGGCGAGCTACAAGCCCCTGACGCACGCACGTCGGGGGCTTGTTATTTATGAACAACACAAAGCGCCATCGCGATTGTGATTCAGATTGTGATTGCGATTCTTAAGGACAAGTTCCAAAGTTGCTCAGCATCTGTCCCAAGTCGGCGGAGTTCACTTCATTATCCCCGTTCAGATCCGCCGCGCATGGCGCGGAGCACACACCAAATTGCGCAAGAAGTGAGCCTAAATCCGAGGAATTCACTTCATGATCACCGTTCAAATCAGCGGAACATTTAATGCAAGTCAATGCAAATGTGTACACCGCCGCGCCGTTGGCCAAACCATCGCCTGAAGGAAGACTTGCGGGCGCATTTGGATTTGCAATTTCACCGTCAAGGCGAATGCCGCCGGCCGTGATGAGATCCGACACAGTGACCGTGTACGTTCCCGCAACATCAAGCGTGCCAAGACCAAGTGACGCCGTGTTGGTGGCAGAGTTGTAGGAATATGTTGGGGGGATCGCGCCTGCCGGACCAACCACCGTGAAGTGAGCGCCAGTGGCCACAATATTTTCACTAAAGGTCAACTGCGCCGTTGTTGGCGTAGCAGAACATTCCATGCTGGATCCAAGCGCGGGCACTGCCTCAAGCAACTTCGGCGCGATAGCCAAGTACGTCGTGCTCGCTTTTCCGTTGTTCAAAATCCAATTGCTCTCATCAAGCACCACTGCGGTGGCCAATCCATTGGTTGGAATCACAAAAGATTCTTCGCGCTCGTTGTTCAAAATCACGGCGGTGGTTGCGCCACTTGCGGTCGTAATCTTCACGTCAATCGGCGTGACAAATTTGCCGGCTTTGCCCATGAGCGTGTTTTGAGTTTGCTTTAAATTCAACTTGAGATACGTCTTGCCATTGATGGTGACCGCCTGCGTTCCGTATGAGTACACGGGCGTTCCTTGACCAAACACGAATGAATCAAAGTACTCCTGCAAACTGGATCCATATGTTGCGCTGGCAACATCCGCGAATTGTTGCGTGGTTGCGGCAGAGCCTTGATACGCCGCGCGATAGTTGGCAAGGATTTGGAAGAACTTCACGTCGCCAACATATTTGCGCAGCGTGTGCAGCGCCCACGCACCCTTGCAATAAGTGGTGCTGTTGCTAAAGATCGTGTTCGCGTTTGATGGGGTGTAGCAATACACGCTTGCACTGGTTGTTCCAATCATGGCAGCAGAATCGGGCCGACGAGCAGCCATGGAGCTGTGCAGCGCGCTGAGACCTGCGGAGCCAGGCTTGCGTTCATACCAAAGAGCTTCGGTATATGTGGCAAACCCTTCATTGAGCCAAATATCATTCCAAGTGCGGCACGTGACATTGTCGCCCCACCATTGGTGGCCAAGCTCATGCACCGTCACGCCCTCGTTAAATCCACCCATTCCTGTCATGGTTTGGTGTTCCATTCCACCACCAAAGGTGAATTGATATACGCCGTATTTTTCCGACACAAATGGATACACGCCGAACAGCGGTCGAAGCGTCTCCATCATTTGCAATGACTGGCTCCAAATTGCGCGATTGGTCGCATTATCGTTGGGTGGTGAAATATTAATTTGAAACGGCATGCTGCCAGTTCCACCACTGGCCAGCGGATAGTTGTAGATGTAGTCGTACACGTTGTAGGCGTGAATGGCGAAGCAGAATAAATACGACGCGGTTGGAATATTCGTGCGCCATGTGGTTTTATTTTTGCCACCAGCCACTGGCGTAATGGATTGCAGCAGACCATTGGAAACACTTTTGTAGGCGCTTGGCGCGGTAATTGAAATGGTCGCCGTGCTCTTGTCGGAGTTGTCGCCAGGCTGCGCATTTTCGCCGTCTTTCACAGGCCACACACTTGCGGAGTAGTACGGCTCCGAAAGATTGCACGAAAAGGGAAGATTGTTCATGGCCGTGGCGCCAATAACAAAACTGCCAAAGCCAACGCTGACCGGAGTGCCGGAATAATTCACTTTCACCGTGAATTGCTCGCCAATGTTGTAGGCGCGGTCAAGCGTGACGCTGCGGCCATATGTGCCCACGCTTGTGACGGCGGAGCCCGGCAGCGTGGTTGTTCCGTTGATCACCACCGATGAAATGGTGTATCCGTTGGTGATTGTTGCGGTGGTGCTGCGCAGGCGAAAAGTGAACTGCGTCAATCCGTTCACGGTGCTGGCCAACGTCATGGTGTTGGAGCCGGAAACAAATGCAACAGAAGGATTAATTTCTATATCAAAGTTGTTGTCAAGAATGTCGGTGTCGCTAGGCGTGTCCGCAAGCATTTGCACGGCTTTATCTTGCTGACCTCTTGAAGCAATGAAGGCCTTGTACATGGATTCTTTGTTGCAGCCTTTGCAACTCGTTTGAGTGTCGCCTTTTCCCCTACCTGTTATGCCAATGGGCAGCGGCGCCATGATGGAGGCGGCTTTGGGCATGACACCAATTTGGGTATCAACCGAGCCGTTGAATTCACGTTCAACCTGCGCGTTTGCGGCAAAAGAAATACCAAAAACTGACGCAACAGCAACAGCGAGAATTTTTACGGGGCAATGAATTGGGTTCAAGCAAACTCCAGTGGGTCGGAGGAAAGTGGCAAGACACATTCAATTTATACGCAGAAGGTCTCCATGCGCATTCTATTTACTATTTTTTAACAAATGCAATGGTTTCTATTTCAATGCGATGCAACTTCATGGTTTAGGTGCAATAACATGCGCGCTTTGGGCAACATATTGACAAGCATGGGCTGCAGGACATGCAACTGATTTGTGCACGTCAATTGGCGCGTGGCGATGTGCCCCACATGAACGTGCGGCGAAATTATGTATAGCCGCGGCGCAAGTCGTACAGGTACCAGGCTTCCACTTTTTGGCGCGCCCAGGGAGTCTTGCGCAGAAATGTCAGGCTGGATTTTATGCTTGGGTCGCTTGTGAAACAGCGCACGTTGATTCGCTGCGCCAACGTTTCCCAACCGTGGCGCTCCACCAAGATTGTCAGGATGGCTTCAAGAGTCATGCCTTGAAGTGGATTGTGCGGATGCTCGGTCATTGCATGTGAAAGTAGCAAATTCACTTCACCACAGAGCTAAAGGGCGCGTCCCAGTCCCATGAGTTGCGCGGTTGACCAACGCCGTTCACGCCTGCTTGGTGTTATTCCTGCGCATGACGCAAGCAAGAACAGACACACCGCATTCATGATGCGCTTCATACGATCGAGTTTAATTTAAACGACGTCTGAACGCCAAACGTAAAAACCTCACGGTTCGCAAATCTGAGGCCGCTCGAGCCCTATTTATTGCAAGGCGATTCAACACGGCATTCGTTACGATTGGCTCTGCGATGCTAGTCCCGCATGAGGCTGATCCAAGAAATTGCGCGCAATAGGCGTTGTTGTGTTGGTAGCCCACCTGCCATATCCACGGATCACTTGTTCCAGTTGGTGGAATGCCAAGAGGAAATGTGAAGGTGACGCCGTTGGTCTGCGCATAGGCGACACCAGCTTGGGCCATCTCTCGTTCTTTGGTTCGTAGCAACAATTGTACCGATCCCGGAATGGCTGTTGGTAAATATAAATCATTGATGCGGATCAAGTTCAAATCGCCGGTGATTGCCCATGCGTTAGGCACAACATCATTGGAATTAAAAAAAGCTTGATAGGAAATTGGATTATTGTTTAGAAATGTTGCGAACGCCGCGTTGCCAGCCGTGGGCGCCGCGAAAGTCATGGCGCACAGATTGGGGGGCAAATGTGTCAGCGGCGACATGCTGCCACCGAATGCCGGCACATTGGAGGCGATCCAAGGCGTGAGCACAGACGTGATATTTCCGCCAAGACTGTGACCAGTCACGAACAAATTATCATCCGCGCCGAGCGAATAGATAAATTCTCTAAGCGACTGTGTCACTCCATTGTTCGTTCCAGCCAGATTCAAAACACAATTCAAAGCATCGGTTGAACCTTGGCCAATTTGGGCGCCAGTGATTGGAGCAAACGGCGGCTGCGGCTTAACAGCCATATCAAACACGGCATCGGCCTGATTCTGCGTGCCTTGGATGGCAATGGCATACATTGGAAGGCGCCTCGAGTTGCCGTTCCTGTCCGTCGGTTCGGTCGCTTGCAGGACTATGGCGTAACAAGTTCCACTGGAAACAATTGGCTCCCAAATAATTTGCCAACCCGGCGTCAATGGATATGGAGCTGTTGTCGAATCGATTGTGTCAACAAATTCACAAAGCGCGTATGCAGTATTTGGTGTGATGGTTGCGGCACTGCAACCAACCTCATCCAACATAGATCTCAAATCGAGTCCATTCACTTGACCATCTTGATTGAGATCCGCGGGAATACGCGCGGACGTTGGGCCCCAATTTCTTAATAAAATTGATACATCGCGGATATTCACACGATGGTCTTGGTTGAGATCCGCGGGACACCACATGGTCTGCGCTTGCGCTTGCGAACACATGAACATGAATCCAGCCAGAACCGCAATACGCTGTGCGGCGGCAAATCGATTATGGATAAATCGATTCAGCAACAACAAGTTCAAGGCGTGGCTGAAATTAAATATGCTCATGCATATCAAGGTAAGGCTGATGCGATAAAAGTCAATACAACGTGGCGAATAATCAGCTTTTTCGGTAAATGCCTATAACGCTCGGCATGACGATAACGCTTGGATAATCTTCATCGTGGTTCAACAAGACGACAAGGTGCGCATGACGGTGCTGAAAGAGGATTGCATGAATTGGTTGTGCTGCCAGCGCATCTTGTTGAAGTACCCGCCGTAGTACCGCACCATCTGAAAGCGCTTGTCTGGAATGTAGTGCGAGACGATGATGAATATTTGACGCAATGAAATCACACGCGCTTAAAACATAAAAGTTGCGATTGATTTGAAGTCGGTGATTCGATAATATTCCGACTTGTACACAACCCTCCATACCTTTCGTTCTGCGTGTGTCTGTGCGCTTGCCGGATGTTTCGCCATGGCGACTCTGGCGGACTGCCCCGCCAAAGTCACGCTCTCTGGGTATCAACTGATCGCGACTTACAGCCTGCCTTCTGCCACGCTGTCGGGTGCTTCGACTGTTGCATGGAACTGGGACAGCGACACGCTGCTCATCGTGCCTGACAGTGGTCTGGTGATGGTGATGGTGAGCAAGACGGGCGCGGTGCTGTCACAGATGACCATGAAGAATTTTGCTGACACCGAGGGACTTACCTACATGGGCGGCGGCACCTACGCGCTTAGCGAGGAGCGCTTGGGGCGCGCGTACAAGTTCACTTATGTTGCGGGTGGCACGCTTGATCGCAATACGCTTCAATCGATTGCCATTGGACCCAACACGGGCACCAACGATGGAAGCGAGGGCGTGTCGTTTGATCCGCGCGACGGCAGTTGGGTGTCGATCAAGGAGAAGAATCCGGAGAACGTGTATCGCGTCACTGGTTCGTTCGCCACGGGTGCATCAACCTACACCGATCTTTTCGCCACGGCGCAACTGGGCGTGAACGACATCGCCGATGTGTTGGTGCTTGCGACCGTGCCGGGCGTGGTCGACGGACCCGATGCCGACAATCTGCTGGTGCTGAGTCAAGCATCTGAACGACTGCTGAAGGTGTCGCGCACCGGCCAAATCTTGGGAACGCTGAGCCTGACAAGCCTTGCCACAAATCCAGAAGGCGTGACCATGGATGCAAGTCAGCGGTTGTACATCTGCTCGGATTCCACGGCGCCGAAACTGTATGTGTACGCGCCGACGGCCACGGATCTGTGCACCTGCCCAAGTGATCTAGACGGTGATGGAGTTGTCGGCAGCGGCGATATCGGTTTGGCACTGCTGGAATTTGGGCTGTGTCCTGGTAGTGCCGCGGATCTCAATCGAAGCGGTCTTTGCGATTCCAGCGATCTCGGAGTGATCCTGCTCGATTTCGGCGCGTGCCCGTAACGCCGATCGCGGGCTCTTGGTCTACGCATTCTGCTTCAACACCTTGGTGAAGAATGGGCTGTGCGAGTGCGCCAAGCACGTCGCGTTACACGGCCGGCTTGATTTTGGCTCTAATCACATCACCATGCAAGCCACATCAAAGATCCCAATGTTCGTGTCGGTCATCAGTGTGTTGATTGGCTGCTGCGACCTCGTGCGCGGATTCATGCACACGATTCTGTTGCACTACTCCGCGACCAATATTGCGGTGCTTGATCTCACCACCAGCACTGCGCGAGATCAATTGAAATTGCTCGGCGCGTTTGGAGTGTCCAATCTAGAAACTGGTATCGCCATGATCTTGGTGGGTCTGTTTGCCCGCAAGATTGCGCTGGCAATGCTGGGCGTGATCCCGTTGGTTTATGCGATTGGCTACTTCGCGATCCGCTACAACAGCGAGGACACTGCGCCTTCAACGGCGCACTGGGGCGGCGTGCCCATGCTCATGGGGTATTTGTGCGTCTGCCTTGCGACCTTCGTTGCGGGGGTGGTTGTGATGAGGAGGAGTGCGATGCAACACAAAACAAAGAAGTGGGCGCTACAGGACTCGAACCTGTGAAGGATTCATGCAGGAATACGCATGTTTCACTTTTGAGTGACGCAGAATGCGGCGCATATTTGAATGATGCCGACTTGGAAGTTGTGGTGAGTGCATGGTCAAAGTTGCCGAGCGCACTCAAGGCTGGCATTGTGGCCATGGTGAAGGCGGCGGATGGCGACAAGTAGAAATAGGTAGCGTGGCGTACTGCTGCTTATTGCCTAGCGGACTTCACTTTTTCACAGCAACAGGTTTCGCCGCTTCAATTGGGAAGATCATGGGTTCTTGTGGCGCGGTTGCAGCAGACTCATAGCAGTTGCCGTAATTAACCAACATTAACCCCAAGTCTGACGAATCAATGGTTCCGTTGTTATCCAAATCACCGTCGCAACTTGGGCGGTAGTAGAAGGCCTCTACACTTGCACCATTGACGGTCACAACCGTATCGCCTGGACTGCCAGATGGCGTCACTGCGGTAATTTCCGTAAGTGAAACTACAACCACATCAGTTGCAGGCGCGCCTCCAAATGTCACCGACACAGGCAATGCGCTAAAGAAATTTGTGCCAATAATTCTCACGGCGGTTCCACCAGTTGATGGCCCCGAAATTGGCAACACTCTTGAAACGCTTGAAACTTCGCATGTGTCTGGAATGCTGTTTAGGTTTTGGTCTGTCACTGCACCAGAAAGAATTTCGCAAACATCGGCAAGACCATTCTGATTGCAATCCAGTTCTTCGCAAGCGTCACCAACGCCATTGCCATCACAGTCGGCTTGTGTTGGATTTGCGATAAAGGGGCAATTGTCAGTAGCGTTTGGAATGCCGTCACCGTCGAGGTCGTTGGGATCACCTTTCAGAGCGATGGTGTGGTCAACACTTCCTGCGATAGCAGAAACTCCGCTCTTGGCAGAGTCAGGAATGCTGCATTGCCCTGCGTTGTTGTAACCCCAAGCAAGAACTGCGCCATCTTTCAGAGCGATGGTGTGGAAGAAACCACCCGCGATAGCAGAAACGCCGCTCTTGGCAGAGTCAGGAATGGTGCATTCACCGTTGGCGTTGTAACCCCAAGCAAGAACTGCGCCATCTTTGAGAGCGATGGTGTGGTTGGCACCACCCGCGATAGCAGTAACGCCGCTCAGGGCATTAGCAGGAATGTTGCATTGACCCCAGTAGTTGTAACCCCAAGCCAGAACCGCGCCATCTTTAAGAGCAATGATGTGTTCAGCACCACTCGCAATATCGGAAACGCCGCTTTGAGCAGCAAGGGGAATGTTCAATTGACCGTCGGCGTTGTAACCCCAAGCAAGAACTGCGCCATCTTTCAGAGCGATGGTGTAGTGATTACCGCCCGCGATAGCGGAAACGCCGCTATTGGCAGATTCAGGAATGGTGCATTGACCGTATTCGTTGTAACCCCAAGCCAGAACTGCGCCATCTTTGAGAGCGATGGTGTGGTTGGCACCACCCGCGATAGCAGAAACGCCGCTCAGGGCATTAGCAGGAATGTTGCATTGACCGTAGCCGTTATATCCCCAAGCCAGAACCGCGCCATCTTTCAGAGCGATGGTGTGGAAGGCACTATCCGCTATAGCAGAAACGCCGCTATTGGCAGAGTCAGGAATGTTGCATTGACCGTAGCGGTTGTCACCCCAAGCAAGAACGGCACCCTGCCCCCAAGCCACGCCATTGAACGCCATGGCACTAGCCACAACAGCAAGCGTAGAAACAGAACTAAATAATTTTGCGACGGTGTTTGTTGATTTCATTGCTGTATCTCCAAATAAGGCGGTGAAGTTTCTCGAGATGAGTGATATTGAGTCTGATTCTTGTACGGCGTGACGCAACAATTAGCGCGGCGCGTTGATAGTGCAGTCGATTGGAGGTGGCGGATTGCCTTCTTGTGTCTCACCGTAGTGCGAGAGGACAGATCCGAGATCAGCAGCGTCGACACTTTGATTCGCATCCACATCGGCGGGGACGAATGTTGTGAGGCCGTTGTCGACTGTTCGCCAACTACCATCCCAAAAATCTCCGGGTTGAGTTGGGCATCCTTCAGCAGGATCCGTCGGCCATTGTGAATCTGGTCGAGACCAAGAATAATAATATTGTGGACGGCCATTCCAACCGCACTGCTTGGAATTTATTGAGACAGTTCCAAGTGGGCGCAATTCGATCGTATTATCATTCCAAATACGGTAAGCAAGACATGTGCTTCCTTGAAGTAAAACACTAGCACTCACAATAGAACGACCACTACCGGTTTGTGCCTGTGCTTGGTTTCCTCTTGAACCCGCAAGATTTGAGAGTCCAAGTGTTGCAATTCCAAAACCCAACACAGCCAAGCCAAAGCCCGTTGACATTTGTTTCATAGTTTCATTCCTTTGTTAGTTGTTGCACATCCCGAAAGACCACGACAAGCGGCCATAGTAGACCGATCGTCCGCGAAACATGCCACGGATTCGGGGAAAGTCAATTAAATGGGCGACAGTTGTGGCGACATAAAGCACTCAATCGCTGGTTCCGAGCCAATCTTTAATTCCATTCCAACCTTGATCGGCATATTTACCCATGCCAGGCGCGGCAGGAATATCTGACGGCAATGACCCCAAGTGAGGCATTAAACCTTTCGTGAACGCTTCCCATTCCGCACCATTCTTTAGTTTGAGTGAGCGGACAAACGCCCTTGCTTTTTCAAACGAACGGTACTTCCGAAGTTTAGGAGCAACATATCCAGTACCAAGCCAATCGCCATAATCATTCCATCCCTTGTTTGAGTATGCGCTCTGCGGCGCGGCTGGAATATCCGAAGGCAACTTTCCTAACTTAGGCATTTTGCCGTGGCAAAAATCAATCCATTCTGCCCAACTTTTTAGTTTCAGGTTTTGCGCAAACTTTCGTGCATCATTAAATGAACGATACACACGCTTGCTTGACGCAATCATTCCTGTTCCAAGCCAATCACCCATAGTCGACCAGCCGTCGTTGGCATAAGTGCGGTTTGGATTTGAAGGAATGTTTATAGGCAGTGTTGGTAATTTGGGCATGCCGCCTTTGCGATATTTACGCCATTCTGGGTCGCTCTTAAGTCCTAATGAGCGAACAAATTCACGCGCCTCAACAAATGGAAGGAATGATCGACTTTGCGGTGCGATTGCGCCTGTACCAAGCCAATCTCCCATTCCCATCCATCCTTTATGTGCATATGTGTTGTCTGGCTTAGATGGAATATCTTTTGGAAGGGTACCTAATCGTGGAAGTGCGCCTTTGCAAAACAAAGCCCATTCCGATTTACTTTTTAAGTGAAGCCCATGTGCAAATCTGCGCGCATCCGTAAATGGTCGATAGACCCTTAAACGACAAGAAATATTTCCTGTACCCAACCAATCGCCGTAGTTGATCCATCCTTTGCTGGCATATGTTTTATCTGGATTTTTTGGAATATCTAACGGGAGTTGGCCTAATTTTAGGATTTCCACTCTACAAAAAGAAAACCACTCAGATCGAGATTTAAGTTTCAGTTGGCGCGTATATTTCCTCGCATTTCCGAACGATCGGTATTTTTTGAGTTGATCAGCCACGCGTCCTGTTCCAAGCCAATCTCCCATCGATCTCCATCCTTTGTTGGCATATATCTTTCTTGGATCCGCAGGAATATTAGAAGGCAACTTTCCTAAATGAGGAAGGCCTCCCTTGCAGAAAGAAACCCATTCTGTATTATTTTTAAGTTTGAGATCATGGGTAAAGGATCTTGCGTCCTCAAACGAACAATAATTTCGTAAATGTGTTGGAAGAATTCCTGTACCTAACCAATCGCCATAGCCAATCCAACCGTGTTTCAAGTAAATACGATCTGGTGCTGCGGGAATATCTTTAGGCAATGCTTCCAAATTTGGCATCTCTCCAGTGCAGTAGAGTCGCCATTCGGCATTGCCCTTTAGTTTGAGACTGTGAGCAAACGATCGCGCTGATGCGAAAGGACGATATTTCCTTAATTGATTTGCAATTGCATAAGTTCCCAACCAATCCCCGTATCCAGCCCATCCAACTCGTGCGTATGGGTTGTTTGGATTTGTAGGAATGTCAGCAGGCAATTGAGTTAATTTAGGCATTTTGCCTTGATAATAAGACTGCCACTCTTTTTGCCGTTTCAGTCCAAGCCCTCTCGCAAACTCTCTCGCCTCCGCAAACGGCCGCCAGTTCAAGCGCGCGACTTTCTCCCACATCTTGGCGCGACATTGCTTGGCGAACTCGGAGGCGCTCACCATCTCACCAACGCTCACTGGCACATCGCCCATCACAAGGATCCGTGATTCAGAGCCCTTGGCAATCTCGCCAGAATCCGAAATGCGAAACTCCTCGGCGATTCTGTCATCGTGAATTGACAGCGTCGCCAACACGCGACCAATCTCCTTGAATGCGCCGCTCTCTAGGAATTGCTCCACGGTTTGATCGTCTGGAACGACCACGGGAAGAAGCACATAGCCAATCTTGTTTGGGTTATTGGGATCGCGCCTAAGTGCGCGGCCAACTGCCTGCACAATGTCCACCTGGCTCTTGCGTGGATCAGCGAACAGGATCGCGTCCACATTGGGAACATCAACGCCCTCGGTCAGGCAGCGCGCGTTGGAAATCACGGCGGCTTGTGATTCCCTGAAATCACGCAGCAAACTAACCCGCTTGCCAGTTGGAATGCGGCTTGAAACATGGAAACTTTCGCTGCTGACTTTGCGGCGGACCATCTTGCCGACCACATCCCACTGGTCAGTAAAGTCCATCGCCGCGTCAATGCTGCGGTGGAATGAAATGGCGTGGCGGACTCCGAATTGCTCGAACGCCTTGGTCAATAGTTCGCCCGCTGCGACATCTTGCGCTTGTCGAATGCGGTCGATCTTGCCCTTACCTTTGAGCGAAACATTCTTGTTTGCTTGGATCAGCGCGCGGATGCGCGACTCAGAAACGGTCAGCGTAATGATCTTGTAATCGCAAATTCTCTCGTCCTTGATGGCCTGCTTGAATGTGTAAAGGAACGCAACTTTCCCGTAGACCTTGAGATCGTCCATAGAAAGAACATCGTCGTTCTTGCCTTGAAGCACCCGCTCAGTTGCGGTCATCGCCAAGCGTTTGCGGATGCGAATCTTCCGCTCATCCAGCAGCGTTGCGAAGCGATCGCGTTTGTGTCCGACGGTCTTGTGAGCCTCGTCCAAGATGCCAAGATCGAATGTGATACCCGCACGCCTGGCCGCCTCCGCAAGTTTGTGGCTGCTGTGATACGTGGTGAACACAACATGGTGCTGCTTGCGCAAGTCTTTCAACCGTTTGGCAATTCGCGCGGTGTCAGTGTGGACATCAATGCCGAGTTCGTAGGTTTCACCAACGAAAGTGTCGCCAAGGTCGGCTGATGATTCATCGCTTGCGACAACGGTGTAGCGGACGGTTTGACCGTTGGCGGCCCATTCATCCGCCCAGTCGCGCAGGGTTTGATTTAGCAGGGCGAGACTTGGAACGGCGACCACAACTTGCTTGGCTTTGAGCGACTTTTGCACCCAAAATCCAACAAGGCTCTTGCCTGTTCCGCATGGCATGAGAACGCGTCCACGCGAGTTACTTTGCAAGTGCTGGATGATTTGCTTGACGGCTTTGACTTGATGCGGCTTGGGCGTGCGTCGCTTCGGTGGCTTGAACTTGCCCTGCATAGCGGCATGGATGCGCTTCCACGCTTCTGCATCGAGCGATTCAAACTCGCGCAGTCCTATCTCTGAAATTTGAAGGAGTTTGTGTTTCTTGATTGGCTCGGAACTGGTGTGCATCACCAGCGCCTTCACGATGCCTTTGCAGTAGGTGAATGACAAATGGGAGAACCCGTCAAGATTGTTCTTGGTCAGCGTCTGCTTTGGGTTGTCGCGGTACTTGGCTTGCCACGACCAGAATTCGCCATCGACGGTTTGCGCGATGCCATCGATTCCTTCGTCAGGTCCTGGCAGGTTAATTTGAAGAGCGACAGAGGCGGGAACTTCTTTGAGCAACCACACCGACTTCAATTCCTTGTAGCGGGAATCAGTTTGAAGAAAGAGTTGGCAGAGCCGCTCGAACGCGTCACCTTTTTCCTTGGTGTTTGCAAGGGCACCAACGTGCGTTTGGAATTGCTCCCACGATTCGCTTTGCTTCAGAACCCCATGCGGAAGTTTCATGCATGCAATTTAACCACTAGAGATTGTTGGCACATGGCGCTTGCATGTAACGCTTGCAGTCCCTTCCTAAATGCGCTGATTGGTGAATGAGGAAGTATTGCCTCACCCGAACTTCAGCCGCTTCTGTTCCAGCGACGCGAATGATTCGGGAACGCCTGTAACGACCGTCAAATTGAATCCTTCACCTTGATGGTCAAGACCCATGCGATCGCCGTACTTACGGGGCAACAACTTGGACAGAATCCAACGCCGCGTTTCGATTTGTAGGCGCCTCATTTGCACGGCCGCGCTATCAATCGCGCCAGCCGCGTTGCGTTCAATCGGCGCGTCGGCCAATTCAATCAAGCCATCACCAAGCGTTTCAAGTCTGATTTGCATGGACGATTCGTACAGTTGACGAAAGCCGTCGTATTTTCCGTTTGCGATCCAACGAAAGATCGCTGTTGTGCTGGGCATATCAGGGTCGCTGCATATCGCACGAATGGATTCACCGTCTGCGATTCGTTGGCAAATCTTTGCGGCGAGGGTTTCAGTGAAAATGGTTGGGCGGCCGTTGGGTTTCTTAGGCTTTGTCATTCACCCATTATCGAAATCGCAAGATTGATATGGGTACCGTCACGCCTATATGAACGCGTGAAGGTGACAGATGGTGGCACTTTCGTTTCGGCATTACCCAAACACGCGTGAACACAGAGCCAAGCACGGTGGTGGATGACGAGTGTGGATTTCATCAACCGCCCCGCCCTACGGCTTCTTTGGCGGGTTCTCATCCTTCTTTGGTGGGTTCAAGTCCTCCGTTGGCAGAAGTACTGTTCCATCGGCGGTTGTTACCGCTCCGATCCGCATCTTCCCGTCCTTGTCGACCAATGAGACGCCTGCAGTTCCATCGGCAAATGTTCCCGCGGAGATCCGCTTGTTTCCGTCCTTATCGTTCCATTGAACGCTGGCATTTCCATTGGCAAGAATTCCCGCTCCGATCCGCATCTTCCCGTCCTTGTCGACCAATGAGACGTTCAAACTTCCATCGGCGGATGTTACCGCGGAGATCCGCTTGTTTCCGTCCTTATCGTTCCATTGAACGCCTGCATTTCCATCGGCGGTTGTTACCGCTCCGATCCGCATCTTCCCGTCCTTGTCGTGCCATTGAACGCCTGCATTTCCATCGGCGGATGTTACCGCGGAGATCCGCTTGTTTCCGTCCTTATCGTTCCATTGAACGCTGGTATTTCCATCGGCAAGAATTCCCGCTCCGATCCGCATCTTCCCGTCCTTGTCGACCAATGAGACGTTCAAACTTCCATCGGCGAGTGTTCCCGCTCCGATCCGCATCTTCCCGTCCTTGTCGCCCCATACCACGTTCGAACTTCCATCGGCGAGTGTTCCCGCTCCGATCCGCATCTTCCCGTCCTTGTCGAGCCATGTCATGATCGAATTTCCATCGACGCTTGTTCCCGCCGCAATTCGCACCTTCTCGTCCTTATCAACGACATTCCATCCCTTGCAAGTGATTGTGTCAAAGGTCGCATCACCAACAGGACGAACTGCCGCGATGAAGCCGCCCGCAACGATGATGCCCAGCAATGCGATATTTAATAAACGCTGACGCTGGACGCTTGTTTGTAACGCATTGAGTTGTTGTTGAATTGTTTTCATCCGTGAAGCGTACCTACACGGTCAAAACAACAGCGCGGCAAGTCAGCGCCTAGGCGTCTTGTCTGTTGGGTCTGTCGCGACGGTCGTTTGCACGGCTTCTTGTACGGTGTGACAGGCTTTTAGCGCATCCAATCAAGGACTCGTTTAAGGCGGGAATACGCGCTTGATATCAGCCGCCCTGCCAGTCGTAATGTTTGTGGTGGCTACTTTTTACTTATAGCCCAAAGTATAAAAACTATTATGCCGAGTGAAACCGCAACAAACTTCCAAAAAATACGAACAGATTTTTTATATAGTGCATTTAGTCGTATGTGTTCTTTACGCGTGTTTTCGTAGCCGTCAGGATCTTGTTTTTGGTGGTGTATCAAACACCTTTGCGAACACCACCCGCGAGAAGAACGCCCTGTAGAACACCACGGACACCTAAAATAATTGTTGGTGCGATGAACGGTTGCCATCTTTAAATACTATCTTCCCGTTGTTACGGAATTGGCAACACTTTGAGTGCTTTCCCCGTTCGGAATCGCTTCTTGTACGGTGTAGTTCATGTGGTCACTTTACCACTATGAAAGACCGCTTCCAAAAACAGTGCGGAAATTCCCAATAAATCTTCAATTTAATTTAAATGCGGCTCCCGGAGTGATACAGGGGGTCAGGCGTTAGGACTTTTACTGATCTCTGCGATAATCTAAGAATGGGTATTATCTAGTGATATCACTTTGACTGCACGTATGAACTCCGAGGAACACATTGCCCTACCAATGGGGAAATGAATGCTTGCCAATTTTTGAATAGGAATCAAATGAAAAATTACATCGTTGGAACAGCGTTATTACTTTGCTCAGCACTTCATGCAGATGATTACATTTCCCTTGGGGGTGGGAACTACATGATCAACAACCGTGTGGTGGTCACGCTTCCGTTCGGCAACGGCAAGTACTGGGACGGGGGCAGTGCCACCAAGGTGGGCAACAACTGGTACGGGTACGGTTGGGACACATATCCAAGCGGCGAGGCTTCATTGACCGCCACGATGACTGAGGAGCCAGCCCAGGAATCCTATGACTCATATCAACCATACGTGGTTATTCCAGAATCACCACCGGAACCAGAGCCAATCGTTGGCTTAATATTCCCAGTGTGGGGACCGAAATAATCACACCAAATAGGCCCGCTTTCACTTGCATTTAAATCAATTCTGTCAAAGCACTCAACTCATGGAGAATCCGGTGGCGAAATCAAACTCACAAAAGAGCAATGTGATGACATCGGACGAATGGGTCTCAAAGTCCTTGATGATGACCCTGCAATCATTCAAAGCCTTGCCTTTGAATTGGCAGTCGGTTCTGAAATCTCAGTGGATGAATTCCGTCAGAAAAGGATTGCCGAAAGACAAAGCGTTCGGAAGCAAGACGCAACAGGAAATGTTGGAAGTGGCGGCGCACTCAGCCAAGTGGCTGGACGAGGAGGACCGACAACTTGGACTCCTGCGAAGCGTGTCAGAATAATTGATCTGTGTAGAGAACTTGAAAGCGCATCATGAATGGCCGGTCTCTTGGACTCGTCTGATGCTGCACCCGCTACAAGTCAAAATGGGCTATCACCCAAAATAACACTCTTTACAACTTTTTTATTATCTCGATTAAAAAAGAAGTGGGCGCTACAGGACTCGAACCTGTGACATTCGCTGTGTAAAAGCGACGCTCTAGCCAACTGAGCTAAGCGCCCATGATCAAACAAATTCCAAGCTAATTCAAACAAGCGAGGCGGACGGGAATCGAACCCGCAACCACCGGCGTGACAAGCCGGTACTCTAACCAATTGAGCTACCACCCCAATCGCAACAGCGAATTGAAGAGTGTAGCGATCTCCGTGTAGAGGTCAATCAGGCTTGAAAGTGGCTTTAAATCCCACGCCGAACTGGCTTGAAAGGCGCTTCAATTTGGATTCAATGCTGGGCAAATTCGGGGGCAAATGCAGGCGTAAATGCGGCACATTTTACGCGTCAAACCAATCGCCACCAATGCCGCCGTCCGCCTGCAGGGGCACATCCAACTGCATGGCGCCCTCCATGATTTCCTTCATGCGCGCCAGTACCGCGTCGGCCTCTGCCTTGGGGCACTCCACCAGTAGTTCGTCGTGAATCTGCAAAATTAAACGCGCCTTGGGAAATTCTTTTGGCAGAGCCGCTTGCAGACGCACCATTGCGATCTTGATCAAGTCGGCCGCGCTGCCCTGCACCACCGTGTTAATGGCCATGCGCTCACCCAACGCGCGCTCGTTGGGATTCATTGAATGCACTTGCGGAATTGGCCTGCGCCTGCCCAACATGGTTTGCACATAGCCGTGCTCCTTGGCTTGCTCCACGCAGTGGCGCAGAAAAGATTCAATGCCGACAAATCTTTTCTTGTAATCCTCGATCACTTTGCGCGCGTGCTCAAAATCACTTTGCGCGCCAAGTCGCCGCGCCAATCCGTAGGGCGTAATGCCGTAGACAATTCCAAAGTTCACCATTTTCGCGGCGGAGCGTTGCTCGCTGGTGACTTCATCAATGGCCACGCCAAATGTTTCCGCGGCCACGGCTTTGTGAATGTCCTTGCCGTCAACAAATGCCTGCTTCAGCGCGGCGTCATTGGATAAATGCGCCAACATGCGAAGTTC
>Ga0209190_1001324_pt1 | contig 17327 bp, 15 predicted proteins | sample M_140205_XF_Meta_FD_187315 | JGI IMG/M metagenome (GOLD analysis project Ga0209190, IMG submission 187315) | Freshwater microbial communities from Lake Montjoie, Canada to study carbon cycling - M_140205_XF_MetaG (SPAdes) (version 2) | ecosystem: Environmental > Aquatic > Freshwater > Lake... | reverse complement strand
TGGTGCCCCATACGGTATCTGCACCGGTTTCGGTCATTGTCTTACCGTTAATTTTGACGTTGCCCGTGGCGCTCACGATGGGTAGCGAGGTGACACTGTTATCGAGTCTCAGGATCACTGCTTTGCCGTCGTATAACTCGGAATCGAAAGTGCCGTCCATCGCCAGTTTGAAAGGCGCAGCGATGATTGGGCGACTTGGATTACCGGCGGCACTCAGACCTTTGACTCCGTCCATCAGGATCCCATAACCGACTTCACCTGCTGCGAGTGCTTGGATGTCGGTAGTCAAGATGCCGTCGGGTTTTTTGGTGTAAGCTGTTTTCGCATAGAACATCGATTCTGCTTGGGCGATGCCTGCACGAATGAGTTGGCGAAAGCGATCGTTTGATTTCGTACCCGAGACTAGGGCTGTGTCGGTAGCATCTTTAACGGCGGTGGCCGTGGTGTCGTCTGGGAATGTGCCGTATTCATTTTCGAATTCCATTAGGGCTATTCCGATTTGACGCGCGTTGTTGACGGCCTCAGTTTGGTCGGCTTTTTTGCGCTGGCGGATCACCATGGGAGCGGTGAGACCGGCGAGAGCCGCGATGATGACGATGACGACGAGAAGCTCCACCAGAGTGAAGCCACGACGTAGGGATTTATTAGTTTTCATGGTTTTATCTATCCTTATTTATTTATTTGCGGGGCAAAAACCCCAGTTTTATTTATGTCCTGACGAGTTGAGTCGCTAGGAGTGACGAAAAATTTACTCTTGGATTGGAACGAAGCAAGAACCAAGTGATTTTTGCTTGAACCAGTTGCATGAGTTACCATTTGGCTGGGGGCTTGCTTGGGTCGCGACGGAAGTCGTCCAGCACTTGGAACTCGCGTTGGGTGATCGGGTAGGGGCCAGCGAACTCAACGCCTTGCCGAGTCCCGGCGGTAGCACGACAGGCGAAAGCTTCACGATCCCTCAGGTAATAGAGAATCAAATATAGGCGGTCGCGGTTTCCTGTCTCTGCGAGGAAGTCGGGGAGGCCGTGTTTGGCGACAAAAATCTTTAAGCTAGGATATTCTTGGGCTTGGGTTTCCATTCGTTGAAAGCCAAACGAAGGAGGATCTTTCCTCACCAGCATGATTTGGTTTTGTGCAGCCGCTTCCATACTTCCAGAGTGCCATGCATCCCCGACTGGCCTGCACGATATTGTTAGAATTCCTGTCATGGTAAGGCCAAATATCTGCGTTGCTTTAATGAGCTGTCTCACAAGTTACTCGTGCGGTGTGTTAGGGTATTTGTTTTGCGAACGATCTTTTTTAATCAATTCCTGAATTTTTAAAGTGTTAGGTCGGTTTGCTTCGGAGTCGACAAAAAAAGCGGTTTCCATCGGCACGAGGAACTCGACGGCAGAATTGATTCCTACAAGATGACCATAGGCATCCACCACTGGCCCGCCACTATCGCCTGGTTGAAAAGGAATATCTAACTTGAAAGATCGGTTCCCAGTGAGGACACCCTCTGGCGCAAGAGTCGTATAGAGTTTTCCGGCTGTAGACTTTGCTCCAGTAGAAATTCCTCCATGAATTACACGGGTTCCCTCGGGAAGCCACTGCTCACGAGTAGTCCATTCATAGAAGTGGGGGGTAGGTGCTGGAATATGAAGCAGTGCGATGTCTGAAGCCTTAGAGCGCCATACGACTCTGGCTTTCTCTGCTGTTAGGCGCTGACCTCGACCGCTAATGATAAAAACATTACGTCCTCCCATCCGTGCCAAAACATGATCAGCGGTTAGAAAGTAGCCGTCTACCGAAATGGGCACCGCAGAACCTCCGTCTGCGTCATCGGGATCTTGTGAACTTGCGAGATGGGTTTTCATCCACGCGTCGATATTTTTTCTCCGTGTCACGACTACGGCTGCCGCACGCTCAGCGACGATTTGGCGGGTCGATTGGCTGGGTACGACGAGGTCGGGTGGCGGGCAGACTGAGCACGATTGGTTAAACCAACTGAAAAACACCAATCCGGACATTAGAACAACTTTCCCCATCTGGATCGATAGAATCACAGCGACATCGACTCGTATAGTGGCATCGACTTGCCACATCAGAATTTAATTTCCCTCGAGTAATCTTTCGATCACACGTCGGAAGGGTGAGGGCATGGCCAAAGCAAGGACTTGGTCTACGTCGTGCCAGGTTTCATCCGCCATCAATTGAAAATTTTCTCGTACGCTGGTGGCATCGTGCACTCGGAGGATCACTTGGTAGCGTGTGATTGCGTAGCGATGTTGATCGAGCAAAGGCAGCGAGGAGATTTGTGCGGCCTCACGTGTGGGTAGCTTCCACAGTCCTTGACGGCGTTTGCTGCTCTCGCGGTGTAGTAAGAGGCGACCGCTTTGATCTCGTAGCCACAATGCGTGTTCATTCACCTCGGTGATCGTCATTTTTTGCCGTTTCACTGGCAGTAACTCGGGTTGGTGAGTCAGGCAAAATTTAGCCACTGGGCATGCCAAGCAATCGGGGACACCCGGGCGGCAAATTCTCTGACCTAACTCCATCAATGCGGAGTTATAAATCCGCGGATGTAGTGGGTCTGCGAGGGCCTCTGCCCATTCCCATAATTGTTTTTGTCCACCAGGTTCATCCACGGGATCTGAAAAATTCATCAACCGCGAAAACACACGTGCGACATTTCCGTCTACCACTGCCGCAGGGAGATTGAATGCGAACGATCTCAGCGCACCCGCAGTGTAGCGACCTACGCCTGGCAGGTTGATTAGATCTGCTAGATCTATTGGAAATTTTCCATCGTGACGAGTGATAATTGTCCGCGCGGTTTCTCGCAACATTCTTACCCGTCGATAATATCCCAAGCCTTCCCAAGCTTTGAGCAACTGTTCGTCATTAGCGACTGCTAACGAATCAATATCAGGAAATGTTTCCAAAAACCGCGTGTAAAATCCTCGACCCAGCACCGTTGCAATTTGCGTTTGTTGCAACATCACCTCGGAAATTAAAATCGCGTATGGCTCGCATGTTCTTCGCCATGGATAGTCACGCCCGTGGGCTGAAAACCATTTGATCAGAGCTTTACGAAAAAGTACCGGACGAGTTGTCGCAGGAGTCGTGGTTTTTGCTTTCAACATCCTGCCACAGACTCGCGGTTCTGCTGATTTTGACCAATAAGAAATCTGCGCGGGAGGTGATTTGATCGTCTTTTTGATACTCTTACTCGCGAGTGGTCCTACACATCGTCCCAAAATCCGTGTATTTTGTCGATTTCACGGCGGTTGCGCTTCGTTGGTCGACCTTTGGCGGCCTCTTGCCTCGCGATTTGCCAGTTTTTGTGTGCCTCGTAAATTTCAGGGCTGGTTAAGTCTTGATAACAGGCTTGGGCTTCCGGCGCACCGACACGCTTGATGATGATTTCCTTTACTAAAATCTGGCGAAATCCAGGGCCCTCGATGAATGGAATTTCTAACACATCATTTTGTTGGACTGTCGATGCAGGCTTGAGCGGGTGACCGTTACGCTTCAACTTTCCGGTTATACAAACCTCGGCGGCGAGCCCACGCGTTTTAAAAAATCGTGTGGCCCAGAGCCATTTATCGGCACGAGCGGAATCGGACATGATTGATTATTTCTTGGGTGTGGGGCAATAATCTAACATATTAATAAGTGGCGATTGTGAGAGCTCGTCTGCCCCTGCATTCCGTAGTGAAGAAACTGTCGCTAATGGATCAAGCCGATTGAGCGGTAGCATCGAATATCCTGCGCCGATGTCCACCCCATCACTCCTGCGGATTTCAAAATGCAAATGCGCTGGATAGTATCCGTTTGCAGTACCCACATTTCCGATGACTTCGCCGCGTGGCACTAACGCACCGATGGCGACATTGATTCGATCTAAGTGGGCATACATTGAATGCAGCGTTTTACCGTCTTTCGTGCGGTGGGCGATGACGAGCAACTTCCCCCAGCCAGCAGACGGTTCACCGGCAAAGACGACCAACCCGTCTGCGGTGCAGTAAACTGGGTCGCCCAAATCAGTGTTCATTCCCCCAATGCCATTCAAATCATCTCCCATATGGTGCCCACCGCGTTTGGAGTTGAAATCCCAAAATTTTTGGGCGTTGTAGACGAGTCCACCATGATCCGAGCCGAGTGGCGGGTCAAATCGAAGTGAAGTGGGAATCTGAGCGGTTAGCCAAGCGGAGAGGAAATGAAAGCGATGATCTAATTGACCATTTATCGGCATGGCCAAGGGTGTTTCATCGTCTCGCGACGTAGAAGTGCGAATGAGAAAAAATCCTGCAACACCCACTAGAGCAGCAGTCATCATAAGTGTTAGAAAATTCAGCGGCAGACCACGCATACCGTAAAAATTAAGTATTCAGTCCGCTACAATCAAGGCTCCATGCAAAGGCTGAATAGCTTGTCGCTGCGGAGTTGATCGCTATCCCAAGCGCTGATGAAAGCGTAAATCTCATCGTAAAGACCTTCGCAGCGTTTGCTCCATTTTAAACGTCCTCGGAGGATCATCGCACTCTCCCGCAAGCCTGTGAAACGGATTTCTTCAGCCCCAGCGGCACGCAGTTCGCTAAGTTCGAAACGGAGCGTCTCGAAAAAGGCGAGTTCAAAACCATTACCCGCATCCATCGCTGCGCGGATCAAAGAAACCGTCACTGGCGGTGCGAGGGGCTCAAGTTTTTCAGCAATCCGCTCGCATCCGATTTTGATCAACATTTTCCGCATGCGGGAAAAAAGATCTTCGATCGGCAATAACTTCAATGGACACTTGGTCTCCAAATACTGAACCACCCCGCTGCAGATGTCGTTGACGAAAGGAAAGTCCTCGTGGTTTGCCGCACGAACGGCGCGCTCTAGGGCGTCATCCAGCCAAGCAGTATCGTAGTCGATCACTTGATAGCGACCGATTTGAAGAGCTGGGCGGTTACCGATGAGGGCGATCAAAGCAAATTTTGAGGAAATGAAACCAATGAGAAAAAGTGGAATTGCGAAGTACAGTTAGAAGATGAAATGAAATCCCTTAATCTTTGAAAAGTCGTCGCTGGAATGGATCGCGAGCGGCGCGGCGCGAGAGTGACTGGATTTCTGCGATGAACTCGTTCACATTTTCGAACTGCCGATAGACCGAGACGTAGCGAACATAAGCAACAGGATCGATCTGATGAAGCTTGTCCATTACTTTCCCTCCGATGATTGCAGAGGGCACTTCGCTCACGTGATCCTTGTGGAGATCCGTTAGTATTTCTTCTACGGCGCGGTCGAGACGCTCCATCGAAACCGGTCGTTTCTCGCAGGCCTTGATGAGTCCCCCCATCAGCTTTTCGCGGTTCAGTGCTTCGCGGGTCCCGTCCCTTTTCGTCACCCGCAACTCGGTGCGCTCGATCTGTTCGTAGGTTGTGTAGCGGTAAGTGCATTGCAAGCATTCGCGCCGACGACGGATCGACGTTCCATCCTTGGAGGATCGGGAATCGAGCACTTTGTCTTTGATGGAACCGCATTGGACGCAACGCATGAAGATTGGTAGCAAGCAACAGGCGCCACTCTAGGGATGTATCTAGTAGCGTCAATTGAAAAACTGTAGTATATTTAGTAGGTCAGTTTCAATGATCAAGATTGGCATGATGAATTTTTTTGAAACTTCCAAGCATGGCTTGGCCGAACACGTCAGGCTTTCTTTGATCGCTGTTCATCACGGATGCCGCCAATGAATAACAGAAACGCAGCGATGCAGATACACGAGTCAGCGACGTTGAACGCTGGCCACCAACCACCGCTCGAAGGAATGATTTTGTCATAGTATGGGATTTTAATTGCGATAAAGTCCACTACGTAACCTTCTGAGAGACGCCGCCAGAACTCTGCAGATTTTAGCTCTTCTAGCAAGAATCCTTGCAACAATCGATCTGTTAGATTTCCCAAGATGCCGCTGAGCAACATTGCTACCGCGATTTGAGACAGGGGGTTACTGAAGACACCTTTTTTCCAAAAAATTCCTATCATTGATAAAGCAATGATCGGCACAATGAGAAAAACAACCGGGGCCCATGCCGTGCCGTTGCCAAATCCAAATGCTACGCCTTGGTTATGAACTCGGACGAGGTGGAAAAAATTTTCGACGATGGGGATGTCGAAGGAATCACGTGACCATGGCGGCGGAAATCTGACTACGGTCCAGATCTTCGTGATTTGATCCAGCACATATAGCGGTAGAGTCAGAAAGAGAAAGAGCTTGGGAAAAGACATGAGAGATTTTAGTGGCAGACAGTTTGTTAGAATTTATTTGAAGAAGAGGACGGTTTCATTCTTCCCCAGTTAAACGAGTTACGCGTTATCGGATAACACTCTCACAACGCTCACAAATGATGCTTTCGAGAATGGGCTCGTGCTTGCGGCAGCGCGGGCAAAGTGGCAGCTCGGTTTTTTTAGCGGTGGCGTTGATTTCATCCCCGACCGTTACCGTCAGGCCGGCGATGATAAAGAATTCGGTTACGAAGGGGCGATCGTTGAGCATTTCTAGCAAATATTCATCGCTTAATGGAACGGTTAAAAGTACATCGGCTTCGTTGTTGCGGGTGAACTCTTTAGCCTGGATACGACTTTCGATGGCAGTTTGGATGGCGTATTTGATTTCGAACAAGCGCGCGACTTGTTTCGTGGCCTCACCGGGCGAGAACTCGGGGTTTGCTTCTGGGAAATCTTGCTCGTGGATGGAACCGGCGGTGAAGTCGGCGTGCTCCCAGGCCTCGTCCGCGGTGAACGCGAGAATCGGCGCGAGCAACTTGGCGATGCTGGTAAAAATCTCATGCATCGCCGCTTGTGAGGCTAGACGGCGTGGCGAAGTGGCAGCATCACAATACATCCGATCTTTGGTGGCATCGATGTAAATCGCTGAGAGATCTGCGGTACAAAATTGATTAAGTGAGTTGAAAACTTTGCGGAATTCGTACGCATCGTAAGCCTTGCGACACTCAGCGACAACTTCATGAAGACGCTCAAGGATCCAGCGGTCGATGAGTGTGTATGCAGGTGTGTTGGGCGCGGAACGAGGATCAAATCCATCGAGATTTCCTAACAATATTCTTAGGGTGTTACGTAGACGGCGGTAGGGTTCGGCGACTTGTTTGAATAGGTCTTCTCCAAAAGGAACCTCGTTTTGCCAATCGACTGAAGAAACCCAAAGCCTAACAATATCGGCGCCGTATTGGTTATAGAAATAGGCAGCATCGGTAGGCTTACCGGCTTTTCCTGCATCGGATTTTGCGAGTTTTTTCTTATCCTTATCCACGACAAAGCCGTGAGTCATCACCGACTTATAAGGTGCGTGACCGCGGTAACCCACGCTGAGCATCAACGAGCTCTGGAACCAACCGCGGTGTTGGTCGGTGGCTTCCAAATAGAGATCCGCGGGACAATGGAGCTGCGGGTGGGCATCAAGCACTGAGGCATGGGAGCAACCGGAGTCGATCCATACGTCGAGGGTGTCGCGACATTTTGTAACCCCAGTAGGAAGCCCTAACAAATTTGCGAGTTCGGCGTCAGATTTTTCGAACCAGATGTTGGTTCCTTCCTTTTCAACTAGCGTTGCCACCTTGTTAGCAAGTTCTGCTGAGAGGATAGCGTTACCGCTTTCATCGAAGAAAACGGGCAGAGGAACGCCCCATGTGCGTTGGCGTGAAATGCACCAGTCTGGGCGGGATTCGACGGTGCCATAGATTCGGTTTCGCCCCCATGCTGGGAGCCATTCAACCTTATCAATTTCAGTTAGAGCTTGTCCACGAAGCTTATCTAGCGAAATAAAAAATTGCTCAACTGCTCGGAAAATAATTGGCGTCTTCGACCGCCAGCAATGTGGGTATGAATGCTTGTAATTCTCACGACCCAGCAAGTGACCGCTTGTGGCAAGAATCTCAATGATTCGGTCGTTAGATTTAAAGACATGAATGCCAACGAGTTCATCGATTCCGACATCCGAGGTGAATTTCCCGCAGTCATCGACAGGTGATAGTACGCCTAAGTTGTTTTGTTGACCCGCCACGTAGTCGTCTGATCCATGACCTGGTGCGATGTGAACGGCACCGGTGCCAGTTTCGGTGGTGACAAAGTTGGCAAGGATGATCTTGGACGTCCGTGCAAGGAAGGGGTGTTGAGCTGCGAGTTGATCGAAGGTTTTTCCCTTACGCTCCTCGAGTGTGGCGGTGAGTACAAATCCGGTTTTTTGCGTGAAATCTGCGACGAGTTCGCGGACGATTACGAATGATTCTTCTATGTCGTCTTTTTTGAATTTGCCAATGACGTAGGTGAACTCTGGGTGAAGTGCGATGCCGAGGTTCGCGGGAAGAGTCCACGGGGTGGTGGTCCAGATCACCATCGATGCGGTGCCCGCGAGATCACCCGTGATGAGCGGAAATTTCACAAACACTGCGGGGCTTTCTTTGTCAGCGTATTCGACTTCCGCCTCGGCAAGAGCCGTTTGCGCACCGTATGACCATTGCACAGGTTTTTTTGCTTGATAGATTGAGCCGTTTTCTACCAGCTTTGCAAAGACCCGTAGGATGTTCGCTTCATAGCTGGGATTCATGGTTAGATACGGTCGATTCCAATCACCAAAAACTCCAAGTCGTCGAAAAGAGCCGCGCTGGATGTCGATAAACTTTGATGCAAACTCACTGCAGCGACGGCGAATTTCCGCAGGCTCGAGACCAGTGGTTTCTTTCACGACCTTGAATTCAATAGGTAAGCCATGGCAGTCCCAACCCGGCACAAACGGTGCTGCGAATCCGGCCATGGTCTTGGATTTCACCACCAGATCCTTGAGCAGTTTATTGAGCGCGGTGCCCATGTGGACGTCGCCGTTGGCGAAGGGTGGTCCATCGTGGAGTATAAATTCTGGAGCATTTTCCTCACGGCGACGGGCAAGAATTTTTTCGTAAAGCCCGCTGTTCTCCCACTTGGCGAGTCGCCCCGGTTCATTCTGCACCAGATCTCCCCGCATTGGAAAAGTCGTTTGCGGTAGGGTCAGGGTCTCTTTGTAATTCGGTGCGGCACTCATATCGGGGGGCGGACGCTAGCAATGCCTTTCGATGGGGTCAACCATCAGAAACCGCACGAGATTGGCCCGCGGCAGGGAAATCCCGCGGTTTCTAGTACCTGTGTCGTTATGATTCGGCAGACTATTGCCAAACGATTTGGTGTCTGTCATGGGTGATGGATGAATTTTCATCGATTTTTACCGCTCGTCGAGTGCCTCGGCCTAGGCCTCTATGTTGCGTCTACGACTGGACTCGTCGCGGCGGATTTTTCATTCGCCGCATTGTGCGCGAAGGCTCGCGAAATGGCGACAGTTCCCTACGTCCCAGCAAAAAATAATCTAGCAGAGTTCTGGAAGAACCTTAGCTATGACCAGCACCGTGACATTCGATTCGAGATGAATTCCGGTCTTTGGGCCGCTGAAAAGGGAGATTTTTCTATCGATTTTTTTCATCCAGGGTGGACAGCGAAAAAGATGGTGATGCTCCACGAGGTGACCGAGGGAAAGTCCAAGCGGATTGAATTTGATCAAGGTCTTTTTGATTACGGCAAACAGGTGATACCTGCTGGCACGCCACCGCCGCCAGGTTACGCGGGTTGGCGCGCGAGAACCCATTTGAACTCTGCCGATTACATGGATGAGTTTCTCGTTTTTATGGGCGCGAGTTATTTCCGTGCGATCCCAAAGAACGCGCCCTATGGGCTTTCCGCGCGAGGTCTTTCTATCAACAGCGGCTTACCAGGCATGGAAGAGGAGTTCCCAGATTTTTCAGAGTTCTATCTTGAAAAACCAACGAATAATTCCGGTATTCTCAAGGTCAGTGCTTTGCTTAACGGTGAGAGTGTGGCGGGTGCTTATCAATTCACCATCACTCCGGGACCGGAGACCATCGTGGATGTAGTTGCGGAAATCACCTTGCGGCGACCTGTTCAACAGTTAGGAATCGCACCATTTTCAACCATGTTTTGGTTTGGCGAAGGCACGCATCCTCGGCCATATGATTTCCGCCCAGAAGTTCACGACAGTGATGGTTTATTGATGGAGCTTGGAAGTGGTAATCTTCATTTCCGCCCGTTAGAGACGACCAAGGGACAATTTCGTCATTGCGTTTTCACAATGGTAAAGCCGCGCTCGTGGGCTCTCTTGCAGCGTGACCGTTCGTTTCATTCTTATCAGGATCCTGAGGCACTTTATCACAACAGGCCAAGTGTCCGAGTCGAGCCAGTCGATGGATTTGATCTCGGCAAACTTCATCTCATTGAAATGCCAACCCGCGACGAGACGGATGATAATGTGATTCTTCTCTGGGAACCGCAACCGGCGCTCGATGTCGGTAAACCTGTTAGCTTTCACTACCGTCTTCGCTGGATGCGCGACCCCGTCCCATCGGGGATTTTCAGTGTCCGTTCCACACGTGTTGGAGCGCCGGTGCAAAAGCCAGATCAAGTGCTGATCACCATTGATTTCGCAAAGCCGCTTGAGCCTGGACTAAAAGTCGGTGATCCGAAGTGGGATGATATTTCCAAGATCAAGCCGGTGGTGGCGGTGAACCAGAAAGCGGCAAAGATTCTTCACGTTGGTCTTAGCGACATCAGCATGCCGAATGTAGATGCGTTGCCAGCAGGTCTTGGTCGCAGTCCACTACTTCACATGCCGCAGGTGTTGCGGGCGTTTTTCGTTGTCGATCCATCTGCAAATCTAGCAGACATGGATATGACATGCGAACTTCAGGATGAAAATCACAATGCGGTCTCCGAGCGCTGGGTTTATTTATGGAATCGGCCGCACGAATCGCCTTGATCAAGTTGCTAAGACTTGTGGGTTTTAAACCACTTGCGGAAGTCGCCACCGTGAGATTCTGGGAGAGTGCGTTGACCTAACCATTCTTGCAACGGTTTGATCGGTGCGACCTGAATCGGTAGGTGGTTCATCGCCTTAGACATTGTCATTGCGGTGCGCCAGAGTGAAGGAGAAGTTGCTAGAGTTGCGAATGGCGACATTGGAATAGCGCCTGCTGAAGGCACGGATTCACGCTTGGCTTTGTCACGCAAGCGGAGAAGCAGGTCAGGGATTGGGATATCTACCGGGCAGACCTCATTACACGCGCCGCAGAGCGAAGAGGCTTTCGGTAAATCCGCTAGTTCTGGGAAACGACTGCCGAAGAGAATTGGTGAGAGCACTGCACCGACTGGGCCGCCGTAGGTGGATCGATAGGCGTGACCCGATGCTTGGCGGTAGACGGGACAAACATTCTGGCAGGCACCACATCGGATACAGCGGAGAATTTCAGCGCAGTTAGAAGCAAGCACATCTGTTCTTCCGTTATCCATGAAGACGACGTGCATGTGCTCAGGGCCTTCCGGTTGATTTGCGGAGCGTGGGCCATTGATGAATTCGGTGTAAACCGTCAATTGTTGGCCTGTGGCAGAGCGACCTAACAAGTTTAAGAAAACGGCAAGGTCTTTTTCTTCTGGGATTACTTTTTCGATGCCGACCAGGGCGATATGTACCGGTACGGGTGCCATTCCGAAGCGGGAATTACCTTCGTTGGTGATGAGGGCGAGGCGACCCGTGTCCGCGCATACGAAGTTGGCGCCAGTGATTCCGGCTTGGGCCTGCATATATTTCGCCCGGAGGTGAACGCGTGCTTGGCGAGTAATGGTTTCCGGATCGTCATTATATTTTTCACTAATACCCTCGCGCAGAAATGTTTTGGCAACGTCCCTGCGGTTAAGATGAATGATCGGCTTGACGATGTGCGATGGTTCGTCGCCATCAAGCTGGATTATGAATTCACCGAGGTCCGATTCAAGACACTCCACACCATTTTCTATCAGGAATGGATTTAGGTGGATTTCCTCAGCGGCCATCGACTTCGATTTTGTGAGTTGAGTCACGTCATGCGAGCGGAGGATGGACAAGATGGTTTGGCGAGCGTCTTCGTCAGTGGAAGCATAGTGCACATGGACGCCGCGAGAAGTTAGAGACTTTTCCGCTTTGTCGAGGTAGTGCTCCAAGTGATGAAGTGTGTGATCTTTGATCGCAGCGGCGAGTTTGCGTAGCGCGTCAGGGTCTGGATAATCCTTGTGGAGAGAGCTATAACGTTTCTCGGTTCCTTTCGAGGATCCATCGATGACCGACGCCTGTTTCTCATCGGAAATGTCTCGGGCGTATTGGTCGATGAGTTGAGTGCCGATCATGCGAGTGAATTTCTGAGGATTTGGATGGCGTGAAGATGTTCGATCGGACGGCCCTGCGTGACAGCGAGACCGGAGAGGTGCATGAGGCAAGACATGTCGCCGCTGACGAGTATGTCGGGGTGTGTCTCGAGAATGTGATCGAGTTTTAACGAGCCCATTCGTCCTGAAATATGCGGAAAGGTGACGGAGAAAGTACCACCGAAGCCGCAACACTGTTCGTCTTGGCCGAAAGGTGTGACGACCACGTTTTCGATCGATTCTAGCAGCTTTAGCGTAGCCTCGCCGCTACCGGTACCGCGGCTATGGCAAGAGCGGTGGAAGGCGATGCGGGTTGGTTTTTTGAATTTACCTTGCCACGTTTTGACCCCGAGGCCGTTGTAGATAAAATCCATGATTTCCCATGTGCGTTTGGCGAGGGAATCGATGGCAGGATCTGGATTCTCCTCGAATTGAAGAAGATTTCCATGAAAATTCATCGCTGCGCAGGAACCGGAAGGGACGATGACGGGCAGGTCTTCGGCAAAAACCGATGCCGTGTGGCGTGCGACTTTTCGCGAAGCGACCCAATCGCCGGAGTTAAAAGCAGGTTGACCGCAGCAAGTTTGGTTGTCTGGAAAATCGACGGCGATCCCTAGATGCTCGAGCACTTCGACAGTTGCCTTGGCGGTGTCGTCGTAGAATGCATCGCAAAGACAAGTGCCCATGAGCAAAACACGCTTGTTAAGGGGACGGGCGATCGGATTGGCCATGATAAACTGAGGTGTTGGAGAAATAGTTTTCCAACAAGAAATTAATTATTTCTGCGTAAAAAACAATGCAGAATGTGATATTTTCTTACTCTTTAAGGAAAATACTTCAGCAATTTTTTCGTGGCCGTTTCCGCGGTCAGGCCGTGGATTTCGCGAAGAATTTCTGGCTTACCGTGTTCGATGAACTGGTCTGGCCAACCGATTCTCTCGACCGGTGTGTGGATGCCAGCGTCGTGGAGATTTTCGATCACGGATGCACCAAAACCATTGAGCAGAACGTGGTCCTCGAAGGTGCAAACCACTTTACATTTTTTTGCAAAATTCTGAAGCACGTTGGCATCGAGTGGTTTGATGAAGCGTGGGTTAATCAAAGCGACTGATAAGCCTTTCGCTTCTAATTGGACCTTGGTTCGCTCTGCCATTTCGAACATCGTTCCGAGGCCGATGAGTGCAACATCGGTGCCATCCGCAATGATTTCGGCCTTGCCGATTTCTAGCAGTTTTGGTTTTGATTTGACTGGGGTCCCTTTGATTACGCCGCGTGGATAGCGGATGGCGGTGGGGCCGGCATCGTATTTAGACATCGTGAAAAGCATGTCGACGAACTCGTCTTCATCTTTCGGTTGCATGTGGATGATGCCGGGAATGTGGCGGAGGTAGCCGATGTCGAATAATCCATGATGAGTCGGTCCGTCATCGCCAGAGAGACCGCCACGATCCATACAGAGGCGGACAGGTAAACCTTGTAACGCGATGTCATGGATAATCATGTCATAAGCTCGCTGCATGAAAGTCGAATAGATTGCGAGAAATGGGCGAAAGTTCTCTGCGGCTAAACCACAGGCAAATAATGCAGCGTGTTCCTCGGCGATGCCGACGTCAAAGTAGCGGTCTGGCAGTTCTTTTTTGAAAATTTCTAACTTTGTTCCGCCAGGCATGGCCGCGGTGATAGCAACGATTTTAGGGTCGTTTTTTGCGAAGTTCGTGACGGCACGTCCGAAGAGATCTGAGCAAGTGGGCGTGGTCACGGAATCGGTGGAACCGTCCTCGATCTTGTAAGTGCCGAGGCCGTGAAATTTTCCGGGGTTATCGAGTGCGGGTTGATAACCCCGGCCTTTTTCGGTGATGATGTGGAGGACGACTGGTTCGTGCAAGGTCTTGAGATGCTCGAAAGTACGAACCAACAATGGCAGGTCGTGGCCATCGATCGGTCCGAAATAACGCATACCGAACTTTTCAAATAAGACGTTTTGAAAAAACAGGTTTTTAGCGCCTTCCTCGACTCGATGTGCTAGGGTACGAACGGCTTTTCCTGCTATTTTTTCAACAAATTCCGCCGCCTGACGACGAACGGCCGCATAGGTGTGGTGGGTTTGTAGGGCGTTGAAATAACTGGCAATCGCGCCGACATTTTTGTCGATGGACCACTCGTTATCGTTGAGCACGACGATAAATTTTCGAGTGGTTTCTGCGATGTTGTTTAACGCTTCGAGTGTAGGTCCGCAGGTGAATGCCGCGTCTCCGGCCACGGCGACGATATGGTGATCTTTTCCGGCGAGATCGCGTGCCGCGGCCATTCCAAGTGCTGCGGAAAGTGCGGTACCTGCGTGGCCCGCGCCGTAGCAATCGTGCTCGGACTCGCTGCGCAGGAGAAAGCCATTGAGGCCTTTGTAGGTACGTATGGATCCTATTTCCGAGGCGCGCCCAGTCAACATCTTGTGGACGTAGCCTTGGTGCGATACGTCGAACAAAAATTTATCCCTCGGGGTGGAAAATACACGGTGCATCGCCAGGGTTAATTCGACGACTCCGAGATTAGGTCCAAGATGACCGCCGGTTTTCGAAAGGCAATCGATCAGCGTGTTTCTAACTTCCTCTGCGAGCTTTGGTAAATCTTCGTCAGCGAGTTTTTTAACATCCTCTGGACTGTAAATCTTGGGAAGGAGCAGTGCGGGAACAGGGCTATTAGAAAAGGCGGATGTCATTATCGTCGTCTGAATCGTCTATCATGATGTTAGTTTCCACCAGATTGGGCGTGGCATCTAGCGTAATTTGATTTTGGTTCCGCAAGGTGATGATCTCTATCCGTTCTTTGGCGGATTGCAGAATGGATTCGCAACGCTGCAAAAGTTCCGAGCCTTTTTCATAGTGTGTGACCAGTTCCTCGAGGGCAAGGTGTTCGTTCTCCATGGCCTCGACGATGGCTTCAATTCCGCCCAGAGCGGTCTCGAAATCGAGAGGAGATGCGTCGTCGTTTTCAGAGTTGGATTTGCGTCGTGCCATTTTGTTAGTTTGAATCTGGCGGACGGATCGCGCGGTCGCTGTAGTAAACCATGTCCATTCCCACCATAGGTTGCCGGTACGGGTAGCGTTTAGCGACGGCTTGGATTCTTGGATCTTTGTCAAAAAGCGAGACGCCAGCGGGGTAATTGGTGAAGAACGTTCTGCCATCAAGAACCATGAATGTGAAATCCTTGTACTGATTTGCCACTTCAGTAAGAGAGCCCAGACCATGTGAGCAAGGCGATATCAATATACCAGTCACTGGGGTTTGAAGATCGTTGGCGATGGTTTCTAGCTTTTCAAATCCAGCGTAGGTTGGCGGAAGCCAAATACTGAGGCGATCGGCATACCAAGCGACTGCCCATGGCTGGTCGGAAAAGACGACTTGGTCGTCGGTGGTCCACCCTCTGATCCCCGCCTTTTTGCTGTTTAGCGCGGGTGCATAATAGGGCGGCCAATGGGGAACGCCGCCGCGGTCTCGGAGGTGCATTCCGACACGGACTTTCAAGGGTAGCGCCAACACCAATGGCAATGCGCAGATTCCGACGATAATGAAATAGTGGACGTTGCGGAGCATCGGCGTGCTTGCCACAAATTCGAGGCGACTCCAGAGAATGGAGATGAATGCCAGACCGTAAGCGGTCATGATCGGCGCGAAAAGCAGGTGAATTTGGTTCGGGTCAAGCGGGTCTTTGGAGATACCGAAAATTGCCAATCCGAATGCGGCTAAAACCCACATCAGTAGAATCGCCCAACGAAAACTTGAGATCGCCGCCCGCTTGAACGGATGGAGCAAAGAAAGGAAAAACAAAGGTGCAACGATGATTCCGCCGAGCAGTGGAATAATATCCATGGTCTGCATCAAGGTCGTCCGTATGATTTTAGCAATCAGACCGTCGATGACGAGAGGCTCGGATTCCAAGTCAGCCGTCCGCATCACTGCGGCTTCACCACTGTTGCTCAAGCCGTTGTAAACCGTTAGAAATGCGGTGCCGAAGGGCGAGCCTGTGATACTTTGATTTCGCAAAATCGGTCCGATACCAGCGATGATGAGCAGCACGAGGATGGTGATTCCGATAACTCCCCGCGGACGGAAAGCCACCGCAGCAAAGATGATGTATCCCAGTGCAATCCAGACAGTCATCCAGTGCGTTAGAGCTAACAAGGTGAAGAATACCCCAGCGATGAGTGCCGGGGTCATCGCGATCCGCCCCTCTGTGGCGGCCTCCACGGCCCGGTAGGCAAAATACAGCGCGCTTGAAAAAAGCAACAGCATCAGCATTTGTGGCAGACCACTCAGTGAGTAGTTCCAGAAAGAATCACAAAATAACATCAAGACCGCACATACCCCAGCAATCTTGGCATCGAAAATTCGCGCGATTAGCAGATAATTCACGCCAATCGCTAAGAGGAAAAACAACGTGGATACCGTGGCGATCACCCGGTCGAGCGGGAAGACCATTTCGTTGGCGCCCATTTGCCAGGAGTTCGGCTTGTCTGCACCGATGATCTTGAGCACGGCGGCGTTGAGCAAGGGATTGAGCGGCGAGTGATAGGTGTCTTGGAATCCCACCAGCGAAACCGAGCGCTTTTGTGCTCGCTGCGCCTGATCGTAGGCAACGGGGCGGATCATCTTGGTGGTAAATCCGTGACCACGCGCGATTTCTCTAGAGATCTGTGCTTGATCCATCGCTTGTGGCGAGTTCAAGCCTTTAAAAAGAACAAAAAGATTTCCCAAGGTAAGGATGATTAGGACAAGGAAAAATAGACTGCGGCGGATCAGAATGCCGGTATCGACTTGTGTGGAAGATAAATTCATGAAAATTGGGATAAGTAAGCGAAATGTTTGATTGAGATTGGTTACATTAAAGCCCGAGGTCCTTTAACTTACGCTGTAGAGTTCTACGACTGACGCCAAGAAGCTCCGCAGCATGGGTACGGTTTCCTCCCGCGAGAGTCAACGCCGCTCGGATTGTATTTGCCTCTAGAGCATGCAAATTGAATTCAGTTGAAGCATCAAGAGTGTTTTTGGTGAGGCTCAACGAATTTCCGATGTCT
>Ga0209190_1001323_pt1 | contig 17336 bp, 4 predicted proteins | sample M_140205_XF_Meta_FD_187315 | JGI IMG/M metagenome (GOLD analysis project Ga0209190, IMG submission 187315) | Freshwater microbial communities from Lake Montjoie, Canada to study carbon cycling - M_140205_XF_MetaG (SPAdes) (version 2) | ecosystem: Environmental > Aquatic > Freshwater > Lake... | reverse complement strand
AATATCACAGCAGGCAATGTGTTGGGCGGAGCCAACGTAAATGCAACCAGTTTAACAGGTACCACTGTGAGTGTGAGTGCCAATATCACTGGTGGTAATGTATTGTTTGGTTCAGGTGTTGTTTCAGGTACTGGTAACATCACTGGTGGTAATGTATTGTTTGGTTCAGGAGTTGTTTCAGGTACTGGTAACATCACTGGTGGTAACATTATAGGTACAATTGCTGCTGGTTCAAATACAATTATTACAACTGGTAATATTACAGGTGGTAATGTACTAGGTGGTGCCAATGTCAATGCCACTAGTTTAACAGGTACCACGGTTAGTGTGAGTGCAAACATCACCGGTGGTAACATATTAACCAGTGGATTAATAAGCGCAAGCGGTAACATCACAGCAGCCAATGTGCTAGGTGGAGCCAACGTAAATGCTACCAGTTTGACTGGTACCACAGTTAGTGTGAGTGCTAACATCACTGGTGGCAACATCTTAACTGGTGGATTGATCAGTGCTACTGGCAACATCACAGCAGGCAATGTATTAGGTGGAGCCAATGTTAATGCAACTACTCATACAGGTACCACAGTTAGTGTAACTGGTAATATCACTGGCGGCAACTTGAATGCTGCAGGACTGAGCTACTCATACAGGTACCACAGTTAGTGTAACTGGTAATATCACTGGCGGCAACTTGAATGCTGCAGGACTGAGTCTGAGTTCAAATGTGGTCAGTGCATTGGTATCAGCTGCCAATATCACTACCACTGCTAACATTAGTGGTGGTAACATATTATTTGGATCAGGTGTTGTTACGGGCACTGGTAATATTGTAGCAGGTAATGTGTTAGGTGGTGCAAATGTCAATGCTACTACACATACAGGAACCACAGTTAGTGTGAGTGCTAACATCACTGGTGGTAATATATTGTTTGGTTCTGGCGTGATCAGTGGCACTGGCAACATCACAGCAGGCAATGTATTAGGTGGAGCCAATGTTAATGCAACTACTCATACAGGTACCACAGTTAGTGTAACTGGTAATATCACAGGTGGTAATGTGTTGTTTGGGTCGGGCGTGGTCAGTGGCACAGGCAATATCACAGCAGGTAATATTTTTGGTACCTTACTGCCCACTACTTTGAGTGTAAGCGGCAATACCACAAGTGGTAACTTGTTAACTGGTGGATTGATCAGTGCAACTGGCAATATAACTGCTGGCAATATTGCTGCTACAACACACACAGGTACTTCAGTTAGTGTAACCGGTAATATTGACAGTGGTAATTTGCGTACCGCAGGTCAGGTCAGTGCTACTGGTAATATCTATGCTCAAGCTGGAGCATTTTTTGTTGGCGATGGTGGATATCTCAGTAACGTAACTGCGGCTGCTAACGTTTCAGTTAGTACTATTGCTAACGGAACCACATCGATGTCTATTCAATCATCGGGGGCCAATATAGCAGTAGTAGTGGGAAATGTACAGCTTGGAAATATCAATCCATCTGGCTATGCTATAAATGGATACGTCAGCGCCAGTGGTAATATCATTACTAGTGGTAATGTAACTGGCGGTAATATTATTGCCAGTGGTATCGTATCGTCTAATAATAATTTAGTAATTAATGCACCTACAGTGGGTGCAGGTGGCCATTTGGTCATGGCCTGGGGCAATACACCAAATATGGTAGTACAAGCTGACCAAAGTTGGAATCTTGAAGTTGACAGTTCAAATGTTTTCAGGACATTATATCAAAATGGTGTTGGTGCTACCAGCGTAATGATATCAATAAGCCCAACTAGCAACATAGTGACATTTCCAAATGCCGCCGGTACTAGTGCAGCTGGTAATGTAACTGGTGGTAACTTGAATGCTGCTGGATTGAGTTTGAGTGGTAATGTGGTCAGTGCATTGGTATCGGCCGCCAACATCACTACTAGTGCTAATATTTCTGGTAATTATGTACTGGGTAATGGTGCTTTACTAACTGGTGTTATTACCAGTGTGGCCAACATCAACAGCGGCACCAGCAACGTCACAGTGGTCAGTGCCAACGGCAATATCACAGTGGGTGTGGCCGGAACTGGTAATGTGGCTGTTTTTGCGTCATCCGGTGAATACGTAACCGGTGTAGTAAGTGCTAGTGGCAACATCACTGGTGGCAATCTAAGTGGCACAAGCATTGTGGGCACATTGACCACAGCAGCACAGACCAATATCACCAGCGTTGGTACATTGGGTAGTTTGGCAGTAACTGGTAATATTTCAGGTGGTAATGTATTAGGTGGCGCAAATGTTAATGCAACTACTCATACAGGTACCACAGTAAGTGTAACAGGCAATATCACTGGTGGCAATCTAAGTGTGACTGGTATTGCAGGTACGTTATCCACAGCCGCACAAAATAATATCACGTCAGTAGGTACATTGACTAGTTTGGCAGTTACCGGCAACATTACCAGTGGCAATCTAAGTGGCACCAGCATTGTGGGCACTTTGACCACAGCAGCACAAAATAATATCACGTCAGTAGGTACATTGACTAGTTTGGCTGTGACTGGTAATATTAGTGGTGGTAACATATTGGGCGGAGCAAATGTCAATGCAACCACTCACACAGGCTCAACAGTCTCAGTAACTGGCAATATCACAGGTGGCAATATAAGTGTAACTGGTATTGCAGGTACACTATCTACTGCTGCACAAGGCAGTGTCACCAGTGTTGGTACACTAACTGGATTGACAATGAGTGGCAATGTCAACATGGGCAGCAGGAACATAAACAGCCTTGCTGAACCGGTGGCAGCTACTGATGCCGCTACTAAGAATTATGTTGATACTACAGCACAAGGACTTGATCCAAAAGCGTCAGTAGTTTATGCTTCAACAGCAACACTATTTGGTAATGGTGGTACTGGATATACCTACAATAACGGAACAAGTGGCGTTGGTGCAACATTAACCAACAGCGGAACAACTGCTGCATTAAGCATTGACGGAAGTACACCAACTGTAGGAGACCGTATTCTTGTTAAGAATGAAGCAGGCGCATTTGTTAATAATACTACGCAATCGGCAGCATTCAATGGTATCTATACTGTAACAACAGTTGGTACTGTCAGCGTACCTTGGGTATTGACTAGAACTACTGACTTTGATGCAGGTACCGAAATGCCAGGCGCATTTGTATTTGTTGAAACTGGTACCACTAATGCTGATACTGGTTGGACATGTACCACAAACAGTCCAATAACAGTAGGCACAACATCAATAACTTGGGTTCAATTCTCAGGCGCTGGCACGTATAGCGCAGGAACAGGATTAACATTAACTGGCACAACATTTAGTGTCAATGCAAGTCAAACACAAATTACAAGTGTGGGCACATTGACCAGTTTGGCTGTTACTGGCAACGTTACTGCTGGCAACCTAAGTGGCACAAGTATTGTGGGCACATTGACCACAGCAGCACAAACAAATATCACGTCAGTAGGTACATTGACCAGTTTAGCAGTAACAGGCAACATCACAGGTGGTAATATTTTGGGCGGAGCCAACGTCAATGCAACCACTCACACAGGTACCACTGTGAGTGTAACCAGTACAGTTACTGCAAGCCAATTTAATGGATCAGGCGCTGGATTGACATCAATTCCGGGCGCTAATGTGACAGGTACAGTGCCATCAGCTACAACAGCAGGAACAGTAACAACTAATGCACAAGGTAATATTACCTCAGTAGGCACCCTGACCAGCTTGGCTGTGACAGGCAACATTACCAGTGGTAACCTAAGTGGCACAAATATTGTGGGCACATTGACCACAGCAGCACAAACAAATATCACGAGTGTGGGTACCCTGACCAGCTTGGCTGTGACAGGCAACATTACCAGTGGTAACTTGAGTGGCACAAGCATTGTGGGCACATTGACCACTGCTGCACAGACCAATATCACGTCAGTAGGTACATTGACTAGTTTGGCTGTGACTGGTAATATTAGTGGTGGTAACATATTGGGCGGAGCAAATGTCAATGCAACCACTCACACAGGCTCAACAGTCTCAGTAACTGGCAATATCACAGGTGGCAATATAAGTGTAACTGGTATTGCAGGTACACTATCTACTGCTGCACAAACTGCCATCACAAGTGTGGGTACCCTGACCAGCTTGGCTGTGACAGGCAACATTACCAGTGGTAACCTAAGTGGCACTACTATTGCAGGTACACTATCCACAGCAGCACAAACTGCCATCACGAGTGTGGGCACCCTGACCAGCTTGGCTGTGACAGGCAACATTACCAGTGGTAACCTAAGTGGCACAAATATTGTGGGCACATTGACCACAGCAGCACAAACAAATATCACGAGTGTGGGCACCCTGACCAGCTTGGCTGTGACAGGCAACATTACCAGTGGTAACTTGAGTGGCACAAGCATTGTGGGCACATTGACCACAGCAGCACAGACCAATATCACGAGTGTGGGCACCCTGACCAGCTTGGCTGTGACAGGCAACATTACCAGTGGTAACCTAAGTGGCACAAGCATTGTGGGCACATTGACCACTGCTGCACAGACCAATATCACGTCAGTGGGCACATTGGGATCATTATCAGTAACCGGAAATGCAAGTTCGGCCACAGCAGCCGTTGATACCAACACTACACAATTGGCAACTACTGCATTTGTAGTTGCTCAAGCCAGTGCCACAACTCCGACCACGATTGGAACCAACACAATTGGTACAAGTTTGCGTTATGCTCGTGCAGATCACACTCACACCGGTGTTGCTAGTTTGGCCAACGGTGGAGGCATTACTGCCAGCGTATCAACTGGGGCAGTTACACTAGGATCAACAGCTACAAATGCAAATACTGCAAGTGCTATTGTTGCACGTGATGCAAGTGGAAATTTCAGCGCCGGTACTATTACTGCAACATTAAGTGGATCAGCAACAAGTGCAACCACCGCTGGTACAGTAACCACAGCAGCACAAGGCAACATTACTTCAGTTGGTACACTAACTGGGTTAACCATCAACAACGCAACAACAGCCATTACCAATGCTGCCACAACAGGTACTGGTAATATTGGTGCAAGCGGTGCAACATTCAACACAGTATTTGCCAAGGCAACCACAGCACAATACGCTGACTTGGCTGAGATGTACACCAGTGATGCTGAATATGAGCCAGGTACTGTGATGGATTTTGGTGGTGAACATGAAGTTACTATCGGTATGTCCAGCAACAGTGACAAGATAGCTGGGGTGGTCTCTACCAATCCAGCGCACTTGATGAACGCTACACAACCAGGAGAACATGTGCTGGCTGTGGCATTAACTGGAAGAGTGCCCACTCGAGTTACTGGCACAATTTGGAAAGGTGCCATGATGGTCAGTGCTGGAAATGGGCAAGCAACAGCCTGTGCCACACCTGCAATTGGCACAGTACTAGGCAAATCATTGGAAGATTTCTCAGGCGAGTCTGGGGTTATCCAAGTAGTAGTAGGTAGACTCTAAAACTACAGTTGTAATTTTGATGCTTGGGCATTGGTAAATATACAACAGCCCAATAAATCACATGACACAACAGATCATCAACACCGGTAACGCAGCAAACGACGGCACCGGTGAATCATTACGCAGTGCGTTCGTAGCAGTAAATGAAAACTTTACTGAGATATACACTGCCGGCCCAGTGGGTACCAATGTTTCGATAACGGGCAATGTTATCACCGTTTTAGGGCCCAACAACAATCTTGTGCTCAAAGGCAATGGCGTAGGCAATATACAAGCCAATAGCTCGATTGTTCCCAGCTTAGACGGAGTACATGATCTTGGTTCTCCAAGAACACGATTTGACACAGCGTATGCCACTTATTTTGTGGGCAACGGGTCTTTGCTTACTGGCATTGTGGTCAGCGGCGGAACAGCAATTGTCAACGGTGACAGCAATGTAACTGTATCAGCTAATGGTGTTGTTACAATTGGAATTTCAGGAACTGGAAATGTAGTCACGTTTGATGTTGCTAATACTGCATTCAATACCAGTATTTCTGCAACAGGTAATGTCACTGGTACTTATTTCATTGGTAATGGTGCATTACTCACAGGCATAGCTGCTGGCGGCACATCAAATATTTTCAATGGTACAAGCAATGTCACAGTAGCAAATAATGGAAATATTACCATTGGTATAGCAGGTGCAACTGTTACAACATTTGACAGCACTGGTGAATATGTAACAGGTATAATCAGCGCAACAGGTAATGTCAAAGGAAATTACTTCATTGGTAACGGATCACAACTGACTGGTATCGCTTCAAGTTACGGCAATGCTAATGTTGTAGCTAACTTGGCTGCACTTGGCACCAATCCAGTATCAACCACGGGCAATATCACCGGCAACTACTTTATTGGCAATGGTTCACAACTAACTGGTATCGCTTCAAGTTACGGTAATGCGAATGTTGCTGCTAATTTGGCTGCATTTGGTAATAACCCGATATCAACTACAGGCAATGTCACTGGCAATTATTTTGTTGGTAACGGCTCACTGCTAACTGGGATTGTCAGCAGTTATGGCAACGCTAATGTTGCAGCCAATCTAGCAGCATTTGGTAACAACCCTGTATCAACAACTGGTAATATCACTGGCAACTACTTTATTGGTAATGGCTCACAACTGACTGGTATCACATCAAGTTATGGCAATGCCAATGTTGTTGCCAACTTAGCAGCTCTTGGCAACAACCCTGTATCAACAACTGGTAATATCACTGGCAGTTATTTTATAGGCAATGGAAGTCAGTTAACTGGTATTGTTTCAAGCTATAGTAATGCCAATGTTGCTGCTAATTTGGCTGCATTTGGCAACAACCCAATATCAACTACAGGCAATGTAACAGCAGGAAATTTAAACGCAGCTGGACTGAGTCTAAGTTCAAATGTTGTATCCAATCTCAATGTCACTGCCAATATTGCTAGTGGCAATATCATAACACCTGGATTGATCAGCGCCACAGGCAACATCACAGGCGGTAATTTAACAACCGCCGGATTGACCAGCACCAAAGATTTTGCTATCACCGGCAACATCACCGGCAATCTAATACCAAGTGCCAACGTCACATACAACATAGGTGATTCTACTCACGCTTTTAAAGATTTATATCTAAGCGGAAACAGCATCTATTTAGGATCGCAAACAATCAGTTCAGATGCTTCAGGAATAAGTGTCAGCTCAGGTAATTTTTCAGCTAACAATTTATCTGCTGTTAATAGTATCACTGCCGGAACTGTTATCTCGGCGGTGGGCAATATCACAGGCGGTAACATAAGCATCACTGGTGGTACATTGGCATTTGCCAATGCCAATATTATTCAAACAAATCCGCTAGATTTAGCAATTACTGGTGCTTATCAAATTAGTATAAAACCAGGCGGCGGCTCGTACCAATGGACGTTTGGCAACGATGGAGGATTGTCCGGACCTTATATAACAGCCACAGGTAATGTTACTGGTGGTAACTTGTTAACCAGTGGGTTGATATCCGCAGCGGGCAATATAACTGGTGGCAATATCAATACCAACAACATTGTTGGAACTGCTATAACAATCACCAGCACTGGGGCATTGAATCTAGCACCGTCAGGCAACGTAACTGTCAACAGTAAAAATATTACCAATCTGGCAGATCCTGTTCAAGATCAGGATGCTGCTACCAAATACTATGTGGACTCGGTTGCCCAAGGATTGGATCCAAAAGCATCGGTCTCTTTGGCCACTGCTGCAACACTGCCTGCATACACTTACAACAATGGCACAGCCGGAGTTGGTGCAACCATAACCGGAACGTCAGCAGGATTGTTGACCGTTGATGGAACTGCTCCTGCTGTGGGCAATAGGGTTTTGATCAAGAATGAAACCGGAGCCAATCAACCATATAATGGCATCTACACTGTCACAACCAACAGCGCCGGTGCGCCGTATGTGCTGACTAGAGCAACAGATTTTAATCAATCAGCTGAAATTCCAGGAGCATTTACCTTTGTTGAAGAAGGCTCAACCAATGTTGATTCTGGATGGGTATGTACTACCAATGCTCCAGTTGTGGTTGGTACGACTAATATTACGTTCACACAATTTTCGTCAGCAGGATCATACACAGCCAACACCGCAGCAGGTTTGAGTTTAATTGGCTCACAATTCAATGCCAAAGTAGACAACACTACCACAGCGTTTGACGGTTCGGGCAATATCACGGTCAAGACTGGTGCAACTTTTGTCACGCCAAATATTGGTGCTGCAACTGGTACCAGTTTGAGCGTTACTGGCAATGTAGCAGGCAATTACTTTATTGGTAATGGTTCATTATTAACAGGTATCTCCACCAGCGGCGGTACAGGCAACACCATAACACTGGGTACTCCAACAGATGGCAGCTTGTCTGGAAATACTGTGGCCTATCAAGGTTGGACTGCCAATACCTATGTGACAGATGGTCTAGACGATCTAAATCAAGTTTCGTTGAACATTGCTGGAAACACTTTTGTGGGCAATACTTACATCACTTCCAACGTGTATTCTGGACCCAGCCCACTGAGTGTGTCGCTAACTGGTCGCTATATTGGAAATCCCAACAGTTACCTATGGCAATTTGGTGATGGAACTGCAAATGTAGCCACAGCCAATGCCACACACACATTCAGCAACACATTGGGCGGAACTTACACTGTGACTTACACAGCATACAATACCAATGGTACCAATGCTGGCAATGCTGCTGCCGGAGCCAAAGGATCAACCAGCACAGCAACTGCCACAATAACATTGTACACACCAACTCCTATTCCGTCATTCACTGCCAACAGAACCAGTTTGGACACACCCAATGGTGTTCAAATTACCAACTCCAGTCAATATGCTGAAACGTATTCTATAAATTGGGGCGACGGTACTGTGGTGATTCCAGCCAACAACTGGACCACAGCCACACACACATTTACCAATGCCACAGCCAACACAGATGCATTGTATGGTGTCAACTTGACTGGCAACAGCGCCAATGCAGGTGCCAGTCCTGTGAGTGTCACATCAGCAAACACCAATGTCAAAGTGTATTCTTCACAGGCCAGCAATGTGTTTGTCACTGCCAATGTGGCCAATGTGATCAATGGTGTGGGCACAATAAGTTTTAGAAATGATTCCACTGGTACCCCAGGCAACACAGCAAGTTTTGGAGCACAACAACTGTACAACTTTAACTGGGGCGACGGTACTGTGAGCAATGTGAATATTGCAGCTGGTGTTGCTGGCAATCCTGGTGCAGCCAATGTCACACACGCTTTTGCATTGAGCGCGGCCAATCAATCGGGCAACAAATATGAACAGTACACAGCCAACTTGTATTTGTACACAGGATTCAGCACCAGTCCTGCCAAGTCTGGCAATATCACCATCACAATTGAGCCACAGACCCGAGCCAACTTTGTGGGAACCACAGCCAATGTCACTACCGATGCCACTGCCAACATAGGAAATGCTAGAGTAGGTTATTTGTATACCGATTACAATGGTGCCAATCGGTCAACTTTTACATTCCAAAACACCAGCGAAAACAGCAACATTGCCAACTGGGCCTGGGGCGATAGCACATTCAGCAATGGTGTATCCAATGTGGGAAATGTTGTACACACTTATACCACAACTGGTGCAAAAACAGTATCACTCACAGCCAATGGCACACCCAACGGTATTACCAGTACTGCACAAAGCAATACATTTAGCACAACAGGTTATATTTTTATTGCAGCCAATCCCACAGCACCCACAAATCTCAGCGGATTTGCCAATTTGACAATTGCCAATGCAAGTCAATTTACCAACGCACCGTTGTTGGCAGCAGGTGCAACAGATGCATCTGGTGGAAATATTCCAGCCAACGGCACCTCTGTAACACGTTTTGCAACTACCACACCAGTTATGACTTCAGCCAATGTATTGTTGGCCAACACCGCAACCACTGGCACGCTAACTGCTTATGTAAACAATGCTGCCACCGGCAATGTCACATTTACCACATCCAGCAACACAGTAGGCACTACTGGTGCATTGGTTGTGGCAGCAGATCAAGACCTGCATGTGGCCAATGCTGCGGTGCCCAGTTACTTCTACAAAGTGTTCAGCGCCAACATCAGCTGTGCTCTGGCCAATTTGAGCACAGGATACAACAATTACAAACTGTCACACACTGTGTCAGGCAACACAAATTACGTGGGATTTGTCAAAGACAATTTGAATTCTGTTCCTACTTTATCCAACAGCAGTGTGGTCATGACAGAAGCCACAGCTGGAACTGTTAGATATATTTCTGGTATTCCTTATTACAACACTGGCGGGCCAACCATCACCATTGCCAACTTGCAAGTGGCAAATCTTTCTGGACAAACATTTACCAGCACAAATCCTTTTGTACTGGACAGCGGAACTGTGTACGAAGGATCGGGCAGCGTGGTTGCAGCCAGTCAAACCAAGTCATTGGCCGGTATCGACAACACTGCCAACAGCATGTTGACTGGCAGCAATGTCAAAGCCAACATTGGCATTGGATCAAATTACACGTTGGGCAACTTGACTGCCAATCTTGGCGGCACCAACAACAGCGTAAGCACCCTGCAGGCCAACATACTCAATGTGGTTGGTACCAGCGCCACTGTACAACTGCCAACCAAAATACAAATGTATGCAGGTGCAAATTCTGGAGTGAACGAACAATCTATCACAGCATCTACCACTGGCAACACTCAAGCAGCAGTTCGTGTGGTAATGAGTTCAGCTGGCAATGCACCGGTGTTTGCCAACAGCATAAATTACTACACATCAAATGCATGGTCTGGTGCTCAAACAATTGCCAACACTCCGGAAGCTGTGGTCAGATATGGAACCCTTACCAACTACACAGTGAACTTGTCAACTGGGTATTTGCCAGTTGGCCCTAATCTGGCTGTGGGCGGAAATCGAACTAGTACACAGTATTTTACTTTTGCGTTTGCTAGACCCAGTTTGGCCAACTTTGACATTAGGTTGACTTCGACCACAGGCATTGCAGGACTGTGGATTGCTGCACCAAATACCACCATTGACACAGGGGGATTTTCTTCGCCCACTCCGGGCTTTCCAGGTCCAACCAGCACCATCAATGGATGGCTGGAAGGATTTACCCAGTACAGTGGATCAGGAGTTCCGGGAGCCAGCGCCAATGGAGGCAACGGCAGCAATGGCTGTGCTTTAACAGGAGCCGATGTTGTACCACTAAATACATCAATCGCCAGTGTGGCATACACAATGACACTGGGATCACAAAATGCTGCAAACAGTTTCGGAAACAACATTTTGGTAAGAATTGCCTTGGCTAGTGGGCAAACAATCACTGCTTTATCAATAGGAACGGCGACTTAATATGTCAGATGCACAAAAATTAGATTATTTGTGGAAGAAAATAGGTTATGGTGTGGCCAAAACTGCAGATTCCGCAAGCAAAGAAGCTTTCAACGAAAGCATTGCTAGTCCATTACTTTATCGTGGAGATTTGATTTGGACTCAAAGTGGAAGTGTACCTGCCACTCCTCCGGCCAGTACTACCAGTATTGTACAGGTGTACAAAGATGGCGGCGGTGCTGGTTACAGTCCCACAGTGGAATGTACAGAAGATTTAACTGCACCTGACAATCAAACTTGGCTAACTGGCCTGGCCAACTGGGTTCCAACACAGTTTGGGGACAATTATTTGGTACAGGTGTATGTGGCAGCATCTGGAGTGACCAATCCACAAACAGTGGGTACAAAATTGTTTGCTGCTGGTTCGGGCAACGATGACACTTGGTTTTTTGACTATCAAGCTGGACTACTGAACTTCAACGGCGCAAATATTCCCAGTCAAATTGCCACTGGCGTCACTGGCAAAAGCATTTACATTGTGGGCTACAGATATGTAGGGGAATACGGTGTAGATACCACATTCATCAGCAACGGCACATCCAATGTGCAAGTTGTGAGTTCTGGAGGCAATGTCACCATTGGCGTGGCAGGAACCAGCAATGTGGCTGTGTTTTCCACCAGTGGTGAACTAGTCAATGGAAATATCTCAGCCACAGGCAACATCACAGGCAATTATTTTGTAGGTAATGGGTCTGCGCTGACTGGTGTTGTGTCCAGTGCAAGCGGCAATGTCACAGGCAACTTGACTGTGAGCGGAGCTGCCAGCATCACAGGAAATGTGTCAACTGGTGGTAAATTTGTGGGCAACGGCTCTGCTTTGACCAGCACAATGACTGATCGCGGAACTGATCAAAACGACTGGAATACCCTGATTCAGATGGGAGTTTACACAGTAAACCGTGTGAGCTGGTCAGGCACAACCGGCGCACCGCTGGACAGCCAGGTTTTTACTGGGCTGTTGGAAGTAAAAAACAGCACAGATACGTCAATTGAGCAGATATTTTTCCCAGGAACTATCGAAAGCGGCGACGTAAAAATACAATGGAACCGTGCAAACTGGAACGGAACTTGGACTCCGTGGATCAAAATTGTCAACAATGATCAGATAGTTACGGGCGGCAGTTATTAAATATTTGTTTGACACTAAATAAGACTGAATAGGAAGTCATTGACATGTCAAACACAATTTTAATCAAACGCTCAGGCGTAGCCAACGCTGTACCTACCGCAGGGGATCTAGCCCTGGGCGAATTGGCCATCAACTACACGGATGGCAATTTATTTTACAAAGATGGCACCAGTATTGTTCAGCTGCTGGTCAGCAACAAATTCGTCAGCGTAACCGGCAATGTCACAGCTGGCAATGTCAATGGTGGCGCAAATGTCAATGCCACCAGCTTGACTGGTACAGTTTTAAGCGTCAGTGGCAACGTCACAGCTGGCAATGTCAATGGTGGCGCTAATGTTTATGCCACCACACACACCGGTACCACAGTCAGTGTCACTGGCAACGTCACAGCTGGCAACATACTGGGCGGTGCCAACGTCAATGCCACCAGCTTGACTGGTACAGTTTTAAGTGTCAGTGGCAATGTCAATGGTGGCAATCTAAATGCCACAGGGTTGAGTTTGAGTGGCAACGTTGTAAGTTCGTTGATATCAGCTGCCAACATTACCACCACTGCCAATATTTCGGGCGGTTATATACTGGGTAACGGTGCTTTCTTAAGTGGAGTGATCACCAGTGTAGCCAACATCAATAATGGTACCAGTAATGTAACCATTCCGGTGGCAAATGGCAATGTCACAATTGGCATAGGTGGTGCAGCAAATATAGCTGTGTTCTCCAGCGGTGGATTGAGTGTTATTGGTGATATCAGCGCCAATGGTAATGTGACCAGTGGCAATCTAAATGCCACAAGTTTGAGTTTAACTGGAAATGTTACTAGTACATTGAATGTAACTGGTGATATTGCTGGTGGCAATATCACCACTCCGGGATTGATTTCAGCAGGTGGCAACATTTCTGGTGGCAATTTAAGTGTAACCAAAGTCACAGCAACCAGCTTGACTGGCACCACACTCAGTGTCAGCGCCAATGTTGTTGGCGGCAACATAAACACCAGTGGTATAATCACAGCAACAGCTAACGTCATTGCTGGCAATGTCAACACTGGCGGAATGGTCAGTGCAACCGGCAACGTCAACAGCAGCGCCACGATAAACACTGTGGATTTGAGTGTTAGTGGCAATGTACTTGGCAACTTGCTACCAGTCAGTAATGTAACGTACAATTTGGGTAGCGCAACCCAACGCTGGAAAGATTTATACCTATCTGGCAGTTCAATTATATTGGGTGCTCAATCTATCACTGCTAACGCAACTACAGTTAGTGTGGGTTCAGGTGATATATCTGCTGCTAATTTCAACACAGCTGGTAATGTACTAGCAGGCGGAGCAATCAGTGCTACTGGTAATATCACCAGTGGCAACATAACAACCAGTGGCAATGCTAGTGTAACTGGCAATCTCACAGCTGGCAATATCAATGGTGGTGCCAACGTTTATGCTGTCACCCACACAGGTACCACAGTAAGTGTAACTGGCAACATCACAGGTGGCAACCTAAGCGGTACCAGTATTGTGGGCACATTGACCACAGCGTCACAGACCAATATTACCGCAGTTGGTACATTGGGATCTTTGGCAGTTACTGCCAACATTAGCGGTGGTAACATACTCACCGGCGGATTAATTTCAGCAACTGGCGACATTACCACTGCTGCATACTTGTATGCAGCCAACGCAAATATCACAGGTAACCTTGATGCTGGCAACCTAAGCGCCACAAAAATAGCAGTAACAAGTCTAACTGGTACCACAGTCAGTGTCACAGGTAATATTACAGGTGGTAACATCAATGGTGGTGCCAATGTTAATGCTACTACCCATACAGGTACCACAGTCAGTGTTAGCAGTACTATCACTGGTGGTAATATTGCCACAGCTGGCAATGTAAGTGCAACAGCTACTATCACTGGTGGCAATATTACTACAACTGGCAATGTCACTGCCGGCAATGTACTGTTTGGCGTAGGCAACATATCAGGCACTGGCAACATATCAGCCAGTTACTATTTTGGTAATGGTAGTCAACTGACTGGTGTGCTGGCCACATCAGCTACAGCATTGACAAATGGTACTACCAACTTAACCACTGCACCAAGCGGCAATGCCAACCTTACTATTGCTGGCACCAGCAACGTGGTTGTTTGGGCCACCACTGGTGAATATGTAACTGGGGTGGTAAGTGCCAGTGGCAACGTCACAGGCGGCAACTTAATATCCGGATCGTTGACTCCAACTCGTGTTCCATACATTGGCGCCAGCAATCAACTGACAGACAGCACCAATTTAATCTGGGATAATCCCAATCAAGTATTAAAAATTGGTGCTGGCGGCACAGAAATTGGTGGAGATGCTGGATTTGGCTATGTACAAGCCACAACCGTAAGTGCCACTGGCAATGTAAAATCTGGCAATGTGGTCACAACTGGTGCTGTATCTGCTGCTTCAATGAGCCTGAGTGGCAATATTACATCAGCACTCAACGCTACCTCAAGCATCACTGCTGGCACCACAATCAGTGCAGTGGGCAACATCACAGGTGGCAACGTAAATGCCACAGGATTGAGTCTAAGTGGCAATGTGGTATCGGCACTCAGAGCCAGCTCAACAATCGAAGCCGGCAGTTCAATATCGGCGGTGGGCAACATCACCGGCGGCAATTTAAATGCTGTTGGACTAAGCCTAACTGGCAATATCGTATCAGCAGTCAATGCCACATCAAGTATCACTGCAGGTACCACAATATCTGCAACAGGTAATATTAGTGGTGGCAATATCATCACAGGCGCTGTGGTCAGTGCAGGATCTGTCAGCGCCCTGGGCAACGTCACTGGCGGCAATTTAATCACTACCGCAGCCATATCAGCAGCTTCAGTCAGTGCCAGTGGCAACGTCAATGGTGGCAACATTACTACACTTGGTGTTATATCCACTGCCAGCATAGTATCAACAGGCAACATTGCTGGCACCAATTTAAACGGCAGCGGACTGAGTCTAAGCGGCAATGTCATCAGTTCATTGAATGTGACTGGTGCCATAGCAGGCGCCAATGTTTCAACTCCAGGATTTGTCAGCGCCACAGGCAACATCACTGCTGGCAACGTTAATGGTGGTGCCAATGTCAATGCCACATTGTTGTCAGGTACCACAGTCAGTGTAACTGGCAATGTCACTGGCGGTAATGTCAACACCAACACCATAGTTGGTACTGGTACCACTATCAAATCAACTGGTGATTTGAATCTAAGTGCAACTGGCAATATTGTAGTTGGCACATACATCAATGGATTGACAAATCCTGTTCAAGATCAAGACGCTGCTACCAAATCTTATGTGGATTCAGTAGCACAAGGTCTTGACATCAAGGCATCGGTGGTCTACGCCACTGCCACAACACTAAATGCCTATACCTACAACAATGGCACAGCAGGAGTTGGTGCCACAATCACTGCCAACAGCAATGGCATATTGAGCATTGATGGATCAACACCAGTGAATGGCGAACGTGTTTTAGTCAAGAATGAAACAGGTGCCAATGCACCATACAATGGTATCTATGTAGTAACTGATGTGGGAACCATCAGCACACCGTTTGTGCTGACTCGTTCTTCAGACTTTAACCAGTCGGCAGAAATACCCGGCGCGTTCACATTCGTCGAAGCAGGTTCAACCAACGCGGATTCTGGATGGGTATGTACTACCAATGCTCCAGTAGTGGTTGGTACTACCAATATCACATTCACACAGTTCTCTGGTAGTGGTTCATACACAGCCAACACTTCAGCTGGTTTGGTGTTGATTGGTTCACAATTCAATGCCAAAGTTGATGGTGTAACAACTGCATTTGATGTCAGTGGCAATATTGTTGTCAAAGCCAGCGCTCAACTGACCACACCCAATATTGGTGCTGCAACTGGTACCAGTGTGAGTGTGACAGGCAATGTCACAAGTGGCAACATCAACACTGGAGAAATAAGTTTAACCGGTAATGTTATCACTGCACTGAACGTCACTGGCTCAATTGCCGGTGGTAATGTCAACACACCTGGACTGATCAGTGCTGGTGGCAACATCACTGGTGCCAATGTATTCACAGGCGGTGTGGTCAGTGCAACTGGCAATGTCAACGGTGGCAACATAATTTCAGCTGCTGCTATTTCCGCAGTTTCGCTGAGCTTGAGTGGCAACATAACTTCTGCACTAAACGTGACATCAAGCATCACTGCTGGTACCACAATCAGTGCTGTGGGCAACATAACTGGTGCCAATGTTAACACCACAAACTTGAGCCTAACTGGTAATATTGTATCCGCAGTCAATGCCAGTTCAAGTATCACTGCCGGTACCACAATATCTGCAACTGGCAATATCACCGGTGGCAATGTCAACACTGTGACTTTGTCGGCCACAGGCAATGTCAATGGTGCCAATGTCAACGCCACAACCGGATCTTACGTGGCTGGCGTGTCTGTATTGACTGTAAACGCAACTATTGATGGTGGTACCTACTAATCATAAGTAGTAGGTAATGACCAACACAGTACTAATAAAACGCTCAGGTACGGCAAATTCCATCCCCACAGCGGGTAATTTGTCTGCGGGCGAGCTGGCCATCAACTATAACGATGGTAATTTATTCTACAAAAACACCAGCAATGTGGTGCAATTGCTGGTCAGCAACCAATTTGTCAGTGTCACAGGCAA
>Ga0209190_1001321_pt1 | contig 17344 bp, 13 predicted proteins | sample M_140205_XF_Meta_FD_187315 | JGI IMG/M metagenome (GOLD analysis project Ga0209190, IMG submission 187315) | Freshwater microbial communities from Lake Montjoie, Canada to study carbon cycling - M_140205_XF_MetaG (SPAdes) (version 2) | ecosystem: Environmental > Aquatic > Freshwater > Lake... | reverse complement strand
TACCGGCCGCCAGGGTCGTGACCATCAGCTTCGGGAAGCCGAGGGGCAGGGCGCGCATCGCGGCCGTACCGATGGCGGTGCCGCCGCCGCCGCCCAGGGAGATGATCCCGTGGATGCGTCCGTCGGAAGCCAGCTTGGCGACCAAAGCCGGAGCGGCGTGGGTCATCGCGACGACGCAGGCGCCGCGGTCCTTTTTGGCCATCAGGGAAGCCAGATCGAGGCCGATGGCGGCGGCGACCTGTTCGCGGGTGATATCGGGCTGCACCGTGGCCGGACCGCCCGTACCGACGTCGATTAGCAGCGGCTTGTGGCCGTACTGGACGATGAGCGCGGCCACGAAGGCATGTTCTTCGCCCTTGGAATCAAGCGTGCCGAGAACTGCGATCGTGGCCATGGGCTCAGAAGAACTTACGCTTCACCGGGATTTGCTTGAAGCGCTGGGTGAGGTCGGTGAGGGACTGCTCGACCGCCATGCGTTCGAGGCTCGAGGCACCGACGAAGCCGTCGGTGTCGGTGTGCTCGTTGATGAAGGCGGCGTCTTCCGGGGTATTGATCGGGCCTCCGTGACTGAGGAAGATGAGGTCCTTGCGGACGGACTTCGCGGCGTCGATGATGCCTTGGGTGATTTTGGCGGCTTCCGGCAGGCTCATCGTGGCGTTGGTCACGCCGATCGAACCGCCGACCGTGGTGCCCACGTGGGCGATGATGACGTCGGCGCCGGCTTCGGCCATGGCCTTAGCTTCTTCAGGCGAGCCGACGTAGACGATGGTGAACATCTCCATCTTGCGAGCGAGGGCGACGGTTTCGAATTCCTTCTTCACGCTCATGCCGGTCTCTTCGAGAATCTGGCGGAACTTGCCGTCGATGATCGTGTGGGTCGGGAAGTTATTGATACCGGAGAAGCCCATGTCCTTCACCTTGCCGAGCCAGTGCCACATACGGCGGCGAGGGTCGGTGGCGTGGACGCCGCAGATGACCGGGATCTCTTCGACGACGGGGAGGACTTCATATTCGCCGATCTCCATCGCGACAGCATTGGCGTCACCGTAGGCCATCATGCCGGCGGTGGAACCGTGGCCGGCCATGCGGAAGCGGCCGGAGTTATAAACGATGACCAGGTCGGCGCCGCCGCGTTCGATGAACTTGGCGCTGATGCCTGTGCCGGCGCCGGCGGCGATGATCGGCTTGCCCTTGGACATCGTGTCGCGGAGGCGGGCGATGACTTCAGTGCGGGTGTAAGGGTTTCCTTTTCCGGTCCAGGGGTTGGGCATGGTGATGAGAGGGGAAGGGTGGTCGGGGGTTGCTCCTTGAGGGGATAGGTCTTATGCAAAGGACGTGGCCCGCAAGAGCGATTTAAAACATTACAGTGAGACGCAACTCCGTCATTCCGAGACGGACATCGAGAATCCGCGTTCCCGCCGCCAGATTGTTGTCGCCGCGGACTACCAGGATGAACGCCCGTGGGTGCTGTCCGGGGTGCGTTGTAAGGAGTTGGGGCTCTTCGAAATCGCCCACCTCGGTGTGGCGGAGATGCTCGCGCCGTATGAGGTCGTCCGGGCCAACCAGAGCGGCGCCTTCTTCATGGCCTGCCTCTCTGGGCAGGGGCAGGTCTGGATCGATGGCCGCTGGCGGACCATCTCAGCGGGGCAGGCCTGCCTCCAGCCGGCCGGCATTCGTAATTCCTTTCGTATCGGTCGTAGCAAGCGCTGGGATTTCTGCTGGATCCGTTTCGCCGGCGGGGTTCGTTCCAATACCATCTTCCGCGCCAGTTCGCCGGTGCTGGCTGATTTCGATGCCGAGCCGCTCCGCGCGGCCATCACCGGCCTGATCGCCGAACTCAAAGGCGCCAAGGTCTCTCGCCGTAATCACCAGTGGATCGAGCTGGCCTATGATTACGTAAGGAGTTTCGCCGGCAGCTTCCGCGGTGATCCGCGCGTGCAGCGTCTGTGGGATGAGGTCCATGGACGGCTTGATTTCGCCTGGGATACCAAGTCCTTGGCCCGTGAGTCCGGGCTGAGTTTCGAACATCTAAGGCGTCTGTGTCTCAAGGAGATTGGCCGCACTCCGATGAACCACCTGACCCATCTGCGTATCCAGCAGGCGATCCGGCTCATCAGCGAGTCCGATGACAAGCTGGCCGTTATCGCCCGCAAGGTCGGCTTCGCCAACGGCAACAGTTTCTCCTCGGCCTTTAAGAAATCGACCGGCCACGCCCCCTCCCACTTCCGGGCAGATGGCTGAAGGCTGATTTGGCGGAAAATGTGCATTTGAGAGGGGTCGGGTTGCGGCTGGCGGTGCCGCTAAGTCTTGTAGGGTGCAAGGGGCTTACTTTGATAGACCCATGCCTCCCCGCATCACCCCCCTCCTGCGCCTCGCCATGGTCTTTGCTGCCGCCGTCCTTGGCGCCGCACCGATCAAGGTCACCGTCGTCGCCGACGACCATGCCGCGGTCAAATCCCTCGTCGCGGAACTCAAGGGCGCCGGCGCCATCGTGACTGAGGCTGATCGCCCGAGCGAACTCATCGACATCAAGCACGAGAAAGACGAAGTCATCGTCCTGTATCGCAAGGACTATACTCCGTACGAGGTCAAGGAGCGTGCGGCGCTCGCCGATCTTTCCAACCGCGGCATCGGCTTCGTCGCCTTGCGCGGCGCCATCGCCGGCCCTTCGGCTTCTTGGGGTAAGGACACCTTTGGTGCCGGCTGGACTCAGGACAGCCGTCGCTTCCGCGCCTTGATGATGCTGAATATCCGCACCGATTCCCATCCGCTCGCAAAGGACGCCTCCACTTTCGATGTCACCGACCAGACCGTGTTCGAGCTCGATCTCAACGAGAAGATTCAGGTGCTGGCCTCGTCCTTCACCTCGAAGGTGGGCGCCAATCGCAAGAACATCGTCGAGGTTTCGGACAAAGCTTCCGTCTACGATATTCAGCCGCAAGCCTGGGTTTTTGAGAATGCTCGACTTCGTTCGGCGGTCTTCCTGCAGGGTGAGGCCGAGACCCTCGCGCATGCCAGCTACCGCACCTTCATCAAGCGTGGCATCGCCTGGGCGGCTCGACGCACCAATGTCGACGAACTCTGCACCACGAAGGATCTCGTCGATATGCGGTACCCGGTCGGCGGACCCAGCCGCGCCGTCCAGGCCATCGCGGCCTTCCAGATGCAGCCCGGCTTCAAGGCCAGCGTCGTCTCGACCGAGCCCCTGATCAATAAGCCCATCGCCATCCAGTGGGACGAACGTGGTCGCATGTGGGTCGCCGAGACCCCGGAGTATCCCAATGGACGTCGCCCGCTCACCGCCGAATCCTGGCGCGAAGGCGGTGTGCTCGTGCCTGGCAGTTACGACCGTCCGGCTCAGGACAAGATCAGCATCCTGTCTTCCAGCAAGAACGACGGCGTATTCGACCAGAAGAAGATCTTCCATGAAGGCCTCGAACTGATCACGGGCTTCTGTCACTACAAGGACGGCGTCATCGCCGTCTGCCAGCCGCACATCGTCTGGCTTCGTGACACGGATGGCGACGGCAAGGCTGACAAGGAGGTCGTTCTCTACGGCGGCTTCACCCCGGGTGACACGCACTTCGTCGCGAATCACTTCGTCCTGGCTCCCGACGGCTGGGTCTACGCCAGCAACGGCGGCGGCGGCGAGGTCTTCCCCGCTTCAAACCCAGAACTCAAAGTACGCATCTCCTCTGGCACTTTCCGTTTCAAGCCGGACGGCTCGGCCATCGAGCAGATCGCTTCTCAAGGCGGTAACAGTTTCGGCAACGAAGTCACCAGCAAGATGGAACTCTTCCACGGCAAGGCGACCAACGGTAATCCCATCCAGCACGTCGTGTTGCCTGAATCCATTCTCGCCAAGGCTCCGGGCACGTCCGCCAAGGCCTTTAGCTCCGTTAATCCGCGTCGCCCCGTTCTGCGTACCGATCTCCCTGATCGCGCCCCGCTCCTGCAGATCGACCAGGTCGGCTATTATACCGCCGCTTGCTCCGTGGCTGTCCAGGAACATGGCGCCTGGCCTAAGGAATATAACGATACCATCTTCACCACGGAGCCGATCCTCGATATCATCCACTTCGAGAAGTTGACCCCGAGCGGTCCGACCTTCCTCGGCGAAGTCACCCTCAAAGACCGCGAATGGCTGCGCTCCATGGACCACTGGTTCTGTCCGATCGACGTCTCCTTCGGCCCGGACGGCGCTTTATACGTCCTCGACTTCTATACCCCCGTCGTCGCGCACAACGACACCCGAGGTCCGTTGCACAGCAAGTCCGGCGCCTCCGTCCGTCCTGACCGCGAGCACTACTTTGGTCGCATCTACCGCATCCAGCATGAGTCCGCGAAGAAGTTCGAGATTCCTGACCTCTCCAAGGCCGATGTCGCCGGCCTCGTCGCCGCGTTTGACCATCCGAACAAGGTCGTCCGTTTCAACGCCCTCCGAGTCCTCATGGACAAGGACGTCGGACTGCTCGCCTCCGCCGTCGGCCCACTCGTGACCAAGGTCCGCAGCGACGCCAAGGCTGAGGCCCGCATCGAGGCTCTCTGGGCCCTGCAGCGACTCGATCGACTCGAGGATGGCCTGCTCCACGTCCTCTGCGCTGATGCCGATGCCGACATGCGTAAGAACGCCTTCCTGGTCGCCGAAGCCAGCCACAGCAAGCTTCCGACCGAAATCTTCGCCAAAGCCCTGGAGGACGCCGAGCCGCGTGTCCGTCTGGCCGCCCTCCGCGCCATGGGTGCGGCACCGTTGGATGCCTCCGCCGGCGCACTGCTCTTGTCCGCCCAGGTCCGCATGACCGATGACTGGTCCAAGGCCGCCGCCACGGCCGCTGCCGCCGCTAATCCTGGTCCGGTCCTGGCCGGCATCCTTAGCGGACCGGCCGACGCCGCCGGCGCCGAGTTCGCCCGCACGCTGGCCGCTTCGCTGAACGGCGACGATGCCACGCTCGTCCTTGGAGCCGCTTCAAAGTCTACGAACAAGCCCGTGGCTATCGCCGTCATTCGCGAAATCGCTTCCCGCCGCGTGGTCGCTCCGACCTCGCTCGAGGCCGCTCGTGCGGCCTTACGCACGTTGCTTACCAGCCCTGATGAGGCCATCTGTGGTTCCTCCGCCTCGATCGCCGCGCTATGGTTTACCGACGGTAGCCTGAAGTCCGAACTGGCTTCGGTCGCTGGTCGTCTCTTGCCCGTTCTGGCTGACGCCAAGGCCTCGATTGAATCGCAGGTTGCCGCCGCCCGAGTGCTCGTGCTCCTGCGCGATACCGACCCGCAGGTGCGTCCGGCCCTCGCCCAGGCGCTTGGCGGTTCCCATGAAGCCGTGGCCGTTGCAATTGCTGGCGCCTTGGCGTCGAGTGGCGACGCCTCTGTCGGCAAGTTGCTCTATGCCGCGTTCCCGAAGTCTGCCGGTGCTTTCCGCTCCACTTTGTTCTCCGCCCTCGCCGGGCGCTCCGAATGGGCCAGCTTGGTTCTGGATGCGCTGGAAGCCAAGTCGCTGTCCGCGATGCAGCTCGGACCTATGCAGGTCTCGCAGCTCGTCCGCCACCCCGACGAGGCCGTCGCCAAGCGTGCCGCCGCCGTCCTCTCTAAGCTCAATGCGGGTAGCAGCCCCGCCAAGGATGATCTCGTCGCCGAGCTTCGCCCTGAGGTCGAGAAGCCCGGTGATGCCGCCAAGGGCAAGGAGCTCTTCGCCGCGATCTGCCAGACGTGCCACAAGATCGGCGACGTCGGGAACGACTTCGGTCCGAACCTGCAAGGCATCGGCTCGCATCCCGCCGCCGAACTGCTGGTGCACATCGTGGACCCGAACCGCATGGTCGACGACGAGCATCGTACCTGGAACTTCAAGATGAAGGATGGTACCCAGTATTCCGCCCTGATCGGTAGCGAGAACCCGACCTTCGTGAAGCTCAAGCTTCCGGCCGGTCAGACCGCCGAACTCAAAGTGGCTGATATCGTCAGCCGTGAGCGCAGTCCGAATTCCCTGATGCCGGAAGGCTTTGAGGCCCTGGGTGCCGAAGGCCTGCGCAACGTCATCACCTACCTCCGAAGCGTCGCGATCAGCCCCGAAGGCGAGACCGTCGGACGATTCCGCCTGCTCGACCTTCGCGCGGCCTTCACCGCTTCGACGAACACAGGCCTTTACGCCAACAAGGAAGCCAAGCGCGACACCTTGCCATTTGCCCAGTTCGGCAAAGTCGAGTCTAACGGCGTACCTTATAAGGTCGTCGACCCCAAGAACGCGAAGGACGGCTTGAACGTCATCGTCCTCAAGGGCGGCAATGGTAAGGGTGTCTATTCCAAGAGCTTCACCCAGAAGGTCGAGATTCCGGTCGGCTCCGTGGCTAATCGCATCCACTTCCTCGGCGCCGTCGGCGGCTGGGGGGCGCATGACGCCATCGCCATGATTGCCGAAGTGCATTTCCTCAGCGGTAAGGTGCAGAAGAAAGTCTTCTACGGCGGTCGCGACTTCGCGGACTACAATGGTGTCGGCGACGTCCCCGGATCCAAGTCTGCCCGCCAGTTGTTGACCGGTGACGGCCGTCAGGTACGCACGCTCTGGATCCCCGTCGAAAACGACGAGATCATCGATAAGCTCGTGCTGAGTTCCGCTGACACCGAGATTGCTCCGACCACCGTGGCCGTGACGATTGAGATCGGCGGTCCGCCTAATCCGCCCCGCGGCAAGGATGAGGCTGCGCCTAAGGCCGGTAAGAAGGCTAAGGGTAAGGCCAACGACGGCCCCAGCGACCTCCTGCCTAAGGATAATCCCAAGACCACGCAGGCCTTCGGTCAGTCGTTCGGCCCGCGTAAGGCTGGCCAGCTCCGCGTGCTCTTCGCCGGCGCGGGTAGCTCGCATAACTTCCCCGCGTTCTTCCTCAGAACAGATGCGCTTACCGCCAAGGCCGCCGGTTACGACGTCGCTTCGACGCCCAATCTGAAGGAAACCCTCGCGCTGCTGCCGCAGGCCGACCTGTTCGTCTTCAGCGGTAACCACGGCCAGTTCGGTACGTCGGAGTTCCAGAAAGCCATCCGCGACTTCGCGGCGGCCGGGAAGGGTATCGTCCTCCTCCACGCCGCCACTTGGTATAACTGGCCGCTCGAGACCAAGTATAACGACGAGTTCGTCTGTGGCGGTTCGCGCAACCACGGCCATAGCGATTTCACCTTCACCGTGACCAAGTCCGTGCACCCGATCATGAAGGGCGTGCCCGCCACCTTCGTGGTCAACGACGAGAGCTATAATATCGAACTGACCCGGCCCGAAGGCGCCGAGGTCCTCGGGACTATTCCCCGTCAGGACCCCAAGGAAGGCCAGTCGAAGATCCTGCCGTCCGTCTGGACCGTGAAGTATCCCGGCACCAAGGTCGTCTGCATCGCACTCGGCCACGACGAGAAGTCGCACGACCACGCGGCTTACAAGCAGCTCCTTCTCAACTCCCTCACCTGGGTGGCGAACAAGTAATCTGTAACGACGCATTTCCCCTTGTCACCGTGTCCCCTTGTCACCTTGCCCCCTAATCCTATGGTCTACCACTACGGGACTTTCGTCTTCAAGCAGGGCGTCACTTCGGCCCAGATCGATATCTGTTTCGCCGAGATGCGCGGCATGGTCGGCAAGATCCCCGGTCTACTTTCCATGCAGCATGGCGTTTATCAGAGCGACGAAGGCCTGAACGACGGTTTTACCCATGGCTTCGTCATGACCTTCGATACTCCGCAGAGCCGTGATCGCTATCTCCCGCACCCCGAGCACGAACGCGTGAAGCTGATTGTCGTCCCGAATCTCGAGCGCGTCATGGTCTTCGACTTTACCGTCTGAGTCTCGCTCAGGCTTCGTCGTAAAGTCCCTTACGTCCGGCGACGAGCCAGCTGGTAGCGCAAGTGATCAGGGCGTAGCCGCCGATCGAAAGTCCAAAGAGCTCGCAGGCCATGACGGCGCATAACTTCAAGTTCGCCATTGGCCCTAAGGATTTCGAAACCGGCAACGTCAAGCTACCAGCCGAAGTGCCGCCGACTCCGGGGAAGGCGTGACGCGACCCAAAGTCGCGCGGGGACATGCTGGCATGGTGAACTGTTGCGAAGCAGTTTGATGCCTTAGCCCTGACGGACCTTAGGTAGCAGGGCGGAGGCTTCCTGCCAGCTGACCTCGTGCGGGGCACGCTTGGACGATGCGGCAAGGGCGCTGGTGACCCCTGCGGCTTCGCCCATGGCGACGGCATTGCCGGTGACACGATAGCTAGCGTGGGCGATGAAGTCTCCGCTGATACAACGACCAGCCATCATGAGGCCGTCGACGTCCTTCGCGATGAGGGCGCGGAGAGGGATGTCGTAAGGCTTCACCTTCACGCCTTGGTTGCTGTACGCCGGGTCGTTGCGGGTGAGGGCATGCACGTCGACCGAGAAGGTGGCGCGGACGACACTATCCTCATGCCGTGCTCCGGCGACGAGGTCGGCTTTGACCACCTTGTAGCGTCCCTTGATACGACGTCCGTCACGGATGCCGATCTGCTCTGGGGTGGCGACGATCTGCACGCCTTCCCAGTCTCCGCCGAGGGACCGGAGCGCCTTGACGATTCGGTGGAGTTCGGCACGGGCGTTAAGGGTCGCCTTAGTCACCGCGGTCGCGTCCGTAGCATTGATGCCGTATTCGTGGTTCATCATCGCGAGGAGCAGATTGTCACGGATCGGGAAGATAGTAGGACCTTGGTAGCTCGGGTCGAAGCCGCCCCGCTTAATCTCGGCAAGCAGGTTCTTCTTCGCATCGTTCATACTCTGCTTGCTGACCGCGGATCCGGAACCGTGGATGAAGCGTGTCAGCTTCGAGGCATCCTTGACGACCAAGAGGGCATCCATGCTGACAGGCTGGCACGGGCAGGCGTCGGCCATGCCAATCTCGAATTCGCAGCCCGCGAGCGCACCCACGTCGCCATCACCCGTCGCATCGATGAATGAAGACGCACTCCAGGCTTCCCGGCCAGACTTCGATTCGGTGACAATCGCATCGACCCGTCGGCCGACCTTATGGACGGCCACTACGCGGGTGTGAAAGTGCACCATCACCCCAGCGGCGAGACAGAGTTCCTCTAAGACCAGTTTCATGTCCTCGGGGTGGTAGCTGATGCCGTTGACTCCAGTGCCGACGACAGCCTCGCGTTCGCGCAGCCGACGCACCAATTCCTGATTGAACCCCGGCTTATCGAAATCGAGCAGGTAGCCGAGGAGTGAAGACGTCCAGACGCCGCCGAGCGAGCCATGGGCTTCGAAGAGTCTGACCTTGGCACCGGCGCGTGCTGCGCAGATTGCAGCGGTTACCCCGGCCGGGCCGGAGCCACAGACGATCACATCACTGTCGGCAACGATAGGAATATCCCGCTCTGCTTCGGTCAGGAAGCCCGGCTTGGGGCTCGAGGCAGCGGGGAGCTTGGTTAGTGCCCCGAGGGCGCCTAGGCCAAGAAGAGAGGAGGTAAGGAAGCGACGGCGGGAACGGGTCTGGTCCATGGGTACAGATTGTAGCTGATTTCGTCTAAGCCAACAAAAAGCCCCTCGAGTGAGGGGCTAAGTGGAGTCCTGCGGGGCGGTTTACTTGACCGGTGAGTAGTCGGTCGGCACGAGGAACTCGGACTTCACGCCGTCCTTAACTGTGAGCGAACCGCCGGCCTTCTTCTCGGAGGCAGCGCGAGAGGCGACCCATACCGGGTCTGCACGGAAAGCGTCGAAGCTGGCCTTGGCGGCATCGATTGACTTATGGGTGAGAAGATAAATCAGGGTGTTGCCTGCGACGTAAGGGCTCTTAGCTTTCGTCTGGTCGTCGGCCAAGTTCCAGTAGCTGACATTGGTCATACCATGTATTTCGAACAGCTTGAGGGTGTGGTCGCGGAAGCGGGCGTTGAGGTCGGGCAGGCGGCCGGCTTCGGTGGTGTAGGTGCGGAGTTCGAACACGCCGACGCCGTAATTCTTGGCCTGGGCGAGCGCCGAGTATTCGGTGGCGGTCAGGAAAGCGTTCTCGATGTGGTCGATGAGTTTGCCGTCCTTTTCGGAAGCCTTGGCGGCGGCCTTCCAATCCGGGTCGGCTCCGAAGGCCTTCCAAGAAGCGTCGTGGGCGGCGCGGTCAGGGAACGCGAGGAAGTAGACCAGCTTGTTCTCCTTGTTGTCGACCGGGACGAAGTAGCCGAGGCTCGTCATGCCGTGCTTGGCGAAGAGCTTGAGGGTGTGGTCGCGGAAGCGAGCGTTCAGGGCGTCGAGCTTGCCGGGCTTGGCGTAGTAGACGCGCATCTCGAAGAGGCGGGTATCGGGCTTATCGGCGGCGACGGCGGTCACGGCGAGAAGGCCAAAGGTGAGGAGGGCGAGGAGCGATTTCATGTTATTTGAGGAATTCAGAAAGATTGTCGCGAGTGACGAGCTTGAAGGGGATCATAGTTTCATTGGGGCAGGGCTGCTTCTTGGCGAGCAGGAGTGCGGCGTCGACCGAACCCTTGCCTTGGCCAACCGCATCCTGGAAGACCGTGGCGTCGAGACGACCCTCCTTCACGGCCGAGAGGGCCTGGGCGATGGCATCGATGCCGATGACGTAAACGTCCTTCTTGAGGCCGGCGCGCTCGAGGGCGAGCAGGGCGCCCATGGCCATCTCATCATTATGGGCGAAGATCGCCGAGAATTTACCCTTGTGAGCCTGAATCCAGTTCTCGGTCAGGGCCATCGCCTTGGCACGGTCCCATGAGGCCGTCTGGTGGTCGACCAGTTTGAGGCCCGGGTATTTCGCGAAGACTTCGCGGGCACCGGCTTCGCGTTGAAGCTGGGCCGAGGTGCCCATGATGCCATGGAGCATCAGGACGCCGCCTTGGCCATTGAGTTTCTTGGCGATGGCTTCCATCGCGATGCGCCCGGCGTCGAAGTCATTGGAGCCGATATAGGAGTCGCCCGCAGACTTCGTCACTTGATTGACGAGCACCAGGGGGATGCCTGCGGCCTTGATGCGATCGACGGCCGGGGTGCTGGCCTCGAGTTCACAGGGATTGAGGATGATCGCGTCGACCTTCTGCGCGATGAAGTTCTCGACCTGACCGAACTGCTTCTGGACGTCGGATTGTGCATCGACCATCACTAGCTTCACGCCCGGCTTCGTCTTGGCGTAGTCGACGACGGCTTCGGAGAGTTTGGCGGTATACTCGGCCGAAAGATCGCGGGAGGAGAAGCCGATGAGGATTTCTCCCTCCTTGCGGGCTTCGGCTTTCTTGCAGCCAGAGAGAAAGGAGAGGGAGAGCGCGAGGGCGCAGACAGCCATGAAGGCCGGGACGGCTTTGCGAGGGGTAAGACGCATCTCTGACTTTTTACGAACGGGCCTGACGTCGGTCGAGCCAAACCGCACCCACGATGATGACGCCCTTGATGACCGCCTGATAATACGAGGAAACCCCCATTAAATCTAAGCCATTATTGATGACGCCGATGAGCAGGACGCCAAGCAACGTGCCGGTAATCGTACCGACGCCGCCCGACAGGCTCGTGCCACCGATGACCACGGCCGCAATGGCATCAAGTTCGTAGGCCTGTCCGGCATTGGGCTGGCCCGTGGTGATACGTGCGGCGAGGACCACGCCGGCGAGGCCAGTGAGCAAGCCGCAGAGGCCATACGCGAAGAGTTTTACGCGCTCGACCGGCACGCCGGCGGCCCGAGCGGCGTTCTCGTTGCCACCGACGGCGTAGATGTGTCGTCCCAGTCGGAAGTTCTTGAGGAAGAACCAAGCGGTGATCGCGACACCCGCAAAGCACAGCACCGGGATGGGGACACCCCAAATGTCTCCAGCGAGAGCAGTCAGCTCGTTGGACATGTTCGCGACCGGGCGCCCTCCGCTTAAGATGAGGGCGAGACCGCGCGCAATGGTCATCATGCCAAGGGTGACGATGAACGGTGCCACGCCACCCCGGGTCACGAGCACGCCGTTAAGGAGCCCGCAAGCGGCGCCCGTAAGCAGTCCGATGGCGAGCGGGACGAACACGGAATACTCCCCCGGGTGGGCGAAGGTCGCGCAGGCGACACCGCTCAGGGCCACGACCGAACCCAAGGAAAGATCCACGCCCGCGGTGAGGAGGACGAACGTCACGCCGACCGCAAGGATGCCGTTGATGGAGACCTGGCGGGCGACGTTGGTGAGGTTGGCGACGCTGAGGAACGCATCGGTCGATACGGACAGGGCAAGCCCGACGATCAGGATGACGAGCAGGAGGCCAAAGCGATGAAGCAGATTACGGTCGAGGGTAAGCATGGCGTTATAAAGGCATGGCGTGACGGAGCACGGTTTCCTGGTCGGTGGAAGTCGCATCGAGCGTGGCGCTCACGGAACCTCGGCGGAGGACGACGATGCGATGGGCCAAGGAAAGAACCTCCGGCAACTCGGAGGAGACCAGCAGGATAGCCTTGCCGGCCCGGGCCAGTTGCTGGATGAGGGCGTAGATCTCAGCCTTTGCTCCTATATCGATGCCGCGGGTAGGCTCATCGAGGATGATGAGGTCAGGTTCGCCGAGGAGGCAGCGTGCGAGCAAGGCCTTCTGCTGGTTGCCTCCGCTGAGCTGCGAGATCGGCTGGGAAGGGGCGCTCGCCTTGACGGCGAATTCGGTCATGCGGCTTGCGACTGCTTTGGACTCAGCACCGTGGTCGAGCAATGGCCCGCGACTGAAATCACGTAAGGCTGTCAGGGTCATGTTCTGGCCGACGCCAAGATCGGGGATCAAGCCGAGGCCTTTACGATCCTCGGTGACCATGCCGATACCGACAGCTAACGCATCCTGAGGGCTCAGGATGGAGAGCGTGCGGCCCTTGAAGCAAATCTGGCCGCCGGAGGCGGGCTGCAGTCCGTAGATCGCGCTGACCACTTCGGTCCGTCCGGCCCCCATCAGTCCGGCGAGGGCCACGACTTCGCCGCGGCGAACCTGGAAGGTGACGTCCCGATAGGCCGGCTCGCGGGTGAGTCCTGCGACTTCGAGGATGACTTCGTCGGAATGAGACTGGCGTGACGGAAAGACGGCCGCGAGTTCACGGCCGACCATCATCGCGATGAGTTTGGACGGGTTGAGCTCCGTCGCGGGCGCCGTGCCGACCAAGCTTCCGTCGCGCAAGACCGAGATGCGGTCGGCCAGGCGAAAGACTTCATCCATCTTATGGGTCGTGTAGACAATCGCGACGCCGCGAGTTTTCAGGCGGGCGATGGTCCGGAAGAGGGCGGCGACTTCCTGGTCGGAAAGGGCCGCGGTGGGTTCATCCATCAGGATGATATCGGCATTACGCCCGAGCGCCTTGGCTATCTCGACCACCTGCGTCTGCGCCACGGTCAGCGTGCGCATCAGGCGGGACGGGTCGATGTCGGACTCGAGTTCACCGAGCAGGGCATGGGCTTGGGAGAGTTGGGCGGCGCGGTCGATACGTCCAAACGACGAGCAAGGTTCACAGCCGAGGGTGATATTCTCCGCGACCGTGAGGTCAGGGATTGGCATCAGCTCTTGATGAATCATCGCGATGCCTGCGACTAAGGCGTCGTGCGGCGAAACGAAGTCGGCATGGACGCCTCGCCATTCGACGTGACCGCCATCCGGCCGATATAGCCCGGCGAGTACCTTCATCAGGGTCGACTTTCCGGCGCCGTTCTCACCCATCAAGGCGTGTACTTCGCCCGGATGAAAGTCGATTGACGTCGGATGTAAGACAGTGAGCCCTCCGAAGTCCTTGCGTAGTTCGAGGGCTCGGAGCATCGGCAGGAATCAGCAGCAGCCCGAACCGGGCGCGCAGGCTGACTTGTTCTGGAGATTGACCGGGAAGCATACGTCCTCGGCCAGACAGGCCGTGTGGCGTATACCTAGGGAGATCACGACCTGCTTTTCCTCGAGTCGGGTTGCGATGACCGGGAAGACGGAGAGGTAAGGGGCTTCGACTTCCACTTCGACCGGAAGATTCGTCGAACCCAGCACGCCGGCGCCCTTGGCGAGAATCTGGGCAAACTTCGCTGCCGTAATCCGGTGTTCCGTGTCGTCGGCCTGGTAGACCTGGAGACGGCAACTCGAATCGGTGCGCAGCGTGCCGCCGCAGTCGACGAACTTCTTGTCGATACGTGCGACCTCCGTCACGTGAACGTGCGGAGTGAGGAGCGACGTGGTCGGGAGTTCGAAGCGCACGATCCGGCCATCCGCCTTGTTCAATGCCTCCACGAGCTGCTGGAGGGTGAAGAGGATGGGGGAGAGTTTCATCGAGAAGGAAGGTCTTTGGCGACGTCGGCTGGCCAAGCGCTTAGCGGACGGATCTCGAGACGACGGTATTCGCACTCGGCGGCTTCGGACTGGATCTGGAGTTTTCCGGCTTTCAGCGGGACGTCGACCGTTGAACCCTTCTCGCGGTAACGGGAATTCAGGAGGACGTTGACCGTCTTACCGTTGAGACGGAAGACCGCATCGCCGTTGAGGGCGAAGCATTCAATAGTATTCCACTCGCCGAAGGGCTTCTCGTCGTAATTCGTGCCATGCCAGACGCGAGCGCTCACGGTCGTCAGGGCTCCTTTTGGGTCGTAGATACGCTTCTTCACCGGGTCATCAGTGCGGACCGGAATCTCGGCCATTGCGCCGGCCAGCGGCCACCAATCGCCGATGTCGCCTTCCTGGACCTGCAGCTCCTGACTGCGCATCCAGTATTTGGCCTGTGCGCCGTGTTCCCCGACGCAGAAGATCAGGATGCCGTTGTCACGGACCGCTTGGGTGCGGGGCTCCCAGCGTTGTTCGCCGAAGCGCTGTTCCGTCTTCAGGTGAAAGTTGTCGTAGGACTTAAGTGTCGTGACTGCACCGAAGACCTGGCCCGTGATATGAAGGACCGTCTCGCCGTCGACTTGCCGGGTCGTGAAGACTTTTAGCGGGTCGTTGTTCAGACCCAGCACCGGATCGTCCTTCGGCTTGGCGCCGCGGACGTAGCCGGGGAGATCGTAGGCCCGATGAACAGGCCCCAGCCACTTTTCCCACTGGCTAAGCTGAGGGTCGAGCAGCGGCTGGAAGGACGACTCCGCTGCTACGGAGAGAGCTCCGCTAAAGAAGAGGGCAAGAAGCGGCAGGCGCATCGGCTTAGCGGACGTCGCGCCAGAGCCAGGTCATGGCCTCCGGAAGGAGCTGGGCGCCGTGGCGACCGTTGTGGGTGCCTTCGCCGAGGATGAACTGATAGTCATAACCCTTGGCCTTCCAGGCCGAGGCCATGGCCTTGTTGGCTTCGGGCCAGACGCCGAACTCGTTGGTCAAGTCATGGGAACCGTCCTGGGAGAAGACTCGGATGTTCTTCTTCGGGGCATCCAGGATCATTTGCGGGTAGAGGTTGCCGCCCTTTTCAGCACCCTTGCTAAGCACGCCGCGGATATTGGTGAAGCTACCGATAGTTGTGAAGACCTTGCTGAAGGATTCCGGACGCTGCCAAGCGGCGTTGAAAGCGCAGATGCCACCGGAAGAGGAGCCGGCGATACCACGACGGAGCGGGTCCTTGGAGAACTTCACGCCCTTGGATTCGGCAAGCGGGATCATTTCCTCGACGAGGAACTTCGGGTAGAGGTCGGTGACGTTGTCGTATTCGAACGAGCGGTTGGATTTGCCGAGCGGCTTGCCCTTGGCGTCTTTGGCGTTGGGCTTCTTGGGGTCGGGGATGAAGCCAGGGGTGATGAAGAGGGCGATTGTCACCGGCATCTTTCCTTGAGCGATAAGGTTGTCGAAGACGACCGGCACGCGCCACTGGCCGTTGCGAGTCGAGTAATTAGAACCGTCTTGGAAGATCATCAGGCAGGCTTCGGACTTACCGTCGTACTGCTTCGGGACGTAGAGGGCCCACTTACGTCCGTAACCCGGGAAGGACTTGGAGTCGTTGAGCTCAAACTCGGTAACCGTTCCCTTCGGCACACCATCTTTTTCTTGGGAGTCGGGGCCGAGGACGTACTGGGAGTCGTAGTCGGGCTTCTTGGGTTCGGCGCCGAGCAGGCTGATGGCCAGCAGGCACGGGAGGAGGCGGAGGAGCTTCATAGGGGTGTATCAATATGAAGCCTATACAGGGACCGATACAAGCCCAAGCGGGTCAGGAAAGAGGCTCTTGCCAGACTTTCTTCAGCTTCCAGATTTCAGGGAACTTCCAATGTGTCAGACCCATCACAGCAAATGTCGCGACACCACCGAAGACGACGGAGTTAACTGTGCCCATCAGCCTGGCCGCCAATCCGGATTCCGCCATCCCTAGCTCGTTTGAGCAGCCTATGAAGACTGCCGTCACCGCAGACACGCGTCCCATCATTTCAGGCGGGACGCTTGTCTGCAGAATCGTCTGACGGATGATGACGTTCACCGCATCGGCCGCGCCCGCGAAGAGGAGGAAAATGAATGAGAAGATAAACGCTGCGTCGAGGCCTAGGCCCAGAGCGGAGGCGAGAGCCACCGAGAGCGCGAAGCCAATCGTGCAAATTCCGAAGACGGCGAAGGAGCCGTAGAGAGAGCGCCCCGCGTGATTCAGGGGTGGGCGAACGATGAGGTATAGCGACATCAACACCGCCCCGACCGAGCCTGATGCGCGGAGCATCCCGAAACCGAAAGCGCCGACCCCAAGTCTATCGGCGAAGATAGGGAGGAGCGCCACGGCGCCGCCAAGCAAGACCGCGAACAGATCCATCGTGAAGGCTCCTAGCATGATGCGCTGGCTCAGCATGAAATCGATGCCCTGACGCAGGCTGACGAAGATAGGCTCAGGGGAACGTGTCTGGAGCGTCTGGGTCGTGCGCAAGACAATCGTCAGACCGAGCGAAGCGACGAAGCAGATGGTCATCGCAGTATAGGGCACATTCACCGCATAGGGCAGGCCGTTCTTCTCGCCAAGCCAGACCATCAGCCCGGCCAGCCCTGGACCGATGACGCAGGCGAGTTCAAAGAGGGTATTACGCCAACGGACGCCTCCTGGGATGAGTTCGCGCGGAAGGATCTCTGCGATGAGGGCCTGGCGGGCGGTGGTCAGAAAGCTGCGGGCCAGGCCGCCAAGGATGACGACCCCATAGATGATGGCGAGTTGCGCCCAGCGTGCGCCCAGGTACTCGGGGAGGAAAAGGAATAGCCCAAGCGTCGTCATCGCGATCAGGGCACCGATGGCGATGCGCCGGCGATTATTGGTGTCCGCTACGTGGCCCGCGAAGAGCACGGCGCTAACAAAAGGAATCACCTCGGCGAGGCCGATGGCGCCGAGAGCGAGGGCGGCATTAGCCCCTTCGTCTTTGGTCAGACGAAAAACCTGCCAAGCGATGGCGACGGTTTGAATCTGGATGGCCAGGGTGCCGAGCACGATTGCCGCCAGGTA
>Ga0209190_1001320_pt1 | contig 17355 bp, 18 predicted proteins | sample M_140205_XF_Meta_FD_187315 | JGI IMG/M metagenome (GOLD analysis project Ga0209190, IMG submission 187315) | Freshwater microbial communities from Lake Montjoie, Canada to study carbon cycling - M_140205_XF_MetaG (SPAdes) (version 2) | ecosystem: Environmental > Aquatic > Freshwater > Lake... | reverse complement strand
CAGTAGTCTGTTTCTTAGAGGGTACACAGATTCTATGCCTCAAGGATGACGTGGAGACCTATATGCCAATTGAAACCATGCGGGCTGGAACACTGGTTAAGACAAGACTTGATGGCTATAAGAAGGTTGAACTCATCGGAAAAAATGTTATCGTGAACCCTGGGCATAGTGATCGTATAGAGTCTCGTCTTTACAAACTTTCGCCCAGCCAGTATTCTGAACTGCATGATGACCTTTTTATAACGGGTGCGCATGCTGTTCTCGTTGAGACGATTACGGATAAACAGAGAGAAGAGTTAACAAAGCAGGCAGGTAAGATCTTTATAACGGATAAAAAGTACAGGTTGATGGCAATGTTTGATGATCGGGCTGAACCGTGGTCAGAGGCTGGCAAATATACGATCTGGCACTTTGCCCTTGAACATACCAATATTGTAATGAACTATGGTGTATACGCGAATGGCTTACTCGTGGAGACGTGCTCGATCAATACAATGCGCACGAAGTCGAATTTATTAATAATCTCATAAATTAGTATGCCATCCATCTTTTCATCTGTTTTTTCAAACGAAGAGATCGACTATTTGCTGAAGCTCCCGGAAGTTGTTAGTGCAAAGGATAGGTTTGGTTCATCAGATAAAGTCCAATTTACAATAACGTTAACCGATGGAATACGCGCGGCTTTACAGACTCGCTTTGGCTTGGATTTATCCAGTGTTTCTGAGATCCCGATGCGATGGATTAAAGGTGATACGGCGGCTCACGTAGATAGAGGTTCTAGGGGTTTTGAAAATACTTACTTGGTTTATGTAAACGATAGCGAGGGTGAGTTTGTTCTTGGAACTGACAGCTATCCTATCACGGCAAATACTGGCTTCGTCTTCAAGGAGGGCACGATGCACAAGACACTCAACACAGGCTTAGCACCTCGTCTTTTAATCGGTCCAATGAACGAATTTGCGGGTCCTGTTGGAGTGCCGCCTGTCTGTTTCTTAGAAGGTACGCAGATTCTCTGCTTAGTTGACGGTGTAGAGAAATATGTGCCGATTGAAACCATGCGCACGGGAACACAAGTAAAGACAAGCCGCGATGGTTATAAGAAGGTGGAACTCATTGGAAAGCGTATTATTATGAATCCTGGTGACAAAGAACGTATCGAGGGTCGTTTATATAAGCTTTCACCTAGCAAGTATCCTGAGCTCAAGGAGGACCTTTTTATCACGGGTGGGCACTCAATCCTTGTTGATAACATTACCGATAAGCAAAGAGAAGAAATCACTGCGCACCTTGGTAATATTTATGTAACTGATAACAAGTATAGGCTGACGGCACTAGTGGATGAGCGGGCTGAACCTTGGGCTTCAGAGGGCAAATATACGATTTGGCATTTTGCTCTTGAGCACGAGAATATTAAGATGAACTATGGTGTATACGCGAATGGTTTATTAGTGGAGACGTGCTCGATCAATACGATGCGCACAAAGTCGAATTTGATAATTGTGTAAAATACGCCAGTTAGTTAGTAAAAATACCTAACTGAAAAATCTCCCGGCTAAGTATATGAATCCCCAAGATATCCACGTTGATTTTAATTGGACTGCCGAGAATCCTGAAGAGAAAGAGACACAATTGACTAATTTTTTTCAAAATAATGAGGTGGAATATATGGAAAATGGTATACCCCGCTTCAGAAACAAGTTTCTTTTTTTATATGGTGAAGATAACACAGGAAAACTAACATTTTTAAATAGAGTTGCACAAAATGTAATTGGTGATAACTGGGAGTCAAAAGTCTATATAAGAAAAGATGAAGGTCAAAGGTTTCCTTATAAACTCCACGCACATAAGGTTGAAAACTCAGTAAAAATTATTTTTGTCACTAATTCAAGAGTACATTGGCACAAATGGAGGCAGTTATATCCCATAACAAAAGCGATGGAATTTAGAGGGGCTGAAATCCAAAATAATCTAGATGCAAATGGTTTCGCAATTTATACGATTGGATCGAATGAATTGGTTCAGAATCGTAGAAATACAAGAGAACAAGAACTTCAACATATTGAAGAAATTGTTAGATCGCATAATGGAGATCCTAATGAGTTAAGAAATAAATTACTTCAGTTTCATACCTCTTTGAATGTAAATTTCTCACTAGCATTTATGAATAGTCAGGTTCCTCGTATTTAGATCGAAGGGCATAAAGGTAATTTATCAATTGTTGTAGATGCCTATCAAATATACAACAACACAATGGGATATTCGTAAAATATTATTGTGGAGATCAAAAGCTAAACTAAGATTCCCAAGACATCAACGCGGAAATGCTTGGAATCGTCATTATGAGATTTCTTTAATTGATACTATTTACAGAGGTCTTCCTATTTCCTCTTTAACTCTTTCGAGTGTAGATTTATCAGGAAATAATATTCATTTTATTGAAGATGGAAAACAGAGATTAAATACTATTGAAAAGTTTTTCGCAAATAAGATTGATTTGGATGGGGCGTATTACATATCTTTACCCAAGGATGTTCAGGAAAAATTTTTGAACTACAAAATATCGGTATTAATTTATTCTAATGCAAGTGATGAGGAACGTGTTGAAATTTTTGATCGTCTTCAGAACGGAATATTACTATCATATGGTGAGCGATTTCATTCGATACGATTTCTATCGCCAACGGTAGATTTTACATGTAAAATTCTTTTAAATACAACGGCACTGTTACAGCCTAAGATTGAGAAAGTGTGGGGAAAACGTATTTTAGAAGATGAATCTGGTAGGGGGGACGGAACTAAGCGTTATAAAATTATGCGCGAGGCTGTTTGTATAGTGTCAGCGTGTCTGTGGGGTACTGAATATTATAGTGAAGATTATGATATGTTACGTGAAAAACTGCGTAAACCACTTTCCGATGAACAAAAAAATAAGGCAATAAGACTTCTTAATAAGCTTATTGAAATATATGAAGAGGCAATTGTTTCTATTTTTCCAAATCATGAGGTTGCACTAAATGGAAAAAAACTAACTGATTCCTTTTGGGCTCCGAAGAATTTTTCAGGATATATACTGTATTCTTTATGGGAATTTCCAAATAAATGGGATGCCCTTACAACAAAGTGGGTAACTTTTTTAATAAAATATCGTTTGAAAACTACAGTATTGAAAGAGAAACTTCTTGAGCCTTCAAAGGGGATGTCTCTTGAATATAAACATAAGGCTGGATGGCTCGCTATGAATGATGATCCAGTGCGTATTCTACAAAGAACTGATGAATCGGATGAATCGGATAATGACGAATAGGGCATGTAATATAAAAATTGAACATTACATTACCTTTTCTCTGGTATACAAATGTCTCTTACACCCATTTTGCGTGAGAAGCTGCGTGGACTAAAGGCTGAGGAGGATGAGCGATTGCGTATTGGGAAGGAAAAAGATCGTCTTAATGCAGTAGAATACTATGTTAAACAGCTCTACAGCGACACTATTAACAATGCAAAGACAAAAACTAATACCTCATATACATATAAGCTTCCAGGTGATAACTTTTATAGAGATAATATGGTAGATATTCTACATGAACTTCGTCATCTCTTTCCAGATTGTTCTATAAAAAATACAACTCTATCGAGAGGGCAAGATGGAAAAATGTATGATATTTCAACAATGGATGAAAAGCTTCGTCCATTTATTGACAGTAGATATAATCAAGAGAGTATTATTATTGATTGGTCGTAAAGGGGCAATCATACTACGGCTATGTAAAAATTATAATATATATAATAGAGATGGATCGTTTCTTGAGTCAAACAAGAAAACTTTTTAAAAAAAGCTCAAAGCGATTATTTACACGACTTGTAAATATAAATGCAGAAAATGTAGAGAATTTTAAGGCAGCTGAAAGATTTTGTGCGTCTATAGTATAGAACTAAATGGTGAAATATAGTTGTGAAAACTGCCAGAGTGTCTTCGCCCAGAAGGGTCATCTTGAAGCACATAAGAATCGCAAACGCCCCTGTAAAAAGGACAACACAATTGAAGCACTTGTGGAGAAGAAAGTTCAAGAGGTTCTGTCAAAAACGAATGAGGGAGCGGTAAAAATTGACTCCACAACAACGACTTCTATGCAGTCAAACCAAATGGACTACTCAACAAAATCTATTCCTGAACTCAAGGAACTCTGCAAACAAAGAAAGATAAAGGGCATCTCTGGAAAGTCAAAAGCAGATTTAGTAAAACTCTTGAATGCTTCAAGCCCTGAAACACTTGTTTCTACATCTACAGAATCTACAAATGAAACAACTCTAAATCTAAATGATATGATTAACAAAGTATCATATGGTGAATGTGTTGCTATGATGAAGAAAATACCTACAAATTCAATTGATATGGTCTGCACAGACCCACCATACTTTCTTGATGGTCTAGGAGATGACTGGAATAAAGAAAGCCTTGATAATAAGGGTTCTTCTGCTGTTGTTGGAAATCTACCAAAGGGAATGAAGTTTGATAGAAATCAGTCCAAGAAATTTAATGAGTTCTATTCTAAGGTATCAGTTGAAGTATTTAGAATTCTAAAACCAGGAGGTGCTTTCGTGTCATTTAGCAGTCCTCGTCTTTATCATTCTATGGCGATGGCAATTGAAGATGCAGGATTTGAAATCCGTGATATGCTTGGTTGGATTTATACGCAGTCGCAAGTAAAGGCTTTCTCACAAGACCATATCATAGAAAAAGACAAATCTCTTACAGCAGAGCAAAAAACCAAACTAAAAGAAACTTGTAATAACTGGAAGACTCCACAACTCAAACCTGCTATTGAACCAATGTGCCTTGCTGTAAAACCTATTGAAGGAAGATATATTGATAATTTCCAGAAATATGGAACTGGACTTATGAATACTTCTGAAGAAACAAAAACTGGCGAGGGATTCTTCCCATCAAATATCATTACAACTGAAAAGGTTGAGGAGAGTATGGATAGAGTATTCTTAGTTTCAAAACCAAATAAGACAGAAAAGGGTGATTATAATACACACCTATCTGTTAAACCTGTAAATCTCATTTCCCATCTTGTGAAACTATTTACAAAAGAAGATGCAATTGTGCTTGACCCATTTATGGGTAGTGGGACAACTGCTGTTGCTTGCGTTCAAGCAAAAAGAAGATATGTAGGATTTGACATTAATAAAGAATATATCAAGATTACTGAGAGAAGAATCAAAGACTCTACTTCTCAAACTTCTGCTTGAGTGCTTCATAAATCATCTTCTGTTCTTTCTCAGTGTAGAATTCATTAATCTTTGGAACTAACTCGGATGCAGTGGGCCACATCTTGAGAAAGAACGTATCAAACTTGAATCTATCTCTGTATTTCCCCTGTATGGGAGGCTGATAAGCAAGATTTTTTTCTGAAGCATCATTAATCGTTGGGTCAAGATGACCAATCTGCCATTCTTCATTTGGCACATCAATAAGATTTTTCTTCCACCAATCCTTGATAGTATTGATGAAAGAGTTTTTATCACCACTAATAGACACACCTTTTCTTTTATCAAGGTCGGTTGTATCTGATTCAAATGGATATTGGAGGCAATAATATGCCCTCATTTTTAGCCTCTTCAAACCTGTTGCTTTATTGAATTGTTGAATTGCATCTGTTGTTTCCATACCGATATTCTGGAAGAATTTAACTGCCTCATCTCGTCCAAGATGTTTCTGACCACGCACTTCTGGCTGGGACATTAGGGCTAATGCTTGTCCTCTCATAGATGTAAGTGGGAGTAGAGTAAGATTTTGTTCTTTTGCGAACACCAGCAAGTCTGAAGGATATACTTCAAACTTCTTGGTATATGTATCAATATTGATAAGACTAGTAGGCATCTTGTCTATTGGAATCCTGTTTGTTTGGTGCTTGGGTTCAATTTTTTGGGTCGCTAAGTGCCGGTTTGAAATGTTCGTTGGTCTAACAGCCGTCTTTGTCGCTAAGGAAAGGGATTTAAGCCAGTTCTTCTCGATCTGTTTGCGGATGAGTCCATCAAAATTACTTGGTCTAATAAAATTTGAAACAAACAAAATCCAAATCTCAAACAAAGTTATGAACAATACAAGTGCAAATACAACTTCACTTACAGATAGCATTGTGAATAAACTTGAAAGTTTAGTCACAATGCCCATATATTATCTCGTAATTGCTGGCGCCGTTGTTCTCCTTGTCCTTCTCTTTACATGTTGCTGCTGTAAACAAACTGTTATAGTTGATCGAGTAAAAGATGTTGAAGTGCCTGTGTCAGTGCCTATAACAGTACAAGAGCCAATTATTATTGGACGAGTAAATAAAGCCAAAGATATTGTGGGACGAAGGAGATATCATTCAAGTTCAGGTTCAGAAGTCTAAGTAGATCCAGCAACAACCTTAAACACACGCTTTTTTACTGTTGCGGCAGCAGGAACAGGACTAGGCGCTGTCTCTACAGTAACAAGACCCCGCAAAACAATCGCAGCCGCCTCTGCGGTTACGGGAAAGGATTCAAGCCTGTTCTTCTAGATCTCTTCGCAGATGAGTCTATAAAAATCTCAGACTAGTAACAGATGAAATTCCGCCAAGCGTGCGACGCAGCCGCTTCAAACTTCGGCGAAGAATCCTTCGCAGCAAAAATAAAAGAAGAAGATCCCCTGATGGTAAAGTATCTTCCACTCCTACAAAAAATCAACAAAGCCGGTTTTTTAACCACGAATAGCCAGGCAGGACATCGTTCAAAGGGCAAGCATTACCAAACAGGAAAACCGTATGAACTTACCGAGAGAGCCTATCTCGAAGGATTTATGCTAGAGGCAGATGCGGCGAAGTTCATTAAGGCGATGGGCATTCAAACAGATAAGAACGCCATTTTCCGCCCTGTCTGCGCATCAGAAACAGACTTGCCACCCGAGCTAGACATTCCTCTTACTATCGTGAAGAGAGGTTCAGAGATATCAGTTGAGACACATAGTACGGTTGGATTACCGAAGGAATGGTCAGATTCATTTAAGAAAATGGTACATCTGAACAAATCAGAGAAAGTTGTATTCATTTTCTGTTGGGATACGCACTGGGGTCGCGGCGCAGCAGGAAAAAATGGTCTTTTTACACAGGTTTTAGAGTGTCTATGATCCAGTCACAACCTTAAATACACGCTTTTTTACTGTTGTTGCGGCAGGAACAGGCGCTGTAGTAACAAGACCCCGCAAAACAGTCGCAACTGCCTCAATAAGCGGCGGCGGCACCGCATTTCCAATCTGTACAATCTGCTCCTTCTTATTCCCCAGTACCTTAAAATCAGCAGGAAATCCCTGAATCTGCTTCAGTTCATCCGGTAGAAGACAGCGAGCATACGCGGTCCCATCAGGCTTTCGCAGCCCAACTAAGAGACGCGGCTGATGATCATACGTACAAATAATTGTCTTCGACGGTGCGTCTAAGTCAATGATTTCAGAATGAATCGGACTGCCCCGCTTCGAGCACGTCAGCAGACTCTTATAGGTCTCCTCATTATAAACCACATTCGTCGCATTCGCCTTCAAGACAATAAACGGATGCGACTCTCCTGTCGGCTCTGCGTCCTGCGCAACAGGGAGCGCATAATTCGCGAAATCTGGCGGCACATTATCAGCAGGAATCTTGTGCGCACCTTCCATGGAATTTGTGACAAATGACCGCAGCTTCGGCATCTTTTTTGTCAGACCGACTGCGTGTACAGCTGTCCAGAAAGAGGCTGTGTCAAAGGTCTGCGATAAGCGCCAACCCACAAGCAAGAGACGCTTCCTCTTCTGCGGAACACCATAGTCAGTCGCCTCCAGCACCTTGTAAGTCAGATCATACCCAATCTGCTTGAATGCCGCAATAATCAGGCTCAAGACAGGCGGATCATCCTCCTTCGGACCACTCTTCATCGAGACCAACCCAGGTACATTCTCGCCAATGAAGAACTTCGGCTCCGTCAGCTTGACAACGCGCACAAACTGTGTATACATCTGGTTGCGCGGATCCGCTGCCTTCCGATTTCCTGCGCGAGAGAACCCCTGGCACGGGAACCCAGCGAAGACAAGATCCGTCTTTCCCTTGTAAGGCTCAAACGTGGCGTCAGGGACCTTTGTAATATCCGGTGAATTACCTTGAAGAAGAACCGAGTGAGGAAAATTCTCCATATGCGTATTAATTGCTATCTGCCGAAATTCATTGAAAGCGCCGACTGTGTATCCAGCGCGCCCCATACCAAGTGTATCACCACCACATCCCGAAAATAATGAAATTGCGGACAAAGGAGTAGGAACAGACATTTCTAACCGGGGAGTGCAGTTTAAAGTGCAGTCAATTTTCATGCAGTCCGCAATAAAATTGATTCGGGGCTCCTAACATAGGTATGTCACACAATGACAGATCTTAAGAGCACCGCGACAGCCGATACAATGAAACGTGAGGAGGCGCTTACACGTGTATTAAATGGCGAAGCTACAGATGAAGATAAGAAATGCTTTTCATGCTCCTCTTCTCATCTAGATGAACTTCGCAAACAGATGCCATCAGGCTACAAGGCAAAAACAGAGGGCGGTGGACTCGGTAATCATTACGATGGGACAATTGCGAACGAAGAAGGTACACAGAAACGCAATGAACTGAAGCATTCAGTAAACAAAAAGACACCTAGAGCGGAACTGGAGTGGCGCCCTTGGTTAGATGGCGTCGAATTTGCTCAAGGGCAATTAAAGTCGAAGAGTACCACAACATTTATTGGTGATTGCGGTCGCCCTCTGATGCGCGCATGGTTTACAGATCATGTAAAGCCGTTCGTTACTGAGCATTTTCCTGAACTTGCGGGGATCCAGGAAGAGAATTATTTCAACTGTGCGTCTGGACTACGTACCCCAACTAAAGAAAAAGATACTCTCGGTGAAAAACTAATTGAACATCTTCGTAGTAATTCAGCAAAACAGGAACTCTTGAGACAGCGCTTTGTACTCTTCGAGGAGACTTATCTTGACACACATCCACTTAACCACAAGGAATTTGAAGTCTATATTAAGGACCGCATTGAACAGAAGGACAATTGGATTTGTATTAATAAGGCTGGAGCACACTGGATTGAAGGATTCAATGTGAAGGGACTCAAATACAATGGAACAGTTGCGAAACCGAAAGGTGGAAAAATGTTTAGCTACACTCTGTCTCTACAGAAAAAGAGTGGAACTGAAGTAAAAGATGTACCGATTCTATTCAAACTACATTGGAAAAACGGGGGTCAAGCTGTGCAGAATCTGAATTTCCTTCTTGTCTAGTTCTTGCGACTCTTCTTATTCTTCTTATTTTTGCGTGTCTTTCTGTTTCTGTTTCTTCTACTGGATCCTCCCTTTACTGCGTTATTTGTAGCGGCATTTTGTGCGGCATTTTGTGCGGCATTTTGTGCGGCTTTAGCAGCAGCATTGGCAGCAGCTTTAGCTGCGGCATTCGCAGCGGCTTTAGCATTCTCAGCAGCTTTCCTTGCGCGAAAGTTTGCGCCGGTGCCGTATCTATATGTCATTTCCCTCTCGATTCCTGAAAGTGGGAATAAATCATTGTAGTTATATGCGCCTTGGATATTCGCAGCAGCTCTAGCTTTCGCATTAGCATTCGGGCTGACGCGACCATTGTTTGCGCTATTGTTTGCGCCATTGTTTGCTCCATTGCTAGTGGCTCCATTCGCAGAAACAGCTTGAGTCGTAGAATTCATTCTATTATAGACTAGAGATATGGTGTAAGAGGATCAAATATCGTCATTGTTCTCACAGTTCCATCATCGTTCACGCGATGCCGGAAAAGAATTAATTTGCATTCACGTGCTTTAAAAAATGTATTTTATTTCACCAGTTGCTGTTGTTAGGCAAAAGATATAGCCTGCCATACTACACATAACTCAACATAATTTACAATTACATTGAGTCAACCATAATCGCATCCGTCAACGGTACCGTGCTCGGATTGATCATTTTGTCACCGTCCACATAAATGAGCGCCTTGTTAAAGCTACCATATGTAGCTGTATCAAATGACTTATATCCCTCAGGAAAGTAATTCGTGCTGTGCTCGTGACGAATACGCGTCGACACATCCAGAATAGCCAGCGTGTATGCACTTACATTCTCGCTCATTAGAATACGCGTATCGGTATGGTAATTTGCCATCAAAGGAAACTTGAACTGATGCCACTCCTCATTCTTTACATCAAATTCATCAATGATCTGGCAATTCTCCTTCTTTCGGTCACAATGACGGACGTAGACGAAGGCATTTGTTCCATCACGTGTGTAACACTTGATGCCGACAACGAGCGGCTTCATCTCAGTCCAAGCAGTGTGACCGAACTTGCGCACAGTCTTATCAAGACCGAGTTCTAGGCGAAACTCGTAGTCATCAAATGTATTGATCTTTGTCTTTACACAAAGATACTTAGGCAGGTGCTCCTTCAAAGGAAGATTTCTCTTGAGTACATCAAATTCGTTCATTCTATTTAGTTTCTACAAAACCTACATAGAATTTCAAATTTACATTTAATGTTTGCGATTTTTGCGTGTACGTCTACCGCCAAATCCAAAGAATCCCTTGGGTTTCGGGGCTAACGCCGCCTTCTTTGTTGCAGCATTTGCGAGAGCCTTAGCACTCGCCTGCTTTGCAGCCGCAGCCCTTGCAACCGCAGCCTTCTGTGCATCCTGCGCCTTAGCCGCGGCATTCGCCGCTACTTTCTGCGCCGCAGCCGCGGCATTCGCCGCCGCATCCGCTGCCTTCGCCTCCGCATTTGCCGTATCCTTCGCCGCCGCCGCCACCGCCGCCTCCTCCGCCGTCTTTTTCGTATTAAGTGAGTTATAATAAGTCATGAGCGGTTGATATATTTTTGAGTTAACATTACCATTTATCTGTTTCGGTCCATTCGCACCCTTAGCAGTCAGTGCAGCAGCCATTTTATAAGCAACTTGTTCTTTGGGAAACAACATATTGAATCCTTTTGAGTTTCGTTTCGTCATATTTGTTTTATAAAGAAGATCAATTGCTCTTTCTCCAGCATTGTTGGGAATATTCGGATTAAAGCCGGGAAATTCTACGATATGTAAAAGAACACTATTGCTTCCCTTTGATCTAGAGCGCGTAAGTAAATGTAAGACGGTGTCTCCATTTGAATCTTTTTCGTTTATATCAATCTTTCCCTTCAAATCATCTAAAATACTCTTAATTGTTGATACAACTGTATTCGCTTTGCTATTATTCATCGCTTTGTATTTCATAAGAGATGATACAGCCACGTGCATTAATGTTCCATTTTGTTTATCTCTTAGCATTCTTAAATCATTCATGCGACCTTTGAAACGCTGTAGTAAAGCATGAACACAGGGATGAGACGGAATCCCAGTTGCAGCGACTATAGCATTATTCAATGTCTTTTTATCTATTACAAGAGGTGCAAGAGACTCAACTGTTTTAGCATCTCCCTTTTGCGCCGCGTATAAGAGTGCGGCATTATTAGAAGAGTTCTTTGCAGTATTCCGTTTAATTGCCGTTCCGTACCGAAGTTTATTTATTAAACCGAGTTTGGCAGGGCTGGGCGCACTAGGGCTGGCGTTTGCAATCAAATAACCGGGACTTTCATCAACAACGGGACTGCTAGGGCTATTAACAACAGGGGCATAAGCAACGGGACTGGCGTCAGCAACAGGGGTCTTAACTACCGGGGCTGATAGAGTTCTTCCAAAAAAGGATGACTTTTTCACAGGAGCAGCAGCAGCAGGCGCAGCAGCAGCAGCACTAGTATCAAAACTCGCACTATCAGCAGGCGCACTAGAAAAAGGCAAAGCTACTTTTTTTCTAGATCCTAATCCTAATCTACTCAACATCTTCTTCTATTTTATACAAATAAAATATACTCATTATAGAATGTCGATTGCAAAGATTAGTTTATTTACATGCAATTTAGCAAATGCATCTAAATCACCAAATATTATAAATAAAGATGTATTTGTATGTTCCCCAACGATTCACGTAGAAATGACGCAGGAAGATTATCGCCCTAAAGAAGCCGGCTCCGTATTTGCCAAAGGAACCATTCCCGATAATCTCATACTAAGAAGCACAGTAGCACTAAATAAAGGAGCTACCACACAAAATATTGTAATCCGCCTTTTTTCATCTTCCGACACAGGAACCGTAACAGTAGGTAGTAAAGCAATCGGCGCGAAAGGAAAGAATAACTGGAAGTTCGGAGCACAAAAAGCTCTTGCTGCCGTAGGCACCGGTCTAGGTGCTTCAAAGGGAGCTGTCTGGATAAAAATATCACAGCCCACGCCCATGCTTTTCGTATGTATGCATCTTCCAATGAATGGTAAATCTGCCGACTTAGGACTCAATATTCGTACAAAAGCACTGTACAGGATTCTCAGTGAAATAAACCCCTTTGTAGATCCTGAAACAAGTCTCTTTATCGGCGGTGACTTAAATTTCCGCATGACATATGATGGACAAAATCAACTTACAAATGAACTTAAAAAAATCCCCTATCTTAAAGAAATTCCCTTCGTAAATGAAGCCGACAAGATTTTTACATGTAAGTTTAAATCACTTGAAGAAAAAAAAGGCGGTCTACTAGGATTTGGAAAAACAGTATCAACAAATCAAAAATGTACAGTAAAGCGCATGACACCTATACCGAATTCAGTAAATCCAAACGCTATTCATGCACTGCAGAATGAATGTGGCGATGCGCATAGAATCCCAAGTCGCTGTGATCGTTTTTTGTGTAGTGTAAGTTCCGGAAAGAACATTGTGGTCTCATATCAAAAAGGTGGACCACTCGTTCCTAACTCAGATCACAATGCCATGTGGACATGTTTCGATCTAATCAATTATTCTACAGAACAGGAGCAATCCGCAGCAAACAATGAGCCAGAAAACCCTAGGGGCGGTAAAAGAAACACAACGCGTAAACGGAAAATTTGAAACTTTACGACCTGTAAAAATAGAAATAAAAATGACAGATATACCTCTATATATAGAGCCTCAATCACTTGTAATGACTCCGATTTCATGCTTTTACTGTAAAACTCTAGATGACACAGTGTCTCATCTACAAATTTACTACTTATTTGGTCTCAAATGTTGTTCTAAACACATGGCTGCAGGTAAACGCGATTGTAGAGCATGGATGCACAAAAACGGCTATGTTAAACTAAAGGATGCGTTTGACAACACGGCGCTGTGTTCACTCTTAAATATTTTGGATAGTCGTGAGTTTAAGGTTAAGAGAACGAGCGGAGAAATTCAGAACGGATGGCATCTGAATAAAGGACATTATTTAGATACAGTCTTTATACAAAGAATTGATGATCAATGGCTAATACCATGTCGTTATCTTGAAGGTAATGATTGTATTCGGAAGCATGTAAATCTTACAGATTTTAGTGATATTGTTTCAGCAGAGCTCATTGAGGAGTGCGTCCGTACTCTGCACAGTGGTATCTACTTTAGTGATTTTGAAGAACAGTGCGCTCTAGATAAATCTGTTGTGCCAGAAATGGCAAATGTATTTCCTGTCATTGTAGACGGGCAAGTCGGTCGCGTACTTATTCGATGATATTTTATTCGGCTGGAAATTGACCTTTGAAATGTTCTTTGAAGGGCGCAACATCACTTTCTGTTAAATCAAAGCGCTCAGGGTGTTCAACTACCTCTTTAGCTGCTTTATACGCAGGTTCTCCGCGCCAAGTTGTTCTTTTTCCTTGCCATTTGGGAAAGACACTACATTTTACAGCAGCTTTTTCTGCAGCAGCTATATCATTTCCTGATATGCTTTCAGAAGAACAGACTCCTTTAGTGTCATTTTGAGGTCCAGTACTCAGTTCATCATCTACATGTAAGCCGTTTCCTACATGTGCTCCTGCTTTATCACTGAGTCCTCCTACTTCTAATACCTTTTCAGGTATAAAATGTGCTCCACTGGCACATAAATGTCCTTTTGCATGATGTTCTTTCGTTACTTGTAAATCTACTTCATAGAGTGGTAGTTTATTCGGGCATCCTTTTTCTAATATCTTTATTTCAGCTGGAGGAAGATTTTTAGGTCTAAGCGGCGGCGGTATTGGCTTATCTGTTGGCGGTGTCGGTGCCGGTTTCGGTGTTGGATTAGGTCTTGGCTTAGCTGTTGGTTTCGGCGTCGGCTTGGGTACACAGACACCACCTATACCAGGCTGAAAACCTGCTGGGCACTCAAAATTTGGTTCAATTACAGGACCTGTAGTTCCACTTGAATTAAACCCAGGTGGTTTGGCGCCAGGTCCAGGACCCCTTCTCGATGGTCCAAGGGGAACAAGTGCGCCTTTAAAGGGGACATTTACAGATCCTCTTTCTAAGTGGGGCGTGTTTGCAAAGAGTGGTCGTGTAAGAAAAAATACAGTTTTGAGAAATCGCTTCAACGCCGACTCTTTTTGTTTTGGATTTTCTGGTATTTTCTTTAATTTGCGTGTTATATTAAGAATTTTCTTTGCAGTTTCTTCAACGAGCGGCGAATGCGGATCTAATGTCGGACTTTTATAAGCGGCTGTCGCTTTAGGGGCACCAGGACCACGACGTGTATGATTAGGCACACGAATGCGCATTTGCTCAACGAGCGGCGAACGTCCTTGTAGTCTAGGTGTGCTATGAGTAGCGGAGGCTTTCGGGGCGCCAGGACCACGACGCGCATGTGTTGGCGCACGAATGCGCATTTGCTCAACTAATGGTGACAGTGCTTGTAATCTAGGCGTGCTTAGTGACGCTTTCGGTGCACCAGGACCACCATTGCCATTAGAGGGAATGCGGATGCGCGGATGCCATGACGCAAGCGGCTTTCTTTCTCTGATTGTTCCCCTTCGTCTTACTGCCACCTTTCCTCTCGCTCTCAATGTTCCTTCTTTTAAAGGAGAACGATGACCAAGAGGAGCTGGAGGTGACATTGGGAAAAGCCGCTTTGTTCTGGCTCTTAAACGCGAGCGTTTTTCAAGATTTTTTTCTAGATTTTCTTGTTCTTTGAATATCTGTCGGTTTCGTTCCAATTTTCTTGTTTCTCTACGAGTTGGTTTACGCTGAGGAAGAGGAAATTCCTTTGCTTTTGCTTGTAATTCATGTTTTTCTAGCGCCTCCACTCCCATTTTCTTATTTAAAACAACTAGACCGCCGCGGACCTTTTGTAATTTACTTCTTATATCCAATGGAAATACAGAAAAAAATTCACTTACAAGTTCTGCATCTTTGATAGCAGGTTCTACATCCTCCGCTTTGGGATTTGTAGGAATGTAATCAATATAATTTCGTAATAATCCCACCATGACTTTTGCAATATTCTCTTTGTAAATATCTTCATTCTCGTTTTTTGGTATCCTTAGAAAATCCCAATTATCAAACATATCGACGACTTGCTGTAACTTCGCTGTTTCTTCTGGTCCTATAGAATTATGCGCCTGGCGATTCTTAAGTCTTTTTTCTATCATACTACGTCTTTTTCCTGCTCTTTCTTTCTCATTGGAAATTTCTGCTAAATTTGCCTCTTCTTTTTCTGTAAGTCCCTGCGGTACAGCTTCAAGTAAAGGACGAATAATTTTTACTACTTTTTTTAGTTTGGATTCTGCGCGCTCTTTATAGTCTCCATACCTTTCTTTTAGCTCTAGTAAACTTAGTTTAAGAAGATCATCATACTCCTTTCTATATTCTGGTTTAGGTTCACGTCCAATGATAACTTCTTTTTTGGTAGCCATTCTCTCTAACTAGCAAAGCTATTTAAATTTTTTTCTGTCTTTAAAATATCGCCGTGTAACTGAAGAGTTTCACCTTTAAGACGAAGGATATCTTTTCTTAGTGGGTCATTTCCAGGTTTTTTCTTTAAATTATCTTTCTTTTTGTTCAATAATTTCTCCTTTTCCTCTAACGTATCTTTTAAGATAGGAATAGCTCTAACTCTCGCTAATAAGTCTTTTGCCTCATCTACCTTTTTATCTGCTGCTCTCTTTTCCAGGATTGCTTTACCTCGAGCTATCGCGGCTGCGTCCCAATCTCTACCCCCAAAAATAGGACGGAAAGGAGCGCCATGGGGCGGAATGATTATTTTATCACTTTCTTCCCTTGCTTTGTCAAATATTTCTTGAGCACGGTCTTCCATCTCAGAATATGATCCTGGTACTGTTTCTGCTTCTGGCTTAATTCTTGATGACCATTGGGGTAGTTTTGCACCTGGACCGGGACCTCTTTTAGGACGCTGTCCTTTTAAAACATTAACTTTTGATGAAGGTGGTATAGGTGTTGGTCTAGGTCTAGGTGTAGGTGTTGGTGTAAATGTTGGTCTAGGTGCAGGTGTAAATGTAGGTCTAGGAGTAGGTGCAGGTATTGCTGTAGGTTTACCATACTGTTCCTGCAGCGGCATCTTTCCAGAATTAACCAACGAATCTTCTTGTAAATATCCCGATAAAGCAACACTTAGTGCAAAAAGCTTTGATACTAATGGATTAATTCCAGCAGCTTTACCTCTGCGTTTAGCTTTAGAAGCCTTCTTTAATTTCTGTGTAAGATTATTAATCTGATTTAATGTGCTATTAATTAAAGCAGGTCTATTTCGCTGTGTTGTTCCACTTCCATTTAATTTAAAATAATAGGGCAATCCATTTTTGTTTTTCATTGTATACCAACCCTTAGGTAAAGGTAGTTCAGATGTTTGCGCAACAGGTCTATTCCGCTGTGTTTTTCCACTTCCATTTCATTTAAAATAATAGGGCAATCCATTTTTGTTTTTCATTGTATACCAACCCTTAGGTAAAGGTAGTTCAGATGTTTGCGCAACAGGTCTATTCCGCTGTGTTTTTCCAGTTCCATTTAGTTTAAAATAATAGGGAACTCCATTTTTGTTTTTCATCGTATACCAATTTTTTGGTAGCGGTGGATCAGACATTCTCTATTTTATCTAGCTATTTAAATAAATTGTAAATTTTAAACTATTTTATTCGCTGTCTTCGTCATCAACAATAAGACATTCATCTTTTTTTTCTGTTTCCTTATCATCTTCCGAGGAGTCCATAATCTCAACTTCATTTGATCCAAAGACAATCTTGTAAGCACATTTATTGTAATACGCGCGTCGTTTCTTCCACATACCCTGGTACACACCATGTACATCTACAATGTCAATAATGAGTGGAGACACAGTACGCTCACTGATTTGCGTCCTTAGAATGCGACCTGTACTCTGTTCAACTTTCTTTCGTGGCGACGCAAGAATTACTGTATTCAATGTCTTGATATTCATCGCCTCTGACGCCATAGCGTAAGAGGC